>Ga0193726_1000424_pt1 | contig 46041 bp, 43 predicted proteins | sample H2c1metaG_FD_144928 | JGI IMG/M metagenome (GOLD analysis project Ga0193726, IMG submission 144928) | Soil microbial communities from a riparian zone of the East river system, Colorado, United States - H2c1 | ecosystem: Environmental > Terrestrial > Soil > Riparian zone | place: USA: East River... | reverse complement strand
CCTTCCAGTTGCGCCATCAGGTCGCGAAACAACGCGTCGGATTTGAGCTGCGGATAATTCTCGGTCACGACCAGCAATCGCGACAGCGCGCTCGAGAGTTCGCCCTGGGCCGCCTGGAATTTCTGGAACGCGGCAGGATCGTTGAGCACTTCCGGCGTCGCCTGGATGCTGCCGACCTTGGCGCGGGCGTTGGTGACGCCGAGCAGCACGTCCTTTTCCTGCTGCGCAAAACCCTTCACCGAATTGACGAGGTTGGGAACGAGATCGGCGCGGCGCTGATACTGGTTGACGACCTCCGACCAGCCCGACTTGACCTGTTCGTCCTGGGACTGGATCGCGTTATATCCGCAATTGGTGAGGCTCAACGTCGCCAGCGCTGCCAGCACGGTCCACAATCTGCGCATCGAACTTCTCCCTGTCGAGCCTACAAGCCATTCGTGCCGGGATAATACCAGAAGCTGCCGCCCGTTCCTAATTCCGCGCCGATTTCGCGTCCCTGATCGCTTGCCACACCTTCAGCGGCGTCAGCGGCGTGTTGAGCGTCTTGATGCCGAGATCGCTGAGCGCATCCATCACGCCATTTGTGATGCAGGGCGGACCGCCGATCGCGCCGGATTCACCGCAGCCTTTGGCGCCGAGCGGATTGGTATTGCATGGCGCTGAATCATCCAGGGTCACTTCGATCGCCGGAATGTCGTCGGCGCGCGGAATGCAGTAATCCTGATAGCTCGCGGTCAACAGCTGCCCTTCGGAATCGTACGCCACGCCTTCATACAACGCCTGGCCGATACCCTGCGCGACGCCGCCGTGAACCTGCCCCGCCACCAGCATCGGATTCATGGCGACGCCGACATCGTCGACGGTGGTGTACTTCACCACGCGTGTGATTCCGGTTTCCGGATCGATCTCGACTTCGCAGATATGCGTGCCGTTGGGCCAGCTCGGCCCATCGACCTCGCCTTCGCTGTCGACGCTGAGCCGCGCGGCTTTTTCTTTTCCGGCGATCTCGAACAAGCCGATCCGCTTGTCGGTGCCGACCACCGTCAGCCACCCGCCGCTGTATTCGATATCGTCGATCGACGCTTCCAGCAGGTTCGACGCCTTCTCGCGTGCTTTAGCGATCAGATCGTTGGCGGAGACCGCGAGCGCGGTGCCGCCGACGAACAACGAGCGCGAGCCGACGCTGCCGAAACCTATTGCGAGATCGGTGTCGCCCTGCACGATGTCGATCTTGTCCATCGGGATGCCGAGCGATTCCGTCAGCATTTGCGTATACGTCGTCTGCAGCCCCTGCCCCATCGCCTGCGTGCCGGAATGCAGCACGATGCGCCCTTCGGCGGTAGCATGCAGGCTGACCTTTTCGGTATGCGCGCGCCCGCCGGTCCATTCGATGTAGCTGGTGAGGCCACGGCCGTAGAGCAGGCCTTTCTTCTTCGCCGCCTTCTTGCGCGCGGCAAAGCCGTCCCAGTCCGCAAGTTTTGAGGCGCGATCGAGCATGTGCGCAAACGCGCCGCTGTCATAGACCTGGCCGACGGGATTGGTGTAGGGCAATTGCGCGGGCTTGATGTAGTTCACCTTGCGGATCGTGCGCGGATCGATTCCGAGCTGGCGCGCCGCGGCGTCCATCAGCCGTTCCACAATGAACACGCCTTCGGGCCGGCCCGCGCCGCGATAGGCACCGACCGGCGCGGTGTTGGTCATCACCGACTTGACCTCGTAATGCACCAGCGGCAGGTCGTAGACGCCGCTCTGCACAAACGGTCCCAGCACCAGCGGAATGATGTTGCCCGCGCCGGAACTGTACGCGCCGGTGCAGCCGACCGAGCGCACGCGATAGGCCAGCACGCGGCCCTTGGCGTCGAGCGCGAACTCGCCGGTCGAGGTGAGGTCGCGGCCGTGAGTGCCGCCGACGAACTCATCGGTGCGGTCGCCGCGCCAGCGTATCTTGCGGTCGAGTTTGACCGCGGCGTACGCGACGATGCCGTCTTCCGGATAGAGACTGGTCTTCTGGCCAAAGCCACCACCGATATCGCCGACCAGCACACGAATGCTTTCCTTCGGCCGCTTGAGGACAGAATCCGCCAAAATATCTCGGGTCGAGCCCGGCGTCTGCGACTGCACATGCAGGATCAGCCGCCCGGATTTCTTGTCGATCTCGGCGATGGTGCTGCGCGGCTCCATCGCGGATGGCACCAGCCGCTGGCTGACCAGATCGAGCGAGACGACGTGCGCGGCTTTGGCGAAAGCGGCTTCGACCGCCGCCGCGTCGCCATAGCTCATCGCCGCCACGATATTGTCGGGCGCATCCGGCCAGACAACGGCCGCGCCCGGCTTGATCGCTTCAATCGGATCGACAACCGAAGGCAGCACCTCGTATTCGACCGATATCGCCTCCGCCGCGGTCTGCGCCGCGGTGCGCGATGCCGCCACCACGGCGGCGACGGGCTCGCCGGCAAAGCGTACGATCTCATGCGCCAGCAATCGCCGCGGCGGGACCGTCATCGGCTTGCCGTCCGGCCGCTGGAAAACCGCCAGCGTCGGAAGCGTGCCGATATCATCCGCGATCAGGTCGGCGCCGGTGTAGACGGCTTCGACGCCGGGCATCTCCGCAGCGGGTTTGGTATCGATCGAGACGATCTTTGCATGCGCATGCGGCGAGCGCAGCACGTACAGCCACAACGCGCCGTCTTCCGGTCTGTCGTCGATGAACTGTCCCTTCCCGGTCAGCAGCCGCTGATCTTCAAGACGCTTGATCGGCTGGCCCGCTCCGAAGCGCATATTGCCGGGCAGAATGTTCATCAGTTTGTCCTTCGTTCGAAGCCGTCATTCCGGGGCGCGCGAAGCGCGAACCCGGAATCTCGCGCGACTAATCTCTGGATTTCGGGTTCGCTCGCTGCGCTCGCGCCCCGGAATGACGAACGTAATATTTTTGCTGCGATCAACAAGTGTTCAACCCAAATCCCGCAATACCGTTTCGATTAGCTTGCGCTCGTCCGCAGTCAGCGCTGTCTGTGGAGCTATGGGATCGCCGACATCGTAACCCTGAATCGCAAGCCCAGTCTTGATGCAGGCCGCGAGGTTATACTTCGCGAACGCTTCGTTGAGCCGCCACAGCTGCCGCTGCAGTTTCATCGCCTCCTCCCAGCGCTGCGCTTTACAAAGATTGTAAAGCTCGACGCTCTGGCGCGGAATGATGCAGGCCGGTCCCGCCATCCAGCCGACGCCGCCGATCAGCATCACCGCCGCCGGGATATGCGCGGATGCTGAAAACACGCTGATGTTCTCGCCGCAGCGGTTCATGATCGACAGCAGCCGGCCGGTGTTGGTCGAGGCGTCCTTGATGGCGACGATGCGCGGATGTGTGGCGAGCCGCGCGATCACGTCGAGCGTGAGATCGGAACGCTGAAACTGCGGATTGGTATAGATCACCACCGGAATATCGACCGCATCCGCGATGGCGCGGAAATAGGATTCGACCTGTTCATCCTTCAGCGGAAAATACGCCTCCAGGATCGCGAGGATACCGTCGGCGCCGAGCGCCTGAACCGATTTGGCCTGCGCCACCGCATCCGCGGTCGAGGTCGAGGCAACGCCGGCGATCACAGGCACGCGGTGCTGCGCGGCTTCGATGGTGGTTCGCACCACCGCTGTGCGCTGCTCGCGGCTCAGATAAGCGAACTCGCCGGTCGAGCCGAGCGGGGTCAAGCCGTGGACGCCGGCCTTGACGAGATCGTCGCAGAGCCGGCCGAGCACGTCGGTGCGGATCTGCCCCGAGGCATCGACAGGCGAAACCAGATAGGGAAAGACACCGTGGAAATCAGCCATTTGCGGGATCAAGCCTTAATTCACGCGGCGAATACCGCGTCATGCCGGAACTCTATAGATCACCAACCGTTGAGGAGAAAGCCCCCGGCAAAATGATCAATTCCACGCAACGGTGTTCCTATTAATACAATCGAAGCTGACAACACTGAGCAGGCCGACCTGCGCGGCGGCCGCTCGCCGTGGTTTTCGCGCGTAGAGCAGCGCAGCCGTACCGATCTAACCGAAAACCTGAAGTGCGACGCGCTGATCGTCGGCGGCGGCATTACCGGATCTCTCATCGCGGAACGGCTGACGCGGCAGGGCCTGGATATCGTGGTCATCGACCGCGAGTTGCCCGGTCGCGGCAGCACCGCCGCAAGCACATCGATGCTATTGTGGGAAATAGACCGCTCGCTGACGCAGTTGACGGAAGCGTACGGCTTCGAACGGGCGTCGCGCGCCTATCATGCAAGCCTGCAGGCCGTGAGCGGATTGAAATCGCTGGTGCTCGAACTCGGGCTTGCCTGCGACATGCGCGCCAAGGATTCGGTCTATCTCGCCGCCGGCAGTACCAGCAGGGAGCTGATCGAAGAGCACGCGCTTCGAAAACGCGCGAATTTGCCCGGAGCGTTCCTCGACCACGCGATGCTGCTGGAGAATTTCGGCATTGCGCGCGCGGGCGCGATCGTTTCGCCCGGCGCCGCCGATGCCGATCCGATGCAACTGGCGCATGGCCTGCTCGGTGTCGCCGTGTCCCGCGGCGCGCGGCTGTTCGAAGCCGAGGCAACCGAATTCGATCCCGCCTCGCGCTCGGTGGGCGTGCAGTTGCAGAACGGCCGCCAGATCGAAGCGCGCAATGTCATCCTCGCCACCGGCTATGTGATGCCGAAAATCATTCACTCGGGCATCCAGACGGTGTCGTCGAGCTGGGCCATCGCCACCGCGCCGCAACCGCAAAATATCTGGAACGGCGGCGCGCTGATCTGGGAAGACAGCAAGGACTACCTCTACGCCAGAACAACGGCGTCGGGACGCATCATCATCGGCGGTGAAGACAGCGATGAAGTTATCGAGCCGGAGGCACGCGACGCGCTGATCCCGGAGAAGTCGCGCATCCTGGCGCAAAAGCTCGCCGCGCTGTGGCCGCCCGCAAACGCTGAAGCCGAATTTCGCTGGGCCGGAACGTTCGACACCACCAGCGACGGCTTGCCGCTGATCGGTCCCGTGCCCGGAAAGAACGGCATCACCGCGGCCTATGGCTATGGCGGCAACGGCATCACATTCAGCTTTCTGGCCGCGCAGCTGATCGGCGGCCTGATCGAAGGATCAACCTCGCCGCTGCTTGACGATTTCGCGCTGGGTCGGGCTTGAAAGCAGCGCTCCTTGCCTGTCGTTCTGGCATTGCCCTTGCACTGAACTGGTAATGGAATCAGTTGCATTCGCCATCGTTACGTGAACCCTTGAGATGGCCTGCACCTGAAAAGGAAATGCCGATGACCTCGCAACTCGCGATTCTGATGGAGAAGATGCGGTCGGTCGAGACCGAGATCGAGGCCGAACTGGCGAAACGGCAGGAGGCATTGCGCTTTCACTTCGAAAAACGCCGTGTCGTGTTCGAACAGGAGGCGCAGCGAATCCACCGCGCGATCAAGACCGGGGCGTCGCGCTACTTCCTGCAGGCCAACCCGCTGATCGTGCTGACGGCGCCGGTGATCTATTCGCTGCTGTTCCCGGTCGTGCTGCTCGATATTTTCGTCATGGGTTTTCAGGCGATCTGCTTTCCGATTTACAGGATCCCGAAAGTGAGCCGCCGCGACTATCTGGTGTTCGACCGCCACCATCTTGCCTATCTCAACATCATCGAGAAGGTGAATTGCGCCTATTGCTCTTATGTCAACGGCGCGTTCGCATTTGCACGCGAAGTGGGAGCGCGCACCGAAATCTATTGGTGCCCGATCAAGCATGCGCGCCGGATTCTCGGGCCGCATCCGCATTATCAGGGGTTTGCGGATTTCGGCGACGCCGAAGGCTATCGCAAGCAGATGGATTCGCTGAAGGACGGCGTAACCATCGACGGCGCGTGAGCGCCGCCACGTTGGCCGAACGCGCGAGCGCGATCAGAGACCGTCACTTTTTCTTCGACGCTTTGCTTTTCTTGGCTTTGCTTTTCTTGGGCGCCTTGCTCGCCTTGGATGCCTTGCGCGCCTGTTTCGCGGGCCGTTTCGCCGCAGCGGCTTTTTTGGCCGGCTTTTTGGCCGGCGCTTTAGCCTTGCCGGCTTTCGGCGCCTTCTTCCTTGCAGGCGGGCTGGTCACTCCGGCCACGACAGCGGCAGCCACAAGCGCGGATGGTTGCGATGGATCGGCGACACTCGCGGAATCAAGATCGATATTGAGGTGCGAAACGGGCGCGCCGTGAAATGTTACGTCGGTGTTTTGGTAATATTGCCAAACCGTGGCCTGCGATACACCTGAGCCCCCCGGAGCCGGGGTCGGAAAATTCGGACCCGGCGCGGGTTGCTTGATATTCCAGGTCCAGATCGGGACGTTGGGCCGTATCGCAAGCAGCGATGCGGCGGTCGTGTGCGAACAATAGATTCCGGGCGTGTAACCGGCCACATTGTCCACCCACGCGCCGACATAGGCCTTGACGGCGCTGCTGGCAGCTCCGCCCTGTTCACAATCGAGGTAGACGACGGTGCCGGGCGGGAAACCGGCTTGCGTCATCAAATTTACCGCATCTATCCCGTCCAGCTTGCCCTGTGCTTTGGTCAGGATGTGTGATCCAGGCTGGCCGGGCTCCTGCTGTCCGACATAGAGCGGCCCCAGGCCCCAGCCCTGACCGATCAAGACATTTCGCTTGCCCATCCAACCGCTGGTTGGCCGGGATGGTGCCGGCGCCAGGTAGAAGCCGACGAACCTGAAATTCGTATTGGATTTGAGCCACTGCATCATTGCATCGCCCGGATAGGCCAACGAATCAAATCCTGCGAACGCCATCGCTTCCTCCCGCTTTCGGTATTCACCAACAGGTTGTAACCGGCTGAGCGTACCTGAACTCCGCAGCCGGAGCCAATGGTTTTGGATTCGATTTGGTCTGGCGGGCTGAGCCGCCCGCTATATAAGAAAAAGAGAAGGAGGACGTCGTGAACCTGCCGAAGCATCTGTTGCCGACCACGGTGGTCGGAAGCTATCCGCAACCCGAATGGCTGGTGGACCGCGCGATGCTGTCCAAATCGGTGCCGCGCACCCGCATGCATGAAATGTGGCGGCTTCCCGCCGAACATCTGCAGGAAGCGCAGGACGACGCCACCATCGTCGCAATCCGGGACATGGAACGCGCGGGCATCGATATCGTGACCGACGGCGAAATCCGCCGCGAAAGCTATTCCAACCGTTTTGCCACCGCGCTCGACGGCATCGATGCCGACAATCCCGCGATCATCACCGCCAGAAACGGACGGCAAACGCCAGTGCCGCGCGTGGTCGGAAAGATCAAGCGCAGCCGCCCGGTCGAATTGGGCGATATGGAATTTCTTCGCCGCAACACCGATCGCGCCGCCAAGATCACGTTACCCGGCCCGTTCACCATGAGCCAGCAGGCCAAGAACGAATTCTATGAGGACGACGAAGCGCTGGCGATGGCGTTTGCCGAAGCCGTCAATGCCGAAGCGCTCGACCTGCAGAAGGCCGGCGCCGACGTGATCCAGCTCGACGAACCCTGGGTGCGCAACAATCCGGAACTGGCAAAACGCTACGCGGTGAAGGCCATCAACCGCGCGCTGCAAGGCATCACCGTGCCGACCGTGGTGCATCTGTGTTTTGGGTATGCGGCTGTCGTGCCGGGCTCGACCAAGCCCACGGACTATTCGTTCCTCGCCGAGCTCGACGACACCATTGCGGAGCAGATATCGATCGAGGCGGCGCAACCCAAACTTGACCTTGGCGTGCTCAAGGATCTTTCTTCGAAGAAGATCATGCTCGGCGTACTCGACCTCGGCAATCCGGAGATCGAGCCGGTCTCCGTCGTGGCGAATCGAATCCGCAACGGTCTCAAACATGTTCCGGCGGACAGGTTGGTGGTCGCGCCGGATTGCGGCATGAAATACATGCCACGCCACATTGCGTTCGGAAAACTGAAGGCGATGTGCGATGCCGCGGCGACGGTGCGCAAGGAGATCAGCTAGACCCATGGCGCTTCCTAGGGAATCGAACCCCTGTTTCAGCCTTGAGAGGGCCGCGTCCCAGCGGCGTCTAAAAACCAGGAGCGCTTGGCTTCATCGAGGAATGCTTGCACAGCTTCGAACAGCTTTAGCCGGTTTCTTTCCTGATGATGCCCCTCGAGTTCCGGCATCCTCACAACTTCCAAATGATCGCCAAGTGCTTACGTGAGTAAGGGAGCGTGGCGTTTTTCGGGAAATTCAAAGCGATGCGTTGGCTGATCGGAATTATCGTCATATTTCTCGTGTCATTGATGCTTTACGTGGGCTCTGCTGTCTGGTCCGCTAAAGGTCTGGTCGAGGCTGTGCGCTCCGGCAATGGCGGCGAAATTCTCGCGAGGACCGACTTGCCCCGCGTCAAACGTTCGCTGACGGATCAAATTCTTGCCGCCTATCTGGATCGGCTCGGTGCGAAACGACCCATCAAGCCTTTGGAACGAATGCTGGCAAACACCTATGGCGCGTCGATCGCGGATTCGCTGATTTCGAAACTTCTCACCGAGGAAAACCTGACCAACCTGCTTCGAACCGGAGCCGTCGCCAACATCTCGCAAAACGCGCAGTTCGGAAACCTCGCTTCATTGGCAAGTCTCGATACCTCGACGCTGCGGTTGCTCAGCCGCATTTCCCCGGTGAAGCTGGTCGAGTTTGCGATCATGTTAGGAGACGACCGGGACTCCGGCGGCGTCAGCCTGCATTTCGAAGGCGACGGCTGGAAATTGTCGGGCATTCAGCTGCCGGCAACTGCCTTGCGCGCGCTCGCCGAGTCGCTGCCGATAAAGTAGTTGGTGCGATCAGCTCGATCGGCGCTGGCGCTCCCTAGGGGAATCGAACCCCTGTTTCAGCCTTGAGAGGGCCGCGTCCTAACCGCTAGACGAAGGGAGCGTGGTTTTAGGGAATAGCCTCGAAATCCGGCTGCGGCAAGTGCGCCCTGGCTCAAGGCTCGTTGGCGAATTTGAGCCGGCCGGCCGGCTTCAGCGTCTTCGCATCGAAGGTGCGGATTTCGGTCACGCCGCCGACATCCAGCGTCACCACCAGGCGGTCCCCGGCCACCCCCGTGGAGACAATGCGGGCGCCTTTCGGCAGCGTCGCCGTGGTATCGGTGGCGGGTGCACTATCGCCAGTGCGGAAAAGACGGTAGCCGATGGCGATCAGAACGGCGGCCACCGCCAGCGCCGTGGTAAGGCCCGCGATCAGCATCATCCGCCGCACCCGCGCGAAAAGTGCGGCCTGCTCGGGGGTCGGTTCGGGCGCAACGGTTTCGGTCATAAGGCTCTTCTTTGCAACAAGGCGCGTCGAACAACGGTCAGAGGCTGGAGGTCATCGTCGAAGGCAGCGAGGGCTCGATCCGGCTCGACCGCGTGCTCGCGGTGCGCAGTCCGGAGTTGTCGCGATCGCGGCTGAAGGCGCTGATCCTCGCAGGACAAGTCACGATCGCAAACGTCCCCGTTCGCGACCCCGCTTATCATGTCGCGAAAGGCGATACGATCACAATCGACGTGCCTGAGGCCGTCGCCGCCGAGCCCGCGGGCGAGGCGATCGCACTCGACATCGTCTATGAAGACGACGACATCATCGTCATCAACAAGCCCAAAGGCCTGGTCGTGCATCCCGCCGCCGGACATGAGACCGGCACGCTGGTCAATGCGCTGATCGCCCATTGCGGATCGAGTCTTTCCGGCATCGGCGGCGTGAAGCGACCGGGCATCGTGCACCGGCTCGACAAGGACACCACCGGGCTGATGGTGGCGGCGAAGAACGACCGCGCCCACAAATCGCTGACCGAGCAATTCGCCGATCACGGCCGCACCGGCGCGATGCGGCGCGGCTATATGGCGTTCGCATGGGGGCTTCCGAACCGCCAGCGCGGCACGGTCGATGCGCCGATCGACCGCCATCCGCATGCGCGGGAAAAGATGGCCGTGCGCGAGTCCGGACGCCAAGCGATCACCCATTGGGAGGTGACGGAAACGTTCCAGACCCGCGGTGGCAACCCGATCGCGTCTCTGCTGGCCTGCCAGCTCGAGACCGGGCGCACCCATCAGATCCGGGTGCATCTCGCCCATATCGGGCATCCGTTGATGGGCGACAGCGTCTACGGCCCGCATTTCAAAACCAAGGCCAATGCGCTGGGTCCGGAAGCTCAGGCCGCCTTGAGCGCCTTGGGAAGGCAGGCCCTACACGCATACCTTCTGACCCTCGAGCACCCGAAAACCGGAGAAATTCTGACTTGGGAGGCCGCCCTGCCGGAGGATTTGCTTCTCCTGCAGCGCGCTTTGAGGGCGGCGGAATGACGCACCTACTTTCGTAAAAACGCTGCCATGCCAACAGGTTATACCAGCCACACGGGGACGTGACCCCCGATATCCTTCCAAATGCCTCTCCATTTAGTGTATGCTGCACCTGCGTTGAATATCCAACGCGGAACATCGCAGCGCGACTGGCTTTAACAAAGCGGCCGTCTGCCGGGTCCGCCGCTATCGGGGACCTGAACCACTGGAGGGCGCTAAAATGGCCCGTACAGCTACCTTGCCGGTTCTCAACGGAGAATCTGGCCTCTCGCGTTACCTCTCTGAAATCCGCAAATTCCCGATGCTGGAACCCCAGCAGGAATACATGTTCGCCAAGCGTTGGCGCGAACATGACGATCGGGACGCGGCGCATCACCTCGTCACCAGCCATCTCAGGCTCGTGGCCAAGATCGCCATGGGCTATCGTGGCTACGGCTTGCCGATCTCCGAAGTCGTTTCGGAAGGCAATGTCGGCCTGATGCAGGCGGTGAAGCGGTTCGAGCCCGAGAAGGGTTTCCGGCTCGCCACCTACGCCATGTGGTGGATCAAGGCGTCGATTCAAGAGTACATCCTGCGTTCGTGGTCGCTCGTGAAGATGGGCACCACCGCGAACCAGAAAAAACTGTTCTTCAACCTGCGCAAGGCGAAGAGCAAGATCTCCGCGCTGGACGAGGGCGACATGCACCCCGACCAGGTGAAGCTGATTGCCAAGCGGCTCGGCGTCACGGCCCAGGACGTGATCGACATGAACCGCCGTCTCGGCGGCGATGCGTCGCTCAACGCGCCGATCCGCGACGACGGCGAAGCCGGCGAATGGCAGGACTGGCTGGTCGATCACTCGCCCACCCAGGAAACCATCATGGCCGAGCACGAGGAGTTCGATCATCGCCGGCAGGCGCTGAACGGCGCGATCGGCGTGCTCAACCCCAGGGAACGCCGCATCTTCGAGGCGCGGCGGCTGGCGGAAGATCCGATGACGCTGGAAGATCTCGCAACCGAGTTCGGCGTGTCGCGCGAACGCGTGCGGCAGATCGAAGTCCGCGCCTTCGAGAAGGTGCAGTCGGCGGTGAAGCACACCATCGCGCGGCAGGAAGAAGCCACCATGCACGCCGCGCATTGATCTGCGCGGTTTGGCAAGAGACGAAAGCCGGCGGCAACGCCGGCTTTTTTGTTGGGCGCTCTTGTCGTCCCCGCGCATGCGGGGACCCAGTATTCCAGAGTGCTCGTTGTGCGCAGCGCACCTCATCAGCCCTCTGGAATACTGGGTCGCCCGGTCAAGCCGGGCGATGACGAACTGAGCATGCCGCAAGCCACCGCTCACTCAACTGCTCCCCGCTTGCGCTGCGGCGCCGGCCGCAGCACACGCGGCGCCCGGCCTTCGATCATGGCGGCGCGGCGTTCCTGCTGGATTCGGGCATAGGCATCCTCGAGCAGCCGCTGCATCTCCGCAGGCCTCAGCTCGCTCTTCCATAGCCCCTTGCAAGGCGCCGTCGTGCCGGCGCAGCGGCGCGCCCGGCGGCAGCGGGCCGACCTGCACGACGCATAAAACGCGACCACGTTCGACACGCGCTGGGCGGCTTCGATCTCGGCGCGCTTCCAGTCCTGCTCGAACTGCGCCCTTTTCTTGCGCTCGAGCCCCTCCTTCAGGCGGTCCTTCAGAAATTCGAAATCCCAGAGCTGCTGCGCGGTGATGTCCTGCATGGTCGCTCCTTGCTCGGGCCAAGCGCCATCGCTGCCCGCAAATCTATCTGCGTGAGGGGGAGTTTCAGGGGACCTCGCTCTCGATAAGAAGAGAGGGAGGCGGAACGCCGAAAGGCGCACCTTGTAGTGTAGTGACCGCAGCTTGTTTCCCGGATCGCCGGGAAATAGAGGCCACGGCAACGCCTTTCGACGTTCCGCCGCGGCGTCTTAAGACCTCGGACCGTTCTTCCGGGGACGTGGCCGGCCGAAGCCACGGCGTTTCCGCCGCTCGCCTGTCCCCGTCCAGCCACGCTAGTGGCAGAGCCCCGTAATGGGCCCGGACGGCAACCCAAGGCCTCCCGAGTGCGCGGGGCACGACCCCCGCGCCCGCAGGCGCCGCATCCCGCCCCGCGCTACAAGCGTCCCGGCAACGCCCCTCAAGTGGGACGGGATGTGGAGGAATTTAGATGATATGGGAATATTGTCAAGAGGGGAAAGATTAAATCTTCGGGCAAGGTCGAAGATTTCGGCCGTGAGCCAATTCGAGCTACGCTGTTGCCACCGTCGCAGTCTTCTGACCGCAGTCGCGACTGATCTGGTAGAAGGAAGAAATTAGCTTTCACGCGCCGCGAAGGGCTGTCCACGGCCCTTGTGGGCCACATGAGTAACGGTTTTTAGGTAAATTGGTTTAAACTGGGTATGAATCCGAAGATTCAGGACAAGTGTACATGGCCAATACAACGCGAAATCAGGAGAAGGCGGACCCCGCGTCGGAAAGCTACGAGGATCATCTATCGCTGCATTTTGACCGGAATAATCCTCGGTCCGGCGATCGAGAATTTTCGGCTGAGGACGAAGTCATTCAGTATCTGATTCAAAACGCAGACGTGGATGAACTTGTGACATCAATGCAGAGCGCGGGCTGGATCGACTTTGAGCCTCTCATCGCGGAGCAAAAAACTAGGATAGTTTTAGAAGGCAACCGGCGCCTCGCCGCGTTGAGACTTCTAGCTGATGAAGGAACTCGAAACCGACTGGGCTACAAAATACCCAACAACGGTTCGATTCCGACGCTTCCTAAGGAAGTAAGGGTCCGGTGGGTGAAAGACCGCGCTGAGGCCCGAGCATTTATTGCGTTCAAGCACATAAACGGACCTTTCAAATGGGATGCGCTGGCAAAAGCCAAATACGCTGCGCAATGGCTGGAAGAAGATAAAAATCTTGATCGAGTCTCGAAGCAAATTGGAGACACGCACAATACCGTACTTAGATTAGTGAATGGCTGGCGAGTGTTGGAGGAAGCAACGAAAGAGGGATTCGACCTTGCTGACATAACTGCGAGGAGATTCAATTTCTCGCATTTGTATACCGCGCTCGCACGACCAAATACGCGGTCGTTTTTGGGACTACCAGAAGATCCCAACACGCTGCTGCCAAAAAATCCGGTTCCTAAATCTAATCGAGACCAGCTGTCAGAACTCATGGATTGGCTGTTCGGTCAGACGAAACGCGGCAAGCAGCATGTAATAAAGTCGCAGAATCCTGATCTAAATCGGCTCGTAAAAGTTCTAGGTAGCAAGCAGGCGAGTGCAGTCCTTAGAAGCACTAAAAATTTCGACCGGGCATTCGAAATTGTAGAGCCCGCGGCTCTTCGTTTCGAAGAAGCGTTGCTTGGAGCGGCTAACATTGCTGAGAAGGCTCTTGGCTTGGTCAGTCACTTTGATCCGCCGAATCAGCCAACCCTGTCGGATACGATCAAGGGATTAGCAGGCACTGTCAGAGCTCTGCGAGATCAGATGCGCAGTAAGTCTGATAAGGATGACGAACTGTGATTTCGTCTCCGGATTTAACGGATACACGTAGTCGTTTAGCGGATTGGTTAGAACTTCGAGCCGTATTCTCGAATAATGGAGCGGGTGAGGCAGACCTCCTAAGCATTGCGCGTCTTACCAGTGACGACCATCGTGATCGCGAAGTCGACGAACTAGGAATTGTTGTTGAGGAAGAAATTCTAGACCAACAACCAGAGGCGATCCTAGCCCGAGTATCAGATGAAATAGGTCATCGCGCGCAGACTCTCGAAACCCAATACCCGTTTGTAATAAGTCGACCATTTCGGCTGTCGCTCAAGTCTTTTGAGGAGCTTAGCGAGGCTCATTGGACCTACCTTTTTCTCTTGTTGCTTTCCGGCCAACGCGACAAGGCGCTTCCCGCTTCGGAAAAAATCGCTGAGCTAACTAGGGAAGGACGCGTCCTGTTTCATGCTTGCGCGAGTATTGGCGTGGCAGGCCTTCTTCGGAATGGAGGGACGATCTGGTTTGGTTCGCCAAGGCCGGATGGGATGCCGTTTCTCCAAGCGCTTGCGTCGGTCTGCGAAAAATTGGGTTACGGCAAAGCGAAAGACTACATTCCCGCCGGATTGCCTACGCAGCCTCAAGACGATGGAATAGATGTCATTGGCTGGCGCCAATTCCGCGACTCCAGAAATGGGGGATTGCTGGTACTTTGCCAAGCAGCAACCGGAGACAATTGGGATGCAAAGTCGGTCATCGGCGCGGTTGAGACATTTAGGGCATGGTTCGACAAGGAGCTCTACGCGAAAGCAACAGCTTCAATTGCAGTTCCCTTTCCGGCGAATCACGACGTAGGCGAGCATCCCGTAGAAGGATACGAAGCCGCCGTTCACAATGCGTTGCACCGATCGCAAAGCAAACATGGGGTTCTAATTGATCGCTGCCGCATGGTGGAATCGGTCGTGGATGTTATGGCCGACATTAAGAACGCGAGCGCTGTGGGAGGTCTGGATAAGCTGCCGGAATTGGAGCGATGGGTTCGTGAAACAATCAATGCAGTTAAGGATGCGGCGTAGATGGCACGACACCCGCTACACTCTCTCTGTCCCTACTTCGCGATGTTTCCTGAAGGTTTTGTCGAGCGACATGTACTTGCCTTTACAAAGCCGGGCGATGTTGTTTTCGACCCGTTTTGTGGTCGTGGAACGACTGTATTCCAAAGTCTCCTGATGCATAGGCCGGCGGCAGGTATGGACATTAACCCGGTAGCCGCGTGCGTAGCAGGTTCCAAGGCTGACCCACCGAGCTTAATTGATGTATTGGAACGTGTCGAAACGTTAGAGAAAGCATTTGCTCTCAGACGCAAGATTCGTGACATGCCAAGCCCTTTCTTCTCTCGTTGTTTTCATCACGAAACGTTGCAGCAAATCATATTTCTTCGCGAGCGGTTGGCTTGGAAAACTGACAAAGTTGACAGGTTCGTTGCGGCTTTGACGCTTGGCGCACTCCACGGAGAATCGCACAAATCAAAGCTGTACCTTAGTAATAGGATGCCAAGAACCATATCTACGAAGCCCGATTATTCAGTACGATGGTGGGATGAGCGTGGACTTCATCCGCCAGCGCGGGATACATTTGCCGTAATTCGAGAGCTAGCGCGTTTTCGCTTCAAAGCGGGGCCAGCTGCTTTAGTGGGAACAGTTAGAATGGGGGATTCGCGAAGCGCTAGCCATCGCTTTAAGAAGCTTAACGGACAGGTGAAACTAGTTGTTACATCACCACCATATCTAGACGTTACGGACTATGCCGAAGATCAATGGCTGCGCCTGTGGTTCCTTGGCGGAGAGAATGAGCCTATCCGGCGGCGATTCAAGGATGACCGCTTGACGAACAAAGCTACATACTGGCAGTTTCTTTCGCAGGTTTGGCACGGCATCGCGCCTCTTCTAGCCCCTAAATCTCGTGTGGTCGTACGCATAGGTGGTCGAATTCCAAGAGACGAACTCGATTCCGGCCTCCAAGCAAGTTTTACACAGGGGATGGAGGATAAAAAAGTGCGATTGGTTGTCGCGCCGATTACGAGTGAAATAAAAGGAAGACAAACTAACAATTTCAGGCCGGGTGCCGCTGCGAGCGTCGAGCATGACTTCGTATTCTCGGTACGCTAACTCGGTAAACCAGTAAGCTCCTAAGTTTGATCAATAGCCAACGAGCGTCAACCTGTAGGGCATTTTTATACGCGTATGGGAATAGAGAGCATCGGCCACCGTCGTAGCGTTTTCATAGTCTCTGCTAACCACGGGTTTTCCACTGCTCAAGTAACGGTATCCTAGAGGTACCGCTAATATAAGATGGTCGAGATCAACCATAACCATTGCTTGGATAAGGTCACGGTAGATGGCGTTTCCCATCCATGCACGGCCAGCTTCTATTTCAATGCCGCATCGCCATTCCGCATGAAAGCCATCAATTTCGTATTGACGGGACGGGCGACCATCTTCCCCGAAAAATACAGGCCGCTTTAGTTTCGCCGCTCTGGACTTACCAGCTTCGACCTCGAAGCCCAAGGCTTGGAGGTCATCCCGCAGGATGGCCATCACGCCATCGCTCGACAGCCCCTTCACAAGAGAGGCAGTCCCAATAATTTTTTCGTAACGCCTAAAAGTCAGCATCACCTCCGCGACGAAATGCGCCGGAGGTTCGGTTCGCGGGAAGGTCGAAAAATGCATATAGAGAGTATATACAACGGCGCGTAAAATAGCACTCCACAACCAAGAAGTTCATAGACGCACTAATTTTGCTGCAAAGGTCGACCGGCACCCCTCAATAATACGCACTATAATACGGTGCCACCGTATCGTCCCCGATCGTATCGATGCCGAGGTTATCGTTGCCGGTCAGCAGCGCGCTAGCCTGGGTCTTGTAGTCCGGGGCGACGTCGTCGGCCTGCGGCAGCGGTTGGGCGAGGATGTCGCGGTAGTTCTGATAGGCGTCCTTGCCGCCGATGAAGACGCAGACGCAGTGCTGCGGCTCGGCGTAGAGATAGCGGACGTCGCCGCCGGCGAGATTGTGGACCACGAAGCGATGCGGCGGCAGCGCGTGCATCGCCTTCTTGCCGGCGGCGTCGTTGGCGAACTGCACCTTGAAGCCGGCCGACGACAGATAGAAACTGTTCTTGTCGAGAAACGCCTTGCTCGGCGGCTCCAGCGCCGACAGCAGCGAGGCGCACAACAGCAGCGCCAGCGCGGGGAAGGCGCCGAGCGCACGCATCCCGGGCGCGCGGGATTTTCGCCGACGCGCAGCGGACGGCCAGGTCATCGTGGAGTTCATGCTCACCCCTGCCGCGAGCGCGCGATGCCGCGTGCCAGCTTTCCGGCAAAACGTATCGCGCCGGAAGCACGGAGTCACGAAGGACATATGCCCTGTTGAATTCGGTAAGCTGGTGAAGTTATCTTGCCGCCATGGACCGCATCTCGCGCCAGCCCGCTTCTTTTTCCAGAATTTCGGTCAAGAACCAGACCGTAATTCCGCGCGAGGTGCGCGAGCGGCTCAAGCTGAAACCCGGCGACACCTTGCGCTATCGCGTCACCGACGACGGCATCCTGCTCGACAAGGCCACCGAAGCCGGCGACGATCCGTTCGCCGCGTTTTCGGAATGGACCTCAGAGGCCGACGAGAAGGCGTATGGCGGATTGTAGGCGAAAGCTTCCCGGTTCATCGCGCGGATGAACCCGATGCTTCTTGCCAAAATCAGCGCGCCGGCCGCATTCGCAGCGCATTTCACTGCGATTCAACGCGGCCGATGTATGGCGGTTTTGCTAAGTGCTTGATATAATGGTCGGAGTGGCAGGATTTGAACCTGCGACCCCTGCGTCCCGAACGCAGTGCTCTACCGGGCTGAGCCACACTCCGACAAGAACGCGGCTTATAGCCTTGGGTCTCGCACACTGCAAGAACCCCAATCGAGGACGCCAAATCCCATGTCCGTGGGCCTGACGACGCAGATTCTGGCCGCAAATGAGGCCGCCGTGGCTCAAGCTGCGCGCTGCCTGCGCGCGGGCGGGCTGGTCGCGTTCCCGACCGAGACGGTCTACGGGCTCGGCGCCGACGCCGGCAATGCGGCGGCGATCGCGCGGCTATATGAGGCCAAGGGCCGGCCCGCGTTCAATCCGCTGATTGCGCATGTCGGCGATCTCGCCGCCGCGAAGGGAATCGCGCGCTTCGACGCGCAGGCGCTGCTGCTCGCACAAGCGTTCTGGCCGGGGCCGCTGACGCTGGTGCTGCCGAAGGCTGATGGTTGCGCGGTGGCGGAGCTTGCTACCGCCGGGCTCGATACCATTGCGGTGCGGGTTCCCGCGCACGGAATCGCGCGCGAGATCCTGCGCGCTTTCGGCGGAGCGGTGGTGGCGCCGTCGGCCAATCTGTCCGGGCACGTGTCGCCGACCACGGCGGCGCATGTGCAAAACGACCTCGAAGGCCGCATCGATCTGATCGTCGACGGCGGCGCGGTCGAGGTCGGCGTCGAATCCACCATTGTCGGATGTTTTGAGGCGCCGATGCTGCTGCGGCCCGGCGGGTTGCCGCGCGAAAAAATCGAGCGCGTGCTGGGCCGGGCGCTGCTGCAGGCGCCTGACGATACAGACAGCGAGTCCGGTCAGCCGCTGGCGCCGGGCATGCTGGCGTCGCATTACGCGCCGCGCACCAAGGTGCGGCTGAATGCCGACGGCGTTGAGGCCGGCGAGGCATTGCTGGCATTCGGCCCCGACGCGAGTTTCGGAACCGCCGCCGCCGCGATGAATTTGTCTCCGCGCGGCGATCTGAATGAAGCCGCCGCCAATCTTTTCGGCTATCTTCGCGCGCTCGATGCCAAGGGCGCACGCGCGATCGCGGTGATGCCGATTCCGCATCACGGGCTCGGCGAGGCCATCAACGACCGCCTGCGCCGCGCCGCGATGGGACGGGAATAATAAACGCAAGAGACCACAATGAACATCGTCCAGCCGCCATCCTCATCGCAACTCTCGCCCGACCTGATCGCGCGCTTCCGCGTCATCGTCGGCGACAAATATGCGGTGACGGAGGCCGGCGACATCGCGCCTTATGTCACCGAGGAGCGCAATCTGTTCCACGGCCACACCCCGCTGGTGCTGCGGCCGGGCTCGACCGCGGAAGTCTCAGCGATCTGCAAGCTCGCCACCGAGCATCGCATCGCGCTGGTGCCGCAGGGCGGCAACACCGGCCTGGTCGGCGGCCAGACCCCTCATCATGGCGAAGTGGTGATTTCGATGCGGCGGATGGACAGGATCCGCGACATCGACGCCGCATCCAACACCATGACCTGCGAGGCCGGCGTGGTGCTGCAGATCGCGCAGCAGCGCGCCGCCGAAGTGGACCGGCTGTTTCCGCTCTCGCTCGGCGCGGAGGGCAGTTGCACCATCGGCGGTAATCTCTCCACCAATGCCGGCGGCACCGCAGCGCTTGCCTTCGGCGTCGCGCGCGAGATGGCGCTGGGCCTCGAAGTCGTACTGGCCGACGGCCGCATTCTGGGCGGCCTGTCCAAGCTGAAGAAGGACAACACCGGCTACGATCTGCGCAACCTGTTCATTGGCGCCGAAGGCACGCTTGGCATCATCACCGCGGCGACCCTAAAACTGTTTCCAAAGCCGCGCGCGGTGGAGACGGCGTTTGTCGGGCTGAAATCGCCCGCCGATGCGCTAAAGCTTTTGGCGATTTCTCAGAACGAAGCCGCCGGCAGTCTCACCAGCTTCGAGCTGCTCGCCGATATCGCGGTCGATTTCAGCGTGCGCCATGGCATCGACGTGCGCGCGCCGCTGGCGGGGAAACATCCCTGGTATGTGCTGATGGAGCTGTCGTCGTCGCGCGACGACGCGCGCGAGGCGCTGGAGGCCATTTTGGCGCGCGGCATGGAGGACGGCATTGTCGACGATGCGGTGATTGCGGCCAACTTAAGCCAGCGCGGCTCGTTCTGGAAATTGCGCGACGAGATGTCGTCGGCGCAGAAGCCGGAAGGCGGCTCGATCAAGCACGACGTTTCGGTGCCGGTCGCCGCGGTGCCCGCTTTCATCGAAGAGGCCAATGCCGCGGTGATAAAGCTGATCCCGGGTTCGCGGCCGGTGCCGTTCGGCCATCTCGGCGACGGCAATATCCATTACAATGTCAGCCAGCCGATCGGCGGCGACACCGCGGACTTCATGGCGCGCTGGCATGAGGTCAACGCGGTGGTGTTCGCCATCGTGCTGCGGATGGGCGGATCGATCTCCGCCGAGCACGGCATCGGCGTGCTCAAGCGCGACGAACTGCCCGAGGTAAAGGACAAGGTCGCGATCGAGCTGATGCGCGGCATCAAGGCGATGCTCGATCCGCTCGGCATCATGAATCCCGGCAAGGTGCTGTGAACCCGTCGCCGGCACCGCTGTCGATTGCGCCGATCGAAGATGCGGATGTCGCCGCCATCGCAGCACTATGGCAGCGCTGCGGGTTGACGCGGCCCTGGAACGATCCCGCCGCCGATATCGCGCGGGCGCGCAAGGCGCCGGATGCCGATGTGCTGGTTGGACGCGACGGCGGCGCAATCGTGGCGTCGGTGCTGGTCGGCCACGATGGCCATCGCGGCTGGGTGTATTACGTCGCGGTCGATCCCGACTGCCGCCACAAGGGTTTTGGCGGCGCGGTCATGGCCGCGGCGGAGGACTGGTTGCGTGCGCGCGGCATCGAAAAACTGCAACTGATGGTGCGGCCGGACAACAAACAGGTGCAGGCGTTTTACGAGGCGCTGGGCTATGACGAGCAGCAACGCGTCATCTACGCCAAATGGCTCGACGGACGGCAACCGACGCCGTAGCCGAAAACCATCAACAGGCAATCCATGACCGTCTCCGACCGCATCCGCATCAAGGACGTCCGCGTCCTCTCCGACAATCACTATGTGCTGAAAACCACCACCTTCGAATGGCGGCGCGCCAATGGCGAGTGGCAGACCCAGCATCGCGAGACCTATGACCGCGGCAACGGCGCCACGCTGCTGCCCTACAACCTCGCGCAACGCACGGTGGTGCTGGTGCGCCAGTTCCGCTATCCGGCCTATGTCAACGGCTACGACGATCTCTTGATCGAGGCCGCGGCCGGGCTGCTGGACAATGAATCGCCGGAGGTAAGGATTCGCGCCGAGGCGGAAGAGGAAACCGGCTACCGGCTCGGCGCAATCCGAAAAATATTCGAAGCCTTCATGAGCCCGGGCTCGATCACCGAAAAGCTGCACTTCTTTGTCGCCGAATACGAGCCGAAGATGCGCGTCGGCAGCGGCGGCGGCCTTGCCGACGAAGGCGAGGATATCGAAGTGCTGGAACTGCCGATCGACGATGCGCTGAGGATGGCCGCCGACGGCCGCATCGCGGATGCCAAGACCATCATGCTGCTGCAATACGCGGCGCTGAATCTTTTCTAAAACAAATTTCCCTGCCCGCTATCGTCCGACGCCGCCGGCTCCGGTTTCTTCCGCGCGCTCTTCACCGGCTTCGCCTCTTCCGCGGCGATCTCCTCCGCCGTAATCGGCAAAATCAATTGCGCATCGTCATTGGCGGTTCGGTTCACCCGCATCGACACCTCATGCCAGACGAACTCGCCATCGCGCGGTGGCGTCAGCAGACCCATCGCGGCGTCGACTTCGTCATCCCGGCAATCGAGCCAGCGCTCGAAATCATCCACGCCAATGGTCACCGGCACGCGGGGATGCAGCGTCGCGAGATCGCCGCCGGCCGCGGTGGTGACAATCGCAACGGTGTCGAGTTCCTCGCCGTTGGGACCGGTCCAGGTTTCCGCAAGCGCGGCAAAGCCGAACGGCTCGCCGTCGCGGCGATGAATAAAGTAAGGCCGCCTGCGCGCCTCCGCGCGCGGCCACTCGTAATAGCCGTCCGCCGGGATCAGGCAGCGCCGCCGCCGGATCGCGTTCTTGAACGCCGGCTTCTCCAGCACGGTTTCGGCGCGGGCGTTGATCAGCAGCGCGAAGGTGCGTGGGTCCTTGACCCAGGCCGGCCAAAACCCCCAGCGCATCAGGCGAAAATGCCGGGCGCCATTCTCGATGATGACCACCGGGATCGGCTGGGTCGGCGCGATATTATGGCGCGGCGGGAAATTCGGCTGCTCGGCGTAGCCGAATAGCCGGCGCAAGGCCTCCGGCGCCGAGGTGATTACAAAACGTCCGCACATTCCGTGTTCCAGATGGGGTGCCGTTCAGCACCTTTTAACCCCAAACGTTAACACTGCGGCGGATGACATCGACGGTTCCCAACACAGCGCAAACCACCTCATCGCGCAAAGCCGATAACGGTCGGGCCGCGCGGGCCGCCGAATTGCGCGCCGCCAACATCAACCCGCGCACCGGCCTCGCCACCGATTACCTGAACCATTTCAACGAAGCCATCATGCTGCTGGAGATGATCCCGGATATGCCCGATTGCGCCGAGGATTTTCTGACCTGGCAGCCGCTGTCCTACCGCGAGCATTTCGCCGCCTCGAATTTCCGCGCCCGCGAGCTTGCGATAGCGGCCTATGATTCGGCGGATCCCGCGATTCGCGGCGAGTTCGACAGCCTGACCAGCGCCATGACCTCGATTTTGACCGCGGTGGGAACGGCGATGCGCGAAGCCCGCCAGGACAAGACCCGCGCCACGCTGGCCGAACAGGCCACCGGCTGGGTCAAGCCGCTGGTGACGCTGGCCGGCGGCATCATCAACGGCCAGGGCGTTGAAGCCGACGTCGACTACATCATGACGCATTGATGCCGGCGTCTCCCGATCCTGCTTTACGTCCGCAGCTCGCCGTCAGCGCCGCCATCTTTCGCGATGGCAAAATTCTGCTGGTGCGGCGCGCGCGCTCGCCCGGCAAAGGCTCTTATTCGTTCCCGGGCGGCCGCGTTGAGTTCGGAGAAACGCTGCACGCTGCGTTGCATCGCGAGGTCGATGAGGAAACCGGGCTGAAGATCGAGATCGTGGGTCTTGCGGGATGGCGCGAGGTAGTCCCCAGCAAACCCGGCCACGGCCATTTTGTGATCCTGTCGTTCGCCGCGCGCTGGGTCGCCGGCGAGCCGGTCCTGAACGAGGAACACGACGACTTCAAATGGCTGGCCCCGGAGGCGCTCGGCGATCTCAAGCTGACCGATGGCCTGCAGGACATGCTCGAGGCCGCCAGCCGCCTGAGTTTGGCCTGACCGACGTTTACCGCGAACCTCATATCCAGCCGGCGCGCCTTGCTTCCATCGCATTGAAAAGGCATATCACGCGGGTTCTGGAACCCGCATGATCAAGCAGCTTTTCGCTATTTTCATCGTGATCGCGACCTGCAACCTCGGCCCTGCCAGGGCCCAGGACGCGGCGGCGCCGTTCGATGGCGACCTGCAGCGGCTGGCCGAAATCCTCGGCACGCTGCATTATCTGCGCGGCATCTGCGGCACCAATGAAGGCCCGAAATGGCGCAACGAAATGCAGGCGCTGATCGATGCCGAAACCCCCTCCGGCGACCGCCGCGCCCGCATGATCGCCGGCTTCAACCGCGGCTATAACGGCTTTCAGCAGACCTACCGCACCTGCACCCCGGCCGCCTCGGTCGCGATCCGCCGCTATATCGAGGAAGGCTCGCGGATTTCCCGGGATCTGACGGCAAGGTACGCGAACTAGGGCCGTCTCACCTCGCCCCGCTTGCGGGGAGAGGTCGAAGCCGAAGCGCAGCGAAGGCTTCGGGTGAGGGGGACTCTCCACGTACGCGGACTCGCGGATGGTCCCCCTCACCCGGATGTCATCTTCGATGCCATCCGACCTCTCCCCGCAAGCGGGGCGAGGTTAAGCGGATCGAGAATTTATTGCCTTTTTTGCCAAAGGCAGGCTGCCTTTCCCGGCACCTTCAGGTGAAAGGGCATGGCGATGGATCACGAGCAACTGGTTCGCAGGGCTGGCGAAGGCGACGTTCAGGCCTTTGTCGATCTGACGCGCCGCTTCCAGCATGTCGCGTTCGGTTCAGCGCTGGCCCAGGTGCGCGATTTCCAGCAGGCGGAGGATATCGTCCAGGAGGCCTTTGTCGCCGCCTGGACGGGGCTGCCGACGCTCGCCGAGCCCGCGGCATTTCCAGGCTGGCTGCGGGGCATCGTCCGGCATCACGCCTTCCGGGTATTGCGGCGGAAACAACTGCATGTGGCGCCGCTGGCGGAGGCTGAGGAAATCCCGAGCGACGAACCGCTCGCCGACCATATTCTCGAGCAGCGCCGGCAGGCTGCGGCTGCGCTCGCGGCGATTTCAGAGCTGCCGAACAAGCTGCGCGAACCGGCCACGCTGTTCTTCGTCCATGAATGTTCGCATCAGGACGTAGCCACCTTCCTCGGACTGTCGCTGCCGACCGTCAACAACCGGCTGCATGAAGCCCGCTCCCATCTCAAACAAAGGATGCTGACCATGGTGACCGACACCCTGCACGCCAACGGCTTGCCCGATGATTTCGCCAACCGGATCGGCCGCCTGATCGAGGCGCGCGGCGAACTAGTGGAGGCGCTGTTCGATCCGGCCTCGCTGCCCGATCTCATGACCGAACTTGCCGTCAGCGACGAAGCGCGCAAGCGCAGTATTACGGTGCAGGTGATGCAGCGATCGAACGACGGCGTCGTCCGCGGCCTTGCGGCCTCACCAGCCGCCGGACTGCCAAGGGGCGCCACGGTGTTGAACGCGCGCCGGCGATCCAAAACGCCGATCGACCGGACGCAGCTCGATCGCCTCGTGCCGCTGCTGACGACTGCTGCGGCCGACGGCCGGTCGAACCGGATCGTCGAGACCGGCATCAAGGTGATCGACGTGATGTGCCCGATCCGCGCCGGCGGCAGCGTCGCCATCGCCGGCGAATACGGCACCGGCAACACCGTCAATATGGAAGAACTGGTTCGGCGCATCAGCGGCGGCAGCGACCCTATTACCTTGTTCCTGTTCTTTCCGTCGCCCTCGGAAATATGGCCGCCGTCGCTGGACGAAAACTACTCGATTTCCGCTGGCTTGAAGGAAGAAGGTTACAGCGAAGGCACCGTGGGCTGCTTGCGGACATTCTTTGTCGGCGGCGAAGCAGGACCTTGGACCGCGGAGAAACTGGCGGCGCTGGCGCCGATCGACACCGTCATTCAACTCTCGCGCAGGATGATTCTCGCAAAGAATTATCCCGGCGTGGATGTGCTGACGGCGCGCTCGCGCCTGCTGGACGAGAATCTGATCGGCGCTGATGACATCGACCTTGCGCTGCGCATTCGCGAAGCGATCGCCGAATGGCGTCGCGCCGAGGCGGCCGCGGATTTCCGCGCCGATCCTGTTTTGCTGGAACGCGCGCGGAAATTGCAGGCGTTCTTCTCGCAGCCTTATTACGTCGCGGAACCGTTTACCAGGCGGCCGGGCTCGCATGTCAGCCGCGCCGACGCCCTGCGCGGCTGCCGCGAAATCCTCGACGGCCGGCACGACGACCTGCCCGCGGAGGCGTTTTATTTCACGGGAAGTATTGAGGAAATCCGCGCCGCCGGGAGCAAGGCGTGACCGGTTCGCGGGATGCTGCGAAATCCCCGCTAAATGCGGAAACCGCCGTTAACCTTTCCTAAAGAACTGGCTATCCCGCTCCGCGCCGCATGCTAAACCTCGCTCGTTCGACGCGCTCCGCAGTGGAGCGCGCACGCAAATTTTGTTGAGTTTCATGAGCCCTCCATCGTTCTCGACCGCCCGCGATCCACTACCCGACCACGAACAGAAGCAGGCCGCGCTCGGCTATCTCAACGAAGCCTGGGCGGAAGCGCGGCACGACGGCGTCGATGGCGACTGCCTTGCGCAGGCGAGCCTGTTCGCCGCCTTCGCCGAACTGGTCGGCACCTACGGCGAAGACGCGGTGGCGAAATTCGTCGAAGGCCTCCCCGTCCGCGTCCGCAACGGCGAATTTTCGATCATGCTGGCGAAGCAGTAGCTCTCGTGTCCCGGGCGCGATGCAGCGCGTAGCGCTGCTTCGCAGAACCGGGACCCCGGTTCTGCAGCGCACCGCAAGAGCGCTGCGCTGCGCCCGGGGAACGCGGCCAGATTAGGTTTTCAACGTCTCCAAAAATCTTACCGGCTCTCCCGCCGACGGCGTCAGCAACTCGCCCTGCCACATCACCCGCCGCCCGCGCACAAACGTGCCGACCGGCCAGCCCGTTACCTCTACGCCGTCATAGGGCGTCCAGCCGGCTCGCGAGGCGACCCATTTGTTGGTGATGGTCTCGCTCCGCTTCAGGTCGACAATCGTAAAATCCGCGTCATAGCCGGCGGCGATGCGGCCTTTCATCGCGATGTTGAACAATCGCGCCGGGCCGGCACTCGAGAGATCGACAAAGCGCGCCAGCGACAATCGCCCGGCATTGACGTGATCGAGCATCAGCGGCACCAGCGTCTGCACCCCGGTCATACCCGATGGCGAGGCCGGATAGGTTTTGGCTTTTTCCTCCAGCGTATGCGGCGCGTGATCGGAGCCGAGCACGTCGATGATGCCCTGCTCGATGCCGCGCCAGATGCCGCTGCGATGACTGGCGTCGCGCACCGGCGGATTCATCTGGGCGCGGGTGCCGAGCCGCTCGTAGCATTCCGGTGCGGCCATCGTCAGGTGATGCGGCGTCGCCTCGCAGGAGGCGACGTCCTTGTGATCGCGCAGAAACTCGATCTCCTCCTTGGTGGAGATATGCAGCACGTGAATCCGTTTGCCGGTTTCGTGCGCGAGGCTGACCAGCCGCTGCGTCGCCATCAGCGCCGCGGTCTCGTCGCGCCACACCGGATGTGAGCGCGGATCGCCCTCGATGCGCAGATGCTTGCGCTCGTTGAGGCGGTACTCGTCCTCGGCATGAAACGCGGCGCGGCGGCGGATCACCTGAAAGATGCGGCGCAGGCTTTCGTCGTCTTCCACCAGCAGCGCGCCGGTAGAGGAGCCGATGAACACCTTGACGCCGGCGCAGCCGGGCGCACGCTCCAGCTCCGGCAGGTCCTGCACGTTCTCGCGGGTGCCGCCGATGAAGAATGCGAAATCGCAATGCATGCGGTGGCGGCCGCGCTTGATCTTGTCGGTAAAATTCTGCGCGTTGATGGTGAGCGGATCGGTGTTCGGCATTTCGAACACCGCGGTGACGCCGCCCATCACAGCACTGCGCGATCCGGTTTCGAGGTCTTCCTTGTGGGTCTGGCCCGGCTCGCGGAAATGCACCTGGGTGTCGATCACGCCGGGCAGGATGTGCAGGCCCTTGCAGTCGATCACCTCAGCCGCCGAGGCCTGCCCGAGCCCGCCGATCGCCGCGATGCGGCCATTCGCTATGCCGATGTCGCGGATGCCCTCGCCGTCCTGATTGACGACGGTGCCGGATTTTAGAATCGTGTCAAATGTGGTTGTCATTGTTCCTCGAAAGCCCGCAGGCCTTGTTGTCAGCATCTTAGCGGCTTACCTTCTGATGTGATATCCAGCACCAGCGTTTCCCAAAAGAATGTTCGAGAGAACTTGACATGAAAGCAGCGTTTCTTCCCGACCGGGGCGTGGTCAAGGTCAGCGGCGAGGACGCGCGCAACTTTCTCAATGGGCTCGTGACCACGGACATCGACCTGGTTCAGCCGGGTCTCGGCCGATTCGGGGCGCTGCTGACGCCGCAAGGCAAGATAATTGTGGATTTTCTGATCACCGAAGCGCCCGCAGGCCATGGCGGCGGCTTCCTGATCGACTGCCCGCGCGCATTGGCGCAGGGCCTTGCCGACAAGCTCGGCTTCTACAAGCTGCGCGCCAAGGTGAGCGTCGAGAACCTGTCAGACAGTCTCGGCGTGCTCGCGGTGTGGGGCGGCGATCCCGCGATGAAGCCGGATTTGACCTTCGCGGATCCGCGCAGCGAAAAGCTCGGCTGGCGCATCCTCATTCCCGAAGAGCTCGCACCGAAGGTCGCGAACCTGATCGGCGCCGACCTCGTCGAGAGCGCGGCCTATAACGCTCATCGCATCGCCTGCGGCGTGCCGCGCGGCGGCATCGACTTCATGTATGGCGACGCATTCCCGCACGAGACCAACATGGACCGCTTGCGCGGCGTCGATTTCGACAAAGGCTGCTATGTCGGACAGGAAGTGGTGTCGCGGATGCAGCACCGCGGCACCGCACGCACCCGCACGGTGCGGCTGATCCTCGACGACTCGCCGCCGGAAGCGGGCGTCGCCGTCGTTGCAGGTGACAAGCCGCTGGGCACCATGGGCTCGTCGGCCGATGGCATGGGTCTGGCGCTGGTGCGGATCGATCGCGTCGCCGACGCGCTCGAGGCCGGTACGCCGCTGATGGCCGGCGGCATCGCGATTCGTCTCGCCGACCCCGACGATGTCCGGTCCGCGCCGAAGAAGACCGTCGCATGACGAGAACAGCGCGCCTGCATGCCGACGGCCTGACGCGGTGTCCGTGGCCGGGCGAAGACCCGCTTTACATGGCCTATCACGACACCGAATGGGGCGTGCCGGAATATGACGACCGCGCGCTGTTTGAGAAGCTCATGCTCGACGGCTTCCAGGCCGGGCTGTCGTGGATCACGATCTTGCGCAAGCGCGACAATTTCCGCCGCGCCTTCGACGATTTCGAGCCGGCGAAGATCGCGCGCTACAGCCCTAAGAAGATTCACGCGCTGATGAACGATGCCGGCATCGTGCGCAACCGCGCCAAGATCGAAGGCGCGGTCGGCAGCGCCAAGGCCTATCTCAAGATCATGGAGGAAGGCCCCGGCTTCTCGAAATTCCTGTGGGATTTCGTCGATGGCAAGCCCAAGGTGAACAACTTCAAGACCACCGCCAGCGTGCCGGCCTCGACGCCGCTCTCGATCAAGATATCAAAGGAACTGGCGGCGCGCGGATTCAAGTTCGTCGGCCCGACCATCGTCTATGCCTTCATGCAGGCCACCGGCATGGTCAACGATCACCTGGTGACCTGCCACTGCCACGACGCTTGCGCCGGCAAGAAGCGTGCGCCGCGTCTCAAAGTGAAATGATGGCGAAAGCCGGGATCGCATCCGACCTCTCCACCCGCGCCTGGCAGCGCATGCTGTCGGGACGGCGGCTCGATCTGCTCGACCCCTCGCCGCTCGATATCGAGATCGCGGATATCGCGCACGGGCTTGCGCGGGTCGCGCGCTGGAACGGCCAGACCGACGGCGCGCATATTTTCTCGGTGGCGCAGCACACGCTGCTGGTCGAGGCGGTGATGCGCGAACAGACCCCGCGCGTCGATGTCAGGGTGCGGCTCGCGGCATTGCTGCACGACGCGCCGGAATATGTCATCGGCGACATGATCTCGCCGTTCAAGGCGGTGCTCGACGGCGCCTACAAGGCGGTGGAAAAGCGGCTGCTGTCGGCGATCCATATTCGTTTTGGATTACCGGCGGTGCTGGCCGCCAATGTCACGCAACAGATCAAGGCCGCCGACAAAGGCGCGGCCTATCTGGAGGCGACGCTGCTCGCGGGCTTTGCGCAGGCCGAGGCCAGACGCCTGTTCGGGCGCGACCCCGGCCTTCCTGCGGCCACCGTGCAGGACTACCTGACGCCATGGCCAGCCGCGAAGGCCGAGAAGCGGTTCCTCGCGCGGTTCAAGACGCTTGTCTCGCCTTCGTAGGGTGGGCAAAGGCGCGCTTGCGCCGTGCCCACCATTCATAGACACCGCCGTCATCCTGAGGTGCTCGCCGCGCTTGGCGGCGAGCCTCGAAGGATGGGCCACAAGCGCTTGCGGCCATCCTTCGAGACGCGCGCAAGAGCGCGCTCCTCAGGATGACGGCGGTGTGTGTGCTGCGATAAGGTTGGTGGCACGCTTCGCTTTGCCCACCCTACGCACTTCCGCCTATCGGCGTGCAGGCCTATAATTGGGCCAACTAAAGGACCGCCATGATTCACGTCTGCTCGCTCGCCGCCCTGCCCGAAACCGTCAAAGCCACCGGCGCGAGCCACATCCTCACCGTGATGGCCAATGTCAATCAGGTGCAGCGGCCGCAATCGGTGCTCGAGGCCAATCATCTCAGGGTGTCGATGGACGACATCACCGAGCACATGGACGGCTTTGTGGCGCCGAACGACACCCATATCGTGCAGGTGCTCGACTTCGTGCGCGGCTGGGACCGCGGCGCGCCGCTGGTGATCCATTGCTATGCCGGCATCAGCCGCTCCACCGCGAGCGCGTTCGCCGCCGCCTGCATGCTCAATCCGCATCGCGACGAAGCCTCGATCGCGCGGCAGATCCGCGCCGCCTCGCCGATCGCACAGCCGAACCGGCTGATCGTGAGCCTCGCCGACAAGGCGCTGGGGCGCGAGGGGCGTATGCTGCGCGCGATCGAGGAAATGGGTCCGGGCAACATGATGATCGAGGGGCGGCCGTTTCGGATCGATCTCGACTAAGAGCGACAAAATCGCCCACGCTTGAACTTAAACCGCGTACGCCGACACACACGCAGGCGCCACGTCGCCGGAAGCGATTCCATCGACGCTGTTGGCGCGTGCTTTCCCTCCCCCCGGAAGGGAAAAAGGATTTGACCCCAGATGTTTGAATTTTTCGCGCTCGTGATCGCCATCGTGGCATTTATCTTCGCCCGCAAGGCTTTCAATCAGGTCGACATGCTGCGCGGGCGGCTGGATGCGATGGAAGCGGGAGCACCGCGCGTGGCGGCAGCCGCGCCGCCTGCTCCGCCAATATCCGAAGCGCCGCTCGCACCTGCACCGGAAATCGAATCTGCAGCGGCTGAAGAAACAACCCCATCGATTCAGCCGGCGTCGCCGCAGCCTCCTGCATCCGACATCCCGGCCGCACCGGCATCGCAACCCGGCCCCGGCTTCGAGGAACGCATCGGCACCCGCTGGGTGGTCTGGGTCGGCGGCCTGACGCTGGCGCTGGGCGGCTTTTTCCTGGTCCGCTACTCGATCGACGCTGGCCTGCTCGGACCCGGCGTGCGCGTGCTGCTCGGCGGCCTGTTCGCGCTGGCGCTGCTCGCAGCCGGCGAATGGACCCGGCGCAACGAAAGCATGTCAGCGATCGAGCCGCTGCCGATCGCCAACATCCCGGCCATCCTCACCGCCGCCGGCACGGCGGTCGCTTTCGCCACCGTTTACGCCGCCTATGCGCTGTACGATTTCCTCGTACCCGCGACCGCGTTCATTCTGTTAGGCATGGTCGCGCTCGGCACGCTGGCCGCGGCACTGCTGCACGGGCCGGCACTGGCCGGCCTCGGCATCGCCGCCGCTTTTGTCACGCCGATTCTGGTCTCCTCGGAGAAGCCGGATTTCTGGGCGCTGTATCTGTATCTCGCCGTCGTCACCGCCGCGGCCTTCGGCCTCGCGCGGATCAGGCTGTGGCGCTGGCTCGCGGTCACCACCATCGTGTTCGCGACGTTGTGGACGTTCCCGTGCCTGCAATGCGGGCCGTCGATGGTCGGCCCGCACGCGTTGCATGTGATCGCCGGATTCATGCTCGCGGCGTTGCTGGTGGTGTGCGGATTCATGTTCGGCCCGCCGGCGGAAGAAGGCCGCATCGAACCGATCTCGTCGGGCGCGCTCGCGGCGTATCTGTTTGGCGCCACCATGATCGTGCTCAACAGTTTTCACGCCGACACCGCGATGATCGTGTTCGCGCTGCTGGTCGCCGGTGCCCTGTTCGTCGCATGGCAGAGCGAGGCTGCCGCCGGCGCCATCGTCGCGGCCGCGGCGTTTGTCTTCGTGGTGTTTGCCGAATGGGCGGTGCGCGGCAATCCGGACATGCTGGTGCTGCCCGGCGGTCCCCTGCCCGGCATCGGGCCCAATGCCACCGACGGCTCGGTCTCGCTGCATCTGATCACCGCGGCGATCTTCGCGGTGGGTTTCGGCGCTGCCGGATTCCTGGCGCAGGGCCGCTCCATCAGCGCCAAGGTGCCGGTGCTGTGGTCGGCTTGCGCCGTATTCGTGCCGCTGGCGCTGCTGATCGCGCTCTATGCCCGCATCGCGCATCTGGATCGTTCGATCCCGTTCGCGATTCTCGCCGTCATCCTCGCCGCGGCATTCGGTGCGGCAACCGAGGCGCTGACAAAGCGCGACAACCGGCCGGGCCTGCCGATTTCAACCGCGCTGTTCGCTACCGGCACGCTCGCCGCTATCGCGCTGGCGCTGACCTTCGCGCTGGAAAAAGGCTGGCTCACCATCGCGTTGTCGCTGATGTCGCTGGGCACCGCCTGGATTTCGATGCAGCGGCCGATTCCGTTCCTGCGCTGGCTCGCGGCGATCCTTGCCGGCATCGTGGTCGCGCGCATCGGATATGAGCCGCGCATCGTCGGCGACGCGGTCGGCGCCACGCCGATCTTCAACTGGCTATTGTGGGGCTATGGCATCCCGGCGCTGTCGTTCTGGGGCGCCAGCATCCTGCTTCGCCGCCGCGGCGACGACGCGCCGCTGCGCATGGTGGAGGCGGCGGCGATTCTGTTCACGGTTCTGCTGGCGTTCCTGGAAATCCGCCATGCGGTCTACAACGGCAACATCTACGGCGCGACAAGCCTTGTCGAAATCGCGCTGCAGGTCTGCGTCGCGCTGGCGATGGCGATCGGGCTGGAGCGGCTGCGGATTCGCACCGGCAGCGTCGTGCATAATTTCAGTGCGATCCTGCTCACGGTGTTCGCCGGACTGGCCACCGTGTTCGGCCTGATGCTGCTGGAGACGCCTATTATCTGGCCGACCGACGTCGGCGGCGTTTTCATCAACCTGCTGCTGCTCGGCTACGCCTTGCCCGCGGTACTGGCGCTGCTGCTGTCCTACGCGGTAGCGGGGCGGCGAGCAGCCTCCTATGCCAACACCATCGCGGCGTTCGCGCTGGTTCTCGCGCTGACCTATGTCACCTTCGAAATCCGCCGGCTCTATCACGGCCCGATCCTGAGCCGAGGTCCGACCACCGGCGCCGAACAATACACCTATTCGGTTGCGTGGCTGGCGTTCGGCGTGGTGCTGCTCGGCTTCGGCGTGATGTTCAATTCGCAGCGCGCGCGGCTCGCATCCGCCGTCGTCATCGCGCTGACGATCGCCAAGGTGTTCGTGATCGACATCTCGACGCTGTCTGATGTCTACCGGGCGCTGTCGTTCATCTGCTTAGGGCTCGTGCTGCTGCCGATCGGCTGGCTCTACCAGCGCATCCTGTTCCGCCGCCCGGCGGTAACGGCAGTACAGTCCGAGGCTTAGAACGCGTTCCCCGGACGCAGCGCAGCGCGTAGCTCTTCGCGAAGCGGTGCGCTGCAGAGCCGGGGTCCCGGTGACGATGGCATTGAACCGGGGTCCCGGCTCTGCGGTGCACCGCTGAAGAAGCGCTGCACCGCGTCCGGGACACGTCTACAGCATGCAGCGCTCGGCCACCCAATCGGCGATGGGCGCAAAGCCTTTCGGCTCGATCCGATACGTGCGCACCCGCCCGGTCTTTTCGCTGCGGACCAGACCGCTCTCCTCCAGCACCTGCAGGTGCTGCACCACCGCGGCGAGCGTCATTTCGAACGGCCGGGCAAGGTCGCTGACCGACGCCGGCCCGCGGCTCAACCGCTCGACAATGGCCCTGCGGGTGGGTTCGGCGAGCGCCTTGAAGCTGGTGTCGATGGCTTGATACTTAAGCATGGGCTTTAGTATTAGGCAGCGCAGCTTAATTGTCAAGTCACAACTTAAGTATCTTCGGCTCCATTAGGATTAACGGGCGAAGGGAGTCGCGCGGCGAACGGCCTAACTGTAGCCATGCAAAATGGCGCAGGTTGCGAGGCCGAATTGAAACAGCTGTACAGCATTCAATATGCACGGGCGCTGGCCGCGCTCGCCGTGGTCCTCGCCCACACCGGGGCGTATGGGTCTGGAAACGCGTTTCACATCGGCAGCGCCGGCGTCGACATCTTCTTCGTCATCAGCGGTTTCGTGATGTGGACGACGACCGCATCGCGCGCCCAGACGCCCGCCGGGTTCATCACAAACCGCATCGTTCGTATCGTGCCGATGTATTGGCTGGTGACGCTGTCGCTCGTCATCGCGGCGGTCTGCGTCCCGGCGTTATTTCCGAGATTGAAAATCGACTTAGGCCATGTCGTTGCATCCCTGCTGTTCGTGCCAAGCCGGTCGCCGTTTAATGGGGAGCTATGGCCGGTCCTGGTGCAGGGATGGACCCTTAATTACGAGATGTTCTTCTACGCCGTTTTTGCGTTGGTGCTTTTCATGCCGCGGCGATTGAGGTTGATTGCACTGTCGATGGCGTTTTGCGGGCTGGCGTTGTCCGGGGTGTTTTACGCCGGGAGCAATCCCCTGCTGCTGGTGTACACCGATTCAGTGATGCTCGAATTCCTTGCCGGCATTTTTCTCGGCGTGGCGCATGAGAGGAACCTGCTGCCGTCCTGGAGGCTGGGATGGAGCCTGTTTCTGGCAGGCATCGCGCTGTTCCTGACCGCCGCATTCACCGGCGCCACCAGCCCACGCATCGTCGTGTGGGGTATTCCGGCTGTTTGCCTGGTGTCGGGACTTGTTATCGTCGAGGTCAGGCGCGGGATGTGGTTTAGTCGCGTTGCCGCAACGCTCGGCGATGCCTCTTATTCCATTTATCTGACGCACGGACTCGTTATCTCCGCGCTGGCGAAAGCAGCCGCGACACTTAATCCGGTTTTTTTCGTCGCGATTTGTCCGGTCGTCGCCGCGGCGGCCGGCGTGCTGAGTTGGAAATATCTCGAGCGGCCGCTGACCGATGGTATGAGACGTCATGTCTCGCGGCTTAGGCAGCCGAAAGCCCCCGCGGCATTGCAGGCAGGCGGCATGGCGCGATAGGTGAAATCAATCGGTCGAGCGGCGCAGCTCGGATGCCGCTTCGGCCTTCGCCGGCTCGGTCTTCACTTCTGATTGGACCGGTTCGATCCTGGCGCTCTCGACTTTGGGCGTCTCGACGCGCGCCGATACTTCGGTGTGCGACGCGTCGGCCGAGCGGGTCTGCTCGGGTGCTGCCAGCGAGCGCGGACGCGACACCGCGCGCGCCATCAGCATCTGGCCGCCCTGATGGCGGAAATCGCAATAGGCGAAACCCATGCCCGACACCGAGCCGCGAAAACTGCGCTCATTGTTCTTGACCAGATTGAAGCACGGCTCGAACGGGATCCCCTTCAGCGACGCGCACACCGCCTGTCCGCGAACCTGCAGCGTATTGCCGGGAAGCCTTAAGTGGCGCGTCGGGCCGGCGCCCGCGAACTGCACGGCGCCGGCGGCCCCGCCGTCATCGAGAATCCGGCCGGCACCCCTTGTGCCATCGAAGCAGGTGAATGCGAACACCCTGCCCGCCACGAACCTGCGTGCCTCATCGGCATTCATGGTCTGCCCGGCCAACCCTGGCGCAACCACGGCAGCGGCGAAAACGGTCCCCAATACCAAACGCGCAAGCATGCCTAACTCCAACCTACTGGGCGGGTTCACATCTTTACCCGCTGCTTACCATACCAACCGTGGCAACATTGGAGCAGGTTGGTTGGTAAAGTCTGAACGCCGTTAGAGAATTTTTACCACGATTCGGCCGCGGACCTCGCCGGCGAGGATTTTCGCGCCCGCCGCGATGACCCCGTCGAGGCCGATTTCATGAGTGATTTCAGCAAGTTTTCCCCGATCCAGATCGCTCGCCAGCCGCGCCCAAGCGGCTTTTCGCAAACTTATCGGGCACATCACAGATTCGATGCCGAGAAGCGACACTCCGCGTAAAATAAACGGCGCCACCGAGGACGGCAGGTCCATGCCCGCCGCGAGACCGCAGGCAGCGACCGCGCCGCCGTATTTCGTCATCGACAAAAGGTTGGCGAGCGTGGTGGAGCCGACGCTGTCGATGCCGCCGGCCCAGCGCTCCTTCGCCAGCGGTTTGGCCGGGCCGGACAGCTCGTTGCGGTCGATCACTTCGGATGCACCAAGATCCTTGAGATAGCCGGATTCCGACACGCGGCCGGTCGAGGCGATGACGTGCCAGCCCAACTTCGACAGCACGGCGATGGCGACCGAGCCGACGCCGCCCGCCGCACCAGTGACGACGATCGGACCCTTGTCCGGCGTCAGCCCGTGCTTCTCCAGCGCCAGCACCGACAGCATCGCGGTATAGCCGGCGGTACCGATCGCCATCGCGTCGCGCGCCGAGATTCCGTCCGGCAGGCGAACCAGCCAGTCGCCCTTGACGCGGGCCTTTTCGGCGTAGGCGCCGAGATGGGTCTCGCCCATGCCCCAGCCGTTGCAGATCACCTTGTCGCCGGCCTTCCACGCCAGATGCGACGACGCCTCCACGGAGCCTGCGAAATCGATGCCCGCGATCATCGGAAACCGCCGCACCACCGGCGCCTTGCCGGTGACGGCGAGGCCGTCCTTGTAATTCAGCGTCGACCATTCGACCCGGACGGTGACGTCGCCCTCCATCAACTCGGCTTCGTCGAATTGCGTGAGCACGACGGTGGTGCCCTTCTCCGCCTTGTCGATCCTGATTGCCTTGAACGTTGCCAACACGCACTCCCCTGAATTTTTTCAGCTGGGGTACGTTTAGCGGATCAAGCCGGTTGCGCAACCGGGCGGGCCACCGGCGCTTCCACAATCGGCAGGTTGATCAGCGCCGACAGTACGCCGAACAGCACCGACAGCCACCAGATCGGCGTGTAGGAACCGAATTTTTCGAACACGATGCCGCCGAGCAGCACGCCGAGAAAGCCGCCGACCTGATGGCTGACAAAGGCAAATCCGTACAGCGTCGCAAACCAGCGCGTGCCGAACATCAAAGCCACCAGCGCCGAGGTCGGCGGCACGGTCGAGAGCCAGGTGAGGCCAGTGGCGGCGCCGAACACGATCGCGGAGACCGGCGTGATCGGGAACGAGATGAAGGCGACGATCGACATCGCGCGCATGAAATAGATCGCCGACAGGATGTAGCGCTTTGGAAAGATGTTCTGCAGCCAGCCGACACTGAGCGAGCCGATAATGTTGAACAGGCCGATGGCGGCGAGCACCCAGCCGCCGGTCTGCGCCGGTATGCCGCGATCGACCAGATAAGCGGGCAGATGCACGGTGATAAACGCAAGCTGAAAACCGCAGGTGAAGAACCCAAGCACCAGCAGCACATAAGAGCGATGGCCGAACGCTTCCGCCAGCGCCGTCCGGAACGACTGCTGGTCTGCGGCCGGCACAGCGGCCGATGTCGCCGGCGGCGTGGCGAGTGCCAGCGACAGCGGTATGATCAGCAGCATCAGCAACGCGAACACCGTCAGCGCCGACTGCCAGCCGAAATTGTCGATCATGGCGACGCCGAACGGCGCAAACAGAAACTGTCCGAACGATCCCGCGGCGGTCCCGGCGCCAAGCGCCACGCCGCGCCGCTCGGGTGGCAGCAACTTGCTGAACGCGGACAGCACCAGGTTGAACGAACAGCCGGACAGTCCGAAGCCGATCAACACTCCGGCGCCGAGATCGAGCGACAGCGGTGTCGCCGCGTAGCGCATCATCAACAGGCCGCCGGCATAGAGCACTGCGCCTACACACATCACGCGCAACACGCCGAACCGGTCGGCAATCGCGCCGGCAACCGGCTGGCCCAGTCCCCACAACAGGTTTTGCACGGCAAGCGCTAAGCCGAACACGTCGCGGCCCCATGCAAACTCCCGGCTCATCGGCTGTACGAAAAAGCCGAGGCTCGATCGAGGCCCGAAGCTCAACAGCGCGATCGCGCAACCGCAGACGATGATCACCAGCGGCGTGCGCCAGCCGGGAGCGTGGGTCGTGCGCAGATTGCCGTCAGCCGCCGCCATGCGAATTTCCTCACCTCAGTTGAGGGCGCAAGTTAATGCATTTGCATGGAAACGCCAACGGCAGATTGGCGAAAATGCCCGCTGCAATGCAGCGATGCAAACTTGCGGCAGGAAGCAAGGTCATCTTCACCTCGCCCCGCTTGCGGGGAGAGGTCGTCTCGCATCGTCAAATGCGAGACGGGTGAGGGGGACTCTCCGCTAGTCCGAGTGCGTGGAGAGTCCCCCTCACCCCAACCCTCTCCCCGCAAGCGGGGCGAGGGAGCGCAGCGGAGCCTGCGGCAATTTCCGAGTTCTAGCGGCGGACGGTTGCCGGGGACGTCTCGGCCGAGCTTTGCGCGGCTTCGGCAAGCTTCGCGGAGATTTCCAGGGTCTGCGCCTGACTGCCCCAGCTCGGCGCTTCGCTGCCGTCGCCCCAGGCGCGCGGACGATAGAAGGTGTGGACGCCGAATTTGTACATCTTCTTCATCTCATGCACCCATGACGGATGCACCCAATAGGCATGATAATGCGTCGACTTGGCGACTTCCGGCAGCCAGAGCTGGCCGTCGAGCATCGCCTTCGCAATCTTCTTGGCGCGGTCCCACATGCCGGGCTCGCGCACCACGTCGGCGACGTTGTCGCAGGCGAAGGTGAACTGGCAGGCGAGATGGCGGTGCTTGTTCTGGTAGACCACGCCGCACACCGTGTTCGGATAGAAGCCGGAGAAGGCGCGGTTCATCACCACCTGCGCCACCGCGATCTGGCCGCGCACGGCCTCGCCGCGGGCCTCGAAATACACCGCCTCGGCCAGGCATTTTTCCGACTTGCCGCGCGCCTTCTCGTCCAGCAGGCCGAGCCGCTCGGCCGGCGTCTTGACGCGCTGGTTATCGGAATTGACCTCGCCCTTGCTGGCGACGCTTTCGCCGGCTTTCGACGGATCATCGGTCGCGACCGGCAGCGCGGCGGTCACCTTCATGTCGGGGTCGGTCGTGCCGGGCAGCACGATCATCGGCTCTTCGCCGGGCTGCCAGCGTTCCATGCTGTCGATCGAAGCGCCGAGCGACGAGCTTCCGAAAAACAGGCTGGCGGTCTTGACCGAAAAGCCGTCGCGCTGCGGCGCGGGCTCGACGGCAATGATTGCGGGTTCGCTCTTCGGATCGTTGAGCGGCTGCAACTCGAGCGACATCGACACATCGTATTGCGGATACTGCGGCAGCGGCGGCGCGTTCAGCGCCTCCGCGAGTTCGGGATCGAGCGGCGCGGGCACGGCAGGCATCGCGGCGGCGGTCTTCGCGCCCATCACAGACGCGTTTGAGGTCGATGGATCTTCATTCGACGGTGCGGCTTCCGCCGGCGCCATATCTTCAGGTCTCGCATTCGCGAGGCGGTCACCCTTCAGGGCGCGATTGACCTTGGGAAAGTCGGACGCCTGATAGCGCGGCGGCGGCGCCACGATCGGATTGCGCGTCAGCGAGCCGGTGATGTCGACGCCCTGGTTGTCGAGGCTTGCCAGTTGCAACGTCGCGCTATCGCGAGAGGCCGTCCCGATCGGACGGCCGAAGCTGTAGGTGGCGACCTGAATGGAACTTACGGCAGAAGCGAACACCCGTTTCTGCCAGCGTTCGGCGACGCCGGGCTGCCGGGCCAGCAACGATGCGATATCCTGATAGCCGGTTTCGGTCGGAATCAATGCGAAGACGCAGAGACCGAGGCCGAAGGACGCGAAACGCGCGCCCTTCGGCCGGTTACGCAATACTGACATCGACAAACTCACGCACGCAACGCAACGCTACACACACGCGATCGAATCCGCACATTCGGTGCAATTCGATCAATTTCGGTAGTATCGAATTTAGGTTGCGAGGGAGTTAATCGGCGATGCGCCCGTGCCACACGCAAGGATTGGCTGCAATCCGCGCGGCGCCATCGAAAACGTTGGTAAATCGCAGGCGCATGAAAGTGGTAAACATCGCGTTGACGAATTTTTTCGCCGTCATTGCGAGCGAAGCGAAGCAATCCAGAGCCAAAAGCTGGATTGCTTCGTCGCTGCGCTCCTCGCAATGACGGGATAGGCCGGACCCAACAGTTCGTCATTCCGGGATGCGCGCTCTTGCGCGCAGACCCGGAATCCAGACGTTTCGCTACTCCTATGGATTCCGGGTTCGTCGCTGCGCGACGCCCCGGAATGACGGGGGTGTACGGCCTACGCCTGCCCCGTCGCGGTCTTGCCGAGGGCTGCCTGGGCTGCGGCAAGGCGCGCGATCGGCACGCGATAGGGCGAGCAGGAGACGTAGTCGAGCCCGATCTCGTGGCAGAACGCCACCGAGGCGGGATCGCCGCCGTGCTCGCCGCAAATGCCGACCTTGAGGTCGGGGCGGGTCTTGCGTCCGCGCGCAACACCGATCTTCACCAACTCGCCGACGCCGTCGCGGTCGACTGAGATGAACGGATCGATCTCCAGGATTCCCTTGGCGATATAGGTGCCGAGGAATCCGGCGGCGTCGTCGCGGCTGATGCCATAGGTGGTTTGCGTCAGATCATTGGTGCCGAACGAGAAGAACTCCGCGGTCTCGGCGATATCGCCGGCCATCAGGCACGCGCGCGGCAGTTCGATCATGGTGCCGACCTGGTAATTCAGCTTGGCGCCGGTCTCTTTCATGACCGAATGCGCTGTCGCATCGATGCGCGTCTTGATCAGGTCGAACTCCACCTTGGTCGCGATCAAAGGCACCATCACCTCGAGGCCGACGGCCTTGCCGGTGCGTTTGCCGGCTTCCACCGCGGCCTCGAAAATCGCGCGGGCCTGCATTTCCGCGATTTCCGGATAGACGATCGCAAGCCGGCAGCCGCGGAAACCAAGCATCGGGTTGAATTCGGCAAGATCGCGGGCGCGGTCGGCAAGACGGCGCGGGTCGGTGTTCATCGCACGCGCGACTTCCTCGATCTCGGCTTGCGTATGCGGCAGGAATTCATGCAGCGGCGGATCCAGCAGCCGGATGGTGACCGGAAGCCCCTTCATGATTTCGAACAGCTCGACGAAATCCGCGCGCTGCATCGGCAGCAGCTTCGACAGTGCGGCGCGGCGCGCCTGCTCGTCCTCGGCGAGAATCATCTCGCGCACGGTGCGGATGCGGGTTTCCTCGAAGAACATATGCTCGGTGCGGCACAGCCCAATGCCCTCGCCGCCGAACTTGATCGCGGTGCGCGCATCATCAGGCGTATCGGCGTTGACGCGGACGCCGAGCTTGCGGACCTGGTCGGCCCAGCCCATCAGCGTATTGAATTCGCCTGACAGTTCCGGCTCGATCATCGGCATCCGCCCGGCCAGCACCTGCCCCAGCGAGCCGTCTATGGTGATGACATCGCCGGTCTTGAAGGTGCGCTTGCCGATGCTCATGGTGCCGCGGCCGTAATCGACGCGGATGGTGCCGCAGCCGGACACACATGGCTTGCCCATGCCGCGCGCGACCACCGCCGCGTGCGAGGTCATGCCGCCGCGCGTGGTCAGGATGCCTTCGGCGGCGTGCATGCCGTGGATGTCCTCGGGGCTGGTCTCGATCCGCACCAGAATGACTTTACGCCCGTCGGCCTGCAGCTTGGTCGCCTCATCGGAAGAGAACACGATTTCGCCGGAGGCAGCACCGGGCGACGCCGGCAGGCCGGTGGCGATGACGTCGCGCGTTGCGGAAGGATCGATGGTCGGATGCAGCAGCTGGTCCAGCGATGCCGGGTCGATCCGCGATACCGCGTCCTTTTTCGAGATCACGCCTTCATTGGCAAGCTCGACCGCGATGCGTAGCGCCGCCTTGGCGGTGCGCTTGCCGCCGCGGGTCTGCAGCATCCAGAGCTTGCCGTCCTCGACGGTGAACTCCATGTCCTGCATGTCGCGGTAATGCTTCTCGAGTTGCGTGTAGATGCGCGTCAGTTCCTTGAACGCGGCGGGCATCGCGGTTTCCATCGACGGCTTGTCGGAACCGGAATCGGCGCGCGCATGTTCGGTGATGTCCTGCGGGGTGCGGATGCCCGCGACGACGTCCTCGCCCTGCGCGTTGATCAGGAATTCGCCGTAGAGCTTGCTCTCGCCGGTAGACGGATTGCGGGTGAAGGCGACGCCGGTGGCCGAGGTCTCGCCCATATTGCCGAACACCATCGCCTGCACATTGACGGCGGTGCCCCAGGATTCCGGAATGTCGTGCAGCCGGCGATAGGTCACCGCGCGCGCATTCATCCAGGAGGAAAACACCGCACCGATCGCGCCCCACAATTGCGCGTGCGGATCCTGCGGGAAATCCTTGCCGGTTTCGCGCGCGACCGCGTCCTTGTAGCGGCCGACCAGGTCGACCCAGTCGTCGCCGGTCAAATCGGTGTCGAGCGTGTAGCCCTGGCTGTCCTTGAAGGTGTCGAGAATGTCCTCGAAATGATGATGCTCGAAGCCGAGCACGACATCCGAATACATGGTGATGAAACGGCGATAGCTGTCATAGGCGAAACGGCGGTCGCCGGACATCGAAGCCAGTGCTTCCACCGTGGTGTCGTTGAGGCCGAGATTGAGCACGGTGTCCATCATGCCGGGCATCGAGGCGCGGCCGCCGGAGCGCACCGACACCAGCAGCGGATTTTTCGGATCGCCAAATCCCTTGCCGGCGATCTTGCCGATTTGATCCAACGCCTTTTCGACCTGCGCCTTCAATTCCTTCGGATAGGATTTGTCGTGCGCGTAGAAGTAAGTGCAGACCGAGGTCGGAATCGTAAAGCCGGGCGGCACCGGCAGCCCGAGATTGGCCATCTCCGCAAGGTTGGCGCCCTTGCCGCCCAGCAGGTCGCGCATGCTGGCCTGGCCTTCGGCCTTGCCATCACCGAAGGTGAAAACCCATTTGCCGGATTTCGCTGCGTCGGCGGCGGGCTTGGCTGCGGCCGGTTTCGGCGCGGCCTTGGGCGGGCTCTTCTTCAACGCCTTGCGGGCGCTGGCCGCCGGCGCCGGCTTGGCGCGTGGCTTTGATTTCGCTGCGGTTTTCTTACGTCTCGATGCGGCTTTGGCCATGGCTTACAGATCATCCGCGAGAGGGCAAAGATAAGGAGATGGGGTGCGCGCCTTACACCACGTTTTGCCGGTTCCATGCAAGCTGCGGAACCGGTCGCAGCGCTACATGTGAAGCATCTTGAACAGGCCGAGACCCGCAAGGCCGACGATAATCAGATAGATCGCGACCACGAGATTGAGGAAACGCGGCATGATCAAGATAAGGACACCCGCGATTAGTGCCACGATGGGCTGAATGTGGGCTGCGGTGATGACCATTGGGAATCTCCGTAGGTGATGCGGGGAAAGTGCTTCGAATCGGCGCGCAATTTTATCCGCTGCGGCGGTTCCCCGATAGGAGACGCTTGTTGCTTCAACGGGTTCCCGGCCACCGCGAAAACTGCCGAAAATTGCAGCGTGCCAATTGAAGTTCCTCGAGGAACGATGCGCCAGCGCATGAATTGGGAGGGATTGCGCGCCGGACATGCGCCGGCGCCATCCATCGCGAAGGAGAAAACCATGCGGAACAGGATTCTTGCGATTGCCGCAATCGCGGCCGCCATCGGCGCACCGGTCGCTGCCCAAGCGCAGAGCGAGACCGTCGGCGTAGTCCGCGGCAGCGGCGTTGGCGTTGTCATCAACGATGCCGACGGCATCGCCATCGCGCAGCGTCCGGCGTTCCGCGAATATGTCATCCGCGAACGCGTGCCGACCTACACCGTTCCGGATCGCGTGATCGTGGCGGCGTGCTGCCGGAAGCCGGCATCACCATGTACGACGTGCCGCAAACCTATGGCTCGACGCCGTATCGCTACACCGTGGTGAACGGCCAGACCGTGCTGGTCGAACCGCGCACCCGCCGCATCGTTCAGGTGGTGGAGTAGGCTTCTCGTGTCCCGGGCGCGATGCAGCGCGTAGCTCTTGCGGAGCGATGCTTCGCAGAACCGGGACCGTACCGAGCACTGTCATTGCGAGGAGCGCAACGACGAAGCAATCCAGTCCTTCCTCGCGGCCTCTGGATTGCTTCGCTTCGCTCGCAATGACGTGGAGACCTAATCCTGTATCTTGGAAAAATCCGCAACCGCGCGCGTAGCGGCGCGGATTTCGTTCAGCAGTTTTAAGCGATTCTCGCGCACTTGTCGGTCGTCGTCATTGACCTTCACCTTGTCAAAGAACGCATCCACCGCCGGCCGCAGTTTCGCCATCGCGCTCATCGCCGCGGCAAAATCTTCCCGCGCAACGGCGGCGCCAGCCTCGACCTTCACCTGATCGATCGCCTTCGCAAGCGTCTTTTCCTCATCGAGGGAATAGAGCGCCGCATCCGGCGCGCCGTCATACGCCTTGAGGTCTTTCTTCTCCTCGATCCGCAAAATATTCGCCGCCCGCTTGGTCCCCGCGAGCAGGTTCTTGCCATCGTCGGTATCGAGGAATTTTCCAAGCGCCTCAACGCGGCGGACGACCATCCAGAAGTCGTCTTGGCCACCAAGGGCAAACACAGCATCTACAAGATCAAACCGCGCTCCATGATCCCGAAGCTGGACTTTCAGTCGATCGGCGAAAAAGACCATTAAGTCGCCAACTGCCGGCGCCAGATTTCCTAATGCGAGACCCTCCGGAATACCATGATGCCGAACGTCTTGAGCAACTTGCTTTGCTTCATCAAAGGGAACGAACTCTACTGGTCCGATATCCATCAAGATTTCGTAGATCAAATCTTCTGCCGGTCCACCACTAATCTGAACTTTGACAACTATCGCATGAGCGAAAAGCAAGCGAAACAACCGTAGCCGAAGATCATTGCTCAAAACGATGCGTAGGATTCCCAGCGCCGCGCGACGCAGCGCGAACGGGTCCTTGCTCCCCGTCGGCTTCTCATCGATCGCCCAGAAACCGACCAGCGTGTCGATCTTGTCGGCAAGTGCCACGGCAACACTCACCGGATCAGTCGGCACGCGATCGGCCGGCCCTTGCGGCTTGTAGTGTTCCTCACTCGCCGCAGCGACGCTCGCGTCCTCACCTTGCGCCAACGCGTAGTATTTCCCCATCAAGCCCTGCAACTCGGGAAATTCCCCGACCACTTCGGTCAGCAAATCCGCCTTCGCCAGCTTCGCCGCGCGTTTGGTCTTCTCGACATCGGCTCCGACCAGCGGCGCGATCTCCGCCGCCAACCGCTCGATGCGCGCGATGCGCTCGCCCTGCGTGCCCAGCTTCTCGTGAAACACGATGCTGTCGAATTTCGGCAAGCGATCTTCCAGCTTCGTCTTCAGATCGGTCTCGTAGAAAAACTTCGCATCGCTCAGCCGCGCGCGGATCACGCGCTCGTTGCCGGCGACGATGGCCTTGCCGCCGTCTGACGCTTCGATGTTGGCGGTGAGGATGAATTTGTTGGTGAGCTTTCCGGTTTTTGGATCGTTCACCACAAAACACTTCTGGTTATTGCGGATGGTGGCGCGGATCACCTCGCCGGGAATCGACAGGAATTCCTGGTCGAACGAGCCCATCAGCACGACAGGCCACTCGACAAGGCCCGCGACCTCGTCGAGCAGCACTTGGTCCTCGACCAGTTCAAAGCCCTGCGCGAAGGCAAGCTCCTTGGCGTCGGCCAGGATGATATCTTTCCGCCGCGCAGGATCGAGCACGACCTTCGCCGCCGCGAGTTTTGCTTCGTAATCCTCGAAGCGGCGCACGTTGATCGCCGTGGGCGCCATGAAGCGATGGCCGAACGTGGTCTGCCCGATCTCCACGCCGGGCAACTCGAATTTCACCACCTCCGGCTCCTCGGTCTCCATCCCGAACGTCGCGACGATGGAATGCAGCGGCCGCACCCAGCTCAGCGCGCCCGATCGAGCCGAGCGTTCGCCCCAGCGCATCGATTTCGGCCACGGAAAGGTGCGCACGATCACTGGCAGCATGTCGGCGAGCACGTCGAGCGTGGCGCGGCCGGGCTTTTCGATCAGCGCGATGTAGAAGTCGCCCTTCTTCGGGTCGCGCTGGATTTTTGCTTCATCGAGCGAGGCGAGGCCGGTGGCTTTCAAGAACCCCGCAATCGCGGCCTCCGGTCCGCCGACGCGCGGGCCCTTGCGCTCTTCCTTGAGGTCGGATTGCCGCGCGGGAATGCCGTGCACCGTCAGCGTCAGCCGCCGCGGCGTCGCGAACGCTTTTGCCCCCTCATAGACGAGGCCTTCGGCCACAAGCTTGTCGGTCACCATGCGGCGCAAATCGTCCGCCGCCTTCGCCTGCATCCGCGCGGGGATTTCCTCGGAAAACAATTCGAGCAGGAGATCGGGCATTAGGCAGCGCTTCCCGCTTCGGTATGCACCCAGGCTTCGCCGCAGGCTTTAGCCAACTCGCGCACGCGCATGATGTAGCTTTGGCGTTCGGTCACCGAGATCACGCCGCGGGCGTCGAGCAGGTTGAAGACGTGGCTGGC
>Ga0193726_1000423_pt1 | contig 46104 bp, 46 predicted proteins | sample H2c1metaG_FD_144928 | JGI IMG/M metagenome (GOLD analysis project Ga0193726, IMG submission 144928) | Soil microbial communities from a riparian zone of the East river system, Colorado, United States - H2c1 | ecosystem: Environmental > Terrestrial > Soil > Riparian zone | place: USA: East River... | reverse complement strand
AGATCGAATCGTTCCGTGCCCCAACTAAAAATTCCAGAGAACGCATCTTGTTGATCGCGAACTTGTTCCCACAGAGGATTCGTGAAGTAAGGATTGGATTCGTTCTCGCCCGGCGAAAGTGTGCTGACAGCCACTAGTTCTTCGGGTTTCTGTACGGGCAACATTTTCAACATCACCGTATCGACGAGACTAAATATCGCGGTGTTCGCGCCAATTCCAAGAGCGAGCGTGAGAATGCAAATGGCCGTGAAGCCGGGATTTTTTCCGAGCAGGCGAAGTCCATAGCGCACGTCTTGAAATAAATCCGCAAGCCAGCGCCAGCCCCACATATCGCGAGTGGTTTCGCGCGCCAGAGTTTCGTTTCCGAATTCGCGACGCGCGGCGAGTTGTGCGTCTTTGCGCGCACGGCCGGATTCCATTTCGTCACGCGCGCCGAGCGCGAGATGCGCCTGAATTTCTTCGTTCAATTCTTGATTGCGCTGCTTGCGCTTCCAGAAAGAAAATTTCATCACTCGCTCTCATTCTTCGCGGGATTCAAAATTCCTGCGATGGCGTTTGTGAGTGTTGCCCAGCGCGATCGTTCCGAAACAAGTTGCTTGCGCCCAGATTTCGTCAGTTGATAGACGCGAAGGCGCGGGCCGATCTCAGAGGCCTTCCATTCCGCCGCGATCCAGCCTTTTCGCTCCAGTCGATGCAGCGCCGGATAGAGCGAGCCGGTATCCACCTTCAGAATTTCGCCGGAATTTGTGCGAATGGCCTTGCTCAGCGCGTAGCCGTGGCGCGGGCCCCATTGCAGAACCTGAAGAATCAGCATGTCCAGCGTGCCCTGCAGAATTTCGGTGCGATTCTGGTAACGTTCTTTTCGCGGAGTCATAGGGTATGTAGACGCCCTCCTTACTGTAAGTAGGACGCCTACATACCAGAAAGGTCACCAAAAATCTTTAATTATTTTTGAGGGGAAATTCCGGCAGGGAAGGGCTAGCGTTCGCCCCACTTCAGTTTATTGCGCAAAATCTCAAAGTAGGTCTTTCGCGCAGGACGCACCAGCCGTAACGGGTATGCGGACTTGGTCATCGTTATCCGGTCGTCCGGCTGCAATTCCACGCCGACTTGTCCGTCAAGCGTCAGGTAGACTTGATTGTCGTTTGACCGGAACGTGATTTCTAACTTCGACGTTTCCGGAATTACCAGCGGCCGGTTGGTCAAAGTGTGCGGACAAATCGGTGTCACAACAAACGCCGGCACTTTTGGATAAACGATCGGTCCTCCCGCCGCCAGCGAATAAGCGGTCGATCCGGTCGGCGTTGAAATAATTAGTCCGTCGGCTTTGTAGCTGGTCACAAATTCGCCATTCAACACGAGGTCGAGATCAATAATTCGCGCGAGCGCGCCCTTGTTCAGCACGGCATCATTCAACGCGCGATGGCACGCGACTTCAACTCCGGCGCGCCAAATTTTCGCCTCCAGCATGCTGCGTTCGCTGACGCGATTGCGCCCCTGCAAAACTTCTTCCAGGATCGCGTACATCTCGTCCAGCTTCACGCTGGTCAAAAATCCAAGGCCGCCCAAATTAATTGGCAGGACTGGAACAGTAGTGTCACGAAACGCGCGCGCGGTTGCGAGCAAAGTCCCGTCGCCGCCGAGCACAATCACAAGATCGACGCGCGCTGTGAGATCTTCGCGCGAACATTCCCGGCCGACACCGGCAAGACACGCGCCCGTCTCCTTGTCATAAAGAACGGCGAGGCCGCGCGATTCCAGCCACTCAATTAATTTTGGCGCGACGGCGGCGATTTCATCCAGCCGGGGCCGCGAAACAATTCCAACGGTGCGGTACATGTGTGACGGCATTGTACTCCAGCGGATTGCGTTCGGCACAGCGCAGCTTATTTCGATGCGCTATTTATTCGCGGATTGCGTAGAGGAAAAATTCCAGGTTGCCTTCCGCGCCCGGAAGTTTGCTTTGCTTCACACGTTTTTCCTGCAAGCCCGCGGAACGCGCCGCCGCGCGCACACGCTCAATCGCGCGCTCGTGCAACTTTGCATCTCGAACGATTCCGCCTTTGCCAATGTCCCCGCGATCCAATTCAAATTGTGGCTTTATCAGAATTAAAAATTCTGCGCGCGACGCTGCCACTGGGACCACCGCCGGCAAAACTTTTGCAACGGAGATGAATGCCAAATCAATCACAACAAGCTGCGGCGCAGAATATTTCTCGGCAAGTGCGGCATTAGCAGACGTCAAATCATCCTGCGTCAACTCGCGCGCATTTCGCTTAATGCGCGTTACTCGCGCGTCCTGCTGCAACTTCCACGCAATTTGATCCGGCGTCACATCCACAGCGTAAACACGAACTGCCCCGCGTTGCAAAAGACAATCCGTGAATCCTCCAGTCGACGAGCCAACATCCAAACAAATTTTCTCTGCCGGATCGACGCCGAAATCATCCAGCGCGCCTTCCAACTTAAATCCACCGCGGCTAACGTATCGCAAATGTGTCTCGGCAATTTCAATTGCCACATCGATGGAAACTCGCTCGCCCGGCTTGTCATGCCGCTGACCCGCAACGCGAACTTCGCCAGCCAGCAGCATCGCCTGCGCTTTCTGACGCGACTCAGCCAGCCCGCGCTCGACCAAAAGCACGTCGAGCCGCTGCTTTTCAATTTTCAATTTTGGAGATTTTTCAGACATGTGCTGACTAACGCAAACGCCGCTGCTTAGCAGATTATTTCAACGCAACTATGCGCGTCGCAAAACCAGAAACTCCGCCAACTCGCGCAATCGCGCCGCACGCTCTCCGTATACGCTAAGTTCATCAAGCGCCTTCGCCGCAAGTTCCTTCGCGAACGCTTGCGATTTTTGCAATCCGAAAAGCGCCGGATAGGTAGCCTTCTGTTGAGCCTGATCTTTCCCCGCGGTTTTCCCAAGTGCCGCAGACGATTCCTCAACGTCCAGAATATCGTCCACCACCTGAAACGCCCAGCCGATGTTGTCTCCGAATCGCCGCATGCGTTCTACATCTTCCGAATCGCCGTCTCCGCAAATTGCTCCAGCAACAACGGACCCGCGAATCAGCGCAGCAGTTTTTGATTTATGAATGTACGAGAGCATTTCCGCTGTAACTGGTTTTCGCTCGGCTTCGATATCCGCAACTTGTCCGCCGACCATTCCATCGCGCGTGCCCGCTGCCGAAGAAATTTCGCGAATCACTTGCACGCACCGCGCCGCATCCGTAGGAATTCTCGAAAGCGTCTCGAATGCGAGCGTGAGCAAGGCATCGCCAGCCAAAATTGCCGTCGCTTCATTGAATTGTTTGTGGCACGTCGGTTTCCCGCGACGCAGATCGTCATTGTCCAGTGCGGGAAGATCGTCATGAATCAGCGAGTAGGTGTGAATAAATTCGATCGAGCACCCAGCTTCAACAGCGGCGCCGATTTCCGCTGAAAAAATTCGCGACGCTTCCAGGCACAACATCGGACGAATCCGTTTTCCGCCCGCGAAAACGCTGTAACGCATCGCCTGATGAATCGTCGGCGGCATCGTCTCAGCCGAAGGCATCAGATGCTCAAGCGCGGCTTCGATTAACTTCTGGTTTTCGTCGAAAAAGTTGGGATAAGCCATGTGGATGCTGGGTCGCCAGTCAGTTTTCTTCGTCCGTGCCCGGCTCAAATGGCTCGACGGCCAAATCGCCGCCGGCTTTCTTCATCAAAATTTCCACGCGCCCCTCCGCCTGCTCCAATTGTTTTTGACAATCGCGCGAAAGCACCACGCCTTCCTCGAAAAGTTTCATCGCGTCGTCCAGCGAAAGATTCGTGTTCTCAAGTTTGCGGACAATTTCTTCCAGCCGCGCCAGCGACCGTTCAAATTCCGGTTTCTTCGCCGCCGGTTCGGGCTTCTTATTTGGAATTGGGTTCAACTGATTTTTACCTTTGGCAGCGCGGGCAGAAAAAGCTCGATCGTCCGCCCTGCTGAATTCGCTTGATAGTGCCGCCGCATCTGCGGCAACGCAGCCCCTCACGTCCGTACACGCGAAGAATCGGCGTCAAATCTGAAAACCACCATTCCGGATTACGAAAGTCCGGCGGCGGATTGCTGCAACATTCTAAGGCACGGTGAGCAGTAGAGACAATGGCCTTGTGAAGCCGCGGCATTTCTACTGACGTGAGGTGATTTGCGCGGCGTCGCGGATTCAATCGCGCGAGCCACAATGCTTCGCTCGAATAAATATTACCAAGCCCCGCGATTTTAGTTTGCTCCGTAAGAAGCAGCTTCACCGGCAGACGCGAAGTTTCCAAAATTGAAACGAGCGCACCTAATGTGAACTCGATCGAAAAAATATCCACGCCAAGTTTATTCAGCGACGGAGTGGCTTCAACACTCTCATGCCAATTCATTCGACCAAGATGCCGCGGATCAACAAATCCAAGCGTCACTTTATTCAGCGTAAGTAAAACGTCGACGTGCACGCCACGAGGCACCGCTGCGTCGAAAATCAAAACTTGTCCGTCAAACTTAAAATGAAAAGTTAGAATTCCGCGCGCCAACCGCAAAACCAAATATTTCCCAACGCGCGTAACTTCCTCAATCCGATTTCCGCGCAGTAATTTCGCAAGCGTCGCCGGCGCGTGCGGCTTCACAGCAATTGGATGAATCACGCGCGCGCGACGAATCGTTTGCCCTAGAACAATCGGCCGAAACGCTCGCACAACCGCTTCGACTTCTGGCGCCTCAGGCATTTCAGATTATTCCGCCGATATTATTATTGATTGCCCGGCAGCAGCCGCAAAGTGTGCGCAGCTGCACTTTTCACCGCGGTATCGCTAAATGCAGCCACAATCGGCCGCCCCGCAAACCACTCCGGAAATTGATCTCGATAATTATCGCTCGACACTTGCCCCGACTCGCCCGTAGTAATTTCCATCAGCGAATGATCCCAATCAGACGTGTCCACCACCATCCGCATGCTCGGCCCGTACGTCGGCCCCATCGCCTTGATGCAGCCCGTCGAGCCGGACTGTTCCACCGGTCCGACGCTGAAAATTCGCGCGAGAATTCCCGTTTGTCCAATCGCATGCGCCATGAAAAGCGCATTTCGTTTTCCCCACGTCCATTTGGAAACATCGGTTTGTCCCGACGAAGTCGTCAGTTCGGCGACGGCTAGATCCGCGCTTGCAATCAGAAAAGTATCGTAGCTGTGAAACTCCGCAGGCAGCCACATCGGCGGACGCTCGCGCAAAACGCGCTCCAGAAAAACATCGCCGCGCGGATACACTGGCAGCGAGTCCGCCATATAAGGATGAAACAAATTTCTGTCCAGCGCCCGCTCGGTTTGTATAACAAAAGTCCCTTCTACCGATTCCGCCGTCATCCGCCCATCCCAACTCGCCAGCATCTGAATTAATTTTGCGGTGCGGTCATCCTTTGGTTTTGCATTGTCAGCAGCCTTCACCAGCGCCTTCGCCACAATCAATCCGAATTCGTCAGTGATGTCATTTTGAATCGCGTTGAAATCCGCAGACTGGAACTTTTTCCCTGACTCGCCCAGCAACGTGAAAATCCGATCCACCCGCCACGGAGTCATCCACGTCGCCGTCATAAAGTGCGGATACGTAGGCCCCGCCACTTGCGCATTTGCAGTCGCGATTATTCCACCCGGCGGATCAAGCGCCTGCGGCAACTCGTCAAACGGAATGTAGCCCGTCCACTGAAAATCATCAGTGTCGCCCGGCATCGGCGCCGCGCCGCACGGAGTATCCGTAGGAAGGGAAGAACCCGCCGGAGGGAACGCGCCACATTTTCTGACAGGGATTTTCGCCGCCACAATAAATCCGATGTGCCCGTCCACATCGGCATAAACAATATTTTGCCCCGGCCCCGCCGCATCGCGCAGACTTTCTCGAAATTGATTCCAGTCGTGCGCGAATTGCATTCCAAAATAACTGTGCGCCAGTCCGCCCGGCTCGGTGGCCGTCCATTTCAGCGCGAAGCCTGTGCTTCCTTGCTGTGACATCAACGGACCATGCCGCGTCACAATCACGTCCAAAGTTTCCGCCGCTCTTCCGTGCACATTAATAATCTCTTTGCGAGTTTGCGCCGCAACCCAATTTCCATTCACTCGATATTCCATCGGATTCGCCGGATTAAAAGTTTCCACGAAAAGATCTTGCACGTCCGCGCCATCATTCGTCACGCCCCACGCAATCCGATCGTTGTGCCCGATAACAATTCCCGGAATTCCGGGCAGCGTAAATCCTTCCGCATTCCAGCCGGGCACGCTCAGCTGCACGATGTACCAAATACTCGGCGTCGAAAGCGCAAGGTGCGTGTCGTTCGCAAGAAGCGGTTTGCCGGATGCCGTGTGCGAACCATCTACAACCCAATTATTGCTGCCGAACGCAGCACGTACTTGCTCGTCAAATTGAAAAAGAGCGTTTTGCGCAAAGCTCCAAAGCGTCGGTGAGGAATCATCAACGGTCTGCGCGGGCGTCGAATCAGAAATTACAGCGTTGAAAAGCGCAGGCGCTGAATCACCGTGAGAAGGCGGCGTGCTGGCAGGAGCAGCAGGCACATCTTTTTTCGCCGGCGCAGTTTTCGCGCCAACGATCGGATGATCGTAAGGCGAAGTTGGATCGTATAAAAATGACGCGCGTTCTTTTCCAATCCGCGCGCTCACATCTAGTCGATTCAAATCCCAGCGCCAAGAACTCGTCAGCGATTGATACATATATCCAATAACAAGCAGCGAATCCGCTGGACGCCACTGCTCCGGCTGGTATCGCAGAATCGTAAACTCAATAGGCAGCGGATGTTTTTCCGCAAGGTAACGATTCACTCCGCGCGCAAACGCATCCAGCGCCGCGCACTCGTCCGCATCCACCAGCAAAATTTCCCGATCCGCTGCTGCGCCAAGTCCAAGCCGCCGAAAGCTGCGATCGATCTCCAATGCCGGCGCGCCAAGAATTTCCGAAAGCCTTCCGCCACTCGCTCGTCGCACCAAATCCATTTGCCACAGGCGATCCTGCGCCATCACATATCCCTGCGCTGTGAAGAGATCGTCGCGCGATTGCGCGCGAATGTGCGGCACACCTTTCGCGTCTCGCAAAATATTTACTTCGTTTTTCAATTCGGCAATCTGATGTGTGCCGTCAAGTTGTGGCAGGCCGCGATGAAAAATCCACCAGCCCACGCCGCGAAGTCCAATCAGCAGCAGCACCAAAATAATTACCGTATATAGAAAGTAGCGCGCCAGGCGGCTCATGATTCCGTCTCCATATGAAAGTGAGTGCCGAAGTGTATTGCGGTAAGCACCCGCCGACAAGTGCTTATCATTAATATATGTATGCGTGCCTTCACGACACTTCGATCGAGTCACGCCTCTTGGGCCGCGCCCTCGACACTGTTAGAATCGCCCCGTGCTTCTAATCCGCCTCTTCGGCGTATTCCTGCTCATTTGCATCAACGCGTTTTTCGCGGCCACGGAATTTTCTCTCGTCGCCGTGCGATTGTCTCGCGTCCGCCAGTTGATGAAAACAGGAAATTCCAGCGCGCGAATTGTTCACGAATTGGTTTCGCACCTGGAACGCGTAATTTCCGGCGTTCAAGTCGGCATCACACTTACCACCATTGGCCTTGGTTTTGTCGGTGAATACGCGCTCGCGCAAGGAATTGAGCCGCTGCTTTCCTGGATACCCGGACAGCACCGTTTTCATCGCGCACGCGATCGCGATTGGCCTGTCATATATTTTGCTCACAACTTTTCACGTGGTGCTCGGCGAACTTGTGCCGAAGGGACTGAGCCTCACACACGCCGAACGCGTTGCGTTACTCGTCGCGCGGCCGTTCCAACTTTATTTGGGCACATTTAGTATTGCGATTGGCGCGCTTGACGGCATGTCGCGCATGGTGATGCGTGCGCTCGGCGTAACTCCGCGCCTCAGTCACACTGCCGTGCATTCCGCCGAAGAATTGCAAGTGCTGATTCAACAAGCACGCGAGCGCGGACTTCTCGGCGCCGAAGAAGAACGCTACGTGCAAAGCGCGCTCGAACTTGGCAAGTTGCAAGTCCGCGAAATTATGGTGCCGCGTCCTGACGTCCATGCGCTTCCCGCCGAAGCAACTCTCGAAGAAACAGAACAGCTTTTCGCGCGCACTCAGCGTTCGCGAATTCCTGTTTATCAAGGCACGCTCGATCACTCGCTCGGCTTCGTGCACATCAAAGATTTATTCGGTGTGCTGCTCGAACGCGATCGCCGCGCCATGCAAGGCCGCGCTACCGCGCCATTTGATTTGCGGCGTCTTTTGCGCGAGTTGCTAATCGTTCCCGAAAGTAAACCAGCCGGAGAATTGCTCACGGAATTTCGCGCACACGGCGCGGCAATGGCGCTTATCGTGGACGAATTCGGAAGCATTCTCGGCCTGGTCACGCTTGAAGACGTGATCGAGCAAGTGGTCGGCGAAATTCACGATGAATTTGATTTGGTCGAGCGGCCCATCACGCTCTCCGATGGCGCAATGATTTTCGACGCGTCGCTAAATGTTCGCGACCTTGAAATGCAATACGACATTTTGCTTCCTGAAGATTCCGCGTATTCCACGTTGGGCGGTTTTGCCCTGGCGCGTTTGGGAATTATTCCGCTGGGTGGCGAAACATTCGACTTCGAGAATTATCGTTTCACCGTTTATGAAATGGACAAACGCCGCATCGCAAAATTAAAAATCCAAAAATTACTGGAAATTGCGGAACGGCGTTTGGCCGAGCGTCCTCCAACGGCGGCGCCGAAGAAATGAGCACGCAATTATTTGGCGCAGCCGCTTGGCGAATGACTCGCCGAGTTTTCGTCCGCCTCGGCATAGCTCTGCCCGCAATCTGGCTAATCCTAACAATGGTTTTCATGTTGGTGCACATCGTTCCCGGCGATCCTGTCCAACAAATGCTCGGCGAAGATGCGCGTCCTGAAGATTTAAATAATTTGGGTCACGCGCTCGGACTTGATCAGCCCATCCTTACCCAATATTTTCATTACATGACGGGACTTGTTCGCGGCGATTGGGGCAAATCATTTCATTTTCAAAGTTCTGTGCTGACGCTAGTGCTGCACAGATATCCCGCAACATTAGAACTAGCTCTGACGGCCATGATCGTCTGCGCAGCAATCGCAATTCCCGCTGGAGTAGCAGCCGCACAAAATCGCGGCCGCGCACGCGATCACGCCATTGGCGTCCTCACGCTATTCGGACTTTCCGTCCCCAATTTTGCATTGGGCCCGGTACTGATACTTTTGTTTTCAATCACACTTGGCTGGCTGCCAGTTTCAGGACGCGGCGGAATTTCTCATTTAATTTTACCCGCCGCAACGTTGGGCGCGGCGCTAGCAGCAATTCTCACGCGCATGGTTCGCGGCTCAATGATCGAAGAACTCGGCAGTGACTACGTTCGCACCGCGCGCGGCAAAGGATTATCCGAACGCGCAGTCTTGTATCGACACGCATTTCCCAACGCGCTCGTTCCAATCATCACAATTCTTGGTTTGCAATTCGGCACGCTGCTGGCCGGAACAATCGTCACTGAATCAATTTTTTCTTGGCCAGGCATCGGACGCCTAACCGTACAAGCCATTCAATCGCGCGATTATCCGCTGCTCCAGGGCTGTATTCTCGTAATCGCGCTTTCCTACGTTGTCGTAAATCTTTTAACGGACGTCGTCTATTCGCTAATCGATCCAAGGATTCGCGTCTCATGACAACGCGCGCAAATTCCGCCACAGAATTTCTCCGCCGCAGCGGACTCGGCCGCGCCGGACTCATCCTTACCGTGATTTTAATTCTGCTCGCGCTCTTCGCGCCATGGGTTTCGCCCAGCGGTCCCGCCGCGCAAAATCTCCCCGCGCGTTTACAAGGCCCCGGTGCGGGGCATTGGATGGGCACCGACGAACTAGGCCGCGATGTTTTTGCACGCGTTTTATATGGCGCGCGAATTTCCATGCTCGTAGGAATTTCCGTCGTCACTGGCGCCGGATTTCTCGGCCTCGCGCTCGGCGCTCTCTCCGGATATTTCGGCGGATGGCTCGACCGCATCATCAACGGCGTCCTGGTGAACGCCTTCCTTTCATTTCCCGGAATTTTATTGGCCATCGCCTTCGCCGCATTTCTCGGCCCCGGCTTGGACAAAGTTGTCCTCGCGTTAGTAATCACTGGATGGGCTGGCTACGCGCGTCTCGCACGCGCACAAGTTTTGAAAGTGAAGGAAATGGACTACGTGCTGGCCGCGCGCTCGCTCGGCGCGTCTCGCACTCGCATCATCACGCGCCACATTTTGCCAAACGCAATTCAACCCGTGCTAATTCAAGCCACCATCGGAATGGCTGGCGCAATTCTCGCCGAATCCACGCTAAGTTTTCTCGGTCTCGGCGTTCTCGCTCCCGCGCCAAGTTGGGGCGCAATGCTGAATGATGCCAGCACGTATCTTTTCAGCGCCCCGCACATGGTAATTTTCCCAGCCCTCGCAATCATGTCCGCCGTCCTCGCGTTCAATCTATTAGGTGACGCCCTCCGCGACTGGCTAGATCCGCGCACCCGCGCGCACCTCATCACGCTCGACCTCACTCGCTAGAAAATTTCGGGAGAAAATATTTCAGGCAATCTGAAAAATCACTTCCGCACCGCGATTCACCGCCAAAGCCCGCGCCGCATTTCCCTTATTCACAACAATCTCAATAAATCCGCTCGACCCAAGCAACGCCACAGCCTCGCCCGCCGGCCCCGCCGCAAAATTCCCAACCATCTGCTTCACAGGTTTTCCGTTAACCGTCATTGCGATCGGCCCTGGTACCCGTTTTGCTTCCGGCAAATCCTCCAGCGTAAAATTCGTCATCAAATTTCCGAAGTGATCCACCTTCAACACCGCGCCGCGCATCGCACCGTCCTGCGTTTTCGGACGCGGCAACGCAAATTTCACATGATCCTCAATCACTTCGCCGAACGCTTCGCCCTGCCAATTTTTCGTAAGCCACGCCGCCACCGGAGCGAAAATATCTCGTCCGTGAAATGTTTCGCTCACCGGACGCTGAAAATAATGTTCAGAAGTAATATGACGCACAGCCACTGGATTTTCCCGCTCATAAACCATCGAAAGCACGCCATTATCCGGCGCAATAAAATATTGATTGTTCGCTGACACAAGTATCGGCCGCCGCGCCGTTCCCACTCCCGGATCAACCACCACCAGATGCACAGTCCGCGCCGGAAAGTATTTGTACGCCGCGCCGATGCACAACGCGCCATCCAGCACGTCATACGGAACTACGCTATGACAAATGTCAACGATTTGAATTTCAGGATGAATGGAAAGTAGCACGCCCTTCAGCGTTCCGACCAGATGATCGCTCGTGCCGTAATCAGTTGTGAGAGTTACAATCGGGCCGGGCACTCGATTTCATCTCCAAGGCGTTTATCAACGTCTTGAAATGACGCTACCGGACACAATAGATGAAGTCAATATAACTTACAGCCCGCGTAGCGCAGCAGAAATAGGCCTTCGCGCCGCCCGAATCGCCGGAGGAGTTCCGCCAACAATTCCCATCAGCAGAGCGAAAACCATTCCCGCCACTAAAACTACCGGTGTAATTTTGAACGCGAACGCCAACGAAGAAAATGTTTGAAAATTTAAAGTGCTCGTCGTAAATCCATTCAATGGCAACGCAGCGAGACACCCAATAATTCCTCCAATCGCCGCGATAATTATCGCCTCAATCATAAAAGAAAACGCGATGCTCCCCGACGTAAATCCCAGCGCGCGAATCGCCGCAATCTCGCGCGATCGTTCGGAAACCGAAGAATACATTGTGTTCAGCGCAGCCAGCACCGCGCCAATTCCCATCACAAACGCGATCAGCGATCCGATCGTTTCAATCACCGCTGTAAGCGTTCCAGATTGCTTCGCGTAATAATCGATTTCGCGATCCACAGAAACCGTCATCCGAGGATCCGACGTCAGCGTATCTTTCAGCGCCTGAAATCCATCCGGCGAAACCATCCGGGCCGTCACCGATTGATAGATGTTCAGCGGCCGATTATAGATTTGATCCAGAATCACCGCGTCGCACCACACTTCCGAATCAAACGAGCTTCCGCCCGAATCGAAAACTCCCACCACAGTCCAAACGCCGCCGTTGAACTTAACTTTATTTCCCAGATCCAATCCCGTGTAAGTTTTCAGCGCATTTTTTCCAACAAACAATTCATTCAGCCCCGCCATCAGAAATCGCCCTTCAATTATTTTTACCGTCGGCCGAACCTCAAGCGCACGCGGCGAAACTCCACGCACTTGCACGTTCGCATCGGTGCCCGTCGCCTTCAAAGGGAACGGCGCAATCACCACAACTTCAGGACTCACCAACGGCCCATTCGGCCCGCGCGCAATTCCCGGCGCGGTTTCAATAATGTGAACTTGTTCCAGCGTCACCGACCCGACCATTTCCGTGTTCGATCCCGCGCGCATAATCAGCGCGTTCGATGGTGAGCCCGAAGAAACCAGCGTGGCCTTAAATCCGCGCGCCATCGACATCATCGCTACGAAAACTCCCACGGTTCCCGCGATTCCAATCACCGCCACAATGGACGATGTCCACCGCACGCGCACGCTTCGCAAATTGTAAATTACAGGAATCGCCACGTTTAAAATTCCTCCGTCAAACTTTCCGAAGCGCGTCCACAACTCGCAGACGGCTCGCCGTAATCGCCGGAATTAATCCCGCCAGCCCGCCAATCACCAGCGCCACAATTACTCCATAACCGGCCTGCGCCATCGGCAAATAAAATAGCGGCAACATTGCTGGATCAGGACTCCCTCCCAGCGTTACCAATTTCGCGATTGCCAATCCAAGAATTCCGCCAATCACCGCAATCGAAACCGATTCCGCAATTACGTAAATCAAAATAAAACTGTTCGAGTATCCCAGCGCCTTCAAAATCGCCAGCTCCGGCGTGCGTTCGCGCACAGCAATCGCCATCGTATTTCCCGTCACCAGCAGCAATGTGAAAAATACAATCGCGCCAATTGACAGCATCAGAAATTCAATGTTGCCCGTCTGCTTCGCAAATCCCGCCGCAAACGCCAGCTCCGTATCGCTTTTCGTTTCGTACGAAGAATTCGCAAACGTGTCGTCAATTTTCTTCACAACCTGCGTCGCGTCGTCCGGATTATTCAAACGCACCACGTACCAGCCGACGGTGTTCTTGTAAAACATCGAAGGACTCTCGTTCAAGTGGTCGTAGTGAAACCAGAATTGCGAGGTGTCGTCCGCTTTGCGCGAACCTTTATAAATTCCATCGATATTAAATTGCCAGTTACCCGTATAAATCGCGCCCTTGATCGGAACTCGATCACCCACTTTCCAGCCAAATCGCTTTGCGGTCCCTTCGCCGACCACCGCGCCCTCGCGGTCGTTCAAAAATGTTTTCCATTGATCGTCCGGCACAATATATTCCGGATACATGATCCGCCAGCTCACCGGTTCAATCGCAAATTGCGGAAAGAAATTTTTCTCATCCTGATAAATTCCACCGAACCACGTCGCGTGGGTAATCTGTTTAATTCCAGGAATCGATAGAAGTCTCCCAGCGTATGACGCAGGCAGCGGCTGAATAAACGTAATCCGATTCATCACGATTAGTCGATCCACGCCAGCCACTTCCACGCCCTGATTGAAAGACGTGCGAATCGTAATCAGCAGCCCAAATAAAAACATCGCCACCGCGAACGATCCAATCGTCAACGCCGTGCGGAATTTCTTCCGCATCAAACTCACACGCAGTAATCGAAAATATTTCATGCGCGGCTCCCGCTGGTTTGCGCCTCAGCCAGCACTCCCTTATCCAAATGCAAAATCGAATGCGCGCGCTCCGCGGCCAGCGGATCGTGCGTCACCAGCAGCACAGTTTTCTTGTGATCCTCGGTAAGCCGCTGCACCAATTCCAAAACTTCGTCCGCGCTTTTGCGATCCAAATCTCCAGTCGGCTCATCGCATAACAAAAATGTCGGGTCCGTAACAATTGCGCGCGCAATCGCCACGCGTTGTTCCTGTCCGCCGGAAAGTTGCCGCGGATAATGTTTCATCCGGTCCGCCAATCCCACCAGCGTCAACGCAGATTCCACGTGTGTCCTTCGCTCAGATTTGCTCAAGCTCGTCAGCAGCAACGGTAGCTCCACATTTTGAAACGCCGTCAACACCGGAATTAAATTGAACATCTGAAACACAAATCCCACATGTCTCGCGCGCCACGATGTCAATTTCCCCGCGGACATATTGGTAATCTCATCGCCCGCCACGCGAATGCTTCCTTGTGACGGCACGTCCAGCCCGCCCATCAAATTCAGCAAAGTAGTTTTGCCCGATCCGCTCGGTCCCATGAACGCCACGAAATCGCCGGCATCCACATCCAGATTGAGCCCTTGCAGCACGTGAATTTCTTCGCTGCCACGGCGATAATTTTTCCCCAAATTCCGCACAGAAATTAAACTGTTGCTGTTCGCGCCGCCGTCTACTCGCACCATTTCGTTTGCCTCACTGTTTTCGCTGAACTCGCTGCCCATCCTGCAAATCTTCCGGCGTTTTTGTAACCACAAGATCGCCCACCGCAATTCCCGAAAGCACTTCCACGTTCGCGTCACGCGTCGCGCCCGTGCTAATCGCGCGCCGCTCCACCGTTCCATCGTGAAAAATAAATACTATTCCTCGTCCCGCGCCCGCCGCATGCACCGCTAGCGAAGGAACCAGCGCCACCGCGGCCGATTTTTTTTCGTCCTTCACTTCATCCGGAAGAAACGCCACCTTCACTCCCATTTCCGGCAAAATTCGCGGATCCAATTTTTCAAACGTGATGCGCACTTTCACGGTGCCCTTCACTCGATCCGCTGTAGGAATCACCGTTCGCACGTGAGAGGGAATTTGCCAGTCCGGATAAGCATCCAGCGTCGCCGTCACATGCTGACCCGGTTTCACGCGCGCAATATAATTCTCATTCACGTCCACTTCAATTTCGTTTGACGCCATATCCACAATCGTCGCGATCCCCGTGCGCGTAAATCCACCGCCCGCCGAAATCGGCGAAATCATTTCGCCCGGCTGCGCATCCTTTGAAACCACAATCCCGTCGTATGGCGACCGGACCTGGCAATTATCAATATTCTGCTGATCGATTCCGATCTTCGCGTCCGCCGCCTGCACCTGAACTTTTGCCGATGCAATTTGCGCCTTCAATCGGTTTACCAAAGTTTGCGCGGCGTCCAGCGCCTGCGGCGTCGAAACATGCGCTTCCGTAAGTTGAGACGTGCGCTTAAATTCACGCTCCGCATTTCCAAGCTGCACTTCCAAATCAGGAATCAACGCCATCGTCGCGTCGCGCTCGGCCTTCGTTGAGGTCATCGAAATACGATAATCCGAATCATCCAGCTGCGCCAAAATTTGTCCCTGCGTAACGTGGACGCCCTCATCCACATAAACCGCCGTAATTTTCCCGGTAATTTTCGCCGCCACCGAAGCTCTTCGACGCGGCGTCACATATCCCGACGCATTCAGTAGCACCGAAGCCGGCGCGCTGCTCGGCGAAATCGCCACCGCAACCTCAACTTCCGGCGCCCGATTCTTCAGCAGGGAAGCGCCCCACAATCCCGCCGCCACAATCAGCAACAAAATAATTACAATCCCAATCCATTTGCCCACAGGTTTTCCGCCGCGCTTGCGGTCGTCAATCCGCAAAGCTGAAAGATCGGGCATCGATGCAGTAGGTCGAGTAGTTCCCATAGGTAAGTTTGCTGCTAAATGAACGACAAATTCGCATCGTTCCACGCCAAAAATGAATACACAATTGGCCCAGATGCCGCGCCACCTCGGATGCCGTCAAACATATCATACGCCCGCGCACCCGCCAATCTTTCGCCCGCAAAAGTGGGGCAGCGACAGCGCTGGGGTGTGTAGCTCAAGTCCTCCGGACCTGAGGCCTTTCCGCCGTCAGTAGCACCGACACTCCTGTCGGCGCCACCGCCCTGCTCTCCGATATGTAAACTATCGGCGAAGAAGAAAGTCACGCCGCAATTCGCACTGGCAATTGACCTCCGCCACCAATAAGACACACCTCTGGCCGTCTTTATTCCTTCGATTTCTCCCGAGGCCGCCCGAAAAACAAAACATACCCATCCGCATCCTCAATCTCAAATCCGCGCAATCCATCGCTAGTATCCTTAAGCGGCTTCAAAAACTTCACGTCACGCGACGCAAACTCCGTAGCCAGCGCATCAGGATCAGGCACAGAAACATAAGCATCCCATCCCGCCCAAGGGTGACGCGTGCGGTTGGGCAACGGTTCCACACCTACTGACTTGACGAAAATCATCGCGCTATCGTGACGAACAATCGCAAAAAATGGATCGTCATCCGGATGCTGATACTCGATCTCAAATCCAAGCACGTCGCGATAGAATGAAATCGCCGCCGGAACATCCCGCACGATAAAGCACGGTGAAATACTGGAAATGGTCGGTTGTGTCATCCCAGACCTCCTTGCCACTGCTACCCCAATAATAGCAGGGCATTAAGCAGACTCGCTGCTATCAAAACGGATTGCCAGGCCCTACAAAATATGCACATTAACAAGTGGAGAAGAGGTGTATCGACGCAAGCCGCCGCATTTGGCGGTTTTTTGTTTTTACGCCGCTTTTTCTTTGGCTGGTGCAACTAATTCTCAGGCACCTTGACCACCCTTTCCCCAAACGTCTATCCTGTACCTGAAAGAAATCACTTTGCCAAATATCCATCGCATCTATTTCGATCACAACGCCACCACGCCAGTGGACCCGGAAGTCCTGGCGGCGATGCTCCCGTATTTTTCCGCCGAATATGGCAACGCCAGCTCGATTCATTCCTTCGGACAGGGAACCCGCGGCGCTGTCGAACGCGCGCGCATCGCGGTAGCCGCGCTACTCGGCGCGCGGGCGGCCGAAATAACTTTCACCAGCGGCGGCACGGAATCTGACAATCTCGCAATCTTTGGCATTGCCGGCGGTGATTCCGCTACACGCCGACACATCATCACCACGCAAATTGAGCACAGTGCCTCGCTGAATTCTTGTCAGGCGCTAGCCAAGCGCGGCATTGACGTTACATTTCTCCCGGTCAATCGCGCCGGCGTGGTCGACCCAGCCGAAGTGAGCAAAGCGCTGCGCCCCGAAACAGTTCTAATTACCATCATGCACGCCAACAATGAAATCGGAAGTCTGCAGCCGCTGGAAGAAATCGGCCGCATCGCGAAAGAAGCCGACGTTTGGTTTCACGCCGACGCCGTCCAGTCCGCCGGAAAAATTCCATTGGATGTGAACGCTCTCGGCGTCGACTTGCTTTCGATTTCCGCGCATAAAATTTACGGCCCCAAAGGAGTCGGCGCGCTTTACGTCCGTTCCGGAACCGCGTTGGAGCCATTATTGTTCGGCGGCAGCCATGAACGCGACCGTCGCCCCGGCACCGAAAATGTTCCAGGTATCGTAGGACTCGGCCGCGCCGCAGAATTGGCCCGCGAAAAATTATCTGAAGACGCCGCGCGCGTCTCCCGCCTACGCGATAAGTTTGAGCAGGGTGTGATCGCCGCCGTCATCGGCGCAAAAGTAAATGGCGCCGACGGCGCGCGCGTCCCAAACACATCGAACATTATGTTCCCAGATATTTCCAGCGAATCGCTGCTAATCGCTCTCGACATGAAAGGCCTGGCCTGTTCCAGCGGCTCAGCCTGTTCCTCGGGCGCCGTAAAGCCGTCTCATGTGCTCACAGCAATCGGCCTAGCAGCCGCCGACGCCCGTTCCAGCCTCCGCTTCAGCCTCGGGCGCCACACCACCGAAGCCGATGTCGACCTGGTGCTAGCAATGATTCCCCAGGAAGTCGCGCGCTTACGCGCAATTTCGCCAGAGAATAAAAAGCCAGTAGCAGCGAAGTGAATTTAGTCGGGGCGGTCGTTTGACCGGGGTTGGGTGTAGCTCGGGTTCTCCGAACCCGAATCTTTTCGTCCTTGAATAGAACAAAACGCGAAAAAACGAGAAAACAAAATTGTCAAAACGATCAGTCAAAAACTGCATCATAATGCAGTTTCCCTGAAAAAAGTGGTTCGAAACATGCATTAGAATGCAGTTTTTGCCCTAGTTAGACGGTTTTCAAGCGATTTTCCGGAATTTGAATTAAACTAGCATCCGGCAAAAAAGACCAATGAGCGCCGAGAATTCCAACCCGGAAATCCCCACCGCGCCGCTAACCGCGGTCGCCATGAGTGGCGGCGTCGATAGCTCCACCGTCGCGGCCATGCTCCGCCAGCAGGGTGAGCCCATCGTTGGCCTTACTATGCAACTTTGGAATCAGCGCCGCCTCCCCGAACTCGACGCGCAAGGACACAAAGGTCATCGCTGCTGCGGCATCGACGACGTGTACGACGCAAAGCGCGTCGCCGAACATTTGGGATTTCCGCATTACGTCGTAAATTTTGAAAAGCGTTTTGAAGATACCGTCGTTCGTCCCTTCGTTGACGACTATCTCGCCGGACGCACGCCGATTCCGTGCACGCTCTGCAACAATCATGTGAAGTTCGATCAGCTCATCGAGACCGCCAGAGAAATTGGCGCGGATCGTTTGGTCACCGGACATTACGCGCGCATTCGCTTCAATGAAAATACAGGGCGCTACGAACTTCTTCGCGCTGCCGACGATTCCAAGGATCAATCTTATTTTCTTTTCGGCTTGCAGCAGGAACAAATGGCTCGCACAAGTTTTCCGCTCGGTGAATTACACAAGGACGAAGTCCGCGCCATCGCTCACGCCGCGAATTTGCCCGTTGCCGCAAAACCGGAAAGTCAGGAAATTTGTTTTGTGCCGTCAGGAAATTACGTGCAGTTCATCGAGGCATATCTGGGTGAGCAGGGAAGCGCGCTGCCCGCGGATTCCGGCGAAGTTGTTTCCACCAGCGGCGAAATTCTCGGCCATCACGACGGAGTTCACAAATTCACCGTCGGCCAGCGAAAGGGCTTGGGAGTCAGCGTCGGCCATCCGCTTTACGTTCTCCAACTCGATCGCGCAAATAGCCGCGTAGTTGTTGGCGAAAGTGACGAGCTGTTTTCATCGACGTGCGGAGTTCGCGACGTAAATTGGATCAGCGTCGCTAAATTAGACGGCCCCGTTCGCGCGGAAGTGAAAATTCGCAATCGTCACGCTGCCGCGCAGGCAACCGTCGAGCCAACAGAAAATCCAAATGAAGTGTGCATCACCTTCGACGATCCGCAGCGCGCTGTCACTCCAGGCCAAGGCGCAGTTTTTTACGTCGGCGACGTAGTTCTAGGTGGCGGCTGGATCGTTTAAACGCACTTCGCCACACAATTAAAAAATCCAATTTAAGATTATTTCGTTCAGGAAAGCTAAATAAAAAGCCCTTCGTCAGAGGGCTCCGACGGAGGCGCCGCCGGCCCACTACCCGGCCGCCGAAATGAACGCAACACATCGATTCCAGTTTTAATTCCGCGAATCACGGCAGTCGCTTGTTGAATCGGACCCATCACGGTGTGCTTCACGGTAGAACCGGCGTCTTCAACTGTTTCCAAAACTCCAGTAAGAATGCGGTCCGTATGCAGCAGCTGAATTCTCACGCGGTCCAGCGCTTCCGTCATCACGCGGTCAACTTTTTGCGCTTGGTTGCGCGCGATGTGAACAACTTCAGACGCATCGTTCACCATGTTCACAATTCGCGGCTGCGTTTCGCCAACCAACATTTCCACGCGCGAAATCACCGGAGCGATTCGCGCGTGCAAATCATTCGCAATGCGCATTACTTGTTCGCTGGATTTTTTCGTTTGGAAATAAACGGCGGCGAGAATCGCCGTCTGCAGCACGAAAGCTACCGCGATGATCACCACGAAATATGCTGGCCAGGTTGGCATCGCGGATCGGCTGCCTACGCCTTCGCTTTCTCGCGCTGATATGCTTCGCGCCCCGCGTCAACTGCCGCGGAAATCGATTCTTTCTGATTCTTCGCAACTTCTTTGCTGCGCTCAATCAGATCTTCGGCGCGTTCGCGCAATTCGCGAGCCTTGCGTTGCGCGTACTCTTTTCCTTCTTCCGCTTTTCCAACCAGATATTCGCGCGTTTCTTCGCCGGACTTCGGCGCAAAAAGAATTCCAAGCAGCGCGCCAACTCCGAGTCCAACCATGAAGTAACTCACTTTACCGCCAATATTGTCAGCCATAAATCCCCTCTCTCTGGAAACTAGCACACCTGTCAGGGGCATGCAACCCGTCGCGTGGTCGAGGCTCGCCCGAAAAATGGTCGGGCGTAGTCGTCCCGCTATTCCTTGGATGCACCAGCGGCTGTAGATGACGCGCGGAAATGTTCAATAAGCTTGGCTGCCAGTGAACGCGGCACAATCAGCGCCAAATCCTCTTCGCTCGCTTGACGAACGCGCGTTACGCTTCCGAATCGGCGCAAAAGTTTCTGCGCCGTGCGTTCGCCAACGCCGGGAATTTCAAGAAGCTCGGTGTGAATTGTACGCGCCGATCTTCGTTGACGATGAAATCCAACGGCGAAGCGGTGGGTCTCGTCGCGGATGCGCTGCACCAGATGCAGAATTGGCGAATGCTTTTCCAGAATTACCGGCTCGTCTTCTTGACCGAGCACGTAAATAATTTCTTCGCGCTTCGCGATGCTTGCGATGGGCTGATTAATGATTTCCAATTTCTCCAGCGCCTGCGCCGCGGCGTGCAGTTGGCCGATTCCGCCATCAATTAAAATTAATCCGGGAAGCGGTTTTTTTTCGTCCTGCAATCGCTTGTAGCGACGCCCAACCACTTCGCGCATCGACGCAAAATCATCTACGCCATCCGTTTCTTTGATAATAAACTTTCGATAGTCGGACTTGCGCATCTTTCCGTCCTGCCAAACGACCATCGACGCGACGGTATCGGAACCTTGAATATGTGAAATGTCGAAGCTTTCAATTCGCGCGGGAGCATCCGGTAAATTCAGTGCGCCCTGCAACGCCTCCGAGGTCTGCTTTGCCGTTGGCTTCATAACGCGGAAGCGCGCGTCGAAAGAATGTTTCGCATTGCGTTCTACAAGATCCAGAAACGCGTGTTTCGGTCCTCGCTGCGGAGAAAGTATTTCCACGCGATGCCCGGCACGGTCCGCCAAACTTTCTTCCAATAGTTCGCGATCTTCAAAATCCATCGGCACATGAATGATGCGCGGCAAATAATTCGCATCTAGATAAAGTTGTTTCAGCAGGGAAGGAAGAAATTCCGCGGGATCGAATTCGTCCAATTCTTCCCAATAAAAATCGCGGCGATCCACAACGCGTCCGCCGCGCACGTGAAATAAATTCGCGGCAACTTGTGGAGGCTCGGCATACCAGCCGAGTACATCGGTATCATCGCCCTGCGCAGCAGCAACTTTTTGGCGCTCATCGATCTCCTCGACGACACGCAACAAATCGCGATACGCGCCGGCTGCTTCGTATCGTTCTTCGGCGGAAGCAGACGCCATTCGTTCCTGCAAACTCGCCGTCAATTCGCTGCGCTTTCCTTCCAGGAAAATTTGCACGTCACGCGCCGCTTCCGCGTAACGCTCGTCGGTAGTCAGTCCGGGCACGCACGGCCCCAGGCAGCGATGAATGTAATATTGCAAGCATGGACGCGGATGCGCGCGTGTTAAATCCACGGTGCATGACGGCACCTTGAAATTCTTGTGAATAAAATGAACGATGCGATGCGCCAAACTGTGCGGAAAATACGGCCCAAAATAAAGTGAGCCATCTTTCTTTAACCGGCGCGTTACATAGACGCGCGGATATTTCTCAAACGCCGTATACCGTATATAAGGATACGTTTTGTCGTCGCGCAGCATCACGTTGAACTTCGGTTTGTGCTGCTTAATTAAATTATTTTCCAGCGCCAGAGCTTCGCGTTCGTTATCCACTACGATGTAATCGAAATCGACGACCTCGCGCACCAGCGAACCAGTCTTCGCGTCCAGAATGCGCGTTTCAAGAAAATAAGAACGCACGCGCGAACGCAACGAACTCGCTTTGCCCACGTAAACAATATTTTCCAGCGCGTCCTTGAAAAGGTACACGCCCGGCTCGGCGGGCAGACTGGCGACTTTTTGTTGAAGATCCATAGTTTCGTACGTGTTGCGGAACGGAGTAGAATTATATCTGGCCGTGAGCCAACCCTGATGATAGCAAAGCGAATCTTACAATGTGGAGAAGAGCTGTCTACGCTCACGCATCGCAAACATTTCAGGAAATATTCTGTGGACCAAAGTAATCAGATGAATCAAACGCGAAATAAGATGCAGCACCAAACTAGAGTGCAACGCGCAACCGTTTCTGCGTTGTTCGTCTTTGTTGTAATTTTCGCGAGCGCGCTTTTTTCTAGCGGAGCTCTTGCGCAAACGCAACCGCCTCCGCCGCCACCAACTCCGCCTGCGGCAGGGGAATCATCGTCAAAAAATGCCGATGCTGACGCCGTCCCAGTTCCTCCGAAAACGGACGCCGAAAAAGATCTCGCCTCTCTTCCGGCGATGGACCGTCTGGCCGCGGTGAAGGATATCGAAATCGGCCAGTATTATATGAACAAGGGAAATCTTGACGCGGCCATCGATCGCCTTCACGACGCGGCGGTTTCTTATCCCACATACGCCGAGCCTTGGCGCTTGATGGGAATTGCCTACGAGAAAAAGGGACAGCTAGGCGAAGCGATTAAAGCTGATCAGGAATATTTGCGGCTTTATCCGCATGCGCAAATCCGAAAAAAACTGGAAGCGCACATCGAAGAATTGCAGAAGAAGCAGCAGCGCGAAGCACAGAAGCATCCCGCAAAATAAATCCGCACAGCTAACTAATATTTACATTCGCTCCAGAAATTTATGCGCGCGGTCGTAGTCCGCGAATCTGCGTTCTTCCGCGCGAAATGCCGCGCTGTGCGCCTGCAATCCGCAAGCAGCCACGCGAATCGGATGTCGAACGTGCAACATTTCGTGATAAAGCACATATTCCACAACGTATTGCGGCACTTCCGCGCGGTCGAGCCGCGTGTTCACCACAATTTGATCCAGCCCCGGATCGAAACATCCGAGCTGTGCGCGCCAATTTCTCTTGCTCCATCCCAAGCGGGGACGATGTAGCTTACCGCCGAAATATTGTTTGTTCAGCACGGAAAACATTGGCGCCAAATCGTGTGTCGACCCTGTCGCTCCACTTTGATTGCGGCGACCGCGCTTAAAACGAGTTGCCATCACGCGCTTGTGAGTTCCGCTCGCAACGGAATAATGCCGATACGCTTCGATCATTTCGCGCGGCGCGCGCCGCCGATATAAACGCCCCAGCAAAATTGCCGCCGCCGCTTCCAGAACCGAAAGCGGCGCGGTTCGCAAAATATCCGAAAGGCGCACGTAAGCGGTTTCATCACGCAAACGAATTGTGTGCACTAAATTCGAGTAGGGATAAAATTCCACAATAAAATGCGGTGGCCGCGCGTGGCATCCCAATCGCGTGTAAATTCGCTGGAAAACTTGCGCGCCACCTGGAATCGTATTGTCTTCGCTCGCCGATTTCACACGGCGCAAGCGTTTCTCCGTCACTGTTTTCTCCGTACCGGGGCCGAGATTTCTTTTCCTGCTTTTTCCGCGTCGGTCAAAGCGTCCTGCGTGGCCTCGATGGCGTCGTCCAAAGTTTCTTTGTATGAATCCAACTCAGCGCCGCTCTTTTGCAACTCTTGCAGATAGGCCAAATGTTCTTTCGCTCTTGTCGTAAGTTGTTTTAATCCAAGCTTGATGTCCTGCTGCCGCTCGCGCGCGATGTCAATCACGTCGGCGGCATCGTCAATGCATCCGGTGTAAGCGTTAATCAGCGCGTTCAATTGTTCCGCGCGTCGCCGGTCCGTGGCGGGATGGGCAAGAGTATATTTTAATTTTGCAATGCGATCGTCCGCGAAGGTTACGAACAAAATCATTTTCGCGGAAGGAGTTGTCGCTTCGCGAATTTTGTCGGCTTCGGTATCGCTCAGATAATCTTTCTTTTCCTGAGCGCGCAACGCCACCGTGCAAGAAATCAACGCCGCCAACGCTAAAAGTGCAATCCGCATGCGCATATTTCTGCCTCCTATTTTTCGCCGGTCTTTTTTCCAGCCTCGCGCGGAAAAAGCAGATGAATTAATTCCGTATGAATGCGGCCTAGCTCGTCATGCATTTCCTGCAACGCTTCGCGATGTTCGATGGGGACCGCCGGAAGCGTTCGATCGATTTGCCACAATGTTTTTCGCAAATGAAATTCAAGTTCCTTGAAGCCGTCGGACTTTTTCTCCGCGTCGTTGCCCGTGGCTTTCAGCGCGTCAAACACAAATCGCACTTCGTTTCGGTAGGCGGCCAGCAGAGCGGAAGCGACGTCAAAATTTTCCGCGGCGGCTTCTCGGACAAAATGTTGGACCTGCAAGTCTCCGTAATTTCCCAGCGCTTTCGCTTTGCGAACAGGATCATTTTCCTTTTCGTATTTATCCTTATAATCCTGCATCCGATCCTGCGCCTGTTGCCCTTGCACCATTCCCGCGCACACCACAACAAGCGAAAGCAATATGGCCGGGAAAATAATTCGGTGCGAAGCGAAGCTTCCGAATTTCCGTCGCTTCGGGATCAGGTTCTGCGGCATGGTGGCCCTACTTCTTGGTGAGTTCCTTCTGCAAAACTTTCAAGCGCTCGCTCGCCTGAAATTCTTCCTTGTCGCTCTGGCCTTTGTCAGCGTCTAAAAATTTCCGGTACGCTTCCACCGCTTCGGGCTTTCGCTGCAGTTTATCGTAACAGGTTGCACGCACAAATAGAACAATCGGTAGCGGCGCTTCCCGTTTTTCCAAAAGATCCAGCAGCTGCAGCGTGCCGTCACAATTTCCCGCCAAGTATTCTGTGCTCGCCAAATTTCGCAACGCTTCCGTTTGTTTGCCATCAAGTGTAAGCGCGCGCCGCAACTCGCGTTCAGCGGCAGGGAAGTCTCGTTGCTGCAATAAAATTCGGCCGTATTCCGCGCGCAGCGCGGCATCATTCGGCGCCGCAGCTGCGGCAATCGCGAGAGCCTTTGATGCTCCGTCCCAATCTTTTTGGGAAATCAAAATTGATGCGCGAAGTTTCGCGCGTTCCGGCGAAGGTGCGGCGTTGGCATCCGCGCGATCCAATTCAGCGAGCGCGTCGGTCGGCTTTCCGAGATCATAAAGTGTAGTCGCAAGTTTTAAGCGTGCTTGCGCGTCGCCGCCATTTCGTTCCAGCGCTGCGCGAAGTTCCACAATTGCTGCACCGGTTTTTTTCTGGCGAAGCAGCGCATCAACGAGCGCAGTGTGCGCGGGTTCGCTATCGGCGCGCAACGCAATTGCTTGACGTAATTGTTTTTCGGCGTCTTCCGCGCGATCGGCGTGCAAAAGACAAACTCCCCAATGAACAAATATGTCGAAATTATTTGGATCAAGCTTCGCTGCTGAATCGAATTGCGCGATGGCGCCCGTGACGTTACCGCTGCGTTCCAGTGCAAGCCCCGCCAGATATTTTGGGCGCGCTTGATCCGGCATTAATTCCGCCGCGCGCTGTAGTGCGATGGCCGCGCCGGCAAAATCCTTCGAGTCCAGCAAAGTTAATCCGAGATTCAAATTTGCTTCCGCGAAATCCGGTTTCAATTCGGCGGCGCGGCGATATTCCGCGGCTGAGTCATCACTGCGCTTCATGATTCCGTAAACGTAGCCGAGCTGAAAATGCGCGGTTGGATCATTTGGAAAATCTTTCAGGAATCCCGTGAGCAATTCGACGGCGTGCGCGAAATTCTTTTTTTCAACTTCCTGTTGGGCCTGATAAACGCGCGGATCGGAAGCAGCGCGTTGCGCAGGCGATGCCGGAGGGCGGGCAGTTGTCTGCGCATCGCATCGCGCGGCGAATATTGCGCCGCAGATAAGAATCGCCGCAATGGAAATGAAGCGCTTCATCGGCACCAATTATTTCTTTGTACTAATTTTCGCGGCAGAACTCGCGGCGCCATTCTTGCCGGAGCCGTTTGCTGGCGACGCGCGCAGAACGCGCGCCAGGAATTTTCCTGTGTGCGATTGCGCATTTCGCGCGACTTGCTCCGGCGTACCCGTTGCGACGACTCGTCCACCTTTGGCGCCGCCTTCAGGGCCCAAATCAATTACCCAGTCGGCGGATTTAATCATGTCCAAATTGTGTTCGATCACCAGTACGGATGCGCCGCCTTCGATTAATTTCTTAAACGCCGTGAGCAATTTCTGAATATCGTCAAAGTGCAATCCCGTCGTCGGCTCGTCGAATATATAGAGGATGCCTTTGTTGTCCTGCCGCGTGAGATGCGCCGCGAGCTTCAGGCGTTGTGCCTCGCCGCCGGAAAGCGTGGTAGCGGATTGGCCGAGCCGCAAATATCCGAGGCCGACTTCCTCCAGAATTCTCAGGCGGTTTACCAGCTTTGGTACCGCAGAAAAAAATGAAATCGCTTCGCGCACGGTGAGCTGCAAAACTTCGTGCACATTCTTATCCTTATATTTAACTTCCAACACGGACGACTTAAATCGAGTGCCCTTACATTCTTCGCAAATTAATTCAATGTCCGCGAGAAATTGCATTTCCACGGTCACGGTGCCATCGCCTTCGCAAGTTTCGCAGCGGCCTCCGGGAATGTTGAAGGAAAAATGTCCCGGAGAAAATCCGCGGCGTTTTGCGTCGGGCGTGGCCGCAAAAAGATCGCGAATCACGTCGAATGCTTTCAAGTACGTTGCGGGATTCGAGCGCGGCGTGCGGCCGATTGGCGATTGATCGACGACGACGGCTTCAGCAATTTGCGCGTCGCCTTCCATGCGATCGGCAACATCCTTAAAAGTTCCGCCGATTTTCCGCGCTTCCATCGCTTTGAAAAGCACGTCGTAAACAATTGTGGATTTTCCAGAGCCGGAAACGCCGGTGATGGCCACCATCATTCCCAGCGGAATCATCAGATCAATATTTTGAAGATTGTGTGCGTGCGCGCCGAAAATCTTCAGGAAATGCCCGTCGGCTTTGCGGCGAACCTGCGGAACAGGGATGCGCAGCTCGCCGGACAAGTATCGTCCGGTGATTGAATCTTTATCTGTCTGCAATTCTGATTGTGGCCCCGCGAATAATATTCTTCCGCCTAATTCGCCGGCGCCGGGGCCCAGATCGAGCACGTAATCCGCGGCTAAAATTGTGTCGGGATCGTGTTCAACAACTAGAATCGTATTTCCTAAATCGCGTAGCGATTCGAGAATGCGAATCAGGCGCGTTGTGTCGCGCGGATGCAGGCCGATGGAAGGCTCGTCCAAAACATAAAGCGCGCCGACGAGTTGCGAGCCGAGCGAAGTCGCCAATTGAATCCGCTGGGCTTCGCCGCCGGAAAGAGTTGAGGTTAGGCGATCGAGCGTCAAATAATCGAGGCCGACTTCGTCGAGAAATCTGAGGCGCTGCTGAATTTCTTCGAGCACGCGTTCTGCGATTGTGGCTTGCGCAGCGGTCAACGTTAGCGAGCCGAAAAACTCGCGCGCGTCGGTAATGCTCAGTGCGCAAACTTCAGTGATTGGCTTGTTCTGCACGAGCACGGCTCGAGCTTCGGCGCGGAGACGCGTGCCGTTGCAATCGGGACATCGCGCGTAACCGCGGTAGCGGCTTAGAAAAACGCGCACGTGCAATTTATATTTTTTGCGTTCGAGCCAATCGAAAAATCCCTTCACGCCCGGATATCCGGCGTTCGGATCGCCTTCCATCACGCGAGAGCGATGTTCTGCCGATAATTTTCGGAATGGAATGTCCGTGGGAATTCCGTGCGAGCGCGCGTACTTTTTCAATTCCATGTGCAGGCCGCGATATTTCGGCTTGGTCCACGGCTCGATTGCGCCGTCGTCGATGGACTTGCTGGGGTCGGGAATTACGAGGTCGAGATCGAAGTCAATCGTGTTTCCAAATCCCTGGCAGCGAGGGCACGCGCCCGCTGGATTGTTGAACGAGAATAATCGCGGCTCCGGCTCCTGATAAACGATGCCGCACTTTTTGCACTCGAAGCGTTCATTGAAAACTAATCGCTCGAGCGCGACGCCCGATTCGTCGGGTGCGAATTCCAAGATTGCTTCCCCATTGCCTTCGCGATAGCAAATTTCTACGGAGTCTACGAGACGCGAACGCGATTCGGCGGAGACGGAGAGCCTGTCGACGAGGACGAAGACTGGCTTGGAATAATCGACTTCCATTAGAGTTTCTGGCGCGGAGAATTCAAATACTCGGCCGGATTGGTAAAGGCGGTTGAATCCGCGTTTTTGTAATTCCGCGAGCGCGGCGCGAACAACTTCGCTGCTGGGCTTCTTTGTTTTCTTCGCCGCAGTTTTACGCGTCGCGGATTCGTCAGTGGGTGCCGCGCCGAATTTCAGAAGATAGACGATTGAAAATCGACGCCCGGGCGGCAACGAAAGTACGCGCGCGGCGATTTCGTCCATCGTGTCGCGACGAACTTCGCTGCCGCAATTTGTACAAAGTGTTTTTCCTACGCGCGCGTAAAGTAGGCGCAGGTAATCATAAATTTCCGTGGCGGTGGCAACGGTCGAACGCGGATTGCGCGTGGAATTTTTCTGACGAATTGCGATTGCGGGTGCGATGCCGGTGATTTCGTCGACGTCGGGCTTTTCGATACGCTCTAGAAATTGTCGCGCGTAGGAAGAAAGTGACTCGATGTATCTGCGCTGGCCTTCGGCGTAAATTGTGTCAAACGCTAAACTGGATTTTCCGGAGCCGGAAACGCCGGTGACAACCGTGATTTGGTTGTGCGGAATTGTGAAACTGAGATCTTTCAAATTGTGCTGGCGCGCTCCGCGCACGAGAATCACTTCTTGCGATTCCGGCGACACAGCCAACTTTATAGTAGTGGTAGATGATCCAGCCAAGAGTGAAGCCCCTCTGCGCGTCTAATGAGTGCAACGGAAACTTCTAATTATACGTGGTGCGTCAAGCGGCGGCAAACCGTGGTCGAAATGAATTGGCGGGCGGCGAAAAAAGCGCGCTTATTTTTCCCAGGTTGTGTAGGTCAAATACATGCGATTCGTTTGCGAATTATATTCCATGATGCGGATGCTGGCGTAGCGCGCGTCGCTGGTGCGAACGCAAAGTTGAGCGCCCGGTTTGAAATCGTCAACGCGAATCACGTGATTTGTGAAAACGGACTTCGTGCAGGCCGTGTATCCCTCGGCGGCCACAACTCCAGTAGAAAACTTTGTCCCATGTTGAGGGTGCAGAAATCTGTGTTTGCCACCTTCAAACCAAAAATCAGAGCCCGGAAAATCTCCGTTCAACGGTAGAGGCGAATCATGAGCGCCCTCGTCGACAAAAACTGTGTTGGTCCCATCGCCGTCGACTCCCGCTCTGCCGCCGAATCCAACGTGGCCGTCGTCCAGATCCACGGCGCATCCGACTGGAAATTCAAGTTTGCCTTGCTTACGAATTGGCGGCGTCGAATCTTGCAGCGCGGCGAGTCCAAGCAACGCGCAAATCGCAATCGTCCATCGCACGGTCGGCCTCCACTGCCGACATCATAATCCAATTTGCCGCGGCGCTGACGAAAACTACAGTCCTTCCCGTCGCGCGGGGCGAGTGGCGAGGTAACTTACTAACTCCATCGAAGAATTCGACGTGTCGAGATCGAACAATTCCATTTTGTCTGTGAAATAGTTGTAGCACCACACGGCGGGGACGGCGACGATCAGGCCGAGCGCTGTGGTGACGAGCGCTTCGGCAATTCCCGCGGCGACTCCTGAAAGCGCGGTTGCAGTGGTTGCGCTCCCACGAAATGCGTGCGTGATTCCGAGCACCGTTCCGAATAATCCGACGAACGGAGCTGTTGCGCCGATTGTGGCGAGGCCGCTGAGCCCGCGTTTTAATTCGGCGTGTGTTGACGCGCAGGAGCGATCGAGTCCGCGGCGTGCTAGTTCGATGGCTTTTTCATTTGTAACGGAAGGAAGCGCGGACTGAAATTCCGCGACGCCCGTGGCAACAATACTTGCGATGGGGCTTTTCCTGTTGCGCTCGGCTACGGAAATTACTTCGTCGAGATTTCCTTCGCGCATGGCGTCGGCAACTTGTTGGATGAATGCGCGCGATTGTTTTCGCGCGACGCTGTAGCGAAGGCCGCGAGTAATCATCACCATAAACGAACGCGCGGACATCAAAAACAAAACGATCACCACGCCGCGCGCGATGCCGCTCATCGAATGCCACATGCCGATCAGGCCCCAATCCATACCCATAGTTGTTGCCTCCTTGCGTTGGTTGCGTGCGTTTGAACTTCTGTAGGTAGAGACACCGGGATGAGCGTGCTGGTGCCGACGAGAGTGGAAAAATAAAAATTAATTTTTTGGGAACAACTCAGATGAAATTGGTGTCAGAGGAATTACTTGGTCGCCGTCCGCGGACGGGATCTTTATTTTGGGAAACTTCTGCCTGCTACGAGATGGTGTTTCATCAAGCGGAGTGCCCCGACAGGAGTGTCGGGGCTACCGTACTACTCCACAACCAACCGGATTTCGCCGATGCCGCCTTCGACGTTCATGTGAATTGTGATGGGAGATTTTCCGTAGGCGTCGTTTACCCAGCGGCCGCCTTCCTTGTGCAGTCCTTCGGTGTCGATGGAGCCGATGCCGCCGTCGGCGCGAATTTCAACTCCGACGTCGTGGGGCAGACGGATTTTTGCTTCGCCGACGCCGCCCTGCACGTCGACATCGAAACTTTGTTTGCGCTCGCCGGTCAGGTCCAGATTAATTTGTCCGGCGCCCATCTCAATTTTCAAGCGCGTCAAATTAATTCCGCGCAAATTCAGATCGCCCTGGCCCGCGCCCATGTCTACGTTTAAATCCAGCGGAATATCGCCGAAGCGAAGCGTCCAGGTATTTTCGTTGCGGCCAAAATGTACGCCGCCGTGTTCGTGCTGAGAAATATCCAGGTTGCCATTGGTTCCGGAGACGGAATAATTCACGCGCGGCTTTCCGGAATCCTGGTCGTAGGAAAAATCGGCGTCCATTAATTGAGTGGAGCCGCTATTGACGTTCAGCTGGCCCGCGCCCATATCAATTTTCGCAGTTACAGATTTCGCTCCCTGTAGCTGAAGCGATTCCGGATCGCGCAGAATTGGATTCGCGGCGCCGCTGTGATGCGTGGAAAGTCCAACGAGAAGAACAATCGCGACGATGGTGATTACGCCACCGGAAATCCAGCCGGACGAGCCGCGTTGAGGATTGTTGCGATTGCTCATGTGATCCCAAAGTTTCGCGATGCCCAGAAGGATGAGCAGCAGCGGCCAGTACGTCCACAGCAGGCGCCAGGGATCAAAGTTTGGTTTTAGCTGCGCGATTAGAAACACCACGCCAATAAAAATCAGCAGCAATCCCCATCCAAGCGATCCACGCCGCGGTTTCACGTTCGGGTCCACAGGGCACCTTCCCTTCTAGTAGCGATACGCACTTAATGATACGTACCGGGGGAGCGTTTAGTTCAGTTCACTCAACCTTTTTCCACTTTGTTATTTCGGCCGGGCCGACCAGGAATTCCGGCGCGATTTTTTGGAATGCTCCCAGATGGACCGAGTTGGCGTGGGCGCCTAAATCTTCCGCGCTTTTCCAGACTTCGTAAAATAAGAACTTTGTGGACTCTCCGTGCATTTCGTGAAGATCGTAAACGATGCAGCCTTTTTCGGCCTGGGTTGGAGAGACCAATGCGCGAATGTTTTTGCGGGCTTCGGATTCTTTCCCGGCTTTGGCGGTTAGGTAGGCGATTACGATTAAATTTTCGGGCAACGGATTCTCCTGTTGAATTTATTTGCAAAATACTATTTCGTTGTTCGCCTGAAGTATAGAGTTCTTTTCGTAGCGCCGGCTATGCAAAATCTCGCGTGTGATAAAGTTGATTTGAAATTGTTCGGAGGCCTGCATGGAAAAATTTGCGCGTGTGATTTGGATTGTGCTGGATAGCGTCGGCATCGGTGAATTGCCTGACGCTGCGGATTACGGTGATGTGGGACGAAGCACGCTTGGGCATATTGCGGAATCACGTCCGCTGAACATTCCGAATTTGGTGCGGCTTGGCCTCGCGAATATTGCGCCGCTGAAAAACCTTGTGGCTGCTGACAAGCCCATCGGAAATTACGGAAAGGGAGCTACGCGTTCGCAGGGGAAGGACACTACGACCGGACATTGGGAAATGGCGGGAGTCTGGTTGGATCAGGCGTTTCCCGTTTACAAGAATGGATTTCCGCCAGAAATCATTGAGCCGTTTGAAAAAGCGATTGGGCGCAAAACGCTGGGCAATAAACCTGCGTCAGGCACCGAAATTATTAAGGAGCTTGGCGAGAAACACGTGCGCACCGGATTTCCGATTGTCTACACTTCGGGCGATAGCGTTTTCCAAATTGCCGTGCATGAGGATGTGATTCCTATCGCGGAACTTTATCGGATGTGTGAAATCGCGCGGAAATTATTGGATGGACCGCACAAAGTTGGGCGGGTGATCGCGCGTCCGTTCACGGGGACGGCTGGGAATTTCCGGCGCACTGAGCGGCGACACGATTACGCCGTAGAACCACCGCCGATGCTGCTGGACGTTTTGAAGGAGCGCGGCGTGCCGGTTTTCGGAATCGGGAAAATTCACGATATTTATGATGCGCGCGGTGTGGAAAATTACGTCACTACGAAAAATAATGCAGATGGAATGGAGAAATTATCTGCTGCGCTCGCGTCACAGCCACGCGGACTTATTTTTGCGAATCTGGTGGATTTTGACATGTTGTTCGGACATAGAAAAGATGTGGAAGGATTTGCGAAGTCGCTGGAGGAATTTGACGCGCTGCTGGGAGAATTACTGGCCCAGCTTGCCGCGTCGGACTTGCTGATCATTACCGCCGACCATGGCTGCGATCCCGATCCGCGCTGGCCGACAACTGATCACTCGCGCGAATATGTGCCGATTCTCGCGTACAGCTCCGGCGGTCAGACTGGAGTAAATCTCGGCATCAGGCAAACTCTTGCGGACATGGGGCAGACTATTGCCGAGAATTTCGGAGGCTCCATCAAGCACGGTACGAGTTTTCTGAATTCGGTCGCCAGCGTCTGACGCGGCAGGAAATTAATTGGATCGCAGCACTAATGTTTCCGCGATAATGTCATGCAGCGCTTGATTTTTCTGCGTAAACGCCGCCATGAGATAGCCAATAAATATTGTGAGGTTGGAAACGAACTTTGCGAAGTATCGGGCGGACGCTCGGCCAAAAGTAATTCGATTGCCCATCGCATCGGTGACACGTATTTTCAGTATGAGTTTCCCGACGGTGGCTTGTTTCGACGAACTCTCCCATAACGCGAAATAAAGCCATTGCCCGATCGAAACCGCGATGAAAACGCTCGCAGTAATCCAGCGGACGATGCCGTCAGCAGAACTTGGTACGTGGGCGTTTGGCGCGTAGAAGACACGAAATGTCACGAGTGAGACGAAGAAGCCAGGAAACCCCACGATCATCAAGTCCAAAAAAGAAGCGAGAACTCGGCGCCAAAACCCCGCGTAGTTTTGAGAATGCGATTGCTGAGTCGTGCCTGAGTTAACCACGGAATTGCTCTCGGTCTTAAAGCGTCCGAACCACAACAGTGCCGGCAATGAAATCGTGCAGAGCCTGCTTTTTCTGCGTGAAGCCCGCCATGATGTAGCCAATTCCGAACGGCACCATTCCGGTGATAATCTTGCTGAAGAATCGGCCCGACGCATGTGCGAAGGAAAGCCGGTTTCCGTTCGCGTCCATCACGCGCAAATTCACCATGGCTTTTCCAAACGTACCCTGACGCTCGGAGCTTTCCATCATCGCAAAATACAGCCATGAAATTACAATCGCTGCAACAAAAAACATTGCATAGGCGCCAATCAGCGCGGTAATCATCGGAATGAACTGCGCTTGAATTTGATCGGGGCCACGATCAAGCCGTCGACAAGATAAGCCACGAATCGAATCCAGAATCCGGCGTACTGAGAAGTTGGGGCAGTCGCGTATACCGGGGGCGCCGCGTAGACAGGAGGCACGCTAGCCGGTTGTGCCGCGTAGGTTGCCGGAGGCGCAGCATATTGTACCTGCGCGGGTGGCGGCGTTTGAGCTAATGGTGCTGAAGATGCTACCGGCGCGGCGGACTCGACGGGCCGTCCGCACTTGTGACAGAACCGCGTGTCCTGATCGACTTGTGAGCCGCAGCTTGTACAGAACGCCATGGTGGGCCTCCTCGAAAGCTTGAACTTTGCGAATTGGAATCGAACGCGCGCGAATCCTATCTTAGGCGTGCGCGGACGTCAATCGAGTTTGGAGGCAATATGTGGTGATAATGCGAGGAGCAAAAACTGCAGGCAAGATGCCGGCGCTACAAAGCCGATTCGGAATCTCGCCACTGGCCAAATAAAACTACTTTGTTGCCGCAGACTTGGTAGAAGAAGACTTCGCGTAATAGCCGGTGCGCGTTCGGACAGAAAGCCTTCCACCGCCCTTGGGATTTGTAACCATCACTTGCACGCTGCGGAAAGTTCCGTCGCGTTCAAAGTGCGATGGGTAGTATGCCAGCGTGTACTGATTGCGAATGTCGTGCGCGATTTGCGTGCAGATGGCTTCGGTGTCTTCGACTGCTTCGGGGAAAAATGCGAGACCGCCGGTTGCGTCGGCCAAGTCTTCAAGCGCTTTGCGCGCTTTTCGAGACGTCGCGCCCTTGTCTTCTTTACCGAATAATCCCACGGCGTAAATAATTGCGTCTGAGTGCTGCACTTCGTTTACGGTTTCCGTCAACGTGTGGCGACTAGCGTTGTCCATGCCGTCGGTGATGACGAGCAGCACGCGCTTATCGCGATGCGCTTTTTTCAAATGATCGAGTGAGCCGATAATCGCGTCATAGAGCGCGGTGCTGCCGCGCGCGTCGATTCGTTCCAGCGCTTCTTTCATTTCCGCGATGTTGCTGGTGAAGTCGTGCTCGGTATCCAGATAATAGTCGTCGTTGAAATTTACGACGAACGCTTCGTCGTCAGGATTGCTGGTCTTTACAAATGTCAGAGCCGCTGCGTTTACTTTCGCGCGTTTGGAAAACATGCTGCCGCTGTTGTCGATCACGAGGCCCATGCTGACGGGGACGTCTTCCTGCTTCGCTACGGAAAGCTTCTGCAAAACTTTGTCTTCGTAGACTCTGAACGAATCCGGAGGAAGTCCGTCCACAAAAATCCCGCGCTTATCGAGTACAGCGGCGTGTAGCGCTACGAGGTCGACAACCGTAACAATTTTCCCGCCCTCTTTGCCCGTAGAAGGTGACGGCGGAGGCGGGGGAGCCTGGCTGAGCGGTGGAAGCTTCTGATCTTGTTGCTGCTGCGGGCCAGCATGCGCTACGCAGACGCCTGTGATCGCCAAAATAATCAGCGCCGCGCCTAATGCGATTCTTCGCGTTGTGGACTCTCGCTTCGTAGCAACTCTCATCAGCACAATTATCCCCTCTATCCAATACGATGAGCAATAACTTCTTTAAGTTGCGTGCCGCAAAGGTTTTTATCGAAATGACGCACTCAGAAGACTATATCAGCGGTAGGGAATTCGACAAACAGAGGTCAGCGCTATTAGTGCGGGTTTAATGATCCGGTCCGAAATAACCGGTGCGCGCAAAAACATTCAGTGGAGGAAGTCCGCGTGGAGGATGCACCTTCACTTTAATTTTGCGCCAGTGACCGTCGGCAGTTTTGTTGCTTGGTTTGTAGCCCAGAATATATTGATTGCGCAGTTCCATTCCAATTTTCGTGGCAACGTCGGGCAATTCTTCCAGCGAATTCACACGGAATAATCGGCCGCCGGTGAGGTCGCACATTTCTGTGAGCAGGGAAGGGCCTTCCATTTCTTCCTGAGTTCCGCCGCCGCCCGCTTCAAAAATTCCCATGGAATAAATTTGAACGTCCGCTTCCTTCACGAAATTCTTAACGTCATTCACGCTGTAGCGGCTGTGATTATCGCCGCCATCGGAAATAATCAGTAGCGCTTTTTTGGAATTGTGCGCGCCCTTCATCTGCGAAAGGCCCAAATAAACTCCGTCCAGTAGCGCGGTGCGTCCCTTCGCGGCCGTGTACATCAGGCGCGATTGCAAATCTTCAACGCTGGAAGTGAAGCGGCTGGTCAATTCCGCGTGCTCATTAAAACTCACCAGGAAAAATTCGTCCTGCGGATTGGCCGTCTTAAAAAATTGCACTGCGGATTGGCGCGCCTTATTCACTTTGTCGGACATGCTGCCGCTCATATCGAAAATCACGCCGATAGAAACGGGAATATCTTCGCTGGAATAGTAGGCAACCTCTTGCGGCACGCCGTCTTCAAATACCTGGAAGTCTTCTTTATCGAGGCCTGTAACAAGGCGATTGTAGGGGTCCGTGACGGTAGCGTTCACCAGAACAATATCAACGCCGACGTGAATTGTTTTCGCAGTTGCGCTGAGCGAGCCGTCGTCTTGTGGCGGATTCTTTTTTTGTGATCCCTTACTTTGGCCAAACGCGGGAAGCAAGACGCAGCAACTGCATATTGAAAGAAGAAGAATTGAAACTCGAAGTTGGGTAACCTTTGTTTTCACCGCTTCTCCCGCCACGATTTCTATTGCGGCTGCGGTTGCTAGGGCTTAACTGTCGGCGATTCTACCACTCTGTTGATGCAATGCAAGCCCTGAATTGTACAGTTCGATGCAACGCAGCCCTGTTTGGTCGCAGCCCATGTGGTAGCATCACTCTTTAGACTACATAGAGCAGAAAGGTATTCCCGCCGTGTCAGAAAAATCTCCAACAATTTGGGCAGTAATTCCGTCCCGATATGGCGCAGTCCGGCTGCCCGGCAAGCCTCTGGTGCAAATCGCTGGCAAGCCGATGATCCAGCACGTTTGGGAACGCGCCAGCCGTGCCAAGAAACTCTCAAAGGTTGTTGTCGCCACTGACGACGAGCGAATTCGCGCGGCTGTGCAATCGTTCGGTGGGGAAGCGATTATGACGCGCGCCGATCATCGTTCCGGAACTGACCGTGTTGCGGAGGTTGCGGCGACAGCGCACGCGGACATCTTCATTAATGTACAGGGTGACGAGCCGCTGGTTTCGCCAGAAGCGATCGACGCGCTCGTCGACGCGATTGCCGATGACAAATCCGTTCAACTTGCGACGCTGGCTGTTCCGCTTCAGCACACGAAAGATATTATGGATCCGAATATCGTGAAGGTGGTGCTGGACTTCAATAGCGACGCGCTTTATTTTTCGCGCGCTCCGATTCCCTGGGTGCGCGACACGAAAAATTCGGTCCACGCGCAACATCTGAAACATTTGGGACTTTATGCGTACCGCAAGGAAGCGTTGCTGGATTACAACACGCTGCCGCCGGGAGATCTGGAACGAGTCGAACAACTTGAGCAACTTCGCTGGATGGAAAATGGATACAAAATGCGCGTTGCCGAAACCGAACATGATGCGGTGAGCGTGGATGTGCCTGAGGATGTGGAGAAGGTGGAGAAGTTGATGCGTGAAGCGGCCCAGGGAAATTGAAATTTTCTTTGCTAGTGCGTCGCGGAGTACCAGTTCACGAAAACGGCGACCATCAAAAATAGCGCAAGCGAAATTGCGGTTCCGTACGCGATTGCGCGCCACGTCGACGTCTTTGCTGCAAACCTGAACACCACTATCAGAACGAGCCAAACAACAACGAGTGGGGAGAAGTTAACGAGTATTGGCTGGTGGGTCATCGCAGGAGCTACTATGCATTTCTTCGCGGATTAATCCTCAGCTCTGTGAGCAATTCTTCGTTTTGTTCCGCGGGCCTGCTGAATACGGCCGACTGTTTTTCCAAATGCCGCAAATTCATTTCACGGGCTAGATCGAGCGGCGCGCGAATCACGCTCAATTTCGGGCGTGATAGATTGAACAACGCGAACAGAACGGGCATCAGGAGGACGATTAGATACGCGCGGTTTAGAAGTTTCGCAGGAATGCCGAGAGTAATCAGAAGAGTGATTCCGCTCAGCACCGCGTCAATCCACTTATGTTTCTTCTTCTCTAATTTCGCACGGCAATAGGGGCACTCGAAATTCTTCCATCCGCTATGACGGAAACGGAAGGCTGGCGTCTGAATATCGTGATGGCAATTTGGGCACTCGGAGACGGCCATTTTATTCTCGATTCAACAGGCGATAATTTCGCACACGGTTTTGCGTTCGTCAATTAGTAGGTCGTCGAGGTTCGTCGCTCGATTGCGGAAATGTAAATTGTATTTGCAGCGCGCTAGACGAGGAAAAAGATGCGCTAGTTACCCACGCGTCGGCGTAGTCGCGGATCGCCCTTCAAGAATTTAATGTCACCTGTAAATGGATTGGATTCCATCTCTTCGACCGCGGTGAGGATTCGATCGCGATCTCGATTTGGAATTCAACTAAGAGACTTTTGCGCGGACGCGGCGAGGACGACGCGCCACTTCTTGTCGTCCGAGGTCATCAGGGGTTACGTAATCGCTACGTTTGATTTCGGCCTCTCCGCGTCGGATCGCTCGCAGTTCGGCCGCAGTCGGTATTTCTTCAGGAAAATTTGGTAACGCGAAATATGGCTGCAGGGCATCCACGGCAACTTCGGACGGTTTCCGTTTCTCCCGCCTTGCTCGTCGCGTGATTTGCTGGCCTACCGATGCCGGTATTTACAGCACGTATTGTTGTTGCTTGTCCATTGTTTCTACAGCGTAACACCGCCCCGGATCAAGTCAATAGGGGGGATCGCCGTGGTATCACTCCGCGTGTCTCGCCCCATTCGATTGACCACAAAATATTTCAAGAGTACTCTCGCCTCGAATTCTGGTGTTAGTAGCGTAGGTTTCAGCCTGCGTACTTTTCTTTCATTTTGGGGAACAATCATGCCGCGCCGCAAAATCTTTTTCACGCCACTCGCAATACTCATCGTCGCCACGCTCGCGACGCTCACGTCCACCGCAACAACTGTTCCCGTGTGGGACGCAAAAGACTGGACGCAGTGGACCGCGGAAGATTGCGATCTGATTCTAACCAAGTCACCGTGGGTTTCTACGGCCTCATGGAACGGGCCCAACGCTTATGAAAAAGGTGGTCAATCACAATCCGTCGCGCAAATTGTTTCATCGCTGATTATTCGGCAGGCTTCAGTACGCCAGGCGCAAATCCAAGTGGATCATGATCACATGGATGCGGCGGCGAAAAAGGAATTTGACCAGTCGGCCGCCGCGTGCCTCGCGCAAAATGTTGATGATCGAATTGTGATTGGCATGGATGCCAACGCGCAGAGTGACGAATCGAAACTGGCCGGCAACGTAGAAATTTCCAAGCGAACAATTCCGCTCACGCAAGTTACGGATTGGATAGCGTCAAATCCGTGCCCATTTTATGCAGTAGTTGTGTCGATTCCGCGCACGCTGGACGGGAAGCCGTCAATCACCGCTGCGGACAAGAAGTTTGAGATTAAAGGCCAGACTTTGCGGCATTTCAGTTTTGACGTTCAGAAGATGATGTACAAAGGGAAGCTGGATTTCTAATGGAGAAAACAAAGCAGCGCAGCAGGGTCTCAATACTCATCGCAATCTTGACGCTTGCCGTGTTAACCGCGAACGCTTCCGATTTCTGGCTCGCAAAAGACTGGACGCAATGGTCGAAGAGTGACTCCGAATCTATGCTTGCCGACTCACCCTGGGCGCATACTTGGAGAGGCGGAGGCCCCGCAGGGGACCAGCTTGCATTCACCGTTCAGCTCCGATCGGCGCTGCCGATTCGTCAAGCCATTGTGCGACAACTGCAATTCGACCAGAAATACGACAAAATGACCGACGCTCAACGGAGCGCGTTTGATACGCGGGCCGCGCAAATTCTAAGTCGCGGCTATGACGACGCCATTCTTGTTCACGTGGACTACTCAAAAGGCTTCGGCGCACCGTATCTTCCTTTCGTCTGGTTTCCCAGTCATTCGGACACCAGAGTTTTAGATCCTTCACTCGTCACTGAGGATGGAAACCGGATAATACCAACTCGCTTCGACTCCAAGCCCGACCACACGTTCGATCTGGTTTTCCAGAGGACGAAAGATGGAGCGCCGATGATCAAGGAAGGGCAAAAGCATTTTTCCGTCCAGTTCCATAGTCCGCAATTCACAAATTCCAATCAGGGAATAGATGTTCCGGGCCGAAATGTCGGTGTAGAATTCGACCTCGGCAAAATGGTCGTGAGCGGAAAGCTTAATTACTGACGGCCGTGAGTTTTATTTCCAAACGGCTGAAGTGAGGTGCAATTGAGCGCGGCCCAGTGACCTGCATGTCACCATGTGGGGTCTTTCGTTTTCTGGAGGAGCAATAATGCCTTGCCGCAAAATCGCGAATGCCATAATCGTAGTGCTGACTATTTTCGCGGCAATCGCAACGAGCGCCTCCGATTCTTGGCTCGCGAAGGATTGGACGGGATGGACTCTAGAGGATTGTAATAATATTCTTCACGACTCGCCTTGGGCGGTGACTTTCGCGGCGAACAGCCGTGCATCCGACGGTCAAGTTTTGCAGTCTTCGGCCAACGCAAGAATTCTCTCGTCTTTGGTGATCCGACAGGCAATTGGAAGACAACGTGAATTATTGCTGGATCGCGATCCAAACTTGAAACCAGAAATGCGGCGACAGGCTCAACAACTGACGGCGGCCTGCTTGAGTCAGAGGTTCGATGACGGGTTCGTCGTAAACGTGGGATCCGGATTCCTTGCCGACATCAAGGCAGGGCTCGAAATGGAAGTCTCGAAGCGAAAATACCGGCCAACACAAATCCTGGAATATGATCCGGCGAATCCCTGCTCGATCAAAGGCACCATAGATCTTGTCTATTCCCGGAGTGTAGATGGCAAGCCGGTTTTTGTTTCGGGCGGCAAGAAATTTGTAATTGTCAGCCCTTGGAAGCGCGATTTCGAGTTCAATATTGAAAAAATGATCTACAAAGGCAAACCGGATTTCTAGACGTATACCGAGCACTTTGGCGGGTCGCAGAATTAAATCCACGTTTTTCTTGGCTTTTTTCTAATAATTTGACACGCGCATTTTTTCTTCGCATAATGCATCGTACTCAGCGACTACACGCTGAGTCCTCACACAAAAGCAGGGAATGACAGGATCGAAAGCCAGCGAACGAACGAAGTATGTTTTTGTAACTGGCGGAGTAGTCTCCTCACTCGGCAAAGGTGTTTCCGCTTCTTCCATCGGCGCTCTCCTCGAAAGCCGCGGACTCAAAGTCACCATCCAAAAATTTGATCCTTATCTGAACGTTGATCCGGGCACCATGTCGCCGTATCAGCACGGCGAAGTTTACGTGACTGACGACGGCGCGGAAACCGATCTCGATCTTGGCCACTACGAACGCTTCACGCACGCGCATTTGACGCGCGATCACAATTGGACCACCGGAAGAATCTACGAATCCATTATTTCCAAAGAGCGCCGCGGAGATTATCTCGGAAAAACCGTTCAGGTAATTCCGCACGTCACCGACGAAATTAAAGCTGCGTTCCGAAAAGTTGCCGAAGGTGTTGACGTGGTAATCGTCGAAATTGGCGGAACTGTTGGTGACATTGAGTCGCTGCCCTTTCTGGAAGCGATTCGGCAAATGCGTTTGGAACTTGGCCCGGAAAATACAGTTTTCGTTCACGTAACGCTGGTTCCGTTCATTGCTACCGCCGGTGAATTGAAAACGAAGCCGACTCAGCACAGCGTGAAAGAAATGTTGAATATCGGAATTCAGCCGGACATTCTTTTGTGCCGCAGCGATCGCTGGCTTTCGGCCGACCTGAAACGGAAAATCGCATTGTTCTGCAACGTTGCCGAAGCGCGTGTGATTTCCGCGCAGGATGTAGACACGATTTATGCGGTGCCCGTCGAGCTTGCGCGCGAGGGCTTGGACGATCAGCTTTTGCAACTTCTGCACATGGAAGCGCCGCCGCGTCATTTTGAAAAGTGGATGAACATGCTGGACCGCATGCGCAATCCCGAAGCGGAAGTGCGCATCGCCGTTGTCGGAAAATATGTCGAGCTTGGTGACGCGTACAAAAGTTTAAGCGAAGCGATGATGCACGGTGGTCTTGCGCACAATTTGCGCACCGTCATTGAATGGATCGAAGCCGAAGAATTGGATTGTCCTGAAACTGCCGCGGCGCGACTTGCAAGTGTGGACGGCATTTTGGTTCCCGGCGGATTCGGCAAGCGCGGAATTCAGGGAATGGTTTACGCGATTCAGAATATGCGCGGGACGTTGCAGGATTGAAGCATGCGGACAGCACCGAATTTGATCCCAACACGCCCGACCGCGTGATTTATAAACTGCGCGAACTTCTTGGTGTGGACGAAATGGGCGGCACCATGCGTCTTGGCGCGTGGCCATGCGTTCTGCAAGCGGACTCATTCGCGGCGCGCGCTTACGGCAAATTGGAAATCAGCGAGCGTCATCGCCACCGCTACGAATTTAATCGTGAGTACGAAAAAACATTGCTGGCCGCGGGATTTCGCATCACCGGAAAAACTCCGGACGGGACTTACGTGGAAATTATTGAAGCGCCGGAACATCCGTGGTTTGTGGGATGTCAATTCCATCCGGAATTTAAGTCCAGTCCGCTGGCGCCGCACCCGTTGTTTGCGGCGTTTATTGCGGCTTCAAACGAACACCGCACGAAAAACTCCCGAGGCTCTGCAAAATCTTCAACGCGAACTGAATCGCAGGTCGCCGCGGAAACAGGTTCTATCCACAAAGCGTAGTTCGGTTTCCAATCGCCGCAACTAATATTGAAACTTCCGATTCGCGTTGTTCGTATGTTCTAATGCGTAGCAACTTCCCGGAGCCAGCCCGAATGCGCAAACCTATCGACCATTTGCCGTTGATTCTCGTTCTAACGCTCGCGATTGCTATAGCTGCGAGCGGACGCCAGTCATCTTCTGAAAGCGCGCCTCCGATTCATCCAATCGACAGCAAGAATTACACCGACCCAAATCAATTCGCATTTCTAGGCAGCACGTTAAGCGGCGTCGAAGTAGTTTCGCTAGGCGAATCGATTCACCTGACGCACGAGTTTCCGTTGGTGCGTTTGGGAATCATTCGCTACTTAAATGAAAACATGGGATTCCATGTGCTGGCGATGGAAGGATCGGCGGAAGATATTTGGGTCGCACAGGATCGCTTTCTGAATTCGCCGCACACGTCGACGGATGCCGCAGATTCTCAGCTGGGCCTTTTCGGTTTATGGAACACGCCGGAAGTTCGCCAGCTTTTTGAATACGAAGCCGCGAGCTGGAGTTCCGCGAATCCCTTTTACGTAACGGCGTATGACATTCAGCCGGGAAGCGGAAATAATTCTCACGGTTCGGAAGTATTTCGTATGTTATCGGAACGCCTCGCAGGATACGCGCCAGCGCCGCAGGGTCTGGATATTTCGCAATGGACGAGTGATCTTACGACACTCACTCACGGCTGCAACGATTATCAGGCGAGCGATCAATTGCGCGTTGAAAAAGCGATTCAGGATCTTCAAAAGTGGATTGATGCGGCTGCGCCAGAAGTGCAAAAACGTTTTCCGAATGTCCCACACAGCACTGCGATGTCGTTGATTCCCGAAAACCTGCGCGCGTCGCTGCAACTCTGCAAAGATTATTCCGCGGACAACGGGAAAAATTATAAAGCGCACCGCGATACCAACGCTGCTCCGTATGCTTTGGAACTAAAAGCCGCTGTTCCGGGACAAAAACTAATTTTGTGGGCGCACGTTTCGCATATTTTTCACAACGCCGAACACGCAGCCACTTCCGTCGGCGAAATTCTTCACGGCACACTCGGCAATCGGCTTTACACGATCGCGCCGTTCGCGGAAAGCGGCGGGACGATCCTTATATATGACGACAACAAGGATGACGTCGGCTACGGCCGCGTGCACGGAGAATTCGGCGCGCTCGGCCAACGCATGGGCCAGCTAAGCCGCGGTGATTTTTTCCTGGATTTTCGTCAGACTGGAATTACGGCGGGAAATGATCCTATGTTTGTGAAACCTCAGCCGCTGTGGGTGGAAAGCACGCGCTGGTCCCTGGCAGTAGCACGCGATTTTGACGGTATTATTTGGATCAGAACTGTTCACTCGGCGGATTTTCCGTTCGTCAAGCGGATAGCATTTTCCAGTCTGCACTTCATCCCCGAGCTGGAAGTGCTCGGCGTCGTAATTGTTCTCGGGATATTATTCTTGATCGTTCGACGAATTCGGCGCCGCAGACGCAACGCGCTTGCGTGAAATAGCGCGGCAATGTGACTACGTTTTTCATAGTTCGCATTGAAAATCCGGCCGTTCCCGCATAGTCTTGTCGTTCTGGCTTTTCACAATATGAGCGAAACTCGCGAAATCCAAATTGGTCCGGTGCGCCTTGGCGGCAATTCGCCGCTGGTGCTAATCGCTGGCCCCTGCGTACTTGAAGGCGAAACGCACGCGATGCGCATGGCGGAAAGCATCGCGCGCATCGCAGGCGATTTGAACGTACCGTACATTTATAAGGCGTCGTATGACAAGGCGAATCGAACCTCGCTGAATTCTTATCGCGGGCCGGGAATGTCCGAAGGTCTGCGCGTCCTGCGAAAAATTAAAGATGAATTCCATTTGATGATTCTTTCCGACGTACATGACGTTGCGCAGATCGCGCCGGCTGCTCAGGTTTGCGACGTGCTGCAGATTCCCGCGTTCCTCTCGCGCCAAACTGATTTGCTTCTGGCGGCGGGCCGCTCTGGACGCGTGGTGAATTTGAAAAAGGGACAATTTCTTTCGCCGTGGGAAATGACCAACGCCGCCGAAAAAGTTGCCAGCACCGGAAATAGAAATATCGTGCTCACCGAGCGCGGCTCTTCCTTCGGATATCAAAATTTGGTTGTGGATATGCGCACATTTCCGATCATGCGCAAGACCGGCTATCCAGTAATTTTTGACGTGACGCATTCCGTGCAACTTCCGGGCGGCGAAGGGAAGTCCAGCGGCGGCCAGCCGGAATTTATTGAGCCGCTTGCGCGAGCCGGAGTTGCCGTTGGTGTGGACGGAATTTTTCTAGAAGTGCACGACAATCCCGCAGCCGCGCTTTCTGACGGCACGAACGCTCTACCTCTCGACAAGCTTCGCGCGCTACTGACGCGCCTGAAAGAACTTTCAACATTAACGCGCACTTGGAATGAACAACGGAGCGCGCAATGAGTTTGGAATCCGCGCGCCGCGTTCTCCGTATTGAAGCCGCTGCGATTGAAGATTTAATGAAGCGCCTCGACGCCAGTTTCGAGCGCGCCGTTGATCTTTTGTTCGAGTGCAAAGGAAGAGTGGCCGTCACCGGGATGGGCAAGTCTGGATTGATCGGCCGGAAAATCGCGGCGACATTTTCCAGTACAGGCACGCCTTCATTTTTTCTGCACGCAGCGGAAGCGCTTCACGGCGATCTTGGAATGCTTTCGCCAGGCGACGTCGTCCTCGCGCTTTCTTACGGCGGCGAAACCGAAGAACTTGTCGCGCTGTTGCCAACCCTTCAACGCCTGAAAATTCCCGTCGTAGCCATGACGGGCCAGCCTCGTTCATCGCTCGCGGCGGCAAGCGCAGTTGTTCTGGATTGCAGCGTGAAAGAAGAAGCGTGCTCACTGAATCTTGCGCCCACGGCGTCGACTACTGCTGCTCTCGCGCTAGGTGATGCCCTCGCGGTTTCGTTGCTCGATCGCCGCGGGTTCGACACCACAGATTTCGCCGCGCTTCATCCCAGTGGACGCCTCGGCAAAAAATTAATGCGCGTGGAAGCGATGATGCATTCCGGAGATAACATGCCGCGCGTGGCGCCTTCCGCAAAAATGCCGGACATTATTTATGAGATGAGCCAAAAAGGTTTAGGCATGACGACCGTGGTCGATGAGTCCGAACATCTCGCAGGCATCGTCACCGACGGAGATTTGCGTCGAT
>Ga0193726_1000422_pt1 | contig 46250 bp, 25 predicted proteins | sample H2c1metaG_FD_144928 | JGI IMG/M metagenome (GOLD analysis project Ga0193726, IMG submission 144928) | Soil microbial communities from a riparian zone of the East river system, Colorado, United States - H2c1 | ecosystem: Environmental > Terrestrial > Soil > Riparian zone | place: USA: East River... | reverse complement strand
TCCACCACCACGTAATCGTTCTCCACCGACACCGCTAAAGTCTCGGCGATATAAGGCCCCTTCACGACACTGGCGCCGGATTCGACATGGGCGGGATACGCGCGCGCGCGAAACCGTTTCGGATCGCAATAGGATTGCCCGGTGCGGATATCGAATTCCCAGCCATGCCACGGGCAGCGGATGATCTCGCCGAGCCGCGTATACTCGATCTCGCCGGGATCGGAGGATTGCGCGAGGCCGATCAGCGGACCCTCGCACAACGCCGCGCCCTGATGCGGGCAGCGGTTCAACAGGCCGAAAAATTCGCCCTTGATGTTGAACACCGCGATCGGGCGCTGATCGATGGTGAGGAATTTGCGCGTGCCCGGCGGCAATTCATCCACCGGGGCAATGACGTGCCGGGCCATCAGGAAATGCCGTACAGCTTCCGCGCATTGCCGAGATAAAACGCCTCGCGGTTGGCGTCGCTGACGCCGGCCGGCAGCACCCGCGACGGATCGTCGTAATCCCAGTGCGGATAGTCGGTGGCGAACAAGAGCTTGTCCCAGCCGACCCAGTCGATCACCTCGAACAGATGATCGCGCCGTTCCGGGTCTTCCATCGGCTGCGTGGTCCAGAAGATGTGGTCGCGGACATACTCCGACGGCGGACGCTTGACGTGCGGCACCTCGCTGCGCAGCTTCTGCCAGTGCTTGTCCAGCCGCCACGACAACGACGGCGCCCAGCCGAACCCGGCCTCGATCATGATCATCTTGAGCTTTGGATGCCGCTCGAACACGCCCTCCAGCACGATGCTCGCGAGCGCGGTCTGCTGGCACTGCGAATGCCCGACCATCTCCTCGATGTAATAGCTCGGCCAGCCCGACGCCGTGATCGGATTGCCGCCGAACCCGAACGCATGCACGCCGATCGGCAATCCCGCCTCTTCCGCGGCCTCGTAGATCGGCCAGTAGCGGCGCTGCCCCAAGGGCTCGACATTGCGGCTGAGCAACAGCACCTGCACGAAATTCTTGTCGCCCGCGCGCTTACGGATTTCGGCGGCGGCGGCGGGTCCATCCTCATTGGCAACCACGATCGAGCCTTTCAGACGTGAATCCTTGCCGGTCCATTCCGCGATCTGCCAGTCATTGACGGCGGTGGCGAGTGCGGCGCTGAGATCGTGGTTGCGGATGCCCTGCCCGGTCTGCAGCGGACACAGCACGCCGAGCGCGACATTGTTCGGATCGAGATGCTGCTGCTGCATGAACGCCAGCGACGAGCCCTGCTGGCCGCCTTCCGGCGGATAGGCGTCGCGGCGCGAGGCATTGGGCTGCGCCTTCGGGTATGGCGGGCCTTCCATCATGCCCTGGTAGGGATGCTTGCCATAGGTTTCGAGATGCGCATGCCAGCGCTTGGCCAAATAGGGATAGAGGTCTTTCAGGCTCTTGCGCGCGGGATGGATGTCGCAATCGGCGATCGCGGTTTTGACGCCAGCCATCGAGGCCTGCTCGGCGCCGGCGCGGAACTGGATGTTCATTGCGTCTTCTCCTGCGTCGCAGCTTGCTTCAGCCGCGGATAGGTCGCATGCGGATTATCGATCATGACCTTGCGCACAAGCTCGGGCGACATTCCATCCGGCAGCACCGCGTCACCGTCGAACTGCCAGTGCGGATAGTCGGTCGAGAATAGAAGCAATTCGTCCGACTGCATATGGTCAAACAGGCGATTTAATGTCGCCGGATCCGGCGGCGCATCGACCGGCTGCAGCGAAAACCTTATATTGCTGCGCACAATCTCCAGCGGCGCGCGATCCACCCACGGCGTTTCCATCCGCACCCCGCGCCAGAATTTATGCAGCCGCCACAGATACGACGGCAGCCAGGTGAAGCCGGATTCCAGCATCACCATTTTCAAATTCGGATGCCGCGCGAACACACCTTCGACAATCAGGCTGGTCATCTGGGTCTGGAACGCCTGCGCCTGCGCGATGTAATCCTCGATGTGATAGGAGCCCCAGCCGACCGAGGTCGGCGGATTGTGATAATTGCTGCCAGCGTGCACCCCGATCGGCAGGCCCAGCCGTTCCGCCGCCGCATAGATCGGCCAATAGGCGCGCTTGCCCAGCGGCATGTCGCCCATCACAAGCATCAGCACCTGAACGAAGCGCTTGTCCTTGGCGCAGCGCTCGATCTCCGCCACCGATTTTTCGATGCTCTGCACCGGAATCACGATCGAGCCGCGCAGCCGCGCGTCCTTGTCGAGCCACTCCTTCACCAGCCAGTCATTGAGCGCGCGGCAGAACGCGTCCGCCATGTCCTCGCTGAACACCATCTGCACGCCGTAGAGCGGATTGCAGATGCCATAGGCTACCCCAAACTTATCCAGCGCCTGCGTCTTCATGTCGTCGAGGCTGGAGCCGGGCTTGCCCTTGGACGGACGCCAGTCCGGCCGCGACGTGATCGGGGAATTTTGCGGATAGGATTGCGACACCAGATCGGTCATGCCGCGCGTCGTCACCTGATCGCGCCAGTAGTCGTTCAGGTAAGGCAGCAGGCTGGTCAGATGGGGAACTGCGGGATGCAGGTCGCAATCCACGCCGCCTGGAATCGGGGACGTCATGAAGGGCGTTTCCTCTTTTGCGTGCTCAATCTGGCGCGATGGCTAAATCACGTTTGGCTAAGAATAACACATCATGCGCCACATTTACTGGTGTCGTCCTCGCGAAAGCGCGGACCCATAGCCTCCGACCGATCCGTTTGAGCATTTATGTCGGCCGGACATTTGATTTCGCACCACATTGACATCGGTGGTTATGGGTCCCCGCTTTCGCGAGGACGACAATGGTGTTTTTGGCTCGGCCGTTCATCAACATTAAATCTTTTGGATACTTATCCCCGTCCCCGAAACCTCGCTTAGGTTGATCGCGTCCTGTCCAACGAGGGGCGCTTTCTAGAAGCGGTCCTGATCTGGGCAGACAGGCTGGTGGCAAAAGGTGGAGCGCCGGGAGGTGCCGCGCCCTACGTCACTGGGCGCGCGCGGCTGGCGTTATCAGCTGCGCTGAGGCGACGCCTTCGCCTCAGGGGTGCTACGTTATTGCGCCCCGGCGCCTCCCGCCGCTCCACCCCGCCAGCGCGGTTCGCTGGCGGTCTGGCAAACCTCGGACGCATTGCGCCGCGAGAATGCAGGAGCTTGGCTGTTTGAAAGTTGAATCATCCTTCTCGTGTCCCGGGCGCGATGCAGCGCTCTTCGCGCTGCTTCGCAGAACCGGGACCTCGGTTGCAGTTGAAAAAGGCTGGACCCCGGCTCTGCGGCGCACCGCTTCGCAAGGGCCATAGCGCGTCGAAGACGCGCGTAAACGCGCTTATGGCGCTGCGCCGCGTCCGGGGAACGAAAGCGAAGCTGCGCTGCGTCCGGGGAACGAGTCCAGTCGCTACGCAGCATCCGGGGAACGCAATTACCCAAATTCGGCAACGCTGCAATCGTGTGCTAGGACATCAGAAAAATAAGGGTCGGGAGGTTTTCATGCATCGAATGGCAATAGCCGCGGCCATCATGGCGCTGTCCTTCTCCGCGCTTGCGCAACAGCCGGCCCCACCCGCAGTTCCTCCCCCGCCGCCGGATTTCTCCAAAGTCGAAATCAAGACCACCAGCCTCGGCGACAACGTCTATATGCTCGAAGGCCAGGGCGGCAACATCACGGTGGCGGTGGCGAAGGACGGCATTATCATGGTGGACGGCCAGTTCGCGCCGCTGCATGACAAGATCAAGGCCGCGATCGCGGCGATCTCGAACCAGCCAATCAAATACCTGATCGACACGCATTATCATGGCGACCACACCGGCGGAAACGAGCTGTTCGCCAAGGACGGCGTCATCGTCGTCGCCGAAATCAACGTCAAGAACCGGCTTGCCGCCGGCACCACCAACGGCCTGACCGGCGTCAAGACGCCGCCCGCCCCGCAGGGCGCGCTGCCGTCGAAAACCTACACCAACGTATCCAAGATCCGGCTCAGCGGCCGTGTTGCCGATCTCAAATACATTGCGAACGCGCACACCGACGGCGACACCTACGTCTGGTTCAAGACCGCCAACGTATTATCAACCGGCGATACCTTCACCAATGGCCGCTATCCCAACATCGATTTCGCCAATGGCGGCAACATCAAGGGCATGATCGCCGCCACCGACGCCTACCTCAAGCTCGCGAACGCGAAGACAAAGATCGTGCCCGGCCATGGGCCGCTCGCCGACAAGGCGGTTCTGACCGAATACCGGACCATGCTGACCGCCGCGCGCGACCGGATGGCGAAGCTTGTCAAGGAAGGCAAGAGCGAGGACGACGTGGTCGCTGCAAAACCGTTCGCCGATCTCGATGCGAAATGGGCGCCGACCGAGCTTGCCAGCAAGAACTTTATTAGCGTGGTCTATCACTCGATCGCCGACAAGCCCGAAGCGAAGCCGCATTTACTGAAACGAATCTTCCACAGAAGTTGAGAGCAAATGCAGGACCTCGTCCCCATCGCGAAAGAAATCGCAGCAAAACTGATCGCGCAGCGCCAGACCATCGCGGTCGCCGAATCCTCCACCGGCGGTCTCATCTCCGCGGCGCTGCTCGCGGTGCCCGGCGCCTCCGCCTATTTCCTCGGATCCGCGGTGGTCTACACCCGCGACGCGCGGCGGATCCTGATGGACATCCCCGACGACGCCATGAAGGGAACCCGCTCGGCATCGGAGGCTTACGCGAAATTGCTCGCGAGCCAGATTCGAAACCGCTTCTCCTGCGACTGGGGCCTGTCGGAAACCGGCGCTACCGGGCCAACCGGCAATCGCTACGGCGACGCCGCCGGCCATAGCTGCATGGCGGTCGCGGGATCGGCGGAGCCGGTTGCGATGACGCTCGAGACCGGCAGCGCCGACCGCCTCGCCAACATGCATGTGTTCGCAAGCACGGCGCTGACGTTTTTCTTGCAGAATCTGTCGCGCTGAAGGCTGTCGTCCCCGCGAAAGCGGGGACCCATACATTTTGCAGCTGTTTTGAAAGACGTTGTTAGACGGCTTTGTGCAATCACCAAAGCCTGTGCTTATGGGTCCCCGCTTTCGCGGGGACGACGAAGGAGAGACTCACCTTTCGCGGAACGATCGCATCAACTGGTCATTCAAAGGCTTGATCAGATAGGACAGCATGGTGCGGTCGCCGGTCTGCACGAAGGCTTCGACCGGCATGCCGGGGATCAGCTTGTTGTTGTCGCCGAGCCGGGCCACTTCCGCCGGCGGCAGCGAGACGCGGATGGTGTAATAGCTCTGCCCGGTGCGCTGGTCGGTAGTGACGTCGGCCGATACCCGGGTGACAGCGCCGTTCAATTCCGGCGTGGTGCGCTGGTTAAAGGCCGAAAACCGCATCAGGGTCTTCTGGCCGATCTGCAGCTTGTCGATATCCTTGGGATCGACCTTCGCTTCGACCGAAAGGTCATCGGCCTGCGGCACGATCATCATCATGGCGTCGCCGGCCGTGATCACGCCGCCAACGGTATGAACGTTGTTCTGCAGCACCATGCCGTCCTGCGGCGCGCGGATATCGACCCGCCGCAACTGGTCTTCCGCGGTCACCTTGCGCTCGACGAACTCGCCGATCTTGTCGTTGGTCTCGCGCAGGTCCTTGGAGACTTCGCTGACCATGTCCTTGTCGACCTGGATGATCTGCAGTTCGGTCTCGGTGATCTTGCCCTTGGCCTGCGCGCGTGACGCAATGTATTGCGCCCGCTCGCCGGCGAGCCGGGCTGCGTCACGTTCAAGCGTGGTCAAACGCGAAAGCTGAACTAGGTGCTGATCGTAGAGTGAGCGGACGCCGACCAGTTCCTTTTCGATCAGCGCGATTTCCTTGTCCTTTGCCTGCTCCTGCGCGGACAGGCCGCCGATTTCCTCGTTCAACTGCGAAACCCGCTCGCGCAACTGCGCCTTTTGTCCGGTTCGCCCGGTAACGCGCACCTCGAACAGCTTGCTTTCACTGAGCATGACGTTCTTGACGTCGGGATCGTCGGCGCGCTCCATGAGCTGCGGGGGAAAGGTAAGCTTGCTTTCGCCGCGCTGCTCGGCCTCGAGCCGCGCCGCCCGCGCATACAGGCCGTTGAGCGTCTTGACCACGATGGCAAGGCTGGCCTTGGTGACGGTGTCATCGAGCCGCACCACGATGTCGCCGGCCTTGACCACGTCGCCATCGCGCACCCGGACCTCGCCGACCACGCCGCCGGTCGGATGCTGCACCTTTTTCACATTGGAATCGACGACGACGGCGCCCGGCGCGATCAACGCGCCGGAGATCAACGCGGTCGATGCCCAGCCGCCGAACCCGCCGGCGAGAACGATCACCACCGCAAGCCCGATGATCAGATGCAGCCGTATCGACCGGCTCGCACCTTTCTCCTTGACGCCGCTCATGATTTTGCAACCCCCGCTTCGGACACGATCTTGATCGGGGAAGGCGGCGGAGCGACCCGCTGCAGAACCTGGCCCAGCACCTGGTCCTTGGGACCGAACGCCTGCATGCGTCCGTCCTTGAGGACGAGAAGCATGTCGACCGCCTCGATGCCGATCGGCCGGTGCGCGACGACCACCACGATGGCGCCGCGTTCACGCGCGCCGCGAATGGCCCGCGTCAAGGCCTCGTCACCCTCGGTGTCGAGATTGGAGTTCGGTTCATCGAGGACAATGAGGAAAGGTTCGCCATACACCGCGCGCGCAAGCGCGACGCGCTGCGCCTGACCGGCCGAAAGCACGCTTCCCTGCTCGCCGATCTGGGTGTCGTAACCGTCGCGCATCTTCACGATCATCTCATGAACGCCCGCGTCCTTGGCCGCCGCGATGATGTTTTCGGAGATGGCGTCGGGATCGAAACGGCAAATATTCTGCGCGACGGTGCCGGCGAACAACTCGACGTCCTGCGGCAGATATCCGACATGGCGGCCGAGCACATCGGACGACCACTGATCGAGCGCCGCGTTGTCGAGCCGGACTTTCCCGCGCACCGGCTGCCATACCCCGACCAGCGCGCGCACCAGCGATGACTTGCCCGATCCGCTCGGCCCGATGACGCCCAATCCGTTTCCAGCCTCAAGCGCAAAGGTCACGTCCTGGACGACGACCTTCTGGTCGCCGGGCGGGACGACGCTGATATTTTCGACCGACATACGTTTGGAGGGTGACTGCAGCAGCGTCGGCGCGGTTTGCGCCGGCAACGATCCAAGCAATCCGTTCAGGCGATGCCAGCTCTGCCGCGCGGCAACGAACCCCTTCCAGTGCGCGATCGCCAGATCGACCGGCGCCAGTGCCCGCGCGCTCAGGATCGATCCCGCGATAATGACGCCCGCGGTCGCCTCCTGATGAATCACGAGATAAGCGCCGACACCAAGCACCGCCGACTGCAGGGTCATGCGCATGACCTTGGCGGTCGCACCGAGCCCGCCCGCGACATCGCTGGTGCGCTGATTGCCCGCAAGGTAGCTTTCGTTGGCCACGCTCCAGCGCTTGGTCAGCCGCCCCGACATTCCCATCGCGACCAGCACTTCCGCGTTGCGCCGGCTGGCGGCGGCGAGATCGTTGCGGCGCATCGCGAGACCCATGGCCTCGCGCGCGGGCCTGCGGGTCATGAATTCGGTCAGGATGGTCAGGGAGACCAGGATGATGGCGCCGACCAACGCCGTCAGGCCGATCATGACGTGGAAGGCAAAACAGATCGCGAGATAGAACGGCAGCCACGGCAGGTCGAAAAACGCGCCCGGCCCCATGCTGGAAAGAAACGACCTGATGTTGTCGAGGTCGCGCAGCGGCTGAAGGCCCTCGTTGCGGCCACCCGCGATCAGCGGCAGCCGCACCACGGTCTCGAACACCCGGCTACTGAGGGCTTCGTCCAGCGACGTGCCGATACGGACCAGAATGCGGCCCCGGATCAGGTCGAGAATGCCCTGGGCGATGTACAATCCGCCGGCCAGGATGACCAGACCGACGAGGGTCGGCACACTCCGGCTCGGAAGCACGCGATCGTAGATCTCCAGCATGAAGATGGAGCCGGTCAAATACAGCAGATTGATCATGCAGCTCATGACGCCGACGCCAATGAAAGCGTTGCGGCAGGCACGCAACGCTTCACCGAGTTCGGAACGCCGGACACCGGGAACGGCTGCCATTAAAGCTGGTCTCTTCACTGGGACGCGGGAGACACTTCTTTACCGATGTTTCCGCCCATCGTCCATGTAAGTTGCGTTAACCTAAACGTTATCGGTAATGGTGCGCCTCGGTCGGGCTGCTCGGGGCCATCGGTATGCAGCTCCCGGAAGTTCGCTACCGATACCGGTTTCGGAGGCGGAACCAGGGCAACAAACGGGGCAGCAGGGAACCTATTCCCCCCTCGCGGCTTGTCCTATCACCTCATCATCATCTCAGGAGCTACCAATGATCCGCCGGTTTATCGGAGTCGCAGCCATTGCTGCCGCCATCGCACTTCCCTCGGTCGTCCAGGCCCAGGGTGTGCCCGGAGGCATCGAACGCGGCGCCCGTGAGGGCGAACGCGCCGCGGGTCCTGTGGGCGCCATCGTTGGCGGCACTATCGGCGGCGTCGTTGGCGGCGTTGCCGGTGTTCTGGGCGTCGATCAGCGCCCGCGCTTTCGCAGCTATGTGGTCGAGCAGCGTCGCCCGTCCTATACCTATCGCGAAGACGTTCGCGTCGGCGCAGTGCTGCCGGAGGAAGGCGTGACCTATTACGATGTGCCGCCGGAATATGGTGTCCGCGATTATCGCTATACCGTCGTGAACGGCCGCACGGTTCTGGTCGAACCGCGCACGCACCGGATTGTCGAAGTCGTCGAATAACAAGATGGCATCGATCTACGAAAAGGGCCGTCCCTCGGGGCGGCCCTTTTTTGTAGATCGCCTATCCGCCGTATTCGTTCAGAAACGGCCTCCGGTCCGCACCAGCCGAACGATCAGCAAAAGCAATACGGCTCCGATTGCCGAATAAATAATTTCGGATAACAAGCCCGTCCCCAAATGGATTCCGAGCTTGGGAAACAGATAGCTCGCCACCAGCGCGCCGGCGATACCGACGAGGATGTCGCCGATGATCCCAAAGCCGGTGCCGCGCACGATCTTTCCGGCCAGCCAGCCCGCAACGAGGCCGACAAACAAGATGACCAGAATGCCTTCGTTGGACATGTGCATGAGAAACAACCCCCGTTCGCGCTTGCGGCTTGTCGGCGCTGCGCTGGAGCGTAACCATAATCGCGGGATGTGACGACTCCAATCTGCGAATGCGGCGACGATGAAACTTTCAGCCGTCCCGAGCGTTATGGCCGAATGACGCAGCCTGATATCTGGTATGTGGCCTTCGGGCCTGATAAAGCCGTGAAGACGGACGACAGCGCCACGGGCCTCGTCCGATCCACCAAGACGTTCAAATCGGAAGTCGATGCCAAGCTGTTCGCCATGCAGATTTTGGCAAAGGGTTGGTCGGCGACCGCGGGCACGCTCAATCCGCATCAGCCAAAGCAGATCGTAGGTTCCGCCCAGATCGAACGCTGGGCCGATCCCGGCCTTGGCGGCTGAGGACTGGCTACGTCGCGAGAGCCGGCTCCCGTTCGGCCAGAATGCAGCGCGCAATCCGTTCCGATCCGACCCGCACGTTGGGTGGAAGCGCTTCGACACAGCGCGGTTGCGCAAAACCGCAGCGCGGCGCGAACGAGCAACTGACGGGCGCCTTGTCGAGCGAAGGCGGCGTACCCGGGATGGTTTCCAGCCGCTGGCCGCGCTTGGCGCCATGCACCGTGGAGGCCAGCAGGCCCCGCGCATAAGGATGGATCGGCGACCGCACGATTTGGCTCAGCGTACCGGTTTCGACGATCTGGCCGGCATACATCACCGCGACGCGGTCGCAGATTTCGATCGCCACACCAATATCGTGGGTGACGAAAATCACCGACATGCCGAACTCGCGCTGCAGTTCGCGCAGCAGCAGCAATATCTGGATCTGCACGGTGGCGTCGAGCGCCGTGGTCGGCTCGTCGGCGAGAAGGATTTTCGGCTTGCAGGCGAGCGCCAGCGCGATCATGGCGCGCTGACGCATGCCGCCGGACATCTCGTGCGGATAGGCGTCGAGCCGGCGCTTGGCGGAGGGGATTCGCACCACCTCCAGCATTTCCAGCGCGCGGGCCGTTGCGTCGGTCTGACTTTTGCCTTCGTGTCGCATCACGCTTTCTGCGATCTGCTGGCCGATGGTGTAGACCGGATCGAGCGCCAGCGCCGGTTCCTGGAAGATCATCGATACGGTCTGGCCGCGAAACAGCGACAATTCCTCGTCGTCGAGCGCCAGCACGTCGCGTCCCAACACGTTCACCGCGCCGGAAATCTGCGTGCGCTTTTTTGGCAGCAACCGCATCAGCGCGCGCAGCGTAACACTCTTGCCCGAGCCGGATTCGCCGAGCAGGCCGAGTACTTCGCCCTCCCCGAGCGAGAGACTGAGATCGTTGACCGCATAAACGGTGCGCTCGCCGGTAAAGCGGATGTTGAGATCGCGGATTTCGACCAGGTTGGTCATGTCAGCTCCGGGCATCGGCTGTGAAAATCGGTGGCGCGCTGGAACGCGGCCCCGGCGCGGAGCAATGTCGCCTCATCGAACGGACGCCCGATCAGTTGCATTCCCACCGGCAGACCTTTTCCGGTGAAACCCGCCGGAATCGACAGCGATGGCAGGCCGAGATAATTCACCGGCCGCGTAAACCGCGTCAGCCGCTGGATCACCGCTTCCGCATCGGGGCTGTTGCCGACATCGCTCTCGGCGATGGTCGGCGCGGCAACCGGCGCCACCGGCGCGAGCACGAGATCGACGCCGGCGGTGGCCGCAAGATATGCCGCCAAGGCCGGGCCACGCCAGCGCATCGCCTCAAGATAAGATACGCCGGGAATCGCGAGGCCATTCTGCAGCCGCATCAGCACTTGCGAGCCGTAATCCTGCGGCCGCTCGATCATCCATCTCTTGTGGAAGGCCGCCGCCTCGACCGCGAGCACGAACTGGCACGCCGAGGTGAGCTGGCGCTGGTCGGGCAATTCGACCTGCACGACTTGAGCGCCCTCGCGGTTCAATGTCGCAACGGTCGCATCCAGAATGCGTGCGGTGTCCGCATCGAGATCATCGACATAGAACGCGGTTGGTACACCGATGGTGAGGTCCTTCAAGGATTCGCGCATCGCCGCCATGTAATCCGGCACCGCGCCACCGATGGCGGTGGGATCGTTGGGGTCTGCGCCGGCCATCAGGCCCAGCAGCAACGCGCAGTCCTCAGCGCTGCGTGCGAGCGGCCCGACAGTGTCCAGCGATTGCGACAGCGGCATCGCGCCGGCGCGGCTGATCCGGCCGACCGTTGTCTTCAGGCCAGTCACGCCACAGAAATGCGCGGGCATCCGGATCGAACCGCCGGTATCCGAGCCGAGTGCCGCAAAGGTCAGGCGCGCGGCGACTGCGGAGCCCGAGCCCGACGACGAACCGCCGGTGATATGATCGGGCGCCCATGGATTATGCACCGGCCCATAATGCGCGTTGTGGCCGGTCGGCCCATAGGCGAACTCCGACATCTGCAATGAGCCCAGGCGAATCGTGCCGGCATCCTTCAGGCGCTGCAGCGACGTGGCGGTGGTGGTCGCGACCCAGTCGCGGCGAATTTTGGAGCCGCAGGTAACGACCTTGCCGGCGTCATAATACATGTCCTTGTGCGCCAGCGGCACGCCATGCAGTGCGCCGCGACGGCGGCCTTTCGCCAGCGCCGCGTCTGCGGCATCCGCCGCAGCGAGTGCTCCTTCCGCCTCGATCGCCATGAACGCATTCAGGCGCGGCTGCCATTGCGCGATGCGGCCGAGACAGGACTGCGTCACCTCGCGCGACGACACCTGCTTTTGCGCAATCGCCTGCGCGACCTCCGTCAGTAACAACAGTGCCGGTTCGGTCGCGCTCATTTCGCGGCCTTCGCGCTCTGAACGACAAGGTAGCTCGCTGGCTCGAGGTCGAACGGCAGCGTGCCCGCGACCGGCGCAAAACCCTCGAACGCCGGACCGATGGAATTGGCGATCCGTGCCGCGACCTCGTCGGTCACCAGTAGCCCGGCGACGTTGGTCATGGCCTTGATTTCCCTAGGGCTGGGTTTGGTCATGTGAGGTTCGCTCCCTTTGGCGGCGCGAGGCTGTGACCCGATCCGGGAATCGCCATATAGCACGCCGCCTGATGGCCCACTGTATCGAGATCGGTGAGCTTCGGCGTTGCGTCTGCGCATAGCGGCTCCGCGAACGGGCAGCGGGTGTGAAACCGGCATCCCGACGGCGGATCGATCGGATTCGGCGGGTCGCCGGTGATCGGCGGCGTCTGGGTGCGGTTGTCGGGATCGGACGACGGCATCGCCGCCAGCAGCGCGCGCGTATAAGGATGCGCCGGCGCGTCCCAGACCTTGTCCACCGGACCGAGTTCGACCACTTCGCCGAGATACATCACCAGCACGCGGTCGGAGATGTAACGCACTACGTTGAGATCATGGCTGATGAAGAGATAGGTCAGGCCGAACTCGCGCTTGAGATCGACCAGCAGATTGAGCACCTGCGCCTCGACCGATTTGTCCAGCGCCGACACCGCTTCGTCAAGAATTACCAGTCGCGGCGACAGCGCCAGTGCACGCGCAATATTGACGCGTTGCCGCTGGCCGCCGGAAATCTCGTGCGGATAGCGATTGGCGAAGGTCTCCGGACGCAAACCGACCTTGCCGAGCAGTTCGCGCGCCAAAACGCGCGCCGCGGCATCGGCCATGCCATGGACTTTTGGGCCGAACGCGATCGATTCCTCGATCGTCAGGCGCGGGTTGAGCGAGGCGTAGCTGTCCTGAAACACCATCTGCATGCCGCGGCGCAAGTCGCGCAGCGACAACGCGCGTCCGACCTGCATGCCGTCATAGATGATGTCGCCGGCATCGCGCTTCATCAGGTGCATCAACAGCCGCGCCGTGGTCGACTTGCCGCATCCGGATTCGCCGACGATGCCGACGGTTTCGCCCTTGGCGATGGAGAACGACACGTCATCAACGGCGCGCACGGTTTTGCTTTTGCTGAACAGATCGCCCCGCACCGGGAAATGCTTGGTCAGGCCGTTGACCTGCAGCAGCGGCTGCGCGGCGCCGCCGATGTCCTGCACCGGTTCAAGCATGTCAATCGCTGCGCTGGTCTCGGTCATGGCATCAGTTCCGGATGTCCATAGCGCTGCGCATGCCGTCGCTGAGCAGGTTAAAGCAAATCGAGACCGCGAAGATCATCGCCCCCGGAAGGGCGGCGACCCACGGATTGACGTAGATCGCGGTGCGCAGCGTGTTCAGCATCAGGCCCCATTCCGGCTCCGGCGGTTTGGTGCCGAGGCCGAGGAACGACAGGCCCGCGGCCAGAATCATCGACACCGAAATCAGCCCGGTGGCGTAGACGAAGATCGGGCCCAGCACATTGCCGAGCATATGCACGCGCATGATGGTGAAGGCGCCGGCGCCGGACGCCCGCGCCGCCTCGACGAAATCCATGTTGCGCACGCCGGTGGTGACACTTTCGGCAACGCGGGTGATCTGCGGCACGAATACGATTGTCAGCGACACGATGGAATTGACGATTCCGGCGCCGAGCGCGCCCGAGATTGCAATCGCCAGCAGCACCGAAGGGAATGCGTAGAAGATGTCGATGGTGCGCATGATCGCGGTATTGATCTTGCCGCCGACATAGCCCGCGATCAGGCCGAGCGAGGTTCCGATGATGAAGGCGAGAATTACCGGAAGAATGCCGATCACCAGCGACAGCCGGCCGCCATAGATCAGCCGCGCCAGCATGTCGCGGCCAAGCTCGTCGGTGCCGAGCGGATAGTTCGGCGTGCCGATATGGCGAAGGCGGCGGATCATCGAACCCTGATAGGGATCGGCGAGGTGCAGCCACGGCGCACACAGGGCGGAAAGAAAGATCGCGATCAGGATGAAGGCGCAGACCATGCTGACCTTGTCGCGCGTGATGCGGCGGCCAACCGTCGCCCAGTAGCCGCGCGCCTTGGTGGCAGGCGGAGCTTGAAGGGAGATGTCGGTCATCGCGCTCATGGCTCAGTTCCGCTTGATGCGCGGATCGATCGAGGCCTGCGCGATATCGACCATGAGGTTGAGAAACACGAAGAACAGCGCCAGCACCAGGATCGTGCCCTGCAGCAGCGGCAGGTCGCGCTGAAAGATCGCGGAGTTCAGCAGCAGCCCGGAGCCCGGCCACGAGAACACGGTTTCGATCAGGATCGAGCCACCGAGCATGTAACCAAGCTGCAGGCCCATCACCGCCAACGCGGTCGGCGCCGCGTTCTTGATAACGTGACGAAAGACGCCGGTCTCACGAAGGCCTTTGGCGCGCAACGCTTCGACGAAATCCTGCGAGAGAATGTCGCCGGTCAGCGCGCGCACGGTACGGGTGACGATGCCCATCGGAATCACCGACGTGGTAATCGCCGGCAGGATCAGGTAGCGGATGTGCTCCCAATCCCATGCCCACTGACCGGAGCCGCCGGGTCCAGCGCCGACCGCGGGCAGCCAGTTGAGCTGCACCGAAAAGATGATCACCAGCACCATGCCGAGCCAGTAATGCGGCACGGAGACGCCGGCGATCGCAATCGAGGTCGCGACCTTGTCGATCCACGTATCGCGGAAATATCCAGCGACCAGCCCGAAGAACAATCCGAGCGTGAAGCCGATCATTGCCGCTGCAATCGCAAGCGTGACGGTGTTGCCGACCGCGCGCATGACTTCGGTCAGCACCGGACGGCCGGTGGCGATGGAATTGCCGAGATCGCCGTTCACCGCTCGCCACAGCCAGAGACCGAACTGCACCGGCAGCGGACGGTCGAAGCCATAGGCGACGCGTAATTGCTGCGCGAGCTCCTGCGACGCGTCCGCCGGCAGCACCGCGACCAGCGGATCGCCGGGCGTGATGTGGACCAGCAGAAAGCACACCAGCGCCACGCTGATGACGATCGGGATTACATAGACGATACGCCGGGCGATATAGACGAGCACGATTTTCCTTCACGGATTCCTGGTTCACGTGTCCCGGACGCAGTGCAGCGCTTTTGCGATGCACTGCAGAGCCGGGACCGTAACGAGCGCCGGCGTTTGGTACGGTCCCGGCTCTGCGGAGCGGCATGAAGAATGCCGCACCGCGTCCGGGACAAGGCGTTACGGCGTAATGCTTACCGGCGAGAAGTCCACGAACCAGCTTTTTGGCTGCACGAAGCCTTTGATCTTCGGGCTCATCCCGCGCGGCGCGACATCGTGCGCGACATAGAGGAACGCAGCATCGTCAACCGACGCCGCATGCAGCTCTGCCAACGCAGCATCCCGCTGCGCAGGATCGAAGGTCTGGCGCGCCTTGGTCACCAACTCGTCGAACTTCGGGTTGTTGATAAAACCCCAATTGTTCGACACCGGCGGCGCCATCGACGATTGCAGGAAGCGCACCATGGCGAAGAACGGGTCCATCGCGGCATAAGTCACGTTGGTCGCGTTGGCGCCGTTGGCGGACGGATCCTTGACGCCGCGGCGCCAGTTGGTGAACAGGGTATTCCATTCGATCACGTCGAGCTGGACGTCGAAATAGCATTCGGCCAGCGCCTGCTGCAGATATTCATTCATCGGCAGCGGCAGCATCTGACCCGATCCTGACGCCGAGGTCTGGATCTTGACCGCGAGTTTCTTGGTGGGACCGAAGCCCGCTTCCTGCATCAGCTTTTGCGCGGCCGGCTTGTCGTATTTAATTTCGAAGGTCGGCTTGCCGCGCCAGGGATGGCCGGGCTCGAAGGTGCCGGTCGCCGGCACCATCAGCCCCGCCAGCAATCCTTCCTTCAGTCCTTCGCGGTCGATGCAAAGGTTGGCCGCCTTGCGCACGCGAATGTCATTCCAAGGCGAGCCTTCGATGCGCGAAAACTGCCACGGCCACACATGCGGTTCTTCGTTGCTCTGGATGACAAAACCGCGCTGCTTGATTTCCGCCACCGCATCCGGCGCCGGCGCTTCTATCCAATCGACCTGTCCGGAGAGCAGCGCCGCGGTGCGGGCATTCGCCTCCGGCATCGGCAGCAGCAGCATCTTATCGACCTTGGGCACGCGGGCCTTATCCCAATAGTTGTCGTTCTTTGTCAGCTCCAGCCGTTCGCGCGGCGTGAATTTCGACATTTTCCACGGGCCGGTGCCCGACGCATCCTTGGCGAACGCAGCCCATGCGGCTTGCGATTTCGCCTTGGCGTCGGCGCCTTCCGCCGCCTCATAGAGTTTCTGCCATTTGGCCGGGCTCGCCATGAACAGGTTGGTGAGATTGATGGGGAGAAAACTGTCCGGCTCCTTGGTAATCAATTCCACCGTCATGTCGTCGATCTTGCGCGCCGAAGCCAAGGTCGGCATGCGTGACGCGGTGACGCCGACCTGGCTCGGGTCGAACTGCGGCGCGTCCTGCTTCAGCACCTTCTCGACATTCCAGACCACGGCATCGGCATTGAACGGCGAGCCGTCATGGAATGTGACGCCGGGACGAAGCTTGAAGGTCCATTTTTTCTTGTCGGCGTCATCGACGGCCCACTCGATGGCGAGACCCGGAATCATGGCGCTCGCCTTGGTGGCCGAGGAGAGATCCCACATGGTCAGCGCGTCGTACATCGTAAGGCCCGTGAAGCGATTGCCCTCGAATCCCTGATCCGGCTGGCCCAGCGTGCGTGGAATATCGGCCGCGGTCATGCCGATGCGTAGAACGGTTTCGGCGCGAGCGATTTGCGGCAGTGCAAAAGCCGATGCGATGGTCAGCATCATGAGAGTTGTCGCTGTCCGGCTCTTTGCAGGTCTTTCGATACGCATCGTGATCATTCCTTCTCGACTTTTTGCTGATTAATTCTTATGCAATCATATGCAACGGCTGTGCCAATGGCGATAACTCTTCGCTCGATTATCGCTGGGGGCACAATTGGTCGCGGGCCGGCACGAAGTGCGGCCACAATGCCTAATCTGGCATCAAGCTTGCTTTGCTAACTCCGAAAACTTCATCAATGGAGCTTGGTTCATGCGCGTCCGAAACTCGATCATTCTTGCGGCCCTGGCAGTCACCCTTGGAGCCGCCGTTCCGGCACAGGCCGAGTCCGTTGTGCGCTACGGAATCTCGATGGCGGATATTCCGCTGACCACCGGCCAACCGGATCGCGGCGCGGGCGCCTATCAATTCACGGCCTACACAATTTACGATCCGCTGGTGGCCTGGGAAATGGACGTGTCCGACCGGCCCGGCAAACTGGTGCCGGGGCTTGCGACCGAATGGAAGGTCGATGACAGCGACAAGAAAAAATGGCGATTTACGCTGCGCCAGGGCGTGAAATTCCATGACGGCAGCGACTTCAACGCCGACGCCGTGATCTGGAATCTCGACAAGGTCTTGAACGACAAGGCGCCGCAATTCGACAAGCGCCAGAGCGCGCAGGTGAAAACCCGCCTGCCGTCGGTGGCGAGCTACGCCAAGATCGATGACTCCACCGTCGAAATCACCACCAAGACCGTCGATTCGTTCTTCCCCTATCAGATGTTGTGGTTTCTGGTCTCGAGCCCGGCGCAATACGAAAAACTCGGCAAGGACTGGGACAAGTTCGCGAGCCAGCCCTCGGGCACCGGACCGTTCAAGCTGACAAAGCTCGTTCCGCGCGAACTCGCCGAACTCACCAAGAACGACGACTACTGGAACAAGAAGCGGATTCCGAAAACCGACAAGCTGATCCTGATCCCGATGCCGGAAGCCTTGACGCGGACCAACGCGTTGCTGGCAGGCCAGGTGGACCTGATCGAGACGCCGGCGCCGGATGCGGTGCCGCAGCTGAAATCCGCAGGCATGCGGATCGTCGATAACATCACGCCGCATGTCTGGAATTATCACTTAAGCGTGCTGCCTGGCTCGCCATGGACCGACGTGCGCCTGCGCAAGGCGCTCAATCTTGCGATCGACCGCGACGCGGTGGTCGGGTTGATGAACGGTCTGGCGAAACCCGCCAAGGGTCAGGTCGATCCGTCGAGCCCATGGTTCGGCAAGCCGGCGTTCGACATCAAATACGATCTCGCGGAAGCCAAGAAGCTGGTGAAGGAAGCCGGTTACTCACCGGAGAAACCGCTGAAGACGACGTTCATCATCGCACAGGGCGGCACCGGACAGATGCTGTCGCTGCCGATGAACGAATTTTTGCAGCAGAGCTTCAAGGAAATCGGCATCGACATCGACTTCAAGGTGGTCGAGCTGGAAACGCTGTACACCCACTGGCGCAAGGGCGCGGCCGACGAAATGAACGCCGGCATCACGTCGAATAATATCGCCTATGTGACCTCGGACCCGCTCTACGCCATCGTCCGCTTCTTCCACTCAGGCCAGATCGCGCCTGTGGGCGTGAACTGGGGCGGCTACAAGAACCCAAAGGTCGATGCGCTGATCGACGAGGCCAAGCAGACGTTCGATCCGGCTAAGCAGGACGAGCTGCTGGCGCAGGCGCATGCACTGATCGTCGATGATGCCGTGCTGGTCTGGGTGGTGCACGACACCAACCCCCATGCGCTGTCGCCCAAGGTGAAGAAATTCGTGCAGGCACAGCACTGGTTTCAGGACCTGACGACGATTGGATTGGAGTGACAACCTGAAATAGCCTGTTCGCTCCGCGAACAGGTGCGGACGGCATGCGGGGACTAACCGCAAGGCGCTAAACGATTGATTTGGCGCGCTGATATGCAAGATGCAGGCGCGACGCGCAGTTGGTGCGCTGCAAACTGATGTTTTAAAAGCACACCGCCCAAAAAACGGTCAAAGCGCCCACAACCAAGCGGTGTGTGCGCTTGTGCCGCAGACGGAGCCATGAAAGCCTTTCCCTCAACGATAATCAACACATCGGGGGATGGGGCGATGACTTCAACACGAAACACCGGACTTGTTTGCGCGTCCATATTGGCTGCCAGCGCAGCGCTTTTTCCGAACGGCGAAGCAAGGGCGCAAACGACCTTCGGCGTCATCCAGGCGTTTGGCGACAGCTACGCCGACACCGGAAATCTGATCAAGATCATAGGACCGCAAGCGATTTATCCGACCGGCCGGTTCAGCGGCGGCACCAATTTCGTCGACACCACGTCAGCGCTGCTCGGAATTCCGCAAAACAATTTTGCCATCGGCGGTGCGACAACAGGCCCAACCAACGTTGTCGCTCCGGGCATCCCGGGCTTTACGCAGGAATGGCAGGGGTTCGTCGCGGCGGGCAAGAAAATCGCGCCGTCCGATCTGGTTGAGATCAGCATCGGCGGCAATGACGCCCGCGCCTACTATCAGGGCGGCGGGACGCTGGCCGGCGTGAACGCAGCCGCCACTGTGAGCACCAACCAGGCGCTGGCCGGCATCAATGCGCTTGTCGGCGCAGGTGCCCGCACCATCGTCTTCACGACCGGGGACGTCGGCCAGTTGCCGGAAGCGGCCAGTCCCGCTAACGCGCCCAAAGCACCCATCGGCACGGCATTCAGCCAGAACTATAACGCCCAGATGCAAACCGCGCTCGCCGCCATCGCAAGCTCCGGCGTGCGGGTCGAACTGGTCGACGTGTCATTGATTGGAAATTTGATCAAGGCGAACCCCGGCCTCTATGGGCTCACAAGTGCAGGCACATGTCCGGTTGCGTGTATCGGAAATACAGCGCTGCAAAACCAGTTCCTGTTCTATGTCGATGCGCTTCATCTGACCTCGCATGGTTTTGCGATTCTCGGCGAATACATCGTCAACCGGCTCAATGCCCCGCTGACCATCGCGCCGCAGGGCGACGTCGGCCTGTCGTCCGCCATGGGCTTTGCGTCTACCCTGTTCGGCAGGCTCGATACGTTCCGCGAGACCAGCGGGTTCGCATCGACCATGAACTCCTATGCGGCCTACGCAAAGGCGCCTTACATGAAAGCGCCGCCTCCGGTCGCCTACAATCCATGGTCGTTTTACATGCTGGGCAACGGCGCGGTCAGCGACCGCCGAGCCACCGTGGCGTCCAACGGCTTTAATCTCGACAGCGTCGGCGGCACCATCGGCACCGAGTATCGCTTCAACAACAATGCGTTCGTAGGCGGCGCCTTCGATTACTCCAATCCGAAGGCGCGCGCGTTCAACAACGCAGGCACGACCGAAGCGAATTCCTATCAGATCGGTGGCTACGGCGCATGGACGAACGCCAACTTCTTCGCGCAAGCGCTCGCCACCTTCGGCTGGCAGAACTACCGCAACGTCCGTCCCGGCGTCGTCGATACCATCACGTCGAACCCGGATGGCACGAGCTTCGTCGCCGCCGGCAAGATCGGTTACCTGTTCGGCACGCCCGACAAGATCCAGGCCGGCCCGATCGGCAGCCTGCTCTACGCCCGCGCCAAGGTGAACAGCTACACCGAAACCGGCGATCCGGTCTTGATCCTCAACGTCGGCCAGCAGACCGCCGAGACCTTGATCGGGAGCGTCGGCGCGCAGTTCCGGTTTCCATTCTGGGTCGCCGGAAAGCTGATCAGCCCCTATGTGAACTTGACCGCGGATGACGACTTGATCGGAAACGGACGCATTGTCCAGTTCGGCGCAACGTCGGCCCCGCTCATCATCAACAACTGGACGATCGCGAATACGAATTCGCGCAATGTCTACGGCCGGGTGGCCGCCGGCGTTGTAGCGCCGGTATGGAATAACGTCGCGCTGACGGCGAATATATCGCAAACCTTTGCGCGCACAGGCGGCAACGACTTCTACGGCAACGGCGGTTTGAAGATTTCGTTCTAGTGACGACTTTCGTGTCCCGGACGCGGTGCGGCATTCTTCATGCCGCTCCGCAGAGCCGGGACCGTACCACGCACCGGCGTTCGTTACGGCCCCGGCTCTGCAGACGCACCACGCCGTGAAGAACGGCGCGCTGCGCTGCGTCCGGGGCACGAATCAACCTGCAAGCTACTTCGTCAGCAGCGCGAAGGCGCCGTTCCAGTCGTCCGGCGGCGGATTTTTCTGATAGCCGCGAATTCGCGTCTCATAAAGATTGTAGAGCAGCTCGAGCGAGTGGGCGTCGTCGGTCCGGCGGCCGCGGTCGATCGCCGCCAGCGCGCCGTCCCAGTCGCGGCCGCGATAACACCCCAGCATCTCGATGGTCAGGTTGCGCAAGCGCTGGAAGTGCCCGGACTGCGCGGTATCTTCACGGCCGGCGATGGCGTAGATCACTTCCGGCTCGGTCTTGCCCTTCACCATGATGAAGTCGAGTTCGAGAATCGCGAACTTGTCCTTGGCGGCAAGCGCGGTGTTGGAGCCGACGATGATCGGGAACCCATACTCCTTGGATTGTCCTTCCAGCCGCGAGGCAAGATTGACGCTGTCGCCGAACACGGAATAGTCGAAGCGCAGATCGGAGCCCATGTTGCCGACCACGCAGGTGCCGGTATTCAATCCGACGCCGACGTTCAAGGGGATAAACGGGCGGCCGCTTTCCAGCGCCTCCTCCTCACGCTCCTTGTTGAGAGCGTCGACCTGCTCCAGCATATCGAGCGCGGCCTCGCAGGCGTTGACCTGATGTTCCTTGTCTTCGAGCGGCGCGTTCCAGAACGCCATGATGGCGTCACCCATATATTTGTCGATGGTGCCCTTGCGATCGAGAATGGCGTTGGTCAGCGGCGTCAAAAAACGGTTCATCAGGGTGGTCAGGCCTTGGGGGTCCTGCTTGTAAGTTTCGGAGATCGAGGTGAACCCCCGCATGTCGCTGAACATGATGGTCATCTCGCGCTCCTCGCCGCCGAGCACAAGCTTTTCCGGCGCCAGCGCGAGCTGCTCGACCAGCGCCGGCGACAGATACTGGCCGAACGCCGAACGAATCTGGCGCCGCTGCGCCTGCTCCCGGGCGAAGCCAGAGAAAATCAGCGTGAGGTAGATCGCGGTGGTCGATAGCAGCGGATAGGTGGAATCGATCAGAAGCCGATGCTGCGTGTAGAAATACCAGGACGTTCCGACGAGGGTGACCGGCCCGAACTTCGGCGCAAGCCAGATCACCGCGACGCCGAGCAGCATGGCCGCAACAAGCTCGGCGACGGTCCCCCAGATCGGCTGCGACAGCAACTGTCCGGTCAGCGCGGCTTCCAGCACCTGCGCATGGATTTCGACTCCCGGCATCACCGGCGTGATCGGCGTTGTCTTGACATCCTGCAGGCCGATCGACGACGTCCCGACCAGCACCAGCTTGCCCGCAATCACTTCGGGCGCGACGCGCCCTTCGAGCACATCGGCCGCCGAGACATAAATCGAGGGATCGTAATGCGCAAAATGCACCCAGAGCTGACCATGGCGGTCGGTCGGGACTGCGAAACCCTTGACCGCGACGCTGGTGATGCCGGCGGCATCCGATTTGATCAAGATGGTGTCGGAACCGGTCGCCACCCGCAGCATCTCGAAACTGAGCGAGGGCATGGTCACGCCCTGCGCCTTCATGATCACCGGCACTCGGCGAACGATGCCGTCGCGCTCGGTCCAGATCGTCAGCAGGCCGCGCCCCGCAGCCGCCGCTTCCAGCACCGGCGTGCTGCGCAACAGACCGGGAAAGTCGAGCATGAACCGCTGCGGATCCTCGCCCAGCATCGCAAGGCCGGTCAGCGGCAGTTCCTTGTCGAGTTCCGCGACGACATGAGGCAATCCCGATTCGCCAAGCGCTACGCGTGAGTGCCGCATCGCGTCCGCCAACACCTCGTCATTGCTCGGCAGTGCGCGAAGCTTGGCCTTCGTCTCTTCGTCGAGATTGCGGATTGCGTCGGCGGCGACATTGGGATTGAGCCGGTCCGGCTCTGCGAACACGATGTCGAAGGCGATGACGACAGCTCCAAGGCGAGTGAGATTGGTGACCAGATCCGCAACGTGTGTCCGCGGCCAGGGCCACTGACCGAATTTCGCAAGACTCTTTTCGTCGATATCGACGATGCGGACCGGCTTTGCGGTCTTCTTGCGGGGCTCGATGACCTGAAAGGTATCGAAGGTCCGAACGCGGAATTCCTCGATCGGCGCGGGATCGGCGATACGCAGCGCGGCAAATCCGATCAGGAGTCCGACGCACAACAGCCTCGCGTAACCAAACCGCCGCTTGAACCACCGTCGTAATATCCGCAGTCGCTTCATGCTGCCTAGGTATCACGCTCAAGCGGATTGATCACGTCGGGAGTTTCGGAAGGCATTCGCCGTCAGATCGTGTGGAAATCGCTGGCCTGCAGGTTTGTGACAGCGACGTTCTTCAACAGGATGGTATCGACGCCTGGATGAAGGCCATTCACATTGAGGTCGATCAGCGCATCGCCGCCGCTGTCGGTGGCGTGCGTTCGAAGCCAATTAGAGAAGTCGTTTGGTCCGGGGGCGGCATCAAACGCATGGTAGTCCAGACTGATCTGGTCGTGTCCGGGCGTGAAGTCAGCGATGGTGTCGTGACCCGAGCCGCCTGAGGCGGCGTTGAAAACGAAAGTATCGGCTCCCTTGAGCCCAATCAGCAAATCATCTCCGCCGAGCCCGTTGATAGTGTCGTCGCCCGAAGTGCCGAACAGCGCATTGCTTCCTGCGGTCGCGACGTTGTTGGTCGTGATGTAGGTGACCTGCGCATGGCCGCCGCCGTGCGTGAGCGTGCCGAGACTGCTGGTGAGCGACAGCGACTTGTCGGCCAGCGCGCCATCGGGATCAACGGGCGCGTCGAAGGCGTGGGACGCGAAAGGATCGGTGTTGGTGAAACCGAACACCGAGCCCTGCCACTCCGCGCCAAGACCCACCATCGCCACCGTGGTGTGGGACTCGACGCCGATCGCCGAGACGATCGCGAAAGTTTCCGCGCCGTCCGGCTTCTGAACGACGTCGTTGAAGGTCTGGTAGTCGTTATGCGCCTGAACGTCCTGATCCGGATCGAAATTCCGCAGGAACCGCAGATCGGAAATATCCGCCGTGCCGTTGTTGGTGATGTCGATGGTGGTCGTGAAGAAGTTGGCGTCGTTTCCTAGCGCAAGGGTCTGGACCAGCGTGACGTCGTGGCGGGCGTCCAGCGTGGTGGAAACGAAGGTCGTATCGCCGGAGGAATGCGTCTCCGAACTGATCGACGTCATCTGGTGGACGCCGAGCAGCGGCGCATTGTCGAGCACGACATGGCTGCTGCCGACATTGTAGCCGATAGCGATGCGATCCTCGGGGATTCCAGGCGTGGTGACGTTGCCCGCGCCCGGGAAAGAAAAACCGCTGGTCGCGCCTTCCGGCGTGGCATGGATGGTCAATCCCTCTGTCGAGGTCAGCGTATAATTCGCCGCCTCGAAGGTGACGGCGCCATTGACCGTCGCTCCGCTAAGCGTGCCGTCATCCGCCGTGAGTGAAAACGTCGGCACTGCCGAACTGCCGTCATCGACAAAGCCGACAAGGCCCGCCGCAACATCCATCGAGGTAAACGTCGTGGTTGGCGTTGCGATATTTTCGGAGAAGGTCTCGAAGTGGCCATGACTTGCATTGGACACGGTGTAGGTGACGGCGGAACTGTCGGGATCCGTGAAATCGATGTCGGCCGTGGTCAGCATAACCGTGCCGCCCTGCGACACCGTCAGCGATGCCAGCGTGATCACCGGTGCATCATCAACGTTAGTGAAATTGACGGTGCCCGCGAGCACATTGCTAAGGCTGTTGGTGCCGGTGCCGTCATCGGCCTGGATCGAGAACGTCGGCGCTGCTTCGTCGCCATTGTGCACGAAGCGAACATGACCGGCGGTCAGGTCGGCGGTTGTGAATGCGGTGGCATTGACCCAAGTGGCGCCGTTCGTCGTGGTCTGGAAGCTGCCGTGGCTGACGTTCGAGGCCGTGAAGGTAAAGCTCGTGTTGTCGGGATCGCTGACGCCGATGTTCGCCGCACTCAACACCACCGTGCCGCCTTCGGATACGTTCAAGGCCGCGCTGGTGACGACCGGCGCATCATTGACGCCGGCGATCATGATGGTGACGTTCCGCGGCGGATCGCCGCCACTATGGTCGTCGAGCTTAACGATGTAGGTTTCGGTGATGTACTGACCTTCGCCGAGGCCCTGAACCAGCGCGTTGTCGACGGTGAAAGTCCATGGCGCCTGTCCCCCGCCGGAACCCTCTGTGACGGCGAGGGGCGTGAAAGTGCCGAGGCCGCCGTTCGGCACCACGAAACCCGGCGCGTGTGAGGTGTCCACCACCGAGCCGATCACGCTCGCGGTGTGGGTGTCGGTCATATCCGCGTCGGTGAAACTGAAGGCGCCCTTGGTCGACAGCGTGCCGGAATTGGGCGCCGAGAACGACGAATCTTCGACGACCAGGCCTGCGGTGCCGGCCGATCGATCGACGAGGAAGACGCTGTATTGGCCGTTGAGCGATCCGCTCTCGATCGCGGGAGCTTGCGGGTCGAATTGCGTCGTCAGCGTCGCGATGCCCCCATGCCCATCGTTGACGATGATGGTAATCTCGTCAGGGCCGCTCGACGTCGGCGTATAGACGGCGCCGCTTTGCATGACCTGGTTGACCGCGCCGATCAATCCGGTGAACTCAAGCGTTCCCGTGTGGCCATCGAGCCCGCCGACGATCGTCAGACCGCTGCCGAGAGAAACCGGCGTGAGCGTTCCGTGCCCGACGCTTACTGTTACTGTCAGCGCGTTAGTGCCTGGATTGAAGCCCGTGTTGAAGTCGGAAATCGATTCGCCGGAGAATTTCACCTGGCCCTGAGCCAGTAGCTCCGCCTGCAATTCGTTAGTGCCGAAGACGATGGAAGTCGAACTCGCTGTAATGCCGGTAATCTGCGGGGTGTGCGGATCGAATTGCACCATCTGTGTCGCCGTGCCGCCATGCCCGTCGGTGACCGTCATGGTGATCGCGTCAGTGCCGCCCGCCGTCGGCGTATAGGCGACGCCGCTCTGCAAAGCATGGTTGATGGCGTCGATCGAGCCGGTAAACGCCAGTGTTCCTTGGTTGCCATTGAACCCGCCGACGATCGTCAGGCCACTAATGGGCGTAACGAGAGCGAGCGTGCCATGCGCGACATTCACGGTCAGTGTCAGCGCATCGGCGTCGGGGTTGTAGTCGGTTATCGACCCGCCGGAGAACTTGATCGTGCCGGCAGCCGCCGAAATCACCTCGGCCTGCTCGTGGTCGACGTTGAAAGCAAGCGCCGCCCCGCCGAAGGCGATGAATCCCCCGCCCCGGCTGACGGAATCGCCGAACTGGTTGTCGCCGTTGTGGAAGCCGGTGAACCCGGTGGAAACGAGGCCGGTCGAAGGATCGATGCCGCGGATGTAGGTCTGGAATCCAGTGGCGCCTGAGGGCGTGGCGCTCGCGCCGAGCAGGTTGGTCGCATCGCTCGCGAACACGATATAATTCCCGTCGGGGCTGATCGCCGGCCGGTAGCTGCTTCCGTTCGCAGCCGAGCCGTCGGCCGCCGATGAAACCCGTTGCACCTGGTGGGTCTGGAGATTGTAGAGGAACACATCGGTGGCGCCGTTGCTGTCGCCGGCAACGAGGTTCGACGCTCTGCTCTGGAACAGAATGAAGCGGTTGTCGGAACTGATCGCGGATTTCCAGTCATCGCCGATGTCGAGGAACCCGTTGATGGACTGCAACGCCTGCACGCTGCTGTTGCCGTTGCCCCTATGACCGTCGGGCGAGACGGAGACCAGATTGATGGTCTCGGTCTGCCGGTCGAAAACGTAGATCTGGGCAATGGGCCCGGAGGGCGCTGACGGATCGGCCTGGTAGGTTGCGCCGACATTGAAGGTTAGATTATCGATCGGGCCGCCGGGAGTTTTGATGTTTTGGACCTGGAGCTGCGACGCGGTGGTCCAGAACGTGACGTATCGCCCGTCCGCGCTGATGTCCGCGGTATTGACCGGCGAAGTGTTGGCGTCACCGGAAATCCTGGTAAAGACGTGGCCGGCGCGGTCGGTCACGAGCACATTGTTATCGGTGAAGGTCAGCGATTGGCCGGTGGAAGCGATCAGGCTGCCATTGCCATTGATGCTCGGCTCGTCGCCCGACAGCCCGGGCACGAGCGTGATGCCGCCGGTGCTCGTATTGTAGACGAAGATTTCCGATTGGGTGAACGTGAATGGCTGGTTGCCGATCGTCTGTGTGAACCGAAATTCGCCTTTGAACGCGACGTATTGCCCGTCGAGGCTGATGGATGCGATCCCGTCATAGGTTTCGCCGGAATGCGGCGTGATGCCCGAGCTCGCGAAATTAGCGGGATCGCTGATCCATTTGTAGGTGCCGGCCTGCCGGTCGTAGAGATAGACATCGCTCAGATGCGAGCTGTCGATGTGTCCCGGAATTTGGTTGCTGGCGCCGAACACGACATAGCGCCCGTCGGCGCTCATCGCGGGGCCAAAGGCGAATACTTCGCCGCGGCCAAAGGGCGCCTCGTTGGCGGGCACCGAGAGCTGCGTGATCGTGGGGTCGCTCGCGAACCGCGGCGCGTCGTTGGCGCCGGTGATGGTCACGCTCAGCGGCGTCGATACCGTTCCGCCGTGATGATCGTCGACCTCGGCCGTGTAATTCAGCGTCAAGGTGTCGCCCTTCGCCAGGAAGTCGAGCGACTTGTCGGCGATCTGATAGGTCCACCCCACCGAGCCGTTGTTGGTGTTGGCCGGGGACGGCGTCAGCGACAGCGCGGTCTCCAGCGCCGCGACCGCCGCCATCTGCGCTGAAGTCAGCGATGAGGTGACGTCGTGGCCGAACGCATCTTTGTAGACGGCCGAGACAAACGCCGTGCTCACCGTCGGACGGGCGGCGGGATCGACATCGGCGAAGCTGATGGAGCCGGTTGCGATGTCCGGCGCGGAATTGCCGGTGCCCGGCAGTTCGGTGATGGCCCCGTTGGTCGACGCAATTGTCAGCAGATCGCCGACGGTGGCGAAATCGACCGTGCCGGCAAGCACATTGCTCAGGTTGCCGGCGGCCTCGCCGTCATCGGCCTGGACCGAAAAGGCCGGCGCGTCGCCGCCACCATCATGGACGAAGCGGACATGGCCGGCATTCAGGTCAGCCGTCGTGAATGTCGTGGCGTTGACCCACGTCACGCCATCCGCCGTGGTCTGGAATGTGCCGTGGCTGACGTTGGAGACCTTGAACGTAAAGCTCGTGCTGTCGGGATCGGTGACGCCGATATTCTCCGCCGCCAGCACCACCGTGCCGCCTTGCGACACCGCAATGGTGGCGTTGTCGATCACCGGCGCGTCGTTGACGCCGGTGATGGTAACCGTCAGCGACTCATGAAAGGTATCGGACCCGGCGCTGCTGTCGAACCCGATAGTGACGACGGCCGTGTCGCCCGCCTTGAGGAACGCAAAGCCGGCGGGGTCGTAGCTGACGTGGCCGGTCGTCGGATCCACGCTGACGAAATTCTTCAGATCGATTCCCTCCGGCGTGTAGGCCGGACCGGTTGCCGACTGCACCTTGCCGCTGCCGGGCACGTAGGGCGTCAGAACATCGGAAGGATTGGAGTCGGTGATCGTCACCTGTTCGGCGATGGAGAAGCCGGACTTGTCGACAACCGGGGTAACATTGACCTTTTTTAAGACCGTGACGGTGACGTTAACGGTCTCGTGGATGATCTGCCCCGACTTGTCCGGGTTCTGAAAATTGATCGGGACTTCAAACGGCGTGGGCGTGCCGACCGGAAGGTCCTTGAGCGGCGAGGTATCTTTCGGAGCGCCGCTGTCAGGCGTAACGCCCGAACCGCCGGGGCCGTTGCCCTGAGGATTGGGATTGTTGGGGTTCTGGCTATTGAGGCCGAGGGTCTGATCGATGATCGCCTTCACTTCGGGCGCAAGCTGAGCGAGCTGAGTAACCGTGATCAGGCCGTTGGCACTGTAACTCGTGACCTCGCCTACCCGATTGATGATCGCGATGGGGTTGGAAAAGGTCAGGTCGGTCTTGGCGAACAGGGCGTACGATCCAACGCTCCCATCCTTTTCCTGCAGCACGTGGAACCTGACAGGAATCGACAGCGGAACGGTGCTGTTGGGGTCGGTAACCTGAACATCGAAGTCGATTTCGACCATGCATGCGGTGCCGCGAATGCCCATCGTCGCGACCGGCGTATCGATCTTCATGTCGCCGTGCTTGGCGGTCTCGCCGGCGAGGAAGGTGATGGTCCCTTGCACCAGGCTGAGGAACGACGAGTTCGACGATCCATTCGGATCGTAGACCATGTCGTTCAGCACCATCCGCGCATTCGACGCGAGACCGAACACGGTGCCGTCGATGAAGGTGATGCCAAGCTGCGAATTGGAGCCGGACTGGACCACATCGCCCTTGTGGACGTTGTCGCCCATGTTCAGCACGATCGAAACGCCGTTGCGGATCACGGTCGCATTGCCGGCGAGTTTTGTGACATGGCCGATGACCTTGCCGGCGTCCACAGCGCCGGAGGCCTGGGCGTACTGGACGTGACCGGTCAGCGCATTGACGATGTCGCCGGAGAGCCGTGCGCCATCGGGTGCAGCCAGCGCGGCGCGCTTCTCGCCGATGAAATAATTCTCGACGACGTGCTCCCGGCCGTCCTTCGACAGGATCAGGTCGGAGCCGGAGCGCTTGTAGTCGCCGGAGAACAGCAAATACGGGTCGGAAACCGTGATGGCGTCGCCGTGACCGCGATGCGTAAATTCATGGAAATCGCTGTGCGCGCCCGAAAACGAGCTTGTGGTGATCGATCCAGATTTGCCGGCAAAATTCAATGACACACCGCGAATGGTTAATATTCGTGTAATATTCGGCAGTACATCCTGCATATCATCGGGGAGTGCAATGCGAAAGCATTGGGTTCCCCGGTGCAAGAATTACCAGCAACGCGAACGCGAAGTGTTGGTTTTAACAAACGATCACAGCAAAGTATTTCTTTCGACCACAGCTAGAGCGGAACTATTCCGCCCAATTGTGGTCAACCTTTGACCGTAAAACTGGAAGTATAGATTAACCGGTAATGACTTGGATAAACGTCCGTAGTCGTGACATTCAAGTACAATTTATATTTTACTCGCTGATATTCATGACGTTGCTACCTTCGTCGAAGTAAGCTCAACGTGTGTAAATTAGTCAATCCCGCGCAAATCGCCTATTCCCGCCTTCAGCGAACTTTTGAACGTCATCTAAAATTTTTAGCAATTTTAGCGAGAAGGCCTTCAACCTGTTTGGAGCTTTCCCTCAGCCCGACGGGCGGTTTTAAGCCGAATAAAAGCTCCCGCACCCATCATCGCCCTGAAACGATCCGGTCACGTGCGGGCTAAACAGCTTGCCGATGCCCGGACATGGGGCGTCGGATGGGGATTTTCGGTCACCCGCGTGCGTTGCACGCTGTGGTGCTTGCCTGCGGCATGGCCTGGTTCGGTCCGGCGGCGGATCTTGCGGCCGGCACGCTCGATTCGATCGAATCAGTGCGACCGATCGCCAAATCGGCCGAGCCGTTCGGGCTATTCACCTCGCCGCTGGCCGAAGGCGGGTTGCACGAAAAATGGCTGGGCGTTGAGCGCGAAATCGACGCCGAATTGCTGGTGCTCGCGCTTTGCGAGGAAGACCGCGGCAGCTGCGCCTCGCCCGCTGCGCTCCGGTTTCTCGCCATCATCGACAACGCGAAAGCGCGCGACGGACGCGCCCGCCTCGGCGAGATCAACCGCGCCATCAATTTAGCTATTCGGCCGGTCAGCGATCTCGCGCAATACGGCGCGATCGACGTGTGGAGTTCGCCGCTAAAGACGTTCGCCAAAGGTGCCGGCGATTGTGAGGACTATGCCATCGCAAAGCTCGTTGCGCTCCGCCTGGCCGGCATCCCGCCCGAAGACGTAAAACTTCTGATCCTGCACGACACCCTTCGCGGCCAGGACCACGCCGTCGCCGCCACGCGGCTGGACGGCCGCTGGCTCACGCTGGACAATCGGCGCATGGCCATGGTCGAGGATGCGCAGGTCAGGAATTACCGGCCGACCTTTTTGATCGATCATGACGGTGTCAAACGATACCAGGACGCGCTGCCTGCGCCCGACGCCCGCGGCCTTGAGCTGTTGAATTTGGCGTCCACATCAACGCCGCCGTTGCAAACGACAAGCGAGTGAAACACCTAAAGGTGGTGGGTCAACTTGTCCTAAATTTCCAGCTGTTCTATCGCATGGAACTCAGGTATCATATTCTTGCACGGCGATAAGACCGTTCTTTTTCCAGACATCGGTTTTTAAAAAAAGCTTTCGATCAATCCTTTCGCTGGTCTTTGAAATACAGCGCTCAGCGACCTCTCGAACAAACTCGAATATCAGATTTGTTGCGCCCGGCACGCGCCGGAGACGGAGGCGAATTTGTTCAGGATTATTGCGCGGCTTTTGCCGCTGGCGTTGCTTTGTCTTTTTCTTTTCCTTTCCGGCAATGCCGGGGCGCAACAACCCGATCGTCCGCCGAACCTGAATTTGGGTGACGCAGTCGTCACCGGATTTTCCGGCACCGTCGCGCCCGACCCGGCCAAGCCCCGGCCCGCGAACAAATCCGCAGTCGACCTTACCTTCATCAATCCGGAAGGCCCGTCCGCCCGTATCGTTGGCGTCGGCCGGCCCGGATATGTTGGGGACGGACGCCTGTTCCCGGCTCCCAAGACGTTGAATGTGTTCGCAAAAGACGCCGGTCAGCTGTTCGGCGTGGCACTCGACGATCAGACCGTGCCCAATATCTATCTCGCCGCCACATCTGCGTTCGGCCTCAACCTCGTTGGCCGCGGCGCCGATGGCCTGCCCGAGCGCAGGAAAATCGGCGGCCCCGGCACCGGATGGATGAAGGGACAATTCGGACTCGATCTGCAAGGCGATCCCGGAAGTATCTACAAGGTCGACGGCACCACCAGCGCGGTGACTTTGTTCGCCAAGGTCATGCTCGACGGCGTACCCAATCCGGGCGCGGCGCTGGGCAATCTCGCCTACGATGCCGCGCACAAGCAATTGTTCGTCTCGGATGTCTACACCGGAATGATCCATCGCTTCGCCATCGCCGATGGCAGCGAGCCTGGTGCTCCCTATGATCACGGCGTAACCGGCCGTGGCGCCGCCAATCTTCCGCCGATGCCGTTCAATCCGGCCAACCGGCCCAATATCGCGAACAGCAAGTTCAATTCGGAAAATCCGGATACGTGGGGATTTGCTCCGCCGGAACGACGGGTGTGGGGGGTCGCGGTCCACGATGGCCGTCTGTTCTACTCGGCGCAAAACGGCTCCGCGACCGAAGCACCGCAGATCTGGTCGGTCGGCATCGCGCAGGACGGCAGTTTTGCGAGCGATCCGCGACTCGAGGTTGACGTTGTGGCCCAGCCCGGTCCGTATCCGGTTTCCGACATCGCGTTTTCGCAACGCGGCGCGATGATCCTGGCGCAGCGCGCGCCGGTCGCCGCAAGTTACGATTATTCCGTGTTTACCAAGCCGGGCGAGCCGCGCGTACTGCGCTACTGGTTGAAGGACGTAAACGATCCGCCGTCGCCGGGCCTTTGGAAACCGATGCCGGAGGAATATGCGATCGGCTTCGCCGGGACTTATCGCAACACCGATGGCGGGGTTGCGCTCGGTTACGGCTACGGCCCGGACGGAATGATCAACACCGGGACCTGCGAAGCCGCGCTGTGGACGACTGGACAAAACCTCCGCAACAACCCCGCGCTGCGCACTCAGCTTGAACCCGGCGGTCCGCTGCTGGTGAACGGGCTGCAAGGCAGTCCCGCGGACATGGTGCGCAGCGCCAACGAACCGCCCGCGATCAGCTATTTTGTCGACTACGACGACACCTTCGACGATGAGCGCGCGAGCGGGCATATGGGCAGCGTGCGGATTCTGGCTCGGCCCTGCGCCGGGCAGGTTGCGGATTCCGGCCAACAACCAGGAGGATCCTCCTCATCCAGCCCGCCTTACGTCAGCGGGCCGCAGACGCCCACGACCACACCCGGCTGCGTCGGGCCGAACTGCTATCCGCCGGTGGCGACGCCGGTCAACATCGCGATCAAGAAGACCGCGGGAGCCGTCAAGTTTGACGAAAAGACCGGGTTATGGACCGTCGAGTTCAAGCTCGACGTCAGCAATGCCGGCAATCCATTTGCGCCGGGCAACTCCATCTCCATCACCGATCCTATTCCCGCCGGACTGACGCTGATCAGTGCTGTCGGAGCGCCCTGGGCCTGCACGCCTGTGCTACCGATCTCGTCCGGCAATCTCAATTGCGGATACAATTTTGGCCCGGGGGTATTTAATGCCGCCGCGCACCTCAATCAGCTCATCCTCACCTTCACCGCCAAGACTCCGGGGAAATACGAAAATTGCGCGACCGTCCGAGTTGCGCCCGGCTCCGGCTTTACCGAGACCACGCTGAGCGACAATCGCAGTTGCGATACGGTCGAGATCAAAACCACGCCGATCGATCTGGCGATCAAGAAGACCGCGGGGGGCGTCAAGTATGACGAAAAGACCGGGCTATGGACTGTCGAGTTCAAGCTCGACGTCAGCAACGCGGGCAATCCATTTACGCCGGGCAACTCCATCTCCATCACCGATCCTATTCCCGCCGGACTGACGCTGATCAGTGCTGTCGGAGCGCCCTGGGTCTGCACGCCTGTGCTACCGATCTCGTCCGGCAATCTCAATTGCGGATACAATTTTGGCCCGGGGGTATTTAATGCCGCCGCGCACCTCAATCAGCTCATCCTCACCTTCACCACCAAGACTCCGGGGAAATACGAAAATTGCGCGACCGTTGGCGTTGCGTCGGGTTCTCTTACCGAAACGACGCTGGACAACAACAAGAGCTGTGACACGGTCGAGATAAAGCGCAACGTCGATGTGGCGATCGCCAAGACCGGCGTGAAGGTCGAGGTCGCAGACATGCCGCCGCCTGGCGTCACGAACCTCACCTACACTCTGGCGATGACCAATATCGGGCCGGGCTTCGCAGGAACCAACGCGATCACGGTGACCGATGTCGTTCCGGCCGGAATGACCTTCACCAGCGTCAGCGGAGCCCCGAACTGGAATTGCACGCCGGCGACGGTGACTGCGGGCAACATCCTGACGTGCACCTATATCGGCAGCGGGCCGGCCGCTGCGGGCGCCTCGCTCGGCTCGATCACCATCAAGGCCACCGCCAGAGGTGAAGGGCCTTGGACCAATTGCGCGAACGTCGGCATCGCAGACGGGAGCGGCGCCGACAGCAATCTCGACAACAACAAGAGCTGCGTCACGCTTACAGGCGGTGGCTATGTTCCGGGTGACCCGCCGCCGTCGCTGCCCAAGGCATGCGGGTTCGACTTGATCTTTGTGGTCGATCAATCCGGCAGTATGGCTCCCTACATTAATAGCGTGACCGGAGCGTTGGACGTCGCGGCGAGCATATTCAACCATGCGCCGTCGCAGGCGGCGCTGGTACGTTTTTCAGACGCTGCGACGCTCACCTATCCGATGGCCACTTCCACCTATGGCAACCTCAATACCGGTTATTCCCCCGCGGGTGAAACCAACTGGCAAGCTGCGATGCAGAAGGCGCTTTCGCTTCTTCCGCGTCCGAATACAGCCGTCGTTTTTATCTCCGACGGCAACCCCAACAAATACACGGACAGCAATGGAGTCGTTCAATATACGGGGAATCCGCTGGTTGCCGTCAACGCGGCTATTCCAATTGTGAATCAGATATATGCGCTCGGCGTTCCGATCATTGGTTTTGGAATCGGACCTGCCGTTTCGCTTGCAAATATGAGCGCGTTGCTCGGCAGCAATTTCCAAATGGTCCCCTATTCGGGTCTGCCCGGCGCGATGACGACGCTCGCCCAAAAATTGTGTCCCGGCCTCTATCTTACCAAGAGCATTTCGCCAGGCTACGTCAATTACTATAACAACCCCTCGCCGCCGCCCGTCACGGTCACGCTTGGACTGACCAACACAGGCGGGACTTTGAACAACGTCATAGTTCATGACGATCTGCCGAGCGAACTTACCAACCCGACCGGTGCTGTTGCGTCCGTCGGGACCGCGGTCCCTGGTCCGGCGGTTACCAATGCTCCGCCGTCCTCGGCGCAGGTCATCTGGACCATTCCATCGCTTCCCACAGGTTCGGCAACCCTCCAATTTAAGGCAACGCTATCTCCGAACCCCGTGCCTACCGCGACAGCCGGCGCTCATTCCATAAATAATTTCGCGCAGGTGTGGGCCGTCGGAGCCGGCGGCCCGGCGCCAAATTCCACGCCGGGCAATATGCCAAATCTTGTGTCGGGTCCTGTTCACGAACCCGACGAGGCGCAAGCCTCCGTTTATGTGTACAATCAAGGGCCGCAGCCGCCTCAATACTGTCTCGCCTCCACCCTCAAGGTCGTTAAGAGCGCCGATCACGAAGCTTGCGAAATCGGAGGGACATGTTCGTTTCATGTGAGCGTGACGGCACAATGCACGCAATACGGCCCGACCGGTCCCGGGATAAGCGGTTTCAGCGGCCCGGTCACCTTTGGCGAGGGCGTGTTCCCGGTACCGGGAACCTCGACCATTTCCAATAGCAACCTGTCGATTACATCGTCCGCGCTGCCGACGGGCGCCTCGATGAGCTCCTGCACAACAAATGCAACATGGAGCCCATCGTCTTCGTTACCCTCAACGTGCAACGCCAATGTGACTTTGCCGTTGAATCAGACCATCTCACTTGTTGTTACGATCAATACTCCGAGCCCGACCGGTTCCTACAAAAATTGCTTCCTTGCCGACGGCAAGCCGAGCCACCCGACGACGGGAGGATTCAGCCCGGTCTATACCGATGTAAACCCGCCGACGTCGACGACCGGCGGTGCTTGGGGAGATTGTGCGACGTTCAACAGCGAAACCGTTCACGCGGCTAAACTCTTTTGTCCGCCGCCGCTGTTGCCGGGTCCTGTCGCCGGCCAGTGCATCTGCCCGCCGGGCACCGCGCGGCGCGGCAAGGATTGCGTGCCGCCGATAATTTGTCCGCCGCCATCGGTGCTGGGTCCCACGGATCAATGCATCTGTCCGCGGGGGACCGTGCTCCTGGCCGACGCCTGTGTAAAGGCGCCCATTTGTCAGCCGCCGATGATTCCCGGCCCCGTTGCCGGTCAGTGCGTCTGCCCGCCCGGAACCGTGCAGTCAGGTAAGCAATGCGTGAAGCCGCATACCTGCCCGCCGCCACTGGTGATCGGTCCCGCGGATCAATGCATGTGCCCGCAAGGGACCGTGCTCGTGGGCAAGGAATGCGTGAAGCCGCATACTTGCCCGCCGCCACTGGTGATCGGCCCCGCCGATCAATGCATCTGCCCGCCGGGCACCGTTTCGAAAGGCAAGGAGTGCGTGAAGCAGGAAAGCTGCACGCCGCCCAAGATCCCGGGCGCGGTTGCCGGTCAGTGCATCTGTCCGCCAGGAATGGTTGAGCAGGGTCAGGGCAGGCGTTGCGTTCCGCGGATCGAATGCCGTTCGCCGCTGATTCCGAATGCGACCGGCACCGACTGCGTCTGCCGGCCTGGATTGGTGCAGAAGGGTCGAACATGCGTGGAGCCGGTGGTGTGCAAGCCGCCCGCAACACTCAATCGCGACGGCGCCTGCCAATGTCCGAGGGACATGGTGGCGAAAGGAAACAGCTGCGTCGAACGCGAGCGCCCGCCGACGGTCACGCCCGGCATCCCTCCGCGCGGCCGCGATAACGAACCTCCGCGTGGTGGCCGTGACAACGAGCCACCGCGCGGCGGCGGCCGGGACAGTGATCCCCCGCGTGGCGGCCAGGGTTCGGATCTTCCCGGACGCCGCTGAAACGACCAGGCGGCTATGGTGTGTGTCGCAGCGATGCGACACACCTAACCGCTCTCAGCGGTATCTCGAAGCCGAACACCCGCCGTCCAATTGCTTCGACCGAGGCGCGGCAACGTCGGCCATGGCTGTGCTTGCGAACCGGCGTCCCGGGCACGACGCCCCACTTCGCACAAGCCCGAATTCACCCCACCCGATTCACCGCGCCGAAACATCTTGGGTCCATGGTTTCGCTCGCGAATGCGAAGCGTGGATCGTCCCGGCATCATGAAACATGTCCAGCAGCCTTCGGCCCTCGAGCTGCGAGGGTTAACGAAACGTTTCGACCGTCCGGCGGTCGATGCGCTCGACCTCACCATCCGCATCGGCGAATTCTATGCGCTGCTCGGACCCAACGGCGCCGGCAAGACCACGACGCTGCGCATGGTCGCCGGCCTGCTGCGGCCCGACGAAGGATCGGTGTCGGTGCTCGGCATCGACGCGCTCAGCGATCCCGTGGCGGCCAAACAAATCACGGCGTGGGTCTCCGACGAGCCGATGATCTACGACAAGCTGACGCCACTGGAATATCTGGAGTTCGTCGCCGGCCTCTGGGGCATCGATCCAGCGACTGCCGAGACGTCCGCGCGCGGACTTCTGGTCTCGCTCGGACTCGCGCCGCATCTGCATGAACGCTGCGAAGGATTTTCCAAGGGCATGCGGCAGAAAGTGGCGCTGGCCGGCGCGCTGGTGCACGATCCCCGCCTCATCATCCTCGACGAACCCCTGACCGGCCTCGACGCGGTATCCGCGCGGCATGTCAAGGGGTTGCTGCAGGATCGCGTGCGCGCCGGCTGCACCGTGATCATGACCACGCATATTCTCGAAGTAGCCGAGCGCATGGCCGACCGCATCGGCGTCATCGCGGCCGGAAAGCTGGTCGCCGAAGGCACGCTGGCCGAACTGCGCCAGCAGAACGGGCAAAACGATACCAGCCTTGAAGACATGTTCATCGCGCTGGTCGATGCCGAGACCGAAGCGGCATGACATCTTCAGCAGCCCTGACCTGGTTCGCCCGGCACGAAATCCGGCTGGCATGGCGCGAATGGATGGCCATGATGACGGCGGGCCGGCGCTGGCGCACGCGTAGCACCGCGGTCGGGCTGATCGTCTTTGTTGCGATCATGCACCTGCCGGCCTATGCCGTGATCGGCCGTTTCGCCGACCTGCAGGAGCCGCTGGATAAGCCGACGCTGATTGTCATCAGCGCCTGCATATTCCTGGCGTGGGCGCTGATGCTGTCGCAGGCTATCGAATCCGTGACGCGGGTGTTTTACGCGCGCGCCGACCTCGATCTGATCATGTCGTCGCCCGTCATGTTGTCGAACGTATTCTCGGTGCGTATCGCTGCGATCGCGCTCACCGTCATCATGATGGCGCTGCTGCTCTCGACGCCGTTCGTGAACGTTCTCGTGCTCGGTGGCGGCGTCAAATGGTTCGCGGCCTATGGCGTCGTCATTGCCATCGGCCTGGCGGCGGCGGCGATTGCGATTGCGGTGACGGTCGCGCTGTTTCGCAGCATCGGACCAAGCCGGACCCGCCTCGTGGCGCAGATCGTCGCCGCCGTCATCGGCGCGGGCTTCGTCATTGCGCTGCAGATCGCGGCGATCCTGTCCTATGGCATGCTGTCGCGGTTCGCGGTTCTGACGTCCGACGCGGCGGCGGCGTTCGCGCCCGATCTCGACAGCCTGATCTGGTGGCCGGCGCGCGCGATGCTTGGTGACGGCGAAGCGCTGCTGTGCCTGCTGGCCGCAGGCCTCGTGATGCTCGGCGTTACAATGGCGATCTATTCGCCGCGATTCGCCGAATACGTCATCAGCGTCTCGGCGACGGCGTCGCCGGTCCGTACGGGCCATGGCACAAAGCCGTTCCGCGCGGGCTCGCGGCAGCAGGCGCTGCGGCGCAAGGAGTTCGTGCTGCTGCGCCGCGATCCCTGGCTGGTGTCGCAAACGCTGATGCAACTGCTCTATCTGGTGCCGCCGGCGCTGATGCTGTGGCGGAGTTTTGCCGACCGATCCGCCGCGATCCTGCTGATCACACCTGTTATAGTCATGGCGGCGGGCCAGCTGGCGGGCGGCCTCGCCTGGCTGACGATTTCGGGCGAGGACGCCGCCGATCTGGTCGCAACCGCGCCGCTGCCGGTCTCGCGCGTCACCCGCGCCAAGATCGAAGTGGTACTTATCGCGATCGGCGTCATTTTCGCGCCGCTGATCGCTGCGTTAATATTCGTATCGCCGCTGCAGGCGGCGGTGACGGTGTGCGCGACTGCGGTTGCTGCGGTATCTGCGACCGCGATCCAGCTCTGGTTCCGGGTGCAGGCGCGGCGCAGCCAGTTTCGCCGCCGCCAGACCTCGTCGCGGCTGGCGACCTTCGCGGAGGCGTTCTCGTCGATCGGATGGGCGGCGACCTCGGCACTGGCGCTATCCTTGCCATCCGTCGCGATCGTGACCGGGCTGATGACCGCAGGCGTGCTCGCGGCGACCTGGAAGATCAGCCCCGAGCGGGGTATAAGGATCGAGCGGCCGGCGACCTCGGGAATCAAATGACCCTGCATCGCGACATTTACTGGCTCGGACGCCAATGGGCGGTCACCGGCCATGGCATTCAGGCCGTCAACAAGAAGCTCCACATGCAGTTCGACGTTGAGGCGTCCCGCATCTGGGAAGACGACACCGATGCGCCGATGCGGGACCTTGCCTGGTTCGACGCCGAGGATTTTGCCGAGGCGCTGGCGGTCGCAAGACGGCTTTCGCAGGAAACCCCGGCCAAATTCCAGCCTCTGGCCGGCGGCGAAAAATAGTCCGCTCAAGATCCCGGCAATGTGAAGCACGTAGGCGGCACGTTCGCTGCCTTTGCTTTGGCTGCCGCTCGGAACGAGACGATAGCTCCCTCAATGCAAATTAAAGTCTGACGATCCAAGGATGGAGAACGCTATAAAAGCCCCGATGCTGTGGCCGGCATTGATATCGACGACATCGATATCGGTCTGCGGCCCGCCGCTACCGGTGCCACCGCCGTCGTTGCTGGTCATAGTCAGATGATCCGTGCCGATGAAGTTCAAGGCATTGTGATAGATCACATTATTGGGAGCGCCGAGCGCCGCATCGATTTGGGCAACGCTTCCGCTCAGTGTCACGGTGCCGGTCCCACTGCCGACCACCGTCGCGCCGCCAACAGCTCCAACCGTGAGCGTTCCGTGGTCAAGATGAAGCGAGGTCGTCAATGACACGGCATCGACGTCGCTGACCGCCAGCCCAATGATGGCGGCATCGAGTCCGTTTTGGGCGTTCAACGGGCCAGGCACCGTGTTAACGGGGGCGTCGTTGACGGCGTTGATCGTCAGGCTTTCGGTGGCGACGTTACTATCAAGCGCGCCATCGTTTACCTTGAAGCTGAAGTTGTCGCTGCCGTTGAAGTTTGACGCCGGCGTATAGGTGAATGTGCCGTCGGCATGGATCACTACAGAGCCATGCGCGGCTCCGCCATTCGTACCGATCAGGTTGTAAGAGAGCTGGGCTGCGGTATTGTCAACATCAGTTGCGGACAACGTTCCGTTGATAGCGGTGTCCTCGTTACCGCTTGCGCTTCCGTTGGCTGCAACCGGGGCATCGTTCACAGGGGTGACCGTGAGGCCGACGGTCGCGACATTACTATCAAGCAGACCGTCATTGGCCTTGAAGCTGAAGCTGTCGCTGCCGTTAAAATCATGCACCGGATTATAGGTGTAGCTGCCATCGGCATGGAAGACGACGGCTCCGTGCGCCGCACCACCGTTGGCGCCGACCAGGGAATAGGAGAGCTGGGACTGCGTATTGTCCACGTCAGTTGCCGATACGAGCCCTGAGATCGGCGTATCTTCGCTGCCGCTGGCGCTCGAGTTGGCCGCCACCGGGGCGTCATCGACCGCGATCACGTGGATCGTCGCGTGCGCCACGTTGCTGTCCCCGCCGTTGGTGACGGAGACCGTGATATCGCGGTCAGTCGTGTTCGGCGTATCGCTTGAATTGACGAACCTGAGCTGCCCGAGCGCCGTCTGATAATCGGCAAGCGAAGCCGAGTTGAACAGATGCACGGTGATCTGGCCCGGCGTGGACGTATCGATCGAACTATCGATACCCCCGGACAATGCCCCCGCGATCGACAGGGCGTCGGTCGCCTTTGCGTTGGTCAGAACGACCGTCGCTGCGTCAAGGTTTGCGTTGTCGGGATCGACGATGGAAACATCGGTATCGACGATCGCGATCGGCGCGCCGTTTTCCGTGAAGGTCGTCGTAAAGCCGGTACCCGCCCCTGACGCATCGAGATCGAGTGTCGGCGCCACGTCGAAGTGCAGCACAGTCTCGTTCACCAGGTTGTTCGGGTCCGGATTCGGCGTCTGGCTGTTGAGGGCGCCATCATTCACCTGCCAGCTGATGTTGCGGGTCGGGTCGGCTCCCCCGTTGCTGGGGTCCGCCGCGGTCGAATGATAGGAGACCGCGTCGAGCACGGACTGGTAGTGCGAGACGGTATCGTTGCCGGACAGAATGAGCGTCCCGAGCACGTTGCTCTGAACCGAAATGTTGGTGGTGCCGTCCGGCGTGACGAAATGTCCGCCGCTGGTCGCCAGATTAACGAACAGTTCGTCGCCGGCGAAGAATCCGCTCTCGATCTTTATGGTGGCGCTGGCAAGTCCTTGCAGCGGCGATGGCGCTGTCGCGTCCACATCGAATACGCCAAGCCCAGATGACAATACGACGCCGGGGCTTCCGATTGTATAGGCCGCGCTTAGCGCCACATTCAGCAATACCGGCGCGTCGTCGACCGGAGTGATGTCGACGGTCACGGAGCCGGTGGCGATGCCCGCGCCGCCGGTACCCTGAGGGCCCGTGTTGCCGTCGTTGAAGCTCCAGTCGATCTGGACTGTTGGGTTGTCCGGGTTGTCGCTGGCGTTTGCGTAGATGATCTGCTGCATGACGGAAGCAACAGCCGCCGCCGTCGCGCCGGCATTGAAGGTGATCGAGAACGTGCCGTCGCCCGGCTGGTTGGCGGTGCCGATGAAAGTCGCGCCGCCGTCGAGCGAGACGTTCTCGCCGAGGCCGTTGGAGTCGGCAAGGTCCAGCGACCCGGTGCCAGCGAACGTATCATCCGAATTGGCGCCGCCATGGCGCGCGAGTGTCAGCGTCGCGCCGCCGTAATTGCCGGCCGCATTGAGTTCGGGATCACTGACTGTGACATTGTTGTCCAGAACGACCGAGGAGCCATTCTCGACGAAGTTCGGATGCGCGCCTTCGCCAAGGTTGGTGAACACCGGCGCATCGTTGATGGCTGTGATGTTGATCGTGGCGGTGTCGCTCGACGACAAGTCTCCGCCGCCGGTGTTGCCGTTGTCGTGAACCAGCAGCGTGAGTGTCGTGCTCGCAGCCGGCACGTCGTTGTTGTCGATATAGCCGACCGTCGAGGTGGCGTCAGAGCTGAGCAGCGCGTTGATCTGCGCCGTCGTGCCGGTGATCGTCACCGACGCGGTGCCGCTATTGCTGACGGTCGCGCCGCTGCCGCCCGCCGTGACGTTGAGCACGCCCTCGGTCACCGACAGCGTCACGGTCTCCGATCCGGCATTGCCGTCGACATCGCTGACCGCAAGCCCGTTGTTCTTCAGGTCGAGACTTACGTTCTCGGTCGCCGCATAGCTCGTCGGCGTGATCGTCGCGAACGGCGCGTCGTTGACCCGCGTGATGTTGAGGATGGCGGTGTCGGTGGACGACAGGTCGCCGCCGCCGGTATTGCCGTTGTCGTGGATGGTGAGCGACAGGCTCGCGGTGGCGCCCGGATTGTCGTTGTTCTCGACGTGGTCCACCGTCGAGGTGCCGTCGGTGTTGAGCAGTGCGTTGATCTGCGCGATCGTCCCGGTGATGGTGACCGATCCCGTGCCGCTGCCGGAGACGGCGGCGCCGCTGCCGCCGGCAGTCACGTTGAGGATGCCGTCGGTGACCGCGAGCGTCACCGTCTCGGATCCCGAATTGCCGTCGATATCGCTGACCGCAAGACCGTTGTTCTTCAGACTCAGCGCCGCGTTCTCGGTGACGCTGTAGCTCGCCGGCGTGATGGCCGCGACCGGCGCGTCGTTGACGGCCGTGATGTTGATGGTCGCGGTGTCGCTCGACGACAGGTCTCCGCCGCCGGTGTTGCCGTTGTCGTGGATCAGCAGCGTCAGCGTCGTGCTCGTGGACGGGTTGTCGCTGCCGTCGGTGTAGCTCACCGTCGATGTGCCGTCGCTATTGAGCAGCGCGTTGATCTGCGCGATCGTCCCGGTGACCGTGACCGATCCCGTGCCGCTGCCGGAGACGGCGGCGCCACTGCCGCCCGCCGTCACGGTGAGCGTGCCTTCCGCCACCGACAAGGTGACGGTCTCCAAGCCGGCATTGCCGTCGACGTCGCTGACCGCAAGCCCGTTGTTCTTCAGATCGAGACTGGTTTGCTCGGTCGCGCTGTAGGTCGTAGGCGTGATGGTCGCGACCGGCCCGTCGTTCACCGCCGTGATGTTGATCGTCGCGGTGTCGCTGGCGCTGAGGGCGCCGCCGCCGGTGTTGCCGTTGTCGTTGACGGCCAGAGTCAGCGTCGCGCTGGCCGCCGGATTGTCATTGGTTTCGACATAGTCGACCGTCGAGCTGCCGTCCGTGTTCAAGAGCGCATTGATCTGCGCGAGCGTGCCGGTGATCGTCACTGACGACGTGCCGCTGCCCGAAACGCCGGCGCCGCTCGTTCCCGTCGTGACGTTGAGGATGCCCTCGGTGACGGAGAGCGTCACCGTCTCCGAGCCGAGATTGCCGTCGACGTCGCTGACCGCAAGGCCGTTGTTCTTCAGGATCAGCGCCACGTTCTCGGTCGCGCTGTAGCTCGCCGGCGTGATCGTCGCGACCGGCGCATCGTTCGTCGGCGTGATGTTGATGGTCGCGGTGTCGCTGCCGCTGAGCGCGCCGCCGCCGGTCGCGCCGCCGTCATCGATCGCGAGCGTCAGCGTCGCGCTCGCCGCCGGGTTATCGCTGCCGTCGGTATAGCTGACCGTCGAGGTTCCGTCGGTGCTGAGCAGCGCGTTGATCTGCGCGATCGTGCCCGTGATCGTTACCGAACCCGTGCCGCTGCCGGCGACGCCGGCGCCGCTGCCGCCCGCGGTCACGGTGAGCGTGCCTTCGGTCACCGACAGGGTGACGGTCTCGCTGCCGGCATTGCCGTCGACATCGCTGACCGCAAGCCCGTTGTTCTTCAGGCTGAGCGCGGTCTGCTCGGTCGCCGCGTAGGTCGTCGGCGTGATGGTCGCGGCCGGTCCGTCATTCACCGCCGTGATGTTGACGGTGGCGTTATCGCTGCCGCTGGCGCCATCGCCGTCATTCACCGTGAAGGCGATCGTCCGCGACGCGGCCGGGTTATTCGAGCTGTTCGCGTAGCCGATGTGCTCGATCAGGGTGGAGACCGAGCCTTGCGTGGCATCCGTGGTGTTGAAGCTGACCACCAGGTCCGACCCGTTGGTCCCGCCCGAGACGGTGCCGATGGCGAGGCCGCCAACGCTGACGGTGCCGGACGACACGGTGACGGTGCCGTCGGTCAGGACCGAGAGCTGGTCTTCCGCGGCGCCGCTCGTGATATGCACGGTCAACGAACCGCCATTGAAGTCTGCGGAATCGGCATCGGTCGTCACGCCAGCCGGTGCGATCGCGGCCGCGGCGCCGTTCTCCGTGTAGGCGAGCGTCGCGCCGGTGCCGGCCGCTGCGCCATTGAGGTCGACCACAGGCGGCTGGTCGAGAACGATGGTGGCGGTGTCGCTGGCGCTGAGATCGCCGCCGCCGGTATTGCCGTTATCGTGGATCAGCAGCGTCAGCGTCTTTGTGCCGCCGGCGCTGTCGATGTAGCTCACCGTCGAGGTACCGTCGGTGTTGAGCAGCGCATTGATCTGCGTGGTCGTGCCGGTGATCGTGACCGACGACGTGCCGCTGCCGGCAACGCCGGCGCCGCTGGTGCCCGTCGTCACGGTCAGCGTGCCGCTGGTTACCGACAGCGTGACGGTCTCGGAGCCTGCGTTGCCGTCGACGTCGCTGACCGAGAGCCCGTTGTTCTTCAGGTTGATGGCGACATTCGGCGAGCCGTCATATTCGGTCGGCGTTATCGCCGCGACCGGCGCGTCGTTGACCGCGGTGATGTCGATGACCGCGTTGGCGGAGCCGCTCAGCGAGATGGACGGCGGCGACGAGGTGTTGCCTTTGTCGTTGATCAGCAACGTCAGCACGGTGCTGGCGGCAGGATTGTCGCTCGAATCGATATAGTCGAGCGTGCTGGTGCTCGCCGCCCCGCTGCCGAGGAACGCATTGAGCTGTGCGATCGTACCTTCCACCATCAGCAACGACGTGCCGTTGCCGGAGAAAATCGTCGCGCCGCTGTCGCCTACCGTGGCGTTCAGCGTGCCCTCGACCACCGCCACCGTGACCCGCTCCACTCCGCCGAGCGCATCGACGTCGCTCACCGACAGGCTGGCATTCTTCAGGCTGACGCTGGTCTGCTCGGTCGCGCTGTAATGCGCCGCCGGCGCGGTGGCGTGCGGCGAGTCGTTCACCGCCGTGATGTCGATGGTCGACGAGGCGCTGTTGAACAGGTCGCCGCCGGTGCCGGTGTTGCCGTTGTCGTGAATCAGCAGCGTCAGCGTCGTGCTCGCGCTCGGCGTGTCGGTACTGTCGATGTAGCTCAACGCACTGGTTCCACCGCTGGCCAGCAACGCGTTGAGTTGCGTGAGCGTGCCATCGATCACCACCGAAGAGGTGCCGTTGCCCGAGAAAATCGTCACGCCGCTGTTGCCGGCAGTCACGTTCAGCGTGCCTTCGCCGACCGACAGGGTGATCCGCTCGGAGCCGGAATTACCGTCGACGTCGCTTACCGACAGCCCGGTGCCCTTCAAATTGAGGCTGGTCTGCTCGGTCGCGGTGTAGTGCGCGACCGGCGTGGTGGCCACCGGCGCATCGTTGACGGCGGTGATGTCGATGACCGCGCCGGCGGAGCCGGTCAGCGGATTGGACGGCGGCGACGAGGTGTTGCCGTTGTCGTTGATCTGCAACGTCAGTGTCGTGCTGGCGGCAGGATTGTCGCTGGAGTCGACATAGCCGAGCGTACTGGTGCTTGCCGCGCCGCTGCCGAGGAACGCATTGAGCTGCGCGATCGTGCCGTCCACCACCAGAGACGACGTGCCGTTGCCCGAGAAAATCGTTACGCCGCTGTCGCCTATCGTCGCGTTCAGCGTGCCCTCGACCACCGACAGCGTGACCCGCTCCACTCCGCCGAGCGCGTCGACGTCGCTCACCGAGAGGCTGGCACTCTTCA
>Ga0193726_1000421_pt1 | contig 46253 bp, 38 predicted proteins | sample H2c1metaG_FD_144928 | JGI IMG/M metagenome (GOLD analysis project Ga0193726, IMG submission 144928) | Soil microbial communities from a riparian zone of the East river system, Colorado, United States - H2c1 | ecosystem: Environmental > Terrestrial > Soil > Riparian zone | place: USA: East River... | reverse complement strand
TATCGCCCCATAGCGCGTCGAAGACGCGCGTGAACGCGCTTATGAGGCGCTGCGCTGCGTCCGGGACACGAGATCGTTAGTGCTTCGCGCTCACGGCGAATCGATCCAACTCCAATGCATCATGCTAGATGACCCGCGCATCCATCATCTTCGGAAGGCATCTCTTGGAACGATGGATTGCCGGGTCGAGCCCGGCAATGACGGATAACGCTACTGGCTCGCCCAAACGATCCGCGCGATCCACGCGACGTCGGCGGCCGCCAAAGTGCGGTCGACATGGTTCGGATGGAGCGACTGCAGTTCGAGTGTCTTGGCGGTCCGGCGTTTCAGTTCCTTGACCATCACCTCGCCGCCGGTGGTTTTCACCACCACGCGGTCGCCGCGCCGGATCGGCGTGCCCGGCGACACCACGATGACGTCGCCGTCGCGGTAGGTCGGCTTCATCTGGTCGCCGGAAATTTCCAGGGCATAGGCGTGCTCGTCATTGACCGAAGGCAGGCCGACCTCATCCCAGCCCTTGCCGGCGGGGAACCCGCCATCGTCGAAATGACCCCCGGCTCCCGCCTGTGCAAAGCCGAGCAGCGGCACCGACTGCACCGTCCGCGCGGTATCGCCGATCAGTTGCACGAAGGTGTCGATGGAACTGTTGGTGGCGGCGAGCGCCTTGGATACCGATTCGGTCGAGGGCCACCGTTCGCGTCCATCGGCGGTGATGCGCTTGGATTTGTTGAAGGTGGTCGGGTCGAGGCCGGCGCGCTTGGCGAGCCCCGATGGCGATAGTCCGGCGCGCTCGGCGAGCCGATCCAGCGCGGTCCAGATCTGGTCGTGGGTCAGCATGCGCGGCGCTTTTGCGGTTTTGGTCATTGGTCAACTGTGTCAAAAGCTAGGAATTATTACCTCAATCAACCCGTTTTCGCAATCCGGCGCAAGGGTCTAACGAGAGCCTGAATGCCACCCTTGATGTGCGGCGGTGCCGCCGATACGGTCGGCTACACCAGCGGAAATCCCAAGAGACTCGACGACCAAGCAGGGCTTCGGACACGTGCGCATGATCTACAAAATCTGTCCCGCCTCGGCCTGGCGCGAGGCCGAGCGGCAAGGCGTGTACCGGGGCAGCGCCGACGATATTCGCGATGGTTTCATTCATTTTTCCACCGCATCGCAGGTGGCCGAGACGGCAAGAAAGCATTTCTTCGGACAGACCGGAGTGTTCCTGATCGCGGTCGACGCCGACATGCTGGGCGACGCGCTGCGGTGGGAGCACTCGCGCAACGACGAGCTGTTTCCGCATCTCTACGGTGAACTCGATCTCGGCGCGGTCACCGGCGTCCGCGACATGCATGCGCGGTCCGATGGATATCACGACATCCCGGAGCTGACGCCGTGATCCGCGCATTCGATGCCGTCTCGCTGCCGCTGCTGCGCTGGTTCGATCCGGAAGACGCGCACCGTCTGGCGATCCAGGGCTTGCGGCTGCTGCCGCCGATCCGGCCGCGGCCGGATGACCCAAAATTGGCGGTACGGGCCTTCGGCCTGAACTTTCCCAATCCAATCGGGATGGCCGCCGGCTTCGACAAGAGTGCCGAAGCTCCCGATGCGCTGTTGCGGCTGGGGTTCGGCTTTGTCGAGATCGGCTCGGTGACGCCGAAGCCGCAAATCGGCAATCCGCGGCCTCGGCTGTTCCGGCTCGAGCGCGACGAAGCCGTGATCAATCGCATGGGCTTCAACAATGACGGCGCGGACGCGGTGCTGCGGCGGCTGGCCGTGCGCGCGCATCACGGCGGCATTGTCGGCGTCAATGTCGGGGCCAACAAGGATAGCGCCGATCGCGTCGCTGATTATGTGAAACTGATCGAGACCTTCGCGCCGGTGGCGAGCTATTTCACCGTCAACGTGTCGTCGCCGAACACGCCGGGCCTGCGCAACCTGCAACAGGCGGCGGCGCTCGACGATCTCCTCGCCAAGGTGATCGAGGCGCGCGAACGCGTGCGCCAGAACGCCGGCGACACGCCGGTGTTGCTCAAGATCGCGCCGGATCTGAGCCTGGCCGAACTTGACGACGTGGTTCACATTGCGCGCTCGCGCCGGATCGACGGCATGATCGTCGGCAACACCACGCTGGCGCGGCCTTCGACATTGCGCGAACAGGCCCGCGCCAGGGAGCAGGGCGGTCTGTCGGGGAGGCCGCTGTTTCGGCTGTCGACGCGGATGGTGGCGGAGACCTATGTGCGCGCGGAGCGCGCATTTCCGCTGGTAGGCGTCGGGGGCATCGATACCGGCGGCGCCGCGCTGACCAAGATCCGCGCCGGCGCCAGCCTGATCCAGCTTTATTCCTCGTTGATCTACAAGGGGCTTGGCCTCGTGGACGACATCAAGAACGATCTTGCCTCGACCCTGCTGCGCACCGGGCGCGACTCGCTGTCCGACATCGTTGGCGCGGACGCTGCGGCGATCACGGCCGAGGATTGGCCGGCTTAAGTTACAGCTCGACGATCATGCCGTCGTTCGCAGCCATATGGTCGAGCGTATCGAGCCGCCCGAGCATGTCGTCGCTCATATGGGTCAGGACGAGCCGCTTCGGTTTGATTTCCGGCAGATGGGCCTCCAGCGTTTTCAGGCTGAGGTGATTTTTCACGATCTTGTCGTAATAATAGGCCTCGGCGATGAACAGGTCGGCGTCGCGTGCGAGCGGGATCAGCGTCTCCGTCCATTCGGTATCCGCGCTGTAGGCGATGACGCGGCCTTCGGCCTCGACCCGGTAGGCGAGAAACGGACCGCCGGATTCGCCGTGCACCACCGGAAACGGCGTGACATTCACCGCGCCGAATGCGCGCGTTTCCCCCGGCCTGAGAGCGATCACCGACAGATCAAACCGCTGCTTCGTTTTGGATGAATTCTCGAACAGCGCTTCCATCACCTGGGTCAGACGCGTTTCGATTCCTTCCGGTCCGGCGATAACCAGCGGGCGGGTCCGCCGCGTGAACTGCGCGTCGAGCAGCAGGAACGGCAATCCGCCGAAATGATCGCCGTGGAAATGCGTGATCAGGATGAGGTCGATATCATCACGTGCGATGCCCAGCCGCTTTAGCGCCGGCAGCGACGACGCGCCGCAATCGATCAGGAAATTGACGCGCGCGCCGGCAATATGAAAGCAGGTGTTGAGCCGGCCGCCCGAACCGAGCGCGTCGCCGCAGCCGACAAATCGCACTTGCATTGGCCTCTCCCTTGACTTTCAGCCGGACAGCGGCTTCTGAGCGAATGAGGCGCGCACCAGCGCCGGATAACGCAGCGCCTGAAGGCCGCCGCGCGCGGCATAGTGGACCAGCAGCGCTCCCCACAGCCCGGTATTGCCGAACGACCGCAGCGCCAGCCACGCACCGAGAAAGATCAGCAGCGAAAGCATCATCAGGTTGCGCATGTCGCGCGCCCAAGTCGCGCCGATATAGACGCCGTCGAAGGCGAAGGCGAAGACGGCAAGCAGCGGAGAAAGAACCACAAACCATAGATAGTCGCCCGCGCTGCGGCGGACGTCCTCGCTTGCGGTCATGATGTCGATCAGCGAAGGGCCGAACAGCGCGAAAGCCGCAGTCACCGCGAGCGCGAAGCCAAACCCCCAGAGCACGACGAGCCTCACCGCGTCGGAGAACTGGTTTTTTGCGCGCGCGCCATAGGCGCGGCCGCATAATTGTTCGGCGGCATTGGCAAGGCCGTCCAGGAAGAAGGAACTCATCAACAGGAAGTTGTTCAAAACCGCATTGGCGGCAAGCGTCAGGTCGCCTGAGCGCGCACCTTGCGAGGTGAAGAACAGGAACACCGCGATCAGGGATGCGGTACGGATCATGATATCGCGGTTGACCGCCAGCATGCGGATCAGCTTGGGCCGGTCGAGCAGCGCCGTGCGCGGAACGGCGGGTCGTCCACGCGAAAGGCGTCCTGCGATCAGGACGCCGAGCACTAGCCCGGCCGCTTCCGCGGTGACGGCGGCAATAGCAGCGCCGGCGATGCCGGCCTCGAGCACCAGCACCAGCAAGGCCGTCGCCGCCATGTTGATGACGTTGATCGCTATCTGCACGCCGAGCGCAAGTCTTGCGCGCGCCTGTCCGATCAGCCAGCCGAGCACGACGTAGTTGGCTAGCGCCAGCGGGGCCGACCAGATCCGGATGGTGAAGTAGATTTTCGCTGCGCGGGTGACGCCTTCGCTGCCACCCATCACTCTGAATAGAATAGCGGCGAGCGGGATTTGCAGGATGATCAGCCCCGCGCCGATCAGGGCCGCCACGATAAGTCCGCGCACCAGGATCGGGCGTAGTTCCTCGGTCTCGCCGGCGCCGAGCGACTGAGCCGTGAAGGCAAGCGTGCTCATGCGCAGGAAGCCGAACAGCCAGAACAGACAGTCGAAAATCACCGACGCCATCGCCACGCCGCCGAGCAGCGTCGCATCGCCCAGCCTGCCGATCGCGATCGTCGAGACGATGCCGATCAGCGGCGTGGTCAGATTCGCCACCATCGCCGGTCCGGCGATGGCGAACACCTGCGCGGTCGTAACCTTGGATACGGAATTCAACGAAACTGGCCTGCCGGCGAGCTATCGTCCGCGCGGGGCGCTGAACATTCGCGACAGCAGCCAGACCGGTATCACGATCACGGCGCCGAGCAGGAAGTAGCGCCATAACCCGTTGATGGCGTCAAAGCCGAGATCCCAGATCCGCTGAAACAAGAGCCGGATGCTGTTGACGATATTCCAGGGGTCGAAGCCAATAGCGGCAAGCACCACCCCGACCAGGATCGACAGCAGGATCAGCCGAAATGCCACCGTCAGCGGCGAGCCTCCGAGAAAGCGGTACAGGCCGTCGTTGGCCGCCGGCAATTCCCGTGTATCGTTTGGCATTCGATGATCTCCCGCACGAATTCGCTTGCGCACTATAGTCAGTGTTGGGGAGATGGGGAACCCGCATCTCGGCGTCAATGGCCGCCAGCCGCGGCTTGTTATTTTGACACGTTTTCTTCGCGCGAACCGGTGTCCACCCCGGATCAAGTCCGAGGGCATGCTTCGCTGGAAAATGCTACGCGGGCAGAACCGCATCCGCTTTCAGCATCCGCTCCAGCGTTTCCAGCCTGTCGGCCTCGCGTGGCGGCTTGTCCCAGCGCAACCGGTTGATGCGCGGGAACCGCATCGCGACGCCAGATTTATGCCGCGGCGAGCGTGCCAGGCCTTCGAAGGCGACTTCCATCACCAGCCCCTGATCCGGCTCATGCACCACATGCCGGACCGGCCCGAATTTTTCGACTGTGTTGCGGCGCACGAAGCGATCGATCTGCAACAGCTCCTCGTCGGTGAAGCCGAAATAGGCTTTGCCGACCGGCACCAGTTGCTCGCCATCCTCGCCTGAGGTCCAGACCCCGAACGTATAATCCGAATAATAGGACGAACGCTTGCCGTGGCCGCGCTGCGCATACATCAGCACGGCATCGATGATGTGCGGGTCGCGCTTCCACTTCCACCATTGTCCCTTCGGGCGCCCCGGCAAATAGGCGGCCTCGCGGCGCTTGAGCATCACGCCTTCGACCGCCTCGGCATCTTCGCCCGCGCCGGCGCCGGCGGGATCGGCGCGTGCTGATGTCAGCGCTTCCCAGCTGTCGAAGGCGATCGTCGGCGACAGGTCGACCCTGGCATCGTCGAGCCTTGTGACAAAAGCCTCGAGCCGCTTCCGGCGCTCCGCAAACGGCAGCCTGCGCAGATCGGTATCGCCTTCGCTGAGCAGATCATAGGCGCGCAGGTGGATCGGATATTCCTTGATCAGCTTTGGCGAGACCACTTTACGGTTGAGGCGTTGCTGCAGCACGTTAAAGGTTTGCACGCGGCCGTCACGCAGCACCAATAGCTCGCCGTCAATGGCGCCGGGCAAATGCAGCGACGGCAGCAGGTCGGGAAAGCTTTTGGTGATGTCCTCGCCGCTGCGTGAGTAAAGCCGCGCGACGATATGGCCGTGTTCGTCACGGCCGCTCACCGCCTGCACCCGGATGCCGTCCCATTTCCATTCGGCGATGAAATCGGCGGCGTCGAGATTGGAAAAATCCGTGCTCTCGATCGCATGCGCCAGCATCACCGGGCGGAACGGAACCGGGTCGCGATTGACCGGTTTGTCGGCGCGGCCTTCCAGCCAGGCGAACAGATCAAGATAGGGCGGCGTCAGCCCGGGCCACATCAGCTCGACATCGTGCGGGTCCTTGTCGCCGAGTGCGGCGGCGGCGGTCTTCGCCAGCCGCGCCGAGATGCCGATCCGCATCGCGCCGGTGACCAGTTTCAACAATGCCCAGCGGCCGGTCTCGTCCAGTTCGTCGAGCCAGCGAGTGAGCTGCTTCGGGAGTTCGGTCTTGCCGAGCGTGCGAAGTGTGGTCACGACTTCGGTGAGGGTAGGGGGTGGCGGGTTGTTGTGGAGTCGTTGGTCATTGTGAACGCCGTGCCCGCGGTACCCCCCTCCCTGACCCTCCCCCGCAAGGGGGGAGGGAACAGCAAGAGTTGTCGTCACTTCTTTCGACTTTTTGCGGGGCGCTCGCTCAGGATTCTGCGCGGCTCCCTCCCCCCTTGCGGGGGAGGGTCGGGGAGGGGGGTGAGCCAGCAAAGAGGCTTCGCGATTGTCCGCCGCCTTCGGCCACAGCAGCGCAACGGTCTCGGAGAGATCGCCGACGTAGTCATACGACAACGCGAACAGCACCGGATCGGTGCGCGATGCGATCAGGTCGCGGATCAGCCCGGGTTTTGCGTGCTTGAACGACAATGCGCCAGTCAGTGCAGCCAGCGCGTAGCCGCGATCGGGGTCTTCGACCTCGCGAAAATAGGAAGTCAACAGCCGCAGCTTGTTGTTGCGGCCGGGCTCGTAGGCGAGGCGATCGAGCAGTTCGGCGAAGCGGTTCATGCCTCGGCGTCCACGTCTGCGGGCACCGCATCGCTGTCGTCCTCATCGCCGTAACCGACGAGATCGAGCGGCCGCGCGGTCAGGCCGCTTTCGGTGCACCAATGCACCAGCGCGTCTTCCTGGCCATGGGTGACCCAGACTTCGCCCGCACCAGTGGCGTTGATGGTCGCGGTCAGTCCGTCCCAGTCGGCGTGGTCCGAAATCACCAGCGGCAGTTCGACGCCGCGCTGCCGCGCGCGAGCCCGCACCCGCATCCAGCCCGAGGCAAACGCCGTGACTGGATCGGGAAATCGTCGGGTCCAGACATCCGATGTGGCCGAGGGCGGCGCCAGCGTGATGGTGCCGGCCAGATCGGCCTTCTTCATGCCCTTGACCATGCGCAGCTCGCCCAGCGCCACGCCGCGGCTCTCATAATAGCGCGTGATCTTTTCCATCGCGCCGTGCAGATAGATCGGCGCGTCGTAGCCGGCCAAGCGAAGCAGCGCGATCACGCGTTGCGCCTTGCCGAGCGAGTAGGCGCCGACCAGATGCGCACGCTCCGGAAACAGCGCGACCGAGGCCAGCAGCTTTTTGATTTCGTCCGCCGCATTGCCGTGACGAAACACCGGCAGGCCGAAAGTGGCCTCGGTGATGAACACATCGCATGGCACGACTTCGAACGGCGCGCAGGTGGGGTCGGGGGCGTCCTTGTAATCGCCTGACGCGACGATGCAGGTGTCCCTGCAGGATACCGCGACCTGTGCCGAGCCCAGCACATGGCCGGCGGGGTGAAATCTGACGGTGACGTCGCCGAGGCGAATTTCCTCGCCATAGGCGATGGCCTGGGTGCTGCGGGCGAAATTATCCCCGTAGCGCAGCCGCATCATGTCGAGCGTTTCCTGGGTCGCCAGCACCGCGCCATGGCCTGGTCGCGCGTGGTCGGAATGGCCGTGGGTGATCACGGCGCGCTCGACGGGGCGCACCGGATCGATATGGAAGCCCCCGGACCTGCAGCACAGCCCGGCAGGAACGGGCATCAGGATGTCTTGCGGACGCATCCCGGGTATATAAGGCTGCGCGAGACTCATTCGAGTCTCTTCCCGCCCTGCGGCCTTGCGCTGTCGCGGTGTGAGGACCGGTCGGCCCGCCATGAGGACCATGCGCCGGTGCCAGGCCTGGTGGTGGTCGCTGCCAAGACTTGATTGTCGGGCTCCAATCGTGGAGTAGGTCGACGGGGACCGTGATCGGCATATCCTGCGGACGCCTATTCGTTCTATAGTCCTGCATTGCGTCGCGCGCCTTGCGAATGCCCCTCCGATCGGTTCCAAAAATGCCATCGCGCCTGTTCATGTCATCAGGCGATATGGTCGCCGACCGGCGCTTCGACTTTGCCCGTGACCTGCAGCTGAGCGGTGATCTGGTCGCCGCTGAAGACCTGTTCGTCCAGGCGACCGACCTTGCGCCCGGCTTTGCGACGGCATGGTTCACGCTCGGGGAAGTCCGCGAACAGCTTGGCGACCGCTATGGCGCCATCGTGGCGTTTCGCACGGCCGAGATGACCGATCCGGGTGATCGCAATGGCGCCGGCCTGCGCCTGATGCGACTTGGCGCCTCCCATATCGCAGGCATGCGGCCGACTTACGTCAAGGCCTTGTTCGATCAGTACGCGCCGAGATTCGAAGCGGCGTTGGTGGATGATCTCGGCTATCGCGGCCCGGCACTGCTTCTTGCAGCGGTGGCGATCGCGCGGGCGGCTGCGGGCAGGCCGTTGACATTCAGCCGGGCCATTGATCTCGGCTGCGGCACCGGGCTCGCAGCGCGCGCCTTCTCACCGATCGTGGACGAAATCATCGGCATCGACCTGTCCCCGCGAATGATCGAGCGCGCCCGCGCTACCGGCCTCTATGCCGAGCTCGAGGTGGCCGAGATCGTGAAGGGCCTGGGTGGCAGGCCGGACGGCGGCGCCGATCTGATCCTCGCCGCCGACGTGATGGCCTACGTGCACGACATGACGGCGCTGCTGCGCGAGGTCGCGCGCGTGCTGGCAGTCGGCGGCTTGTTCGCGTTCACGGTCGAAAGCCATGCGGGCGAGGGCGTGGTGTTGGGCGAAGGGCTGCGCTACGCCTATAGCGGAAGCTGCGTGCGAGCGCTCGTCGCCGCCGCAGGCCTCGTGCTCGACCGGCTGGAATCGGCATCGTCTCGCAACGAGAGCGGTGTGCAGGTCCCCGGCCTGGTCGTGGTCGCAGCGAAGGCGTGATCTGACACGCGGCGCGTTTTCGCAAACCGGGGCGGCATTGCGTCGCAAGACCGCAGGTCGGCTCTTGCCTGACATGCCCGAATGTCAGATCAATGCCTTCATAAGGGAGAAACAAGAACAATGAAAAGTCTGCTTTCGAAACGCGTCATGTGGGCAACCGCGGTTGCCATGTTGCTTACCGCCACCAATGCTTCAGCAGCCGAGAAGAAATACGATCCGGGTGCGACCGATACCGAAATCAAGCTGGGGCAAACGGTGCCGCACAGCGGTCCGGGTTCGCTCTACGGCGTGCTCGGCCGGGTCGGCGAAGCCTATTTCCAGATGCTGAACGAAAAGGGCGGCATCAATGGCCGCAAGGTCAAGTTCTTCACCATGGACGATGCCTACAGCGCCCCCAAGGCCGTCGAGGCGACGCGGCGGCTGGTCGAGCAGGAAGAGGTGCTGGCTTTGTTTGGCTCGCTCGGCACCGCGCCGCAGACCGCGGTGCATAAGTACCTCAATTCCAAAGGCGTGCCGCAGCTGCTGCTGAACACCGGCGCATCGAAATGGAACGATCCGAAGAACAACAAATGGACCATCGCAGGTCTGCCGCTTTACCCGACGGAAGCGCGGATTCTCGCCAAATATGTCTTGAGCGTGAAGCCGAACGCGAAGGTCGCAATTCTTTACCAGAACGACGATTTCGGCCGCGATTTTCTCGGACCGTTCAAGCAGGTACTGGCGGATGCCGGCGGCAACGCCAAGGTGATTGCGGAGGCGACCTACGATCTCACCGAGCCGACGATCGATTCCCAGCTCATCAATCTCTCGAAGTCGGGCGCCGATGTCTTCTATAATATCAGCACCGGCAAGGCGTCGTCGCAGTCGATCCGCAAGGTGGTCGAACTCGGCTGGAAGCCGCTGCAGTTGTTGTCGGCTGGCTCCACCGGCCGCTCGATCCTCAGTGCCGCCGGCCTTGAGAATGCGACCGGTATCGTTGCCATCCGCTACGCCAAGGAAGTCGGTGTGCCGCGCTGGGAGAAGGATCCCGATGTGATGGCGTTCGAGGAGCTGCGCAAGAAATATCTGCCCAATGTCGATCCGGACAATACCATTGCGTTCGCGGGCTACGGCCAGGTGGTGACAATGGCGGAAATCCTGCGCCGCTGTGGCGACGATCTCACGCGCGCCAATGTCCTGAAGCAGGCGGCGTCGCTCAACGGTTTTCATTCGCCGTACATGCTTGACGGCGTCACCTACAGCTACACCCCCGACGACTACACGCCGATGAAGACGCTCTACATCTCGATCTTCAACGGCAAGGACTGGGACATTTCGGACCGGCCGGTGACGGAATAGCTGGCCATTGATCGGCGGTGGCGGTTCGATTTTGATCCGCTGCCGCCCTCGACGCGGCCACTGTTACGGCTTACCTCTTGAGGCGTGCCGCCTAGCATCTTGCCCGCATTTCCGACTGAGCCGGCCGCGCTGCTGCCGGACCGTTTCCGCGAATGGTTCGCGGCGCGCGGATGGTCGCCGCGCGAACACCAATTGGCGCTGCTCGCAAAGGCCCGCGACGATCGTTCGGCGCTGCTGATCGCCCCCACCGGTGCCGGCAAGACGCTGGCCGGGTTCCTGCCGACGCTGGTGGAGCTGTCGTCTCCGTCCCCGGCCGGCCTTATCTCGACCGGTAAAGGGCTGCAGCGCAGCCGCGGCCTCCACACCCTCTACATCTCGCCGCTGAAGGCGCTCGCGGTTGATATCGCGCGCAACCTTGAAGCGCCGATCGCCGAAATGAATTTGCCGGTCAAGGTCGAGACCCGCACCGGCGACACGCCGGTGTCGCGGCGGCAGCGCCAGCGGCGCTATCCACCGGATATTCTGCTCACCACGCCCGAACAGCTGGCGCTGCTGCTGTCGTCCGACGATGCGCCGTTTCTGTTCTCGCAGCTCCGGCGCATCGTGCTCGATGAGCTGCATGCGCTGGTCACTTCCAAGCGCGGCGGTCTGTTGTCGCTCGGGCTGGCGCGGCTGTGGCGGCTGGCGCCGCAGTTGCGCGCGATCGGGCTGTCGGCCACCGTCGCGGAGCCGGAATCGCTGGCGCGGTTTCTGGTGCCGCAGCGCGACGGTGCAAGCGAGGCCGCCGACGTCGTGGTCGCCGGAGGGGCCGCGGCGCCTGTTGTCGAGATGCTCGACACCCAGGAGCGCCTGCCGTGGGCCGGACATTCCGCGCGCCATGCGCTCAACGAGGTCTACGACCTGATCAAGCGCAACAAGACCACGCTGGTCTTCGTCAACACCCGCAGCCAGGCCGAGATGCTGTTCCAGGAGCTGTGGCGCATGAACGACGATGGCCTCGCCATCGCGCTGCATCACGGCTCGCTCGATGTCGCCCAGCGCCGCAAGGTCGAGGACGCGATGGCGGCGGGAAAACTGCGCGGCGTGGTCTGCACCTCGTCGCTCGATCTCGGCGTCGACTGGGGCGACGTCGATCTCGTCATCAATATCGGCGCGCCAAAAGGCGCCTCCAGGCTGATGCAGCGAATCGGCCGCGCCAATCACCGCATCGATGAAGCCTCGCGCGCGGTGCTGGTGCCGGCCAATCGCTTCGAAGTGCTGGAATGCGCCGTTGCGATCGATGCGATCGCCGAAAATGCGCAGGACACCCCGCCGCTGCGCATCGGTGCGCTGGATGTGCTGGCGCAGCACGTGCTCGGCTGCGCCTGCGGCGAGCCGTTCCTCTCCGATCAGCTCTATGGCGAAGTACTGACGGCCGCGCCCTATTCCTGTCTGACGCGGGTCGATTTCGACGACGTGGTCGATTTCGTTGCCACCGGCGGCTACGCGCTGAAAAGCTACGAGCGCTTCGCACGCATCAAGCAGGACAAGGCCGGCCGCTGGCGCGTCACCAATCCGCGGGTGCGACAAAGCTATCGCCTCAACGTCGGCACCATCGTCGAGGAGTCGATGCTGAAAGTGCGGCTGGTGCGCTCGCGCGGCGGCGGTTCGGGATCGACCGGCGTGCTCGGCCGCGGCGGCCGGATGCTCGGGGAGATCGAGGAATATTTCATCGAGGGTCTCGTGGTCGGCGACACCTTTGTGTTCGGCGGCGAAGTGGTGCGCTATGAAGCGCTCGCGGAAGATCAGGTCTACGTTTCCCGCGCCAATGATGCCGATGCCAAAGTGCCGTCCTACATGGGCGGCAAGTTTCCGCTCTCGACCTATCTCGCCGAGCGCGTCCGCAAATTGCTCGACGACAGGCGCGCCTGGAACGCTCTGCCGGAGCAGGTGCGCGACTGGTTGTCGTTGCAGCGGGATATTTCAAAGGTGCCCGGCGTGCGCGAGCTGCTGGTGGAGACCTTTCCGCGCGCCGACAAGCATTACCTCGTCTGCTATCCGTTCGAAGGGCGGCTCGCGCATCAGACGCTTGGCATGCTGCTGACGCGGCGGATGGAGCGGGCACGGGTGCGGCCGCTCGGGTTTGTCGCCAATGAATATGCATTGGCGGTATGGGGGCTCGGCGACATGTCGTTCATGATCCGGCAGGGCCGGCTCGATCTCAACGCGCTGTTCGATCCGGACATGCTGGGTGACGATCTCGAAGCCTGGCTCGCGGAATCCGCGCTGATGAAGCGCACGTTCCGAACCTGCGCGGTGATTTCCGGATTGATCGCACGGCGGTTCACCGGCGAGGAAAAATCCCGGCGGCAGGTGCTGTTCTCGACCGACCTGATCTACGACGTGCTGCGCAAGCATCAGCCGGATCATGTGCTCCTGCGTGCCGCGCGCGCCGATGCCGCGACCGGGTTGCTCGATCTTCGCCGGCTCGGTGATATGCTGCAGCGAATCAGGGGACGCATTGTCCACAAGGAACTCGACAAGGTTTCGCCGCTGGCGGTGCCGGTGATGCTGGAAATTGGCCGTGAATCAGTTTATGGCGAAGCATCCGACGAGTTGCTGGCCGAAGCCGCCGACGAACTCGTCAAAGAGGCGATGTCGTAGAATAAAATGGTCATGACGAGAACTGCAATCGATATCGTTACTCGATCTTGGCTGGACGTCGCGGACGTGAGCCTGGTTGCCGATCTCTCCGGCGCGTTGTTCTGGGAAGAGCAGCGCCTGCTCGTGGTCTCGGATCTGCATCTGGAAAAAGGCTCCAGCTTCGCGGCGCGCGGCGTGCTGCTGCCGCCTTACGATACGGTGGCCACGCTTGGTCGCCTTGCCGCTGTCATGGCGCGGCACGACCCGCGGATGGTGATTGCGCTCGGCGATAGTTTTCATGACCGCACCGCCCATGAGCGGCTGTCCGACTCCGACCGCGATGCGCTCTCGGCGCTGCAGGCGCGGCGCGACTGGATCTGGATTTCGGGCAATCACGACCCCGCGCTGCCGTCCGATCTCGGCGGCGTGGTCGCCACCGAAGTCGCTATTGGCCCGATCGCGTTTCGTCACGAGCCGACCGGGGCATCGGGCGAAATCGCCGGACATCTGCATCCCAAGGCGCGGGTGTCGACACGCGGGCGTTCGATGGAGCGGCGCTGCTTTGCCTGCGACGGCGAGCGCGCCGTGATGCCTGCGTTCGGCGCCTATACCGGAGGCCTCAGCATCCGCGATGCGGCATTCGCGAAAATATTCCGGACGCCGGGCTTCATGGCGCATGTGCTCGGCGATGTCAGGCTGCACACCATCGCCGCCTCGCGCTGCTATTGATCGTGGCTTAAGCCGCCTTCGCCTGCACGGTGTTGCAGAATTCCGCAAGGCGATCCGCTAGCCGCAGCGTCGCGGGGCTGGCGTCGGGTGAAGCCACCAGCGCCACTTCGGTCTTGTCGATCGGCGCGAAGCCATCCTTTGCCGTCAGCACGCGATGGTCGGCCTGGATCGCTATCTCGGAGAGAATGCTCAACCCCAATCCGGCGGCGACCGCGGCCTGGATGCCGGTGAGACTTGAACTGGTATAGGCCATGTGCCACGCGCGCCCAGCGCTCTCGATGGCATGGATCGCACGGCTCCGGTACAGGCAGCCGGTGGGGAAACCGATCAACGGTACGGAGCGGATTTCGGCATCGATCGGATGCGTCTTGCTGGTGACCCAGTGTACGCGCTCCGGCCACACCGCGATGCCACCTTTCTCGCCGGCACCGCGCTTGAACAATGCGAGGTCAAGTTCACCGCGTTCCAGGTCGCGCCGCAGACAGGTGCTCTGATCGACGCGGACGTCGAGTCGCAGCCCGGGGCGCGAGCGGGAAAAACTCGCCAGCAATTTTGTCAGGCGATAGGCCGCAAAATCCTCGGGGATGCCGAGGCGCACCGCGCCTTCCTTGCTCGGTCCCGCCAACACGTCGCGGGCTTCCTCCGCGAGCGACAATAACCGTCGGGCATAGGATAATAGGCGTTCGCCGGCTTCGGTCGGCGTCACGTCTTTGCCGGTACGGTTCAGGAGCGGCTGGCCGAGATCGTCCTCCAGCCGCTTGATCTGCTGGCTGACGGTGGATTGGGTGCGGTGAACGCGTTCCCCGGCGCGCGTAAAACCGCCGGAATCGACCACCGAGACGAAACTGCGCAAAAGCTCCAGATCGAGCATGGCGATAGCTCATTTATATTTCCACTGACAACCAGTTTATCATTTAATTTCCAAATATCAAGGCGCGGGCCTACATCGGTGGTCACAAGGAGACTTCCCATGTCGCTCGCGCCGTCGATTGCGGTTCCCCGCGCCGGTTTTAATCCGCTGCCGCTCTATATCGGCCTGTTCTGCCTGCTCTGGAGTTTCGCCTTTGTCGCCGGCAAGATCGGCGTCACCGATTGTCCGCCGCTGATCTTGCTCACCGCGCGGTTTTCGCTGGCGGGAATTCTGATTCTGGCGGTTTCTGCGCTGCGCCGCGATGTGTGGTCGCTGTCATGGCGCGACACCTTCGTATTCGCGATTCTCGGCGTCGCCAACAACGCGCTCTATCTGGGGCTCGGTTACACCGGGCTGCAGACCGTGTCGGCCGGCCTCGGCGGCCTGATCGTCAGCGCCAATCCGGTGTTCACCGCAGGTCTGGCCGCGCTTTTTCTCGGGGAGTCCCTGACCTGGCGCAAGGTGGCGGGGCTGCTGCTCGGCATCACCGGCGTCAGCTTCATCGTCTGGCATCGGATGTCGGTCGGCACCGATAGCTGGCACGGCATCCTGTTCACGCTCGCTTCGCTGGCGTCGATTGTGGCCGGCACCATCCTGTTCAAACTGTTGGCTCCGAAGGGCAGCCTCTGGATCGGCAACGGTGTGCAGAATCTGGCTGCGGGCGTCGTGCTCCTCCCGTTCGCGTTCACCCTTGCGGATGTAAGCGATATCGTGCCGAGCACGCGTCTCCTCGGTGCATTCGCATTTCTTACGCTCGGCGGCTCGATCCTGGCCTATCTGCTGTGGTTCCATCTCTTGAAGGTGTGCGGGGCCACGGCCGCGAGCGCCTTTCACTTCCTGATGCCGCCGCTCGGCATGCTGTTTGCCTGGATTATTCTGGGTGAGCATGTCGAGGTCAAGGATTTGATGGGGATTGTTCCAGTGGCGCTCGGCATTTATCTGGTGACACGTCCCGCCCCGCAGCGTCGGCGACATAAAGCAGCGAGGTCCATATGAAACCGCTTCGTATTACACTGATCGGCGGCCCCACCGCGCTTATTGAGGTCGACGGCTTTCGGCTCCTCACCGATCCGACCTTTGATGCGCCCGGCGCTTATCAATTGCCGCATGTGACGCTCGAAAAATTATCCGGCCCCGCGCTCGGCGCCGAGGCGATCGGCGAAGTCGATGCCGTGCTGCTCAGTCACGACCAGCACGCGGACAACCTCGATCATTCGGGTAAGGCGTTTCTCGCCAAGGCCAAACGCGTCCTGACAACGGTTGCAGGCGCTAAACGGCTCGGGGGCCACGCCGAAGGCCTCATGCCATGGGCGACCACCGAATTGACCAGCAAGGACGGGCATGCGTTGACGATCACCGCGACACCCGCGCGTCATGGTCCGGCCGGTATCGAACCGCTGTCTGGTGATGTCATCGGCTTCGTGCTGTCCTCGAAAGACAAGAGCCCGCCGATCTACATCAGCGGCGACACCGTCTGGTACGACGGCGTGGCGGAAGTCGCCCGGCGATTCAGAGCGGGCGTGGTGCTGCCGTTCGCGGGCGCGGCGCAGACCCGCGGCCCGTTCCATCTCACCATGGATACCAACGACACCATTGAAACCGCGCGCGCGTTTCCGGACGCTGTGATCGTCCCCTTGCACACCGATGGATGGGCGCACTTCCGTCAGAACTCAAAGGATCTGCGCGCGTCATTCGATACGCTTGGATTTGGCTCGCGTCTGAAAATCCTCGAGCCCGGTGTCGCGACGGTCATCGAGCCGGCGCATCACCCCTGAATGGCGTTGGCGCCGGTCGGATAGTTTTGTTTTCCCTGATCGCCGCACCACTCAAGGCGGCGCTTACTTCCGCCGCTCAGAGTTTTCGCTGCTGGGCATTCCAGAAGCGCTCGAGATTGCTGACAAGCGCCGGTGAAAAGTGACAGTAAGCCTGTTCGCGCGCGTATACCGCCATGTAGGTCCTGAACACATCGAGCGGCTCCTGAATGACGCGGATCGCCTTGCGGTTACTTGATGCGTTCACGGCGCCCGAATTTGTCAGCAATTCGACGGCCTCGTCGATCGCCTGGTCCATCTGTTCCGGCTCGACGATACGGTCGCAGATCATCCGTCCGGTAGCACTGTCGCACTCCATTCGGAGCTCGCTCATGATGGCTTGACGGGTGACGCGATCTCCGACGAAGCGGGGCAGCCGCATGTTGGCGGCGCCAGGGATGATCCCTTCCTTGCGCGCCGGAAGCGTCATGTAGGCATCTTTCGCTGCAATGTTGTAGTCGGTCACAAGCAGGTACTGACATCCGCCTCCAATGGCGAACTTCTCCACCGCCGCGATCCAAGGCTTTTCAGTCGTTTCGCCATAGACTTCGTCGGGCGAAACATCGGGCTTTGCCAGGCCCCGATACATCTTGCTGACGAAACCCATGTCGCGAAGGAGATACCAGAGATAGGGCAGGCGGCCGTAGTAGATGTGCGTGAGGTTGATCCCGGTACAAAAGACGCGTTGACCTTTGTATTTCCCCTCTTCAATCACACTGCCGCGAAGTACGCAGATCATCGTCTCGGGATCGAGCATGGCGAGATCGACCGCCGTTTCGACGTCCTTTAGCGTGGTGTCGTCCTCGGCATTGAGATATCGCGAATTTTTCAGCGATACGATCGAGGCCTTGCCTTTTCGTTCGACGCTGGCATGGGCGAGATCGACTTTCCCGTGTCGCTTCAACTGATCCAGTTTCTCGAGCGCCTCCTTTCGGGGAAGCAGCATCGCGTGGCAAAGGTGACGACCGCATGCTTGATCGCCAAGCACATAGTTGAAGAACAATCCCTGATCGATCTCGTGACCGTCTTTCTCTGCTTGAACGAGCGGGACTTCTTTGGCGAGGCGCAGGAAGGTCGGACAAAGGCCGGGGATTTTCTCCCCAGCCAGAATCGCCAATTCTTCGATCCGGCGGAACGTGCGTAACCCGTCGGTAAGCTCCCGATAGACCCGCCCCACATGGGCGCCAAGAAAAGTGCGACGCGCCTGGCGCGCGTTCGAAAGCAACGCCGCTGCGTCGGCTTGCTGGGTTTCGCTTCGCTTGGCCCGCCCCGGAAGTCCATCGAGGTACGAAAGACCTTCAAGCCAGAATGCCGAGAAAGCTTTGACATCCCGGTCGTAGTCGCCGGATAGAATCGGCGCGCTCGCCGTCCGGCCCACAGCCGTCGAAGCGGTTTTCTCGTTTGCCTGGGAAGCGGGCATTGAACGACCTCCTGGATGTCTGGATGGCGCCGGCTTGGGACGCTGCACTGAGTTCATTTATGGTAGTTGATTGCAAAAATGGCAACTGACAATCCGGGCAATGGACCCGAACTGCCGTCACGCTAAAATCTCATGGCCATTGCGACGAAGGAATGGAAATTCAGCATCCGGAATATTGAACGTTCGCTATGCCGACAGCGGATATGACGAGGTCGCATTTGGTCTGAACCGCCAGGTTCTGTTGGAAGGTTGACGGATGCGGCGCACAGTCTCATTTCCACTTTCATATCTAAACCCGGTATGGTCTATTTAACTTCATCCTGGGCTCAAGCGCATGATCGAAAGCGTAGAACGATCAACCCCGTTGAAGGGCGTCATGCCTGGCTCGACGGTGCAGCGACGCTCAGCGGCGAGATGGTTGGCTAACGCGACGTCTGCGCTTTGATAATTGAAAAGCGCGACTAACAATAAAATAACATGCGGGGGAACTTGGCGTGCCGGAAAGATCGTTCAGCGACGAAATTCACCAGCTTCGCAAGGTAAGCGGCGAAGATTTCGAAGGCGAGGGGATCCTCGCGGTGACGAAAGCTCTGCTTCAATCCGGAATTTCCTACGTCGGCGGCTACCAGGGAGCTCCGGTTTCGGCGCTGGTCGATGTCCTGAGCGACGCCAATGAACTTCTTCAGGAACTCGGCATCCATCTTGAAACCTGCGCGAACGAAGCCGGCGCGGCGTCGATGTTGAGCGCGTCGATAAACTATCCGATTCGCGGGGCAGTGACGTTCAAGTCGATCGTTGGAACCAATGTGGCTTCCGATGCGCTCTCCAATCTTTCGTCGGCCGGCGTGATGGGCGGTGCGCTCATTGTCGTCGGTGAGGACTACGGCGAGGGTTCGAGTATCATTCAGGAACGCAGCCACGCGGTCGCCATGAAATCGCAGATCTGGCTGATGGATCCGCGCCCCGACCTGCAGAAGATTGTCGATCTGGTCGAAACATCGTTCGAGCTGTCGGAAATATCCAATACACCTGTCATGATGGAATTGCGCATTCGCGCCTGCCATCTCAGCGGCCGCTTCCGACCCCGCGACAACAAGCGCGCGAGATACTCGCAGCGCGACCTGATTGAAAATCCGGTTTTCAACAAGGACCGCATCAGCCTGCCTCCCGCGACCTACATGCAGGAGAAGCTGAAGGTCGACGTGCGGTGGCCTGCAGCGATCAAATTCCTGCGGGAGTACAAGGTCAACGATACCATCGCGGGCGACGTCTCCGACGTTGGGTTTGTCCTGCAGGGCGGCATGCATAATCATGTCATCGCCGCACTTCGCGCGCTTGGGCTTGCGGACGATTTTGGCAACAGCCGGATTCCGCTGCATGTTCTGAATTGCGTCTATCCGCTGGTGCCTGACGAACTGGCGGCATTTTGCGCTGGTAAACGCGGTGTCCTCGTCATCGAGGAAGGTCAACCCAATTTCATCGAGAATGATCTCAAAGCCATCCTGTCCGATGCCGGTGTGGACACCAAAATATCCGGCAAGAATTGTCTGCCGATGGCCGGCGAATATATTGCGGGCGTTCTGATCGAAGGCTTCAACAAGTTCTTCACCAAGGTAAGACCGAAGGAGGTCGGCGCCTACGCGGCCACGCAATTGCTGAAAACGATTCAGGATAACCAAAGGACGGCGCTTGAAATTCTCGGTGCGCCTGTCCCGGCACGGCCGCCGGGATTTTGCACCGGCTGTCCGGAGCGTCCGGTATTCGGAGCGATCAAGCTCGTTCAGGAACAGGTCGGCAAAGTGCATGTGAGCGCCGATATCGGTTGTCACAGCTTCGCGACGCTGGAACCCTTCAAGATCGGCAACACCATTCTCGGCTACGGTCTTGGACTTGCCTCATCGACCGGACTTTCATCGATGATGAAAAACCCGGTCGTCAGCATAATGGGCGATGGCGGATTCTGGCATCAGGGGCTGACGACCGGTGTCGCCAATCATGTCTTTAACAAAGACGAAGGTGTTCTTGTCATTCTCAAGAATGGATATTCGTCCGCGACTGGACATCAGCACATCCCTTCGACCGGTTCGAATTCGCGCGACCAGGCCAGCGAGATGGACCTGGAGAAAGCGCTGCGCGGCGTCGGCGTCAAATGGATTGAAAATGTCGCCGCCTACCGCGTCGGCAAAGTCGTCAATTCGCTCAAGCGCGCGATCCTGGCTCGCGGCAAGGGACTTCGGGTCGTGATTGCCGACGGCGAGTGCATGTTGGCGCGTCAACGCCGCGAAAAGCCGATAACAACCGCCAAGCTCAAGCAGGGCGAGCGCGTGGTGCGAACCCGGTTCGGTGTGGATGAATCGACCTGCACCGGCGATCATTCCTGCATTCGACTGTCGGGCTGCCCGACGCTCACCATCAAATCCACCAGCGATCCGCTTCGCAAGAACCCCGTTGCGCATGTCACGAATGGCTGCGTCGGCTGTGGCAATTGCGGGGAGATCGCACACGCGGCGATCCTGTGTCCCTCGTTCTACAAGGCCGACATCATCCAGAATCCCTCCGGATGGGATCGATTGGTGCACAAATTGCGCACCACCGTGATCGGCAAACTTCAAAGCCTCCAGCAGGCGGCAACATGACCGCAGGTGGCTCCAGGACAAAAAGTATCCTGATCGCGGCGCTCGGCGGCGAAGGCGGCGGCGTGCTGTCGGATTGGACCCTGACCGCCATTCGCAATGCCGGCTATCTGGCGCAAAGTACATCGATCCCAGGTGTCGCGCAGAGAACCGGGGCGACAACGTATTACATTGAATATTCCGCTATTCCCCTGGCCGAACTCGGAACGCGGCGACCGGTCTTTGCACTGACCCCTGTGCCCGGTCAGGTTGCCGTGATGATTGCTTCGGAATTGATCGAAGCCGCGCGCGCCGCCCAGATCGGCTACATTTCTCCAGACCGGACCACGATGATCGCTTCTGCGCATCGTGTCTTTGCCACGTCTGAAAAAATCGCGATGAACGATGGTCGCTTCGACAGCGAAGCGGCCCTGAGGGCCGTCCATGCTCTCGCGCGCCGTGCGATCATCTTCGATATGGAAAAGGCGGCTGAGCAGGCTGGAACCGTCATCAACGCCGTCCTGTTCGGCGCGCTCGCCGGCGCCAATGTGCTCGAGATCGAGCGCCGGCATTTCGAGCAAGCCATCAAGACATCGGGCAAATCGCTCGATGCGAACATGCGTGGGTTTGAACTTGGGTTTGCCGCAGCGCGCGGAGACATGCCGGTTGCAACACAGATTGCGGAAGATGCGTCGCCCGATGCCATGGCCGTGTTCCCGGAATTTCCGGTCGAGACGCGTTATACGATCGAGAACGGGTTTCGGCGATGCCAGGATTATCAAAGCCGTTCCTATGCCGATGGATACATCGCCAAGGTACGGGAACTGACAGCGCTCGACCGCTCGCTCGAAGGCGCGACGCAAGGCTGGAAATTGACGATCGAAGGCGCGCGCTATCTTGCCCTGCGCATGACCTATGAGGATGTGATCCGGGTTGCCGACCTGAAAACGCGGCGCGATCGGTTCGCGTCGGTGCGCAACGACGCCAAGGCCAAGGCAGATGAGCCGATCTTGATCACGGAATATCTGAAGCCAGGCCCGGAAGAAATTTGCGCGCTGCTGCCGCCGCGGCTTGGCAACATCTTTCTCGGCTGGCTGCGCCGACGGGGCCTCGAACATCGATTCAATATCGGCCTCTACATCAAATCCCATACCATCAGTGGCTTCCTGATGATGCGTGCGCTGGCCCGGATGCGGTTCCTGCGGCTGAAATCCTGGCGCTATGCGGAAGAGTTCGCGCTGACGTCGCGATGGTTCGACGCGGTCAAATCCGCGGCCCGTATCGATTATCGATTCGGAGTGGAGGTGGCCGAATGCGCCGATCTCGTGAAGGGCTATAGCCAGACCTATCGCCGCGGGGTCAGGAATTTCAACCTGATCTTTACGCGCGTGATCGAGCCGGCGATCGCCGGGGCCAGGGCCGCCGCCGAAATCGTTCATGGCGCCAGGATGGCGGCTGTTTCCGATCCGGAAGGCGACGCCCTGGATAAATACCTTCTGCAAGCGACTTCACCTGAGCCCGGCGCCATCGCTGCTTATGCATAAGGCAGACGCGGAGATGACGAGCCTTTCGCACTCTCCCTCATCGGGTATCTCGGATCGACCACTTCTCGATTGTTCCATTGGCGCCGCATTGCGCAGCGCTGCTGCACGCTTTTATCAATCGAAGCCCGACCCTGACGAACGCTTGACCGGGCGACCACAGGCCTTCGCGATACGTGCCGCGTATCGCTCCATCCAAATATAGTATTGGCGGTCCGATCAGGCGTCGTCGAGGATCGCAATCCGATACCGATGCTGATCAGCCGGTCGCAAAGCCCTCCCGAAGTGAAGCGGGCGACCGGCGATTCCGCGCGCGCGGCGGCAATGAGAACTAGGAGGAAGCGGATGGCCGAGTACATGGCTGGGAAGGTTGCCGACTATGCCGACGGCGATCGCAAGGTGGTCGTGTGCGGAGATGCGGAAGTCGGCGTCTTCCAGATCGGCGGTGAATTCTACGCCTGGCATAACCGATGCGCGCATCGCGCCGGCCCGGTCTGCCAGGGCCGCATCATGAAACGCGTGCTCGAGCCGGTCGCGAGCGACAAGACCACGCGATCCCAGCAATACGACGAAGCCGAGGGCCACATCGTCTGCCCCTGGCACGGCTACGAATTCAGCATCAAGACCGGATTTCATCAGGGCAACAGCCGGGTGCGGCTGCGCAAGGCCGAGCTGACGATCCGGGGCGGAGAAATTTATGTCAGCGTCTGAACAGGACCGCAGGAACGATCTCTATGGCTGGATTGATTCGGCCGCGCCCGAATTGCTGCGCGCCTCGCGCGAACTTGTCGAGAAGGGCGAGGCGTCCCGCGTATCGGATGAAGCCGTCGCGCAAATCCTGACCGCGGCGATCCGCCTCTATGTCGCGAAATCGGACGGCGAAGAACGCACCTTTCCGCCGATCGCAGGTACCCGCGACAGCGAGATGACCCCAACCGAATTGCTTTCGGCGGTGTCCGAGATGCTGCGCGCGCTGCATCTCGGCCCGATGGAGCTCGCGCTCTGGTATCGGCGGCGTCCGGACGAGGACACATATTCTGTGAAAGAAAGACCATGAATATCCAGGGCAAATTCGGGCCGCAATATGCGCCCGTACAGCAGATCGACGTTCATACCGACACGCGCGACATCCTCGCGCATGCCAGGCGCAACGCGCTCAAGCGCGGCCTGCAGGATTGGTTCGTCTGCGACATCGATGCCCATCATGTTGAAACCGTGTCCTGGAAAGAGATCGTCACCTATATCGAGGATCCCGTGGTCCGGGACAACGCGATGCGATTTCAGGCGGAGCGGGTCGGCGCGCCTCCCTATGGATTGAACGGCGACCTCGGACTTCGTTATCAGTCGGTCGGCGGGCGCATCCCGCATCAGGACGGTCAGCGGGAAATCGTCGAGGAAACCGATGTCCATCGCGACGTGATTCTGACGCGTCGGGCGATGGATTCGCTCGGCATCGACAACATGGTGGTGTTCCCGACGCCGATGCTGTTTCTCGGCATGCATCCTCAGCCGGAGATGGAAGTCTGGCTTGGCGGCGCCTACAATCGCTGGCTGATCGAGCGGATCCTGTCCGGCGACGACCGGATAAAATCCCTGATTTACCTGCCGTTCAACACGCCCGAGGAAGCCGAGCGGACCGTCGAGGAGTTAGGCGACAAGAAGGGTGTGATCGGCTTCTGCGTGACCAGTACCCGCAACAAGCCGGTGCACCACAACGACTATATGCGCCTCTACGCCATGATCGAGGAGCGCGGCAAGCCGCTGGCCTTTCATGCCGGCTATCATTGGCAGGATCCTTCGCTTGCGACCGTCAACCGGTTTCTCGGCATGCACGCGCTGGGCTTCGTCTGGTGCAACATGGTCCATATGACCAACTGGGTCCTGAACGGGATTCCCGAGCGGTTCCCGAAACTCAAGACGTTGTGGGTCGAAAGCGGATTGGCGTGGGTGCCGTTCCTGATGCAGCGTCTCGATGACCAGTACCTGATGCGCCCCTCCGAGGCGCCTCAGCTCAAGCGCATGCCGAGCGAGTACATGAATCATAATTGTTTCTATACGACGCAGCCGATGGAGACGACGCATCCGAAGGCGCTGGAAAACACCTTCGAGATGATCAAGGCCGAAACCCAGCTGATGTTCGCGTCGGACTGGCCGCATTTCGATTTCGATCTGCCGCAGGAAATCTGCGATCTGCCGTTCCTGACCGAACAGGCCAAGCGCAACATTCTCGGGCTGAATGCTGCCCGCATTTTCAACCTCGATCCGACGCCCGTAAAGAAACTGATGGTTACCTGAGCCAGGCAAAAGCTCGCCGCCTGAAGCGAACTGGCTTGAGCGCAGGGCTCAAAAAGAAAAAATGGGGGAAACGATTCATGGCCACGATCACCGTCGCGGATTCCAATCGGCGCCCAATGAGAATTCGGTGTGCGTGGTGAAAGCCCTCACCCGCCGCGTTCTATCGAGCGCGTCGACCTCCCCCGCAAGCGGGAGAGGTAAGAGAGCGAGCGTGTTGAGGCCGCTATTTGTACTCAGTGGTCGCTCCGCATCGCGGCGGAACTCCCTCTCCCGCTTGCGGGCGAGGGCCGGGGTGGGGGGCCTTATCTTCTCGATCGCATCGCCTGTCCGCGAACCTGAATTCGTTCGTGTTTTTTGGCTTGATCCGATAGCCTGCGCTCGCTGCTGGAATTGAGGGACGCCGGGACAGAGCATGATCGAGTTGCGTCAGTTTCGACAGTTCATTGCCGTCGCAGAAGAGCTCAGTTTTCGCCGCGCCGCCGATCGTTTGCATATGGCCCAGCCGCCGCTCACGGTCACGATCAAGCAGATCGAGGAGGAATTGGGAACGCTGCTGATCGAGCGCACCAATCGGATCGCGCGACTGACCCCGGCGGGCCGGGTGTTTCTCGAGGAATGCAAACGAACGGTGATGCAGGCGGAGCGCGCCGTTCTCGCGGCACGCCGCGCCGGCGCGGGATTGAGCGGCGCGCTGCGGGTGACATTTGTGGCGAGTGCGGCCCGGGAAATCCTGCCGCCCATCCTGCGCGCGTTTCGCGAGCAATATCCCGAAGTCGAGTTGATCCTCACGGAAGCGCAGACGGCGCAGCAGATCGCCAAAATCCATGCCGATGAAGCTGACGTCGGCTTCGTAATTCCTCCGCTTCGCGATGCCGACGGACTAAGCGTCGAAGTGCTGGCAAAAAACCAGATGGTCGCGGCACTTCCCGAAAGCCATCCGCTCGCGCAGCTTCAATCGATCTCGCTGTCGGACCTTGCGTCCGAACCCTGGATCATTTTTCCGGCGCGGCAAGGGCCGGGCCTGCACGAACGCGTGCTCACAGCCTGTGCGCAGGCCGGCTTCGTGCCGCGGGTCGGCCAGGAAGCCTCTCAGATGGACACCATCGCCAGTCTCGTGGCCGGCGGCATGGGTGTCGCGCTCGTCACCCGCATCATCGCGACCGCCAACCGGCCCGGTGTGGTGTTTCGCGATCTCACCGGAATAGGCTCGCCGGTTGAATACGAACTGGCGATCGCTTATGGCCGTTCGACACCGTTGCTGGATGCGTTCACGGTCGTGGTTCGGTCCCGCGCGAACTGGGTGGGATCGGCCGCCAATTAGTGCATGTTTGCGATCCGGAACCGAAACCGGTCCGGATCGTTGTCGCGGCGGCTGGAACCGGTATGGCAGATCGCAAGAAGACGAATTCCAAGCATCGAAAAACCGAAGAGCGAAAGCCGGCGCTGAACGAAAAGCGCGAAGGGCCCTTTCGCGCGCGCGACTTTGTCAAAACGCTCGGACCGGGCCTGATCACTGGCGCGTCCGATGACGATCCCTCCGGCATCGGCACCTACAGCCAGGCCGGCGCGCAGCTCGGTTATGGCATCGGCTGGACCATGCTGCTGACATTTCCGCTGATGGCGGCGATCCAGGAAATCTCTGCGAGGGTCGGACGCGTCACCGGTCACGGCATCGCCGGCAACGTTTGCCGGCATTATTCGATGTGGCTGCTGAACGTCGTGGTCGCGCTGCTGTTCATCGCCAACACCATCAATATCGCGGCTGATCTCGGCGCGATGGCGGACGCCACCAAGCTCCTGATCGGCGGACACGGCATGCTTTATGTCGTTGCGTTCGGCGTGATCTCGGTCACCGCGCAGATTTTCCTCGACTACAAGCGCTATGTGTCGGTGCTGAAATGGCTGACGCTGAGCCTGTTCGCCTATGTCGGGGCGCTCGCCTTTGCTCACATTTCGTGGAGCCAGGCGCTGATGGGTGTCCTGGTGCCGCACATCACTTGGAGCGCCGATTATTTCACCACCATCGTTGCCATCTTCGGGACCACGATCTCGCCGTACCTATTCTTCTGGCAGGCGTCCCAGGAAGCCGAAGACCAACGTGTTGATGTCACCAAGCAGCCGCTGATCGACAAGCACTATGGCGCGCAGAAGGAATTTCATCGCATCCGCGCCGACACCATCGTCGGCATGGCGTTCTCGAACCTGATCGCGCTGTCGATCATCGTCACGGCGGCGGCGACGCTGCACGCCGCCGGCAAGACCGATATCCAGACCTCGGCGCAAGCCGCCGAAGCGCTGCGTCCGATCGCGGGGGCGTTCGCGGAAGTCATTTTTGCGCTTGGCATCGTCGGCACCGGGCTGTTGGCCATTCCGGTGCTCGCGGGCGCAACCGCTTACGCCGTCGGCGAGGGACGCCGATGGCCCGTGGGGCTCGCGCGCAAGCCGAAGGAGGCGGTGGCGTTCTATTCCGTGCTGGCGCTGTCGGCAGCCATCGGAATCGCGCTCAATTTCACCTCGATCAATCCGATCTCGGCGCTGTACTGGAGCGCGGTGATCAACGGCGTGCTCGCCGTCCCGGTGATGGTGCTGCTGATGATCATGGCGCGCCGCAGGGACGTGATGGGCCATTTTGTCGTCGGGGGTCCGCTGTACTGGCTTGGCTGGCTCTCGACCGCGGCGATGTTGCTTAGCGTTCTGGCGATGGCTGTCGGATTTTTGTCGGGAGCGAGTAAGCCAAATACTCCGACCTCATCCTGAGGAGGCCGCAACGCGGCCGTCTCGAAGGATAGGCGACACGGACCTCATGGTTCGAGACGGCGCAAGCGCCTCCTCACCATGAGGCTCATCAATCCTTGCGGAAGACGATCGACGCCATCCAGCCGGTCATCAGCGCCATGAATGCCGTGACCAGCCCATAAACCAAGCCATTCTGCCGCGCGGTGTTGGCGACGAATTGCTCGAAACCGACCTTGACGATTTCGAACGCGGTCTCGGTCTTCGTCACCAATACGCCATCGGAAAACAGCTTGATCTCGACGTCATAGGTCCCGATCGGCACCTCGGCCGGGAGTGGAATGCCGGTGCGAAACAACGTCGGCGTCAAAAATGTCACCGCGGAAGTCGCCTCGCGATAGAGGCCATGTTGGGAGCGCAGCCGCACGAAGGCGCTGCGGAACGCGTCGTTCGGCACGACGTCGGCATAATCAGGTCCGACGCGCTGGGTGAGCAGCACATTGTTGAGACCGAGCTGTTGCCGCCGCTCGACTTCGGGCGAAGCGATGGCGTCGAACGGCCGGTTGGAGAACAGCGCAAGATAGGTCGGCACTTTCAGAAATTGCCGGTAGTCGGTGTTGATCCAGATGCCGAATTTGCGCTCCTTGCGGCGCGTCACCATGTCAGCGCGCGGCCCGGAGACGGTCACCACCAGATCGTAACTGGTGCGGGTGGCCGGGGTGGCGGCATCCTTTTCGACCGAGCCGAACAGCACGAGCTCTTCGCCGGAATAGTTCGGCGTCACGGTGACCCGGTGGTTCGAGACCGACACGATCAGCCGCTCGGCGCGCGCGGGCGGTACGGCGAAAGCCGCGCCCAGCACAAGCGCCAGGCCCAGCGCAGCGAGGGAAGAGCGTGCGGTCATCCGGCGCCTCCGGTTTCCCGGATGGTGAAGAGATCGTCGGGACGGATCACCAGCTCGATCGCAAAGCGGATGCCGACCGCCAAGATCAGCAGCCCAAGCAGCAGCCGCAGATGTTCACCGCGGATCTTCTGACCGGCGCGGGCGCCGAACTGCGCGCCGGTCACGCCGCCGACCATCAGAATCAGCGCTAGCACTGCGTCGACGAGATGGTTGGTGACCGCGTGCAGCATGGTGGCGAACACCATGGTGACCAGCGTCAGCACCATCGAGGTGCCGATCACGGTCGAGGTCGGCACCCGCAGCAGATAAATCATGATCGGGATCAAGATGAAGCCGCCGCCAATGCCCATCACCGCGCCGATGAAGCCGATGATCAGGCCGACGACGACGACCGGTATCACCGACAAATAGATCTTGGAGCGCTTGAAGCGCATCTTGAGCGGCAGTCCGTGAATCCAGCCGTGGCTGCCCGAGCGACGCATCGGCACCGCGACGCCGCGCCGCGCCCGCAGAATCGCGCGCAGCCCCTCCCAGAACATCAGTCCGCCGACGGTGGACAGCAGGATGACGTAGGACAGCGCGATCAGCAGATCGAGCTGGCCCAGCGAGCGCAGCAGCGTGAAGGTCCAGACACCGAGCGCCGTGCCGATGGTGCCGCCACTCAGCAGCACCAGCGCCAGGGCCGGATCGATGGCGCGGCGGCGCCAGTAGGATATGGCGCCGGAAAACGAAGATGCGGCGATGTGGCTGGCGACCGAGGCGACCGCGACCGCGGGAGCGATGCCGACGAAAATCAGCAGCGGCGTCATCAGAAACCCGCCGCCGATGCCGAACATGCCGGACACGAAACCGACCGCCGCGCCCATCGCCAGGATGAGGAAAACATTGACCGGGATGTCGGCGATCGGAAGATAAAGCTGCACGCGCGTTTACTTTTTGGACTTTAGCCTTGAGCCGGCCGAAACCACTCACGGCAAGGTTTCTTGATCGAGCAAGCGACGGAATGCGCGCGAACGCGGATCAACTGCCGCGCCCCTGCATAACCGAAATCCTCCATGGGAGGGACTAAAGATTCCGCCAGAGGCGGCTTTTTGACGCTGCCTGCCCCGCGCACCTTCAGGCGTGGTGAAGAATTCAGATTAACGGGCGGCGGCCGTTAAGGCCTCCCGACGGGATCAGTGATGAGATTCATCGCCGAGGCTTCCTTTGGGCCGAGCCAGCGGACCTCCTTGGTCGCAGACATAGCTTCCACGACGGCAGAGGAGACGCCCATCTTCGTCATATAGCTCAACAGGATCCCCGCAATGCGCTGGGTGGAAGCGACGGGATCGCGCATCGGAGTCATTGCCTCAAACTGGTGGACCCCCAGCATGGAGCCCTCCACGCCATAGCGTATCTTGCCGCCGGCATAGACGAGCACGCAGGCGCTGACACAATAGGTTGGGCGGACCTGACCCGATGCATCGGCGACACCGACCGCTGTCACCAGGCCGCGCGATCGAATGATTTCGCCCATGATGACGGCCCGATTCAAATCGCCGCCCGGAGAGGACAGCAACACGGCATCGCCGGCGGCGAGGTGGCCCTCATCGAGCCTGTCCCGGAACCAGTTCGCGGTGGCGGCGCCGATTTCCCCGCTGATGGCGAGCGCGCGCCGGCCGTGGCCCGAGCCGTCGAAATCGGCACTGGGGATCAGCGCCGAAGTCATGGTCGGGGCGAGATATGACTCTTTCCAATAAGCCCAGGCCTCCGGCCGCGACAGGTCCCGATAGGCGCGGATGCCGACGCCGGAAATCAAGAGAACGAAGATGGCGGCCGACCAGAAACGGCGTTTATTACCATTGCCATGACGCGGCTGCACCGAAGGCTGGCCGACAGGTTTGCGCGGTGGTGCTACTCGGGGGCCAGTTGGCGACCTTCGGAAATGGCTTCCTTCGTCATGAGGATCGTCGACAGACAATTCATCCTCTCTTCGTTCAAAAGCTGCGGGGGTCGGCGTTCGGCAAGATCGTCCGCGCCGCTTGCCAGCGCGGTTGTCTACACGGTTTTGTCTGTGGGGTATATGACAGCGACGCCGCCAACGGCATCAATGCGCAGAGGCGGTTCGCTTGGTCAAAACCGGCTTGGCCGCCGGCTTTGCCGCACCAGCCTGCGCCGGCGTTGAGTCCCATCCGCCCGGCGGGCTTGCCACGTTGACGGCGTCGTCGGGCTGGGGTTCTGGCGTGAAGGTCTGGATCGCGAGCTTTGCCGCCGCGAGCGACTGGGGATCGAGCCGCTTCGCGATATCGTCGCGTTTGCGCACCGCGTCCGCATCGCCCTGGGCCGCGGCGAGGCTGAACCATTTGAAGGATTCGGCGAGGTTCTGTTCGACGCCGATGCCGCGGGCATAGAGGATGCCGAGGTTGAATTGGCTATCCGCGACGCCGCGATCGGCGGCCCTGCGAAACCATTGCGACGCGGTCCCGTAGTTGGCGCCCTTGCTGCCGCCGTCGGCGTCGAGCACGGCCAGGTTATGCATCGCCTTGGCGTTTCCGCGTTCGGCGGCCTGCATGTAGTAGCGCCGCGCGATATCGACGTCTTTCTTCACGCTCAGACCCTTTTCGTAGAGGGTCCCCAGCCTGAAGATCGCCGGCACCACGCCGGCTTGCGCCGCGCGGTCGTACCATTTCGCGGCCTCATCGAAATTGGCGGCAACGCCTTTGCCGTCGGCGTAGCGCAGGCCGATCTCATAGGCCGCCGATGGATCGCCCTTGAGGGCGGCCGCGCGCAATGCGGATCCGCCGATGGCGTCCGGCAGTCTTTCCGTCGGCGGGACCTGCACCGTCGTGAGTTTGCGACCGGTCGGCCCAGCCAGCATGGCCGGAATCGTGCCGGTGATATCGCTGCCGGTGACCGGCGAGGCGAAGGGCATCGCTGTGGCCTGCGGGATTTCAACGGACGCGGTGCCGTCGGAAGCGTTCGGCGCGGAGCTATTGAACGATTGCCGGCCGATCGGCGTCGGCGAGGTCAGCGAGGGCATCACCGGCGCGGGCGTTGCCGGCTTGGCGCCATCCTCCGCGGGGGGCTGAGCCGAAGGCGCCTGCTCGCTCGAACTCTCTATGGCAGGCAGCGCCGGAATGCTGCTGCCGTCGAGCAGCGTCATCGCCATCTTGAAAGTGGAGAGCACGATCACGACGACGCTCGCGCCGACCAGCAGCGCGCGAATCTTGGAGGTGACTGCCGATGTTTCCTTGGTCTTGTCGCGGGCGGCATCCTTGAACGGGCTGCGGGCGGCCTTGTCGCCCACCGGCGCGGCCGCGGCGGCCTGGGCGGCACGACGCGCGGCGGCAATGAAATTCGATGTGCTGGTCTGCTCGCGCGCGCTGGCCTTGATTTCGCTGATCGCGCTTTCCGAAGCGGCAATGCGTTCCGACGGCGAAGGTACTCGCCCTGAGGGCCGTGTCCCGGGTTCGAGCGGGTGATCGGGCGGCAGTTCGGGCACGACCGCGGCCTGCGGTGGCGCCGCATGCGACTCCAGAATTTCGCTGATCGCCCTTGGCGTCGCGGCGGCGATGGCCGGCACCGGTGCCTGCACGGCCTGGAATTCCCGCGGGGCGGTGGCGAAATGTGCCTGTGCTGCCGCCGGATTCGGCAATTCAGGCTTTGGTTGCGGCGGTATTGCAGCCAGAGGCGTTGCCGGTTGCGGCGGAACGGGCTGAGGGGCCGGCGGCGTTTCCGACTGCGGCGCGGCCGGCGCGACGCGAACCGAGCGCAGGTCGCCTTCGATCATCGCCAGCCGGTCGACCACGTGGCCGAGGGTGTTGTGGACGACTTCGAGCGAATCCTGGGTGTGGCGGCCGGTTTCCGACTGGCTGAACCGGATGTCGGACAATTCGCGCTTGACGACATCGATCAGGCCGCTGTCCACCGGCTCGGCAGGGCGGCGGCTGCTCTCGGTCAGAGCGGCAAAGCCCGCACTCTGGATTTCGAGATGACGCAGGATGTCATGCAACCCGTCCTCGACCCGTCCGAGATTGCCGGTGTGGTGATCGGTGGACGTTTCGAGGCGTTCGAGCAGATAAGACACGCGCTGTTCGAGATGGGCGAAAGCGGATGCGTTATCGTTGCCGACCGGCATACGGTCGAGGCGGTCGGACAGCGCCCGCAACGCAATTTCGAGATGCTCGGAGCTCTCGCTGACCACCGGCGGCTCACGGCTTTCCAGCGTCGAGGTCAGCGCGGCGATGCGCTGCTCGAGGATCGCGAACGAATCGCTTTGGCTTTCGGAGCGGGCAAGCTGATCGACCTTGGACGACAATGTCTGCAGGTCGTTGCTGAGCCGGACCAGCGCGTCGTTGGACGCGACATTGGAGACGATGGAGCGAAGTGCCGCGATGGCGTTTTCGAGTTGGCGGACCGTCGAGGGATCGTCGTTGGCGCGCAGGATCTGGTCGAGCTTGGTGCCGAGATTGCGGATCGCCTCGTCGTAACCCGCCAGTTGCTCCGCGGGTTTCAGCGAGCCCAACACTTCGCGAATTTCGCCCAGCGCGCGTTCGACGCCGGCCAGCGCCTCGCCGTCGGTGCCGCTCTGGCGGGTGTCGTCGATGCGGCGGGACAGCGAGAGGATTTCGTTTTCGATCGATTCGATCGCCCGGCGCGGCATCGCCTCGGTAATGGCGTGACGGATTTCCGTCAATTCACCGCGGAACGTGGCGATCGATTGCTCGATCCCGTCCGGACGCTGCAAGGCTTCGATCTGGCCGGTGATCTTGACGAGATGGCGCTCGAGCGCGGAAAAATCCGGCCCCGTCGGCGTTGCGGGCACCACCGGCGGTGCGCTGCGCGGCGGCAGGGGTCGCGGCGCCGGATTGTCAAGTTCGTTCTGGCGCGCGGCGATCTCTGCGATCGCGACGTCGAGCGACGCCGGGCTGAGCGGGGGAGAAGCGCGATAGACCTGGGCGGCCGCGCGCTCGACCAGGTCGGCTTGGCGCTGCTCGTCCTGAAGCTTGATTTGTCGCGCCGGCGCGGGATCGGAGATCTGCGACAGCCGCGCGTCGAGGCGCGAGATGGCGTCGTTCAATTGCCTGGCGACCACCGGCTCGCTGCGCACGGCGTCGTTGCGGGACGAGTCGCTGCGCGGCGCCGGGCGTGCGATCTTCTCGATCTGGCGGGTAATGGCATCCAGCCGCTGATGAATGTCGGCGACATCAGGGCCTTCCCGGCCCGGCTGTGCCGTCGGTTGACCGAGGGTTGCGCGAAAGTTTGGAAGGGCGAAGTCACCGATGGTGGAATTGAGCCAGTCGCTGAGCGACATGCCGGCGCGGCGCGCGGCGGCCTCGGCCCGCTCCCGGACGGATGGATCGATGCCCTCAACACTCCACGATAGGCGCGAATTCATGCTTTCGTCCGGTTCCGAATCCGGCGCGATACCTGCGCCTTCAGCCTTCCCGCGCGTCCCTGGTTTGGAGACAATCGAATTCCGCGCAGGGCGTCTGCCTCTGGCATCGACTTTTTCGTGTTACGGTAAAGAACGGGTTAAAGAATCAGTCAGCAGGCGTGAAAGTTGCGCTATCGGTGAAATTGACCGGGTTGGGCGAGCGGGCTGCCGCCGGTCGCGCCGGTCACGTTGTCGCAACGGCTGACTGGATCGCTGCTTTGGGCGTCAGGAACCGTCTAAGATCCCCTTTCCGGATCCGGACGATTGCTGCGCTGCACAATTTTCCCTAAATGAGGCCCGCCAGCCAGCCGAGAGGACACCATGCCGATCTACAAAGCCCCCCTGGACGACGTCAATTTCCTGCTCAACGATGTGTTTCAGATCGACCGCTACGACAATCTGCCTGGCTTTAGCGACGCGTCCGCGGACGTGCGGGAGGCGATCCTCAATGAGGCTGCGAAACTCAGCGAGGAAGTCTTGCAGCCGCTCAATCGCGTTGGCGATCTCGAGGGTTGCACCCGCCACGACGATGGCCGGGTGACGACGCCAAAAGGCTTCAAGGAAGCTTACAAGCAGGTGGCCGAAGGCGGCTGGCTCGGACTGTCGGCGCCGACGGAATATGGCGGGCAGGGGCTGCCGGTCACGTTGAGCCAGACCGTCACCGAGTTCCAGAGCTCGGCGAACATGGCGTTTTCGATGTATGGCGGCCTGACCATGGGGGCCACCGCGGCGCTGATCGTGCACGGCAAGCCCGAGCAGAAGACCATGTTCGTGCCGAAGATGGTGGCCGGACAATGGACCGGCACCATGAACCTGACCGAGCCGCAATGCGGCACCGATCTCGGCCTGCTGCGCACCAAGGCCGTGAAGCAGGCCGACGGCAGCTACAAGATCACCGGAACCAAGATTTTCATCTCCGCCGGCGAGCACGATCTTGCGGAAAACATCATCCATCTGGTGCTGGCGCGGATCGAGGGCGCGCCGGCCGGCATCAAGGGCGTGTCGCTGTTCGTGGTGCCGAAGATCCTGGTCAATCCCGACGGATCGCTGGGCGCGGGCAACGGCGTGTCCTGTGGTTCGATCGAGCACAAGATGGGCATTCACGGCAATTCCACCTGCGTGATGAATTACGACGGCGCCACCGGCTGGCTGATCGGCGAGGAAAACAAGGGCATGCAGGGCATGTTCGTGATGATGAACGAGGCGCGGCTCGGCGTCGCGGTGCAGGGGCTGGCGCAATCCGAAGTCGCCTATCAGAACGCCGTCGCCTACGCCCGCGATCGCCTGCAGGGCCGCTCGCTGTCGGGTGCGAAGGAGCCGGACAAGCCGGCCGATCCGATCATCGTGCATCCCGACGTGCGCCGCACGCTGCTCACCATTCGCGCCTTCAACGAGGCTGCGCGCGCGATGGTGGTGTGGACCGCGCTCAAGAGCGACGTGGCCCACCGGTCCAGCGATCCCAAGGACCGTCAGGAAGCGGACGATCACATGGGATTGATGACGCCGGTCATGAAAGGGGTCATGACCGACGTTGGATTTTCCAACGCGGTGCTGGCGCAGCAGATGTACGGCGGCCACGGCTATATCGCCGAACAGGGCATGGAGCAGTTCGTGCGCGACGCGCGCATCGCCATGCTCTATGAGGGCGCCAACGGCATTCAGGCGCTCGACCTGGTCGGGCGCAAGCTGCCGCGCGATGGCGGCCGCGCGGTAATGTCGTTTTTCGGCGAAGTGGCCGGGTTCGCCAAGGATCACGGCGCCGACGAAGCCATGAAGCCCTATGTCGCGCCGCTGAGCACGGCGCTCGGCCATCTGCAGCAGGCCACCACATGGCTGATGCAGAACGCGATGGCCAAGCCCGACAATGCCGGCGCCGCCGCCACCGACTACATGCAGCTGTTCGGCCTCGTCACTTTCGCCTACATGTGGGCGCGGATGGCGAAAGTCGCGCAGGACAAGATTGCGGCCGGCGGCACGACGCCCTATTTGACTACCAAGCTGGTGACCGGCCGCTTCTTCATGGAACGGATGCTGCCGGAAACTTCGGTGCATCTTGCGCGCATCCAGACCGGAAGCGCGACCACCATGGAATTGGCGGCGGAAGCGTTCTGATCGGAGAAATTCTTCCACGGCGTTCGACCAGATCCGCGACAGCTTACCAATCGCCTATATATTATGATCCTCATACCAGGAGGGCGTCATGCCTGAGGCATATATCTACGATCACGTTCGCACGCCGCGCGGCCGCGGCAAGGCCGATGGCGCGCTGCATGAAGTGACCGCACTGGCGCTGGCGACGGCGCCGCTGAAAGCTCTCAAGGAGCGCAACAATCTGGCCAAGGACGTCGTCGATGACGTCATTCTCGGCGTGGTCGATCCGGTCGGCGAGGCCGGCTCCGATATCGCACGCTTCGCGGCGCTGAACGCCGGTCTCGGCGAATCCGTTCCCGGCATTCAGATCAGCCGCTTCTGTGCCTCGGGCCTCGATGCCGTGAATTTCGCCGCCGCCCAGATCATGAGCGGTCAGCACGAACTCACCATCGGCGGCGGCGCCGAGTCGATGAGCCGGGTCGGCATCGGCGCCTCCGGCGGCGCCTGGCCGATGGATCCGTCGATCGCGGTGCCGGCCTATTTCATGCCGCAGGGCGTGTCGGCCGATCTGATCGCGACCAAATACGGTTTCTCGCGCGACGACGTCGACGCCTATGCGGTGCAGAGCCAGCAGCGCGCCGCCAAGGCGTGGGACGAGGGCCGCTTCAACAATTCGGTGGTCCCGGTGAAGGACGTCAATGGCCTCACCCTTCTCGCCAAGGACGAGCACATGCGGCCGACGACGACGATGCAGTCGCTCGGCCAGTTGCAACCGTCGTTCGTGGCGATGGGACAAATGGGCGGCTTCGATGCGGTGGCGATCCAGTCGCATCCGGAAATCGAACGCATCAACTACGTGCATCATGCGGGCAACTCGTCGGGCATCGTCGACGGCGCCGGCGCTGTCCTGCTCGGCAGCAAGGAGGCCGGTGCGAAACATGGCCTGAAGCCGCGCGCAAAGATACGCGCCTTCGCCAATATCGGCTCTGAGCCCGCGATGATGCTGACCGGCCCGGTCGACGTGACCGAGAAGCTGTTCGAGCGCTCCGGCATGAAGAAATCGGACATCGATCTGTTCGAATTGAACGAGGCGTTCGCCTCGGTGGTGCTGCGCTACATCCAGGCCTTCGACATCGACAACGCCAAGATCAACGTCAATGGCGGCGCGATCGCGCTCGGCCATCCGCTCGGCGCCACCGGTGCCATGATTCTCGGCACCGTGCTCGACGAGCTCGAGCGCACCAACAAATCGACCGCGCTGATCACGCTGTGCATCGGCGGCGGCATGGGCACCGCGACCATCATCGAGCGGGTTTAAGGCGAGCGATCGTAGGGTGGGCAAAGCGAAGCGTGCCCACCGAAACCGTCGCTGGATAAGAATGGTGGGCGCGGCGCGAGTGCGGCTTTGTCCACCCTACGAACTGAGACGAGAACAGAGACTGATGCCGAAGATCGACCTGAGTGCATTGCCGGCGCGCAGTGGAACGACGTATCCGGAACCGTTCGCTGGAATTGTCGATGGCCGCGAATGGCAATCGCTGGGCGCGGCGGCGGGCTTGAGCCAATTCGGCGTCAACCTCGTGCGGTTGAAACCGGGGGCAGCATCGTCGGCGCGCCATTGGCACGAGCAGGAAGATGAGTTTGTTTATATGATTGAAGGCGAACTGGTGCTGGTCGAGGATGAGGGAGAGACGATCGTGAAGCCGGGCGACGCCGCGGGCTTCAAGGCCGGTGTTCCCAACGGCCATCATCTTTTGAACCGCACGGACCGCGACGCCGTGTTTCTGGTCGTCGGCACGCGCGTGCCACGCGAACGCTGTCACTACCCCGATATCGATCTTGCTTTCGAGCAGGACGGAGATCGTTACCGAACAACGCATAAATCCGGCGCGCCGTATGGCGACTGGCAACGCGACTGAGGGAGCACGCTATGGCTTACAAGAATTTCAAGGTTGAGACCGACGCCGACGGCATTGCGCTGGTGACATGGGACATTCCCGGCCGTTCGATGAACGTGCTCGACGAAACCACGATGTCCGAGCTCGAAGAAATCGTGAAGCAGACGTCCGCCGACGCCGCCGTCAAGGGCGTCGTCGTCACCTCGGGCAAGGAGGCGTTCTCGGCCGGCGCCGATCTGTCCATGCTCGAAGGCATGAACCACCGATATACCGAACTGCTCAAGGCCAAGGGCGAGGTCGCGGCCAACCAGATGCTGTTCGACGAGAGCCGCAAATCCTCGCTGGTGTTTCGCGCCATCGAGACCAGCGGCAAGCCGTGGGCTGCCGCGATCAACGGCCTCGCGCTCGGCGGCGCGTTCGAACTCACGCTGTCGTGCCATTACCGCGTCGCCGCCGAGAATCCGAAGACCCGTCTCGGGTTGCCGGAGGTCAAGGTCGGGCTGTTTCCCGGAGCCGGAGGCACCCAGCGCGTGCCGCGTATCGTTCCTCCGCAGGACGCGATGCAGTTGCTGCTGAAGGGCGAAGCGGTCAATCTCGAAAAAGCCAAGACGTTGAAGCTGGTCGATGCCGTCGTCCCGGCGGGCGATCTCATCAAGGCCGCAAAGGACTGGATCAAAGGTGGCGGCAAGGCGGTCGCGCCCTGGGATGAGAAAGGCTTCAAGCTGCCGGGCGGCCCGGTGTTCTCCAAGGCCGGCATGATGATGTTCCCGGCCGGCAACGCGATCTACCGCCGCGAGACCTACGATAACTATCCGGCGGCGCGCGCCATCATGCAGTGCGTTTATGAAGGATTGCAGCTGCCGATCGACGCGGCCTTGCGGGTCGAATCGCGCTACTTCACCCAGATCCTGCGCAGCAAGGAAGCCGCGGCCATGATCCGCAGCCTGTTCCTGTCGATGCAGGAATTGAACAAGGGCGCGCGGCGGCCGCCAAACGTGCCGCCGACCAAGGTCAAGAAGCTCGCCATCATCGGCGCCGGCTTCATGGGCGCCAGCGTCGGCTACGTCTCGGCACGCGCCGGCATCGAGGTGGTGCTGATCGACCGCGATCAGGAGAGCGCCGACAAGGGCAAGGGTCACGCCAAGGCTGTCATCGACGATCTGATCAAGAAGGGCCGTGCCAAGGAAGGCGATCGCGACGCCATCCTGGCGCGCATCAGCGCGACCGCCGACTACAACGTGTTGAAGGACTGCGATCTGATCATCGAAGCGGTGTTCGAGGATCGCAAGGTCAAGGCGGAGACCTACGCCAAGGCCCAGCCGCTCTTGAAATCCGAAGCGATCTTTGCCTCCAACACCTCGACGCTGCCGATCAATTCGCTGGCGGAAGAATTCAAGGACCAGAGCAAGTTCATCGGCATTCATTTCTTCTCGCCGGTCGAGAAGATGATGCTGGTGGAAATCATCGTCGGCAAGAACACCGGCGATGTGGCGCTCGCCACCGCGCTCGATTACGTGCGCGTGATCGGCAAGACGCCGATCGTGGTCAACGACTCCCGCGGCTTCTTTGCCAATCGCTGCGTGCTGCGCTTCACCGCCGAAGGCCTGGAAATGCTGATGGAAGGCGTGCCGCCGGCGATGATCGAGAACACCGCGAAGATGGCCGGCATGCCGGTGGGGCCGCTGTCGCTGTCCGACGAGGTGGCGCTCGATCTCGTGCTCAAGATCATGAAGGCGACCGAAGCCGATCTCGGCGCCAACGCCATCGACCAGAGCCAGAAGAAGCTGCTGGTCGAGATGGTCGAGAAGCAGGGCCGCTTCGGACGCAAGAACAGCAAGGGATTTTACGACTATCCCGAAAAGGGCAAAGGCCAGAAGAGCCTGTGGTCCGAGTTGAGCGGGTTGCAGCCGAAACACCTCGATCCTGATACCCTCGACATTGAGGAGCTCAAGCAGCGCTTCCTGGTGGTGCAGGCGGTGGAAGCCGCGCGCACCGTCGAGGATCACGTCATCACCGACATGCGCGAGGCCGACGTCGGCTCGATCCTCGGTTTCGGCTTCGCGCCGTTCACCGGCGGCACGCTGTCCTATATCGACTTCATGGGCACCAGGAAATTCGTCGAGCTGTGCCACAAACTGGAAGCCAAATACGGCTCGCGCTTCACGCCGCCGAAGCTCTTGATCGAGATGGCGGCCAAGGGCGAGACGTTCTACGGCCGCTTCCCGCCGAAGAAGCTGGCCGCGGCGTAAGACAGTTTTAGCGTCGTCAAGAAAGATCGTCGTCCCGGCCAAGCGAAGCGCGTGCCGGGACCCATAACCACCGGCGGATCGTTTTGAGTAGGTTGGAGCCCCATCCAGCGTAAAAACAAACGCCGGTGGTTATGGGTCCCTGCTTTCGCAGGGACGACGCTGTGGGGGCACTTCCCGCCAATGCTCCGCAGTAACAAAAAGGCCGGATCATCGATCCGGCCTTTTTGCTTATCGTTATCCGCGAAATCTCACGCTGCCTTCATCAGGCCTTCCTTCGTGAGCGCTTGCTGGACCATCGGGCGCGCGGCGACGCGGGCATTGTAGGCCAAAAGGTTCGGCATCGCCGAGAGATCGAACTTCATCCGCTCGGCCCAGGACAGCATCGTGAACAGGTAGCCGTCGGCGACGGTGAACTGCTTGCCCATCAGATAGTCGCGGCCGGCAAGCTGGCTGTTGAGATACTTGAACTTGCCCATCACCCGGTCCTTGAAGAACGCCTTGGCGTCATCGGCCAGCACCGGGCTGAACATCGGGCCGAAGTTCTTGTGCAGTTCCGTGGTGATGAAATTGAGCCATTCCTGCAGTTTGTAGCGCTCGGCGCTGTCGCGGGCAGGCGCCAGGTTCTTGGCGGCGGCCTTGTCGGCAATCATTTGGACGATGACCGGGCCCTCGGTCACGAGTTCGCCGCTATCGAGGGCGAGCGCCGGCACCTGGCCCTTCGGGTTTACCTTCAGGTAGTCGTCGCCGTTCTCGAGCTTCTTGGCTTTCAGATCGACCTTGACCAGATCGTAGGGCAGACCAGCTTCCAGCAGCGCAATATGCGGGGAAAGCGAGCAGGCACCGGGCGAATAATACAGTTTCATCGGGATTTCCTTCCTTTGGATTATTGGCTATGGGAGATCGGGTGATTAAATGCATCTGCATGAAATAGTCAAGATTGATGCAGCTGCATTTAGTGCGGTACACTCGGCCGTCATTATATATCCGTCAGATCTGGATCGGGCCATGAAACGCAAACCATCGACCGAGGCGACGGCAGCCTGGATCCGCCTGATGCGGGTCCAGAGCCGGGTGCTCGACGCCGTCGAGCAGGATTTGAAGAAGGCCGGCTTCCCGCCACTGGCCTGGTATGACGCGTTGCTTGAGCTGTCGCGGGCGCCGTCGGGCGCTGTGCGCCCGGTGGAGCTGGAAAAGCAGATGCTGATTCCGCAATACTCGACCTCGCGGCTGATCGACCGGCTGGTGGACGAGGGACTGGCGGCGCGCCGCGAGTGCAAGATCGACAAGCGCGGCCAGTTTGTTGAGATTACCGAGGCCGGCCGCGAACTGCAGAAGAAGATGTGGAGCGCATATTCCGCGGCAATCGAAAAGCATGTTGGCTCGAAGTTGTCAGATGTGGATGCGTCAAGGCTGTGCGGTCTGCTCGACCGGCTGGGCTGCTCGTGCGATGAAGCTCAGGCGCTCGCCGCAAGAGACGGCGCACCCGCGCGATGATATTGTTCTTACCTTCCGTGTTTACGGGCAACGCTGTCCGTAACCTTCCCCGACACCGCGCGCGTTCGGTCGAAACGCCCCACATCCGGAATTTTCATGGCGCGTGACCAGATCGATATGACGCCGCTGCAATCGTGCGACGAGTTGGTCGCGTGGTTGGAGGCGGGCGTGAAGCCGCCTTCCGAGTTTCGGATCGGCACCGAGCACGAAAAAACGCCATTCACGCTGCAGGGACATCATCCCGTCGCCTACGAAGGCGCGCGCGGCATTGGTGCGCTGCTGGAAGGCATGAAGCTCTTGCTCGGCTGGGAGCCGATCATGGAGCGCGGCAACATCATCGGCTTGTATGACGTGACCGGCGGCGGCGCGATTTCGCTGGAGCCCGGAGGACAATTCGAACTATCGGGCGCGCCGGTCGAGACCGTGCATCAAACCCAGTCCGAACTGATGGCGCATCTGGCGCAGGTGCGCGAAATCGCGGCGCCCCTTGGTATCGGGTTTCTCGGGCTCGGCATGACGCCGTCGTGGTCGCGGGCGCAAATTCCAATGATGCCCAAGGGCCGCTACAGGATCATGACCGACTACATGCCGAAGGTCGGCCAATACGGCCTCGACATGATGTACCGGACCTGCACGGTGCAGACCAATCTCGACTTCTCGTCGGAAGCCGACATGGTCAAGAAGTTGCGGGTGTCGGTTGCGCTGCAGCCGGTGGCTACCGCCCTGTTCGCCAATTCGCCGTTCACCGAAGGCAAGCCCAACGGCTTCCTGTCATTCCGTTCCGAAATCTGGCGCGATACCGACAATGCGCGCTCGGGCATGATTCCCTGGGCGTTCGAGGACGGCATGGGATTCGAACGCTGGGTCGATTACGCGCTGGACGTGCCGATGTATTTCGTCAAGCGCGGCGACACCTATATGGATGTCGCCGGCTCGTCGTTTCGAGCCTTCTTCGAGGGCAGGAACAATTCCCTTCCCGGCGAGCGTCCGACGCTGTCGGACTGGGCCAATCACCTTTCGACGATTTTTCCGGAGGTGCGGCTGAAGCGCTATCTGGAAATGCGCGGCGCCGACGGCGTGCCGTGGGGACGGCTGCCGGCACTGCCGGCGTTCTGGGTCGGATTGCTCTACGACGACACCAGCCTCGACGCGGCATGGGATATCGTGAAGCACTGGAATGCCGGGGAGCGCCAGGCGTTGCGCGACGACGTTCCGCGCCTCGGCTTCAAGGCCAGGATCAAGGATCGCTATCTGTTCGAAATCGCCAAGGAGTGCGTGGCGCTGTCGCATTCGGGCTTGAGGCGGCGCGGCCACATCGATCATCTCGGGCGCGACGAGAGCCGTCATCTCGAGCCGCTGGAGCGGATTATCGAATCAGGACGCACCCCCGCCGAGGAGATGCTCGAGAAGTTTAATGGACCTTGGAAAGGGTCCGTGGAACCGGCCTACGACGAATACGCTTTCTAGATCAGTACGTTGTCTGATTTCTGGGCCGTTCATCCAGCGTACAGGTTGATGGCGATCAAATGGCGGTCCGCGGACAGCGGACAAGTCAAACGAGCGCGCGATCAGCAAAAGTGGGATCCGGTTTTGCGTCCGATCGCGCCCTGATTTTATTGAAAGAGCGCATGATCTTCTCGCCAAACCGCTTACACTTTGGCGGATCAGGCGCTGGTCGAAAGCAATCGCAAATGTGGAGTGCCCGCCTGCTCAGGGCGTGTTTGGTGGCACTCGCTTTTGCGGCGGCCGCTCCCGCCACGCGACCGGCGCAAGCCCAGGCCAATTTCGATCGTCCGGGCGGCGACTATCAGAGTTCGCCGGTCGCCTCGGGCGATCCGGCGGATTGCGCGCTGGTGTGCGAGCGCGATCGGCGCTGCCGGGCGTGGAGCTTCAACTACCCGACCGATATCGCCGGCGGCGCGGTCTGCTGGCTGAAGAGCAACGTGCCTGCGCGCACCCAGGACAATTGCTGCGTCTCGGGCGTGCGCGGCGCCGGCGTGGTCGAACCGCGCAACGGGGGAACGGAAACCTCGATCGACCGGTTCGGCGGCGATTATCGCAATTTCGAATTGAAAAGCGGCGACGGCGACGATGAGTGCAAGGCGGCCTGCACCGCCGACAATAAATGCCGCGCCTGGACCTATGCGCGGCCGGGATATGCCGGAAAAGCCGCGCACTGTTTCCTGAAAAAGGACATCAAGCCGCCGCGGCGCAAGGCCGGGTTCACCTCGGGCGTAGTGCGGTAGGGATTGCACCGTCATTCCGGGATGGTGCGTTAGCACCAGACCTCAGATGTGCAATTGCACATCCGGGTTCGATGCATCGCATCGCCCCGGAATGACAGAGTGTGATTGCTTCGTCGTTGCGTGACTACATCGGATTACTTCGTCTCCGCTTCCAGCACCGTGATTTCCGGCCACAGCGTTTTCCAGCGGCTCGCCTTTGCTTCGTAATTGGCCGCCGAGAAATTCGCCGTGTGATTGGGCCGGACCACCATGTCGGCAATATCGCTAAATCCGTTTGGCGCGTAGACGTCGTGACCAGCTTGGGTGCGCCGGATTCCGACCTGGGTATTTTTTGTCAGAAAGCGGTCGATGCCATCAGTCGAACAATGCAGCGCGGGGTAGGGCAGCCCATGCTTTTGCGGATACCAGAGATGGACGCGGGCCTGATTGCGCACCTCGACCTTGACGTCGAGGCTTGCCAGCCGGCCCCGCAATTTTCGGATCACCGCGTCCTCGGCCTGCCACGAGGTATCGGGATCGAAATAGAAAACATCGTAGTCGGCAATGCCGTAATCGGGCGCGCGCATGGTCTGCACATTCCACGCGGTCTGCACCAGGCATCCCGAGACGATCCAGGCATCCGGCAGCGCCAACCGGAATAGCTCATCCGCAATGGCTTCATTGACCGGATTGCGAAATGCTGCGGCGAGGAAGTCTTCTTTGTCCATGATAATTCGTAGGGTGGGTAAAGCGAGCGGGTCGCGCGAATGCGCGCCCGATGATAAACTCCGCGCGCCCACCATTCATGTTGTGATCAACGACGAGGTGGGCACGGCGCAGATGCGCCTTTGCCCACCCTACGATTTCTCAAGCGCCCTGATCGCCGCTTTCGAGGCCAGCGCCCGCCACTGCCGGCGCAGCAGCGGCTCGACGATGGCGCGCTTCGCCTTTGACAGCCGGATCAATGCGATCGGATAATCCCGGTAATGGTCGGTGAAGTAAAACACCTTCGGCTGGCTCTCCACCAGCATGTCGCGTTCATCGGGCGGTACGCCCGGCATCACCAGACTGTCGCCGTCTTCCTTCAGCCGCACCAGCAGCTTCTTGCGCACCTTGAGCGCCGGCGTGCCGTAGGAAGTGCCGTCCTCGACCTCCGGCCAGACCAGCGAAATCTTTCTGACGTCGTCGAAGGTCACTTCTTTTTTTCCTCATCCTGAGGAGCGCGCCTTGCGCGCGTCTCGAAGGATCGAGAATATACGCTGTCATGGTTCGAGACGGCGCTGCGCGCCTCCTCACCATGAGGTTTTTATTCAATGCACCGCGGTGAAGAAACGCGAACCGCGGAAACCGGACAGCCAGGTCCACACCGGCTGGCTGCGCATGCCGAGATCCCAGGAGCCGACCACGGCGTCGGCGCGGCCGACCAGATTGTCCATCGGCAACAGCCCGACCCCGCCTTCGCGCACCGGCACGCGGCTGTCGGCGGAGTTGTCGCGGTTGTCGCCCATCACGAACACCCGGTCCGGCGGCACCGTCACTTCGGGGGTGTTGTCGAGCCGGCCATTGTCGCGCAGTTTGAAAATCGCGTGGCTGACGCCATTGGGCAACGTCTCGACATAGCGATACGCCGCTTCGACGGCGCCGTTGTCGTCTTCGGCTTCGCCTGTCCCATCGGGCTTCAGCGACGCCGCATGGTTGTTGATGAAAAGCTGGCCCTGCCGCATCTGGATGCGATCTCCGGGCAGGCCGACGACGCGCTTGACCCAGGCCTGCGAGCGATCGCCCGGCCAGCGGAACACGACGACATCGCCGAGCTTCGGCGGCTCGCCGAACACGCGCCCGGTTTCGGGCAGATTGATTTGGATCGGCAGCGATGCGGTGCCGTAGCCGTAAGGATATTTCGACGCCAGCAGCGCGTCGCCGATCAATAGCGTCGGCTCCATCGAGCCCGACGGCACATAGAACGGCTCGGCCAGCGCGCCCTTGGCGACGAAAACAATTCCCACGATCGCGGCGAGCTGCAGCAACTGGCCGCCCCAGCCGGCCGCCTTCGAGGCGACCGATTCTTTCCCGATACTCACTAGCCGGTTCCTCCCACGGTAATCCGCTCCATCCTCAGCGTCGGCTGGCCGACGCCGACCGGCACGCCCTGCCCGTTCTTGCCGCAGGTGCCGATGCCGGTGTCGAGCGCGAGGTCGTTGCCGATCATGGTGATGCGATGCAGGTCGGTCGGCCCGTTGCCGATCAGCATGGCGCCCTTGAGCGGCGCGCCGATCTTGCCGTTCTCGATCTTGTAGGCCTCGGTGCACTGGAACACGTATTTGCCCGAGGTGATGTCGACCTGGCCGCCGCCGAAATTGGCGGCATAGATTCCGTTCTTGACGGAGGCCAGAATTTCAGCCGGGTCGCGGCTGCCCGCCAGCATGTAGGTGTTGGTCATGCGCGGCATCGGCACGTGGGCATAGCCCTGGCGGCGGCCGTTGCCGGTCGGCTTCATGTTCATCAGCCGGGCGTTCTGGCGGTCCTGCATATAGCCGACCAGAATGCCGTCCTCGATCAGCACGGTGCGGTTGGTCGGCGTGCCCTCGTCGTCGATCGACAACGAGCCGCGCCGCGCCGCCATGGTGCCGTCATCGACCACGGTGACGCCCTTGGCCGCGACCTGCTGGCCCATCAGGCCGGCGAAAGCGGAAGTCTGCTTGCGGTTGAAATCGCCCTCCAGCCCGTGGCCGACGGCTTCATGCAGCATGACGCCGGGCCAGCCGGCGCCGAGCACGACATCCATTTCGCCCGCCGGAGCGGGCACCGATTC
>Ga0193726_1000420_pt1 | contig 46324 bp, 53 predicted proteins | sample H2c1metaG_FD_144928 | JGI IMG/M metagenome (GOLD analysis project Ga0193726, IMG submission 144928) | Soil microbial communities from a riparian zone of the East river system, Colorado, United States - H2c1 | ecosystem: Environmental > Terrestrial > Soil > Riparian zone | place: USA: East River... | reverse complement strand
ACTGACAGGACTGAATGTATGCACCTTCCGCCATCTAACAACGCGTTCGAGATCGGACGCACCAACAAGCGGTGCACCGCTCAACGCGAACGTCAGGCCGCCGCCAGCAACTCCGGGATTCCCGACTCGAGCGCAAGCAACGCGCGCTTTCGATCTAGCCCGCCCGCGTAGCCCGTAAGGCTGCCGTTCGAACCGACGATACGGTGGCAGGGGACGATGATGCTGATCGGATTGCGCCCGGTCGCGGCGCCCGCGGCGCGCGCGCTGCCCGGGAACCCGGCGTGGCGTGCGAGCTCGCTGTAGGTGATGGTCTCGCCGAAACCGACCGCGGAGATCGCCTTCCACACGGAGCGCTGAAACGGCGTGCCTTCGGGCGCGAGCGAAGACTCGAAGCGCTTGCGCTCGCCGCCGAAGTATTCGGCCAGCTCGCGTTTCGCCTGGCGCAGCGGCGCGTGGCGCGCGTCCCGCCGCCATTCCGGATCGACCCGCGGAAAATATTTCTGGCCGTCGAACCAGACCCCGGACACTCCCTCGCCGCTCGCGACGAGCAGCATCTGCCCTTGGGGACTTTCGTAGAGATCGTAGTAATGCATGATTTACTCCTTTGTCAGTGATTGCCACAGATGCATCACGGCGTACGCGCGCCAGGGCCGCCAGGCTTCGCCTGCGGCCAGAATCTGGCGCGCGCCGGTTTCGCCGAGCGCCTTCATCACGCCCAGATCCGTGTGCGGAAATGCGTCGGGCCAGGACAGCGCCCGCATCGCGATGTATTGCGCGGTCCATTCCCCGACACCCGGCAGTGCGCGCAGCACGGCTAGCGTCGCCTCGATGTCGGCGTTCGGCATGAGAGCGAGGCGTCCGTCCGCCACTGCGCGTGCGAGCGCGACGACGCTGCGGGCGCGCGCGCCGGGCATGCCAAGGCGCGCGATGCGTCCCGGCGACAGGGCGGCAACGCGTATCGCCGTCGGAAACAGCGTCGTGAGCGAATCGAACGGAGTCTCGATCGGGTCGCCGAACGCCGCGGCGAAGCGGCCGGCAACGGTACGCGCCCCAGCCACCGTCACCTGCTGGCCGAGGATCGCGCGCACAGCCATTTCGAAACCGTCGAACGCGCCGGGCACGCGCAAGCCCGGACGCCGCTTTGCCAGCGGACCCAGCGCCTGTGCCACCTCGGCGGGATGGCATGCGAGATCCATCAGCGCCTTGACGCGCGAGAGCACCGGCGGCAGCGCCTTGGCGAGCGACGCGGAGACCGCGACGCGCAACGTGGGTTTTTTGGGCGACATCTCAACCGCAATCCAGCCGGAATGCTCCTTGCCGTCGACCAGGATGCGCACCGTGCGGCGATAGCAGCCGCCCTCCACCGCTTCGACGCCGGCGATAGCGCGCACGCCGAGGAATGCACTCACCGCCGGCCAATCGAAAGGCGGCCGGAAACTCAGCTCGAACTTGAGGACGTCGGCTGCGACGGCTGCGGGAATGCCATTCCGCCGCTGAACGCGCAGTTGACCGGGCCTGAGGCGGTAGCGCTGCTTGAAGAGCGCGTTGAAACGCCGCACGCTGCCGAAGCCGCTCGCGAACGCCACCTCGGTGACCGGCAGCGCCGTGTCGGTGAGGAGACGCTTCGCGAGCAGCAGCTTTTGAGTCTGCGCGAATTCCACCGGCGATACGCCGAACTCGGCGCCGAAAGCGCGGCGCAGGTGGCGGTCGGTGATGCCCAGACGCCCGGCGAGGGTATCCAGTCCCTCCTGATCCAGCGTCCGGTCTTCCATCATGCTCGCGGCGGCCTGGGCGAGGCGCGAGGTCGCATCCACGCTCGCGTTGCCGGGCGCGAGCTCCGGCCGGCAGCGCAGGCACGGCCGGTAACCGCCGGCCTCCGCGGCCGCCGCGCTCGGGAAAAAGCGGCAGTTCTCTCGCTTGGGCGGTTTGACCGTGCACACCGGGCGGCAATAGATGCGCGTCGACGAGACCGCGACGAAAAAGCGGCCGTCGAACCTCGCATCGCGCGCCTTGAGCGCCCGGTAGCAGATGTTGGAGTCCAGCGTCATGCGCGCATTATGAGCGCCGCGGCCGGCCTTGTCTGGCCGTTTTCGGACATCGGAGCAAGGGGCCGGGCCCGAACGGGATTTCAGGAGTAGGCTGTGGATGAGGGCGCCGCCATTGGGTAATGCCCAAATTTTTTCAGGGAGACTGCAATGAATACGTCGATCCGCAGTTGGCAGTTCTCAATGCGTGCGTGCACGGCGCTTGCTCTCGCCGGTGCGCTCTCCGTCGTGCACGCGCAGACGCCGCCGCGCCCGCCGCTCGTCAAGGAAGGCACCACCGTCAAGATCTCCAACCATGTGTGGGTGATTCCCGACGAAAAAGTACCGATGGTGCCCAACGTCGGCATCGTCGTCGGCAGCCGCGCGACACTGGTGGTCGATCCCGGCATGGGATTGAAAAGCGGGCAGGCCGTGTTGAACGAGGTGGGCAAGGTCAGCCGCAACAGCGAGCTCTACATCCTCAACACGCACTTCCATCCCGAGCACACGACCGGCGAAGCGGCGTTTCCCGCCAGCACGAAAATTTTTCGGCCCGCCGCGCAGCAGCAGGACATCGACGAGATGGGCATGAAGTGGGTCGACATTTTCCGCAGCCGCTCGCCGCTGATCGCCGACGTCCTGAAGGACATCACTTCGTTTCGCACGCCCAATGAAACCTTCGAGCGCGAAAAAATAATCGATCTCGGCGGCGTGCGCGTGCGCATGGTGTGGCTCGGTCCCGGCCACACGCGCGGCGACAGCATCATCGTGGTCGAAGGCGAGGGCGTGATGTTCTCGGGCGACCTTGCCATGAAGCGGCTCTATCCCGCGTTCGCCACGCCGCAATCGAGCGCGCGCAACTGGCTGGTCGCGCTCGACCGCATGGATGCCTACAAGGCGACCAAGCTCGTGCCCTCGCACGGCGAAATGGCCGACGCGTCCATCATCGGCGCCTACCGCGACTATCTGAAGGCGCTGCAGGCGCGCGCGACGCAACTCAAGCGCGAAGGCAAGCCGTTGGACGAAGCATCCAAGGCGCTGACGTCGGAATTCAGCGCGAAGCACCGCGACTGGGACCAGTCGGCGCGCATCGCCGGCGCGGTGGCGGTGATGTACAACGAGTAGTGTTACTGAAATTCCCGATCAAAGCGGCTTAGCCCGCTCGTTGAGCTCGATCAATGTGCCCCAGGGATCCTTGATGAACGCCAGCTTGGAACCGTCCGGGCGCGCCACGATCTGTCGTTCGAGCGGAACGCCTCCGGCCTCGAGCTTCCTGGCGAAAGCGACGAGGTCCTTCACGTCGAAGCCGATGTGATCGAGGTGGCGGCCCTTGGTCGGGACGGTCGGCTTGTCGCTCCTGGTGAAAGTCAGGTTGGCGCCCGGAACGTCGGCGGCCTGGTTGCGCCCGCGCTTGCCTGGCTGCGCCCCGAAGTGCCTGGCGTACCACGCCTGCATCTCGGGGATCGCGCTCTCGGCCACGTAGAAGTGCACGTGGTGGTGCCGGATCGGGATCGTCTGACTCTTGTCCTCCAGGATCTCGACCTTCAGGCCCTCGCCCGTCATGATCCAGGCTTGGTCGGTGCGGCCCTCGTTGCCGGGCGCCACCGCGACGCCGGCGGCCTTCCATCTGGCGACCGCCTCGGCCACGTTGGGGACGATGAAGCCGACATGATTGATCACCGTGCCTTCGGTGCCGCCGGTCGGCGGCGGCGTGCCCGGCGCCTGATGCAGGAAGACGGCGACGCCGGGGAAGCGGACGATCTCGAAGTCGCCGGGCTTGATCGCGGTGCCGCCGAGCGCCACGAACAGTTTCTTGTTGGCCTCGACCTGCTGCGAATTGAGATGCCAGTGTCCCATCGTCACGCCCGCCTCGTTGGGCGGGTAGGCCTGGGCGAACGCGGTGCCTGTCGCGAGGCTCCACAACAGCAGCATCGAAACGAATGCTTTCATGATGTCCTCCGGGAAGTTTGTTCGTGAATCCGTGTCCTAGGCAATCGCGGTCGCGCTGGCAGCGGCGAGCCCCGGCATCTCGAACCCGCGTGCTTCGAGCTCCGCCGTCAGCGCCTTGTTCTGCGCGGGCGTGAGCTCGACCAGCGGAGGCCTCACCGTCGCCCAGTCCGGGTCGCGCCCGAAGTGCGCGATGACCGCTTTCAGCGCCGCCATCATCGGATATTTCTGCATGACGTTGCGCGTGGCGGTGATGCCTTTCTGAAGCTCGTCCGCGCCGGAACCGCGCCAGTTCTCGAAGACCTTGTTGATCGCGCCGGGGTTGATGTTGCCGGTCGCGGTGATGCAGCCCTTCCCTCCGTCCCGCATGTTGTCGAGCAGAAACACCTCGCTGCCCGCGAACACGTCGAAGCCGGATTTGGCAAAGGCATCCAGCATGGCCTTGGTGTTGTTCCAGTCGCCCGAGGAATCCTTCACACCGGCGACCGTACCCGGAAATTTCTTCAGCAGCCGCTCGATCAGCGGCAGCGTGATCGGCACCTGCGACACCGGCGGGATGTGATAGAGATAGACCTGCAGGCGCGCATCGCCCACGCGCTCGATGACTTCGGCGAAATTCCTGTACAGACCTTCGTCGGACACGCCCTTGTAGTAGAACGGGGGCAGCATCAAGACACCCGCGCAACCGAGGGCGGTGGCGTGTGCGGTAAGCCGCACCGAGTCGGTCAGCGCGCTGCAGCCGGTGCCCGGCATCAGCTTGTCGGCGGGCACGCCTTCCTGGATCAGCGTCTCCAGCAACACCATACGCTCTTCGACCGAAAGCGAATTCGCTTCGCTGTTGGTGCCGAACACGGCAAGGCCGCGGCAGCCGTTCGCGAGCAGCCACTTGCAGTGACGCACATAGCGTTCGCGATCGGTAGACAGGTCGCGTTTGAAGGGTGTCACCACCGGGGAGAGCACGCCTGAGAGTCGTGTCGGAGCGGTCATGGCGGAGGGTCCCGCGAAAAAAGTCAGCCGGCATTATCGCACCGAAAATCCCCGCCGACAGGCGTCGCCGTTTGACAAATACAGGCCCCACGCCTAACCTCGGTCGGCAACAAGAATCGAACTCTCAGAGAGGAGAAAACGATGATCCGTATCGCATCCGGACTCGCGCTTGCTGTCGCGCTCACGGCGGTATCGGCCGTGGCCTGCGCGCAGGAGGTCAGCTTGCGCGTGGTGAGCGCGTTCCCCGAGAACCTGTATTACGTCAAGCGCCTCACCGACTGGATCCAGAAGGTGAATGCCGAAGGCAAGGGCACGCTGCAGCTCAACTTCATCGGCGGGCCGAAGGCCATTCCCACGTTCGAAGTCGGCAATGCGGTGAAAACCGGCGTGGTCGACATGGCGATGAGCACCGGGGCGTTCTACACCAACCTCATGCCCGAGGCCGACGCGCTCAAGCTCACCCAGCTGCCCGCGGCGGAGCTTCGCAAGAACGGCGCCTACGATTACATCAACAAGGTGTGGGCCGAGAAGGCGAACATGTATTACCTGGCGCGCGTGGTCGACAACACGCCCTTCCATCTCTACATCAACAAGAAGATCGACAAACCCGACCTCACCGGGATGAAGCTGCGCATCACGCCGGTGTACCGCGACTTCTTCCAGGCGCTCGGCGGAACGGTGGTGCAGATCGCCCCCGGCGAGGTCTACACCGCGCTGGAGCGCGGCGTGGTGGACGGCTACGGCTGGCCGATCCATGGCCTCTTCGACCTCAACTGGCAGGAACACACCAAGTACCGCGTCGATCCCGGCTTCTACAACGCCGAAGTGTCGCTGATCGTGAACCTCGACAAGTGGAAGGCGCTCACGCCGGCGCAGCGCGGCTACCTTGCGAAGCAGGCGCTCGCGTTCGAAGCGCAGAACGAGGAATGGGGCAAATACAACGCCGAGGAGGCGCAACGCCAGGCAAAGGCCGGAATCCAATCCATCCGCTTCGACGCCGCCACCTCGCGGCAATACCTGGACAAGGCCTACGAGGTGGGTTGGGCGAGCATCATCAAGGCGAGTCCGGAGCACGGACCGAAAATGAAAGCCCTCTTTTCCAAGTGAGATTTCTCTTGGGATAGGTACACGAGGCGCGCCGGGTCGTGATCGAACGCCTGTCCGAGGCACACGGGAAACTACTGAGCGCGCTCGCGCTCGTCGCGTGCGCGCTGCTCTTTCTCATGACGCTCATGATCTGCGGCGACGTGCTGTTGCGCAACACCGCCATCGTCCCCGGCGTCAGGAACATCGCCTGGAGCAACGAAGTCTCCGAGGCGACGCTCTACCTCGTCACCATGCTCACAGCGCCGTGGCTCCTGCGCCAGGGACGGCACATCCGGGTGGACGTCGTGCTGCGCATCCTGCCGAAGAAGCTCGGCTGGTACTGCGAATGGGCCTCCGATGTCCTTGCATTCGCCTGCTGCGTCGCGATGGCGGCCTACGGCGCGAGCGCGACGCTTGCGAGCTGGAAAGCGGGTTCGATGTCGGTGAAGACGCTGGTCATGCCGGAATGGTGGCTGCTCGCGCCGCTGCCCGTGGCGTTTCTGCTGCTCGCGATCGAGATGCTGTTCCGCATGCGCAGGCTCCATCTCGGCGAGCGCGCGCCGCGCGACGACGCCGTGTCGGCAGGCTGAAGGCATCGCATGTCCTGGGAAGCGGCGGCGTGGCTGATGCTCGGCGGATCGACTGTGCTGCTTTTCCTCGGGCTGCCCGTCGCGTTTTCCTTCATCGTCATCAACCTCGTCGGGGCGGTGCTGTTCCTGGGCGGCGAAGCGGGACTGGTACAGCTCGCGCGCAACAGCGTCGGGTCGGTCGCGAGTTTCTCGCTCACGCCGATTCCGCTTTTCATCCTGATGGGAGAAGTGCTGTTCCACACGGGTCTTGCCGTCAAGGTGATCGACGGCGTGGAGCGGCTCATACGTCAAGTGCCGGGTCGCCTTGCCGTGGTAGCGGTGGTCGCGGGAACAGTGTTCTCGGCGATCTCCGGATCGACGATCGCGACCACCGCGATGCTCGGCAGCCTGATGCTGCCGGTGATGCTCGCGCGCGGCTACCATCCGACCATGGCGGCCGGCCCGATCATGGCGATCGGCGCCGTGGACATGCTGATACCGCCTTCGGCGCTCACCGTGCTGCTGGGGAGCCTCTCCGGAATTTCGATTTCCAAGCTCCTCATCGGCGGCATTGTGCCGGGCCTGATACTCAGTCTCGCGTTTGTCGTGTACATCGTCCTGCGCGTCAAAATGAATCCCTCGCTCGCGCCGACCGCGGGATTCGCGGAATACCGCGGTTGGGAGAAGCTGCGGCCGTTCATACAGTACGTGGTGCCGCTGGTTTCGATCTTCGTCGTCGTGGTGGCCTCGATGTCGGCGGGCTGGGCGACGCCGACGGAATCCGCCGCGATCGGCGCGCTCTTCACCATGGTACTCGCCGCCGCCTACCGGGCGCTGACCGCGAAGAACCTGCTGCAGGCTCTGCGCGGCACGGCAGGCATCTCGGGAATGATCCTCTTCATCATCGTGGGCGCGATGACCTTTTCGCAGATCCTGTCCTTTTCCGGCGCGAGCAACGGCCTGGTCGAGATCATCGCGAAGCTCGGCCTTTCGCCGATGGCGCTGATCGCGGCGATGATGCTGGTGCTGATCTTCCTCGGGCTCTTCGTCGAGCAGGTGAGCATGATGCTGATCACGCTGCCGATCTTCATGCCGCTGGTGCAGAAACTCGGCGTGGACCCGGTGTGGTTCGGCGTGATGTTTCTCATCTGCATGCAGCTGGGACTCCTGCTGCCGCCGCACGGCTTGTTGCTCATGACCATGAAGGGCGTGTCGCCGCCGCAAGTGACGATGGCGCACATCTTCCGCGCGGTGATTCCCTATCTCTGCATGAGCTTGCTCGTGCTGGTGCTGGTATTCTTCGTGCCCGCGGTCGCGGTATGGTTGCCGAAGGCGCTGTTCTAGTATCGGGCTGCTGAAATGGAACGCTCATTCAAGAAGGAAGTCGAGCTGCTCAAGCTCGGTGCGGGACAGACCTTCCACGGCGAAGGCATCCTCGCCGTGACCAAGGCGCTCCTGCAGTCGGGCGTTTCCTACGTCGGCGGCTACCAGGGCGCGCCGGTGTCGCACATGATGGACGTGCTGAACGACGCTCATGACATCCTGGGCGAGCTCGGCATCCATGTCGAGACCAACGCGTCGGAAGCGGGCGCCGCGGCGATGCTGGGCGCGTCGATCAACTATCCGATTCGCGGCGCGGCGACCTGGAAGTCCACGGTCGGCACCAACGTCGCCTCGGACGCGCTGTCCAATCTCGCCTCGGCCGGCGTGCGCGGCGGCGCGCTCATCGTGATCGGAGAGGACTACGGCGAAGGCGCCTCCATCATCCAGGAGCGCAGCCATGCCTTCGCCATGAAATCGCAGATCTGGCTGCTCGACCCGCGGCCGAACCTTCCCACCATTGTCCGGATGGTGGAAAAGGGGTTCGAGCTTTCGGAAGCATCCAATACTCCGGTGATGCTCGAGCTCAGGATCCGCGCCTGCCACGTTCACGGCGCCTTCGAGACGAAAGACAACCGCGCGCCGCGGTTCTCGCTCAACAACACGATCGAAAATCCCGAGTTCGACTTCGGCCGTATTTCGCTTCCACCCGCGACCTACGCGCAGGAAAAGCACAAGATCGAGGTGCGCTGGCCGGCTGCTCAGCAATATATCCGCGAGAACAAGCTCAATGAATTCTTCGGGGGCTCCATCGGTGAACTGGGCATCATCTGCCAGGGCGGCATGTACAACGTCGTGCTGCGCTCCCTGCAGCAGCTCGGCCTGGCCGACGCATTCGGCGAGTCGAAGATTCCGATCTACGCACTGAACGTAACCTACCCGCTGCTCCCGGATGAAATCAGACCGTTCTGCGCGGGCAAGTCTGCGGTGCTCATGGTCGAGGAAGGCCAGCCCGCCTACATCGAGGACGCGCTTCACGCGATCCTGAGACCCAGCAGCATCCCGACGGAGGTCCATGGCAAGGATTTCCTGCCGATGGCGGGCGAATACACCGGCGAAGCGGTGCTCAGAGGCGTCGCGAAATGGGTCCTTGCCATGGCGCACCATATCGAGGGCGTCGATCTCGGCGGCGTTCATGGAGTGCTCGAGGCGATCGAGACGGCGAAGAGGCGCGCGGCCGACCTCCTCGGCGCACCGGTCCCCGCCCGCCCGCCCGGTTTCTGCATCGGCTGCCCCGAGCGGCCGGTGTTCTCGGCGATGAAGCTCCTCGAGCGCGAGTCGGGCGCCTTCCACGTCTCGGGCGACATCGGCTGCCACACCTTTTCGACGCTGCCGCCTTTCAATATCGGCAACACCGTGCTCGGCTACGGCCTGGGGCTCGCGTCCAATTCCGGCATCGCGACTATGTTCGGCAATCGCACCGTGACCATCATGGGCGACGGCGGCTTCTGGCACAACGGCCTCACCTCGGGCGTCGCCAATGCCGTGTTCAACAAGAGCGACGGCATTCTGGTCATCATGAAGAATGGCTATACCTCGGCGACCGGCACGCAGAACATTCCGTCTTCGCTCCACCAGACCGAGTGGAAGTCGGGCGACATGAGCATCGAGCGCGCCTTGAAGGGTGTCGGGGTCGAGTGGATCAGGCCCGTCTATACCTACCGCGTGAGCGAGATGATGAAAACGCTGCGCGAGGCGATGACGTCGGCCTACACGGGGCTGAAAGTCATCATCGCCGATGCCGAGTGCCAGCTTGAGCGCCAGCGCAGGATCCGCCCGCAGATCGCCGCGGCGCTTAAATCGGGCAAGCGCGTGGTGCGCACGCGCTTCGGCGTGGACGAGGACGTCTGCTCGGGCGATCATTCCTGCATCCGTCTCTCGGGCTGCCCTTCGCTCACCGTCAAGGCATCGAGCGATCCGCTGAAGGTCGACCCGGTCGCCCACGTCAACAACGACTGCGTCGGCTGCGGCCTGTGCGGCGAGGTGGCGCACGCGGCCATCCTGTGCCCTTCCTTCTTCCGCGCCGAAATCGTGCAAAACCCCAACCTTTGGGACCGATACGTGGCTCGCCTGCGTAAATTCGTCATCGACAGGTTCCAGCCGGTCGAAGGAAGAATGATCGATACCGATCGGCTCCAACCAGTCGAAAGAACAGCGATAGAGAACCGCAAGGAGATGACGGCATGACGCTTCCCGAGCGTCCCATCACGATTCTCATCGCCGCGCTGGGCGGCGAAGGCGGCGGCGTTCTCGCGGACTGGATCATCTCGGCGGCGACCGCGCGCGATTATCCCGTGCAGAGCACTTCGATTCCGGGCGTCGCGCAGCGCACCGGCGCCACCACCTATTACGTGGAGATCTACCCGGCGAGGACCTCGGAGCTGGGCGGGAAACGCCCGGTGATGGCGCTCACTCCCGCGCCGTCTTACGTGGACGTCATGGTCGCCTCCGAGCTGATCGAGGCGGGACGCGCGATGCAGAACGGCTTCGTCACGCCCGGGCGCACCACTCTCATCGCCTCGACGCATCGCGTCTACACCGTCGCGGAGAAAATGCAGATGGGCGACGGGCGCTTCGACAGCGAAGTCGTCGTCAAGGGTGCCCGGTCGCTGGCCAAGCGCGCGATCCTCTTCGACATGCAGGCTCAATCGAACGCGGCGGGAACGGTGATCAGCGCGGTGATGTTCGGTGCGCTGGCCGGCTCGGGCGTGCTGCCGCTTTCGCGGGGCGATTGCGAAGCGGCGATACGCGCGGGTGGCAAGGGCGCCGAGGCGAGCCTCAAGGGTTTCGCCGCGGGCTACGAACACGCCGCGGGCGAACCCACGCCGACGACGCGAGAGAACAAGCGCCTGCCGAGTTCACCTGCAGAACGGCTCAGGCCGGCTTTCCCGGACGAAACCCGCGCTATCCTCGGGGTAGGCGTGGCGCGCTGCGCAGACTTCCAGGATCGCCGTTACGCCGATCTTTACCTCGATCGTGTCGAGCCGATCGCGAATCTCGACAGCTCGGCCGACGGATACAAGCTGACGATAGCGACCGGCCGCTTCCTCGCGCTATGGATGTGCTACGAAGACGTCATCCGCGTCGCCGACCTGAAGACGCGCAGGAGCCGTTTCGAGCGCGTGCGCGAGGAGGTTCAGGCAAAGCCGCACGAGCCGGTGCACATCGCCGAGTTCCTGAAACCCGGCGTAGACGAGTTCGCGGCGCTGCTGCCGCGGTTTCTCGCGCGCCCTTTGAAGGCTCTGGCCAAGGCCAGCGGTCTCGCCAACAAGCTCAACATCGGCATGCACGTCAGGACGAACAGCGTGCACGGATTTCTCCTGTTACGGCTCCTCGCCTCGCTGCGCCCCCTGCGGCCCCACACCTCGCGTTGGCGCGAGGAACAGGCGCTGATCGGCCGCTGGCTCGGCGCGATCTCGGGTGCGGCAAAGCGCGATCACGCGCTCGCGCTCGAGATCGCGCTGTGCGGACGGCTGATCAAGGGTTACGGCGAGACGCACAAACGCGGCAAAGACAATTTTCTGCGCATTCTCGACACCCTGGTCGAGGGCGACGCCTTGGCCGACGATCGCGCGCGCGTCGACGCGATCCGCAAGGCACGCGAGGCGGCGCTGGCCGATCCGGAAGGACGCAAGCTCGAACAGTTGCTGGAGACGCACGGCATCGCGCCCTTGCCGCCCAAGCCGAAACCCATCGTGTTCTCGCGGCGCAAGCCGGGTGAGCATCGAAACGCCGCCTGATTTCGGCGCGGCGCGCAATCCCGCAGTGCTAGAATCGCGGCTGCGATGAACGACCCGCTAGTACTCAACGATCCGCAGACGTCGAATTTCCAGGTCAATCGCCTGACGCTGGTGGACCCGGGAATTCTCGCGATCGAACGCCAGCGCATCTTCGACGTATGCTGGATCTACGTCGGGCACGAGTCGGAATTGCGCTTGCCCGGCGACTTCAGGACGCGCTCGGTATGCGGCCGGCCGGTGATCTTCAGCCGCGACAGCAAGAACGCGGTGCGCGTGTTCCTGAACACCTGCCGTCACCGCGGCGCGATGGTGTGCCGCGAGCCCGAGGGCAACGCGAAGATCCACACCTGCTTCTACCACGGCTGGAGCTACGATCGCGACGGCAGGCTCGACGGAGTACCGGGGGAGAACGCCTATCCTCCGAGCTTCAGGAAGTCCGACTACGGCCTCATGGAGCCGCCGCGCGTGGAGAGCTACCGCGGCTTCGTGTTCCTCAACTTCGACCCGGACGCGGCGCCGCTCGACGAGTATCTCGCCGGCGCGAAAGAATACATCGACCTGGTAATCGATCAGTCTCCGTCGGGCACGATGGAGGTCATCCAAGGCACGCAGGACTACGATATCCGGGCGAACTGGAAGCTGCTCGTCGAAAACAGCTTCGACGACTATCACCTCCTCACGACCCACTCCACCTGGCTCGACTACCTGAAGAACGCCGGAGTGAAAATGCAGCGACCCGACCGGGACCACCTGCTGCCGTCGCACGGAATCGGCAAGCCGCTCGGAAACGGACATGCGACCACCGACAACGTGAATTTCCGCGGAAGGCCGGTCGCAAAATGGATTCCGGTATACGGCGAGGCAGCGAAACCCGAGATCGAGCGCATCCGCGCGGAGCTCGTCGGCCGGCTGGGCGAGGCGCGGGCGGCGCGCGTCGCCGATACCAACCGCAATCTCATCATATTCCCCAATCTGCTGCTCGCGGATGGGTCCTCCGTGACCATACGCACCTTCTATCCGCTTGCCCCCGACCGCATGCGCGTGTGCGCGTGGGCGCTCGGTCCCAAAGAGGAATCGCCGTCGGCGCGCGCCATCCGGCTCGACGCCTTTCTCACCTTTTACGGTCCGGGTGGGCTTGCCACCCCCGACGATGTCGAGGCGCTCGAGGCGGTGCAGTCGGGCATAGCCGCGACCTACAAGGAAGTCCCGTGGTCGGTCATGTCGCGGGGCATGGGGAAGTCGGGCGAGCAGCTCAACTCGGACGAGCTGCACCTGCGCGCTTTCTGGCTCCAGTGGGAAAAATTGATGCGCACGGAGCGCGCAGTCTGATGCGCGCCCGCTCGGCGCGGAAGAGATCGGCTGCCCACGCTGCCACCGGGATCATGCGCGGGCAAATCGAGGAATTCCTGTTCCACGAGGCGGCGCTGCTCGACGCCTGGCGCCTGGACGAGTGGCTGGACCTGCTCACCCAGGACGCCCAGTACCGCGTGCCTTCGAACGACCGGCCGGAAGCCGATCCGGCGGACACGCTCTTCACTATCGCCGACGATATCAACCGAATCCGCGGGCGGGTCACCCGGCTCAAAGACAAGAACGCCCACGCCGAGCACCCGCGCTCGCGCACCCGCCGGATGATCAGCAACGTGCGCATCGTCGGTCGCGACACGTCGGAGCTGAGCGTGGAGGCGAACTTCGTCGTGTACCGCTTTCGGCGCGATGAAAGCATCCGGGAATACGTCGGGCACTACCGCTACGTCCTGCGGGTCGAGAGCGGCCGGCTCAAGATCGCAAGGCGCGATGCGGTGCTCGACGCGATGGAACTGGGCTCGCTCGGGCTGGTGAGCTTTATATTGTGAGCCCGCGACCTTAGGCGGATCCGACTCGAAAACCGCCGTCTCCGGTCAGCTCGAATCGCCCCTCCCGAACCGCTCGCAGCCAGCGGGCAGTGCGTATCAGGCCTCCAAAGCAGAAAAAATGAATGCCCGCGATGCTCGTGTCGCCGGCGCTCGCAAGGTCTCTCACGAGCACCTCAGGGCCGGCCTCGACCAGAAGGCGCGTTATCGCCTGGGGGCGCGCTTTCAGCGCGCGAATTGAATTGCCGATCCCGCAGAGCGCCGCGAATCGCAGCAGCCGGGGAAGGCTCGCCGGACCCGGCAGCCCGATGCGCACCGGAAGGCCATGTCCCTTCATCTTCGCCGTCCACGAGAGCACCGGTTCGGACTCGAAGCAGAACTGCGTGACCACCTGCAGGTCGAGGCCCGCCCGCCGGGCGAGGTCTTTCTTCGCCGCCAGCGCCGCCTCGAGCGCGGATGCCGCGATCCTGGGATGACCTTCCGGATAACCCGCTATGCACAGATGCACAATGCCATGCCGCTCGAACAGGCCGCTTTCGAGCAGGGCGAGACTCGAATCGAAGGGACCGCTCGCCCGGTCGCTGTCACCGGCGATCACAAGAGCGCAGTCCACGCCCGCTTCGCCGGCCGCGCGCGAAAGATATTCGTCGAGCGCGTCGCGGCTCGCGATTCGGCGCGCTGCCACGTGGGGGACCGGGCGAAGGCCGGCACGCGCGAGACGCATCGCCAGCGCGACGTTTCCATGATAGGTCTGCCCCGGAGGCATGCTGATATAGACGGAGGTGCCCGGTTCCAGCAGGTCGGCGCAAGCGTCGATCTCGGCGGGATCCCTCGACGACAGTTCGAGTGAAGCCCCTGCGAGCAATCCGCGGATGTCGCGCCGCTGGTCCTCCGGCGATGCCCCGGCAACCCGGGAGGCAGTGGGCTCCGTTGTCATCTGCATGCGGCTCAGTCGCGCTTGCGGGAAATCACGAAGGACTCGTCGAGGAACCACAGTCCGCCGTGGCGGCGGAGCACATCCTGCGTGGCTTCAAGGTAGCCCCGGTCGCCCATGACCTCGCCCAGGCGTTGGTCCTCGATCTGCGCGACGTACACGGCAGCGTTCCACGCGGCGAGCAGGGTCGAAGTCCCGATCGCGTCGCTGATTTCCTCAGGCAGCGTGTGCATGTCGTAGCGGAATATCGAGCGGTTGTCTGCGTAGGCATTGAAATTGAGGTCACGGCCCTCGCCGCCCAGCTCGGCGCGCGTCGCTTTCAGGAGTGCGTGGCGGTCGGTCTGAAAGGGGTTTTCGCCCGGCCAGATCCTCTGAACGATCTCCAAGCCCGGGTCGCCGCCGTGCGAGTGAATCGCGATCATCCGTCCACCGGGTGCAAGACTCCGTGCAAGCGGCGCCAGAACTTTGGACGCTTTGAACTCGACCGAGGCGCGAGCGCGGTAGGGCTGCGACGCAATGACCAGATCGTAGTCGGCGCGCGCCGCGCCGCGCCGCGGCAACACCTGGTCGAGCAGAAATTTGTGATCCTCGCGATAGAACACCAGGACCACCGGTTTCGCATAGGCAGGATTGCCGCTCGTCTTGCTGACCGTGGCGCGCCAGTGCTCGTTGAGGAACGGCTGCAACTCGGTGATCTGCTGCTCGAACTCGCTCGAAGTCGCCCCCGTCAACGCAACTTCCTTCCACACGAGGCTGGTTGCGGCCGTAACCGATTTCGGCGTCAACCACGGCGCCTCCGAATAGTAGAGATTGGTCATGACCAGCACCGTCGCCGGGTGCTCGAAAAAGCGGTCCGGCATGCGATCGAGGGCAAGCCGCACGTCCTCCAGACTGATCTCCTTGCCGACGATGTGGAACGGCATCGTCGGGTAGCGCTGGTGCATGGCGCGCATGACGCGGGCGAGCACCGTGCCGTCGCCGACGCCCGCGTCGAAGAGCCGCACGGCAGGAGGCCGCGGGTGGATATTCGCGAGCTCCATGCCGACGCGCTGGGCGACCACCCATTTTTCGCTGCAAGTGTTGACGAACAGCAGGTACTTCTGCCGGTTATCGTAGAATCGGAAGTTCGTCCTGGACTCGACCTTGGGTCCGGGGAGCGCAGGAATCTGCCCCTTGGCCTGATCCGCCCCGGCGCTTGCACCGCCGGCCGGACCGCCCACCGACGAGCGCAGCCGCACCAAGCCGCGGGTCTCCAATGATCGATGCTCTGACATGAACGTGCGCACGCGCTCCACGGTTTCCATGGTCACGCGTCCCCCGATCCGCAGCCGGCTCACGAGCTTCCCGTCGTTTACCGCGCGCCGCCCAAAAGTGGACTCGGCCATTCCGACCCGCCGGCAGTAGTCCGCGATTTCGGTCAACAGTTGATCAGCGGTCACGTCATCCCTCCTTCTTCAGTCCTATGAGCGACGACTGCTTGGCACCTATTACAAAGCGCCGTCCGGAGGAGGGTCAACCACAATTTGGCCCACTGCGAAAGTGGGAAGAAAGTGGGACGTATCTCCCCATGGGCATCTATGTGAGCGCACACTCACGACATGTTTTTTAGTACAATATATTGTATATGTTAAATAAAATAGTACTCATCTCTCTGCGGAATTCCAGAGGCTTTGGCTGAGATAGGCCCCTGGCCCCCGACTGCTGATGATGCTCCCAATGTGAAAAGTGGGCAGTATCCCACTTAGTCAAACGGCCTGCCTTGCGTCCCCGGCCGCCATCCTCTGAGCTACCGCCGAAGGTTGCCGCAACCGCCACCTTTAGCGGAAAATCCCCTCAATCCCTAGCTCCGGAGAAGCCGATGTCCGCCGTGCTTCAGGCAAACCTTGCCGCAGACCGCAAGGCGTTTTACGAAAGGATCGACAAAGCCAACGTCACGCCTTTGTGGGAGGTTCTGCACGGCCTCATTACTCCGACGCCGAACAGCCCGTGCACGCCCTGCCTCTGGAAATGGGACCAGATGTGGCCCTGGATACAGGAGGCGGGGCGACTCATCACCGCCAAGGAAGCCGAGCGGCGTGTGTTGGTGCTTGAAAATCCGGGGCTCCGGGGTCGATCGAGCGTGACTCACAGCCTGTATGCGGGACTGCAGCTGATTCTCCCCGGCGAGGTCGCCCCCTTGCACCGGCACTCGCAATCCGCCCTGCGCTTCATCCTGCTCGGCAGCGGCGCCTATACCGCGGTGGATGGCGAAAAAGTCACGATGAACGTGGGTGATTTCGTGATCACACCGTCGTGGACCTTCCATGACCACGGCAATCCCTCCAAGGAACCCATGGTGTGGCTGGACGGCCTGGACGTTCCGCTGGTCGAGCTGCTCGATGCGCAATTCATGGAAAAGGGATCGCAGGAAGCGCAGCATACCGGCCGCACCGAAGGCGACAACCTCGCGCAATTCGGCAATACCATGAAGCCCGTGGAATACCGGGCGAAAAGCCGGACCTCGCCGCTTTTCTGGTATCCCTACCAGCGCACCCGTGAGGCACTCGAAACGCTGAAACAGGCCAGTGACGCGCATCCCTGCTGGGGCTACAAGCTTCAATACACCAACCCGGTGACCGGTGACTGGGCGATGCCGACCATCGGGACTTTCATGCAGCTCCTTCCGAAACAATTCCGGGGCAAGGACTATCGCTCGACGGATTCCACGGTGTATGCAGTGGTCGAAGGCAGGGGCCGCTGCCACGTCGGCGGCCAAACGCTCGTCTTCGGACCCAGAGACGTATTTGTCTGTCCTTCCTGGCAGCCGTACAGGCTGGACGCCGACGAACAGGCGGTACTGTTCAGCTTCTCGGACCGGCCCGTGCAACAGGCGCTCGATCTTTGGCGCGAGACGTTCTGAGCAGAACCTCGTTCGACGGAAGAAAGCTGACCCGGGTGTTCTTGTCGAAAGGACGCGCCTTTGACGCGCCCCCCCCGCGGCGGAGCGATCTCTCCGGAGCACCAGGATGAACGCGGACAAGACCAATTACGAGCTTCTTTACAATCCGCGGCTCGTAGTCAAGGACTACCAGTCGATTTTCGATCGCTGGGAAAAAGACTCGGAACGCGCCCGTGCCGGCCTCGATTGCTACCTCGACGTGCCCTACGGCGCTGCCGAAACGGAAAAGCTGGACGTCTTCCGCGCGCAGGGAAAAAGCCGTGGGCTCCTGATGTACATTCACGGCGGGTACTGGCGCGCATTCGACAAGAGATCCTTTTCGTTCGTCGCACCGGCGCTCGCGAAGAAGGGCATCACGGTCGCGGTACCGAACTATGCTCTTTGCCCGGCGGTGCAAGTCGAAGACATCGTGATGCAGATGGTCCAGGCCTGTGCCTGGCTGTACCGCAACGGAGAGAACTTCGGCGCACCTGCAAATCGGCTCCACCTTTGCGGGCATTCGGCAGGGGGGCATCTCGCGGCCATGATGCTTTCCTGCCGGTGGCAGAAGTATTCGTCCGACCTGCCGGGTAAGGTCGTCAGCGCCGCCCTGTCGATCAGCGGCTTGTACGACCTCACCGAAATCGTCAAGGTGCCTTCGGTGAATTGCGACGTGCGCCTCGACGAGAGATCCGCGCTGAAAGTCAGTCCAGCGTTCCTGCCGCCCGCAGGCGACGCCTCGCTCTACACCGCCGTGGGCGAAGACGAAAATGAGGGATTCCACATCCAGAACAGGCTCATCGCAGAGCGGTGGGGCAAGGCCCGCCGGATGGACATACCCTGCCCGGGAGCGAATCACTTCACGGTGCTCGATCGGCTCTGCAATCCGGAGAGCGTGATATTCAAGTCCGTAGTCAATATGGTAGAGCTCTGAGACGGAACAGACGTTGCTTGCGCCCTGGGCCAGGAACCGCTCATCCCGCGCAAAAGAAAGCAAAAAATCCGCGCATGGAACCGAAGCAGCTGCTCATACAAAGCTTTCAGGCCGCTGTAGCCGCCGCCGACCCGCTCAAGATCCTCCCGAGTCAGCTTCCCCCTCCGCCATCGGGCAGGACCCTCGTGATCGGGGCGGGCAAGGCCGCCGCTTCGATGGCCCTTGCGGTTGAACGGCATTGGCCCGAGGACGCGATGCTCGAAGGTCTGGTGATCACGCGTTACCGGCACGGATTGCCCACACGCCGTATCCAGGTCATCGAAGCCGGACACCCTGTTCCGGATGAGATGGGCGAGTCCGCCGCAAAGGAAATCCTGCAAAGGGTCGGAAGGCTGGCGCCCGGCGACCTGTTGTTGGCGCTGATCTCCGGCGGTGGTTCGGCCCTGCTCAGCCTGCCCGTCGAAGGCGTCGGCATGCAGGCTCTGAAAGCAACGACGAAGGAGCTGCTTCGCAAGGGCGTGCCGATTCAGGACATGAACACCGTGCGCAAGCACCTCTCCGCGATCCAGGGCGGGCGGCTTGCCGCGGCCTGCAAAGCACCGGTGCTCTCGCTCATCATCTCGGATGTCACGGGTGACGATCCCACTCACATTGCCTCAGGTCCTTGCGCCCCGGACCCCTCGACGTACCGCGAGGCGATCGAGATCCTCGAGCGCTATCGTGTCAACACCCCGCCGGCAGTGAGGGAACACCTCGAGCGGGGCGTGCGCGGCGAAACCCCCGAAACGCCCAAACCGGGCGACAGGATTTTTTCCAACGTTGAAAACCGCGTGATCGCCTCTGGACGGCAGGCGCTGCGCGCGGCACAGGATGTTTTCCATCTGCATCGGATTCAAACCATGAACCTCGGCGACGGCGTGACGGGCGAGGCATCGGAGGTGGGAAAAGTCTATGGCGCACTCGCCCGGCAAATCGCGCATCACGGCGAACCTGCCAAGCCGCCGCTCGCCTTGATTTCCGGCGGCGAATGTACGGTCACCGTGCGTGGCGATGGTCGCGGTGGGCGCTGCACGGAGTTTCTCTTGTCTCTCGCCGTCGACCTTGCGGGAACCGGGAACGTCTTCGCCATTGCTTGCGACACCGATGGCATCGACGGCTCCGAGGACAACGCCGGTGCAGTGCTGCTGCCCGATTCTCTCGAGCGCGGGATGGAGCTCGGAATGAATGCCCGAACGCTGCTCGCCAACAACGACGGATACGGATTTTTCTCGGGGCTCGGGGATCTCGTCGTAACGGGGCCGACACGGACCAACGTCAACGATTACCGGGCGATTCTCATCCTGTAGGCGGAGAGCGACGATCTCGCGCGGACTCGACGGCTGCCTTCGGGAACCTGCCCACATCCCCAAACCCGGCGGAAGCACTCGTAAAAAAGGCCGGAGCAACCCGGCCTTTTGTTCGAAACTCGAAGCGCCTAAGCCTTCACGCCCTTCGCTTCGGCTTCTTTCTCCGATTCCGGGCGATCGAGCAATTCGATCAGAGCCATGGGCGCGTTGTCTCCCTTCCTGAACCCGTGCTTCAGGATGCGCAGGTAGCCGCCGTTTCGTTTGGCGTAGCGCGGCCCGATCTCGGTGAACAGCTTTGTCACCATGTCGCGATCGCGCAAGCGGTTGAAGGCGAGGCGCCGGTTGGCGAGCGTAGGTTTCTTGCCCAGGGTGATCATGGGCTCGACGACGCGACGCAGCTCCTTTGCCTTGGGCAGAGTGGTTTGGATGAGCTCGTGCTTCAGGAGCGAAACCGCCATATTGCGGAACATCGCCAGGCGATGGCTGCTGGTGCGGTTGAGTTTTCTGAGTCCGTGACGGTGACGCATTTTTTTGTTCCTTCGCCTCGATCAGGAGGTGCGGGCGGTCTCCAGTCCTGCCGGCGGCCAGTTCTCGAGCTTCATGCCCAGAGTCAGCCCGCGCGAGGCGAGGACTTCCTTGATCTCGTTAAGTGACTTGCGGCCGAGATTGGGCGTCTTGAGAAGTTCGGTTTCGGTGCGCTGGATCAGGTCACCGATGTAGTAGATGTTTTCCGCCTTGAGGCAATTTGCCGAGCGCACGGTGAGCTCGAGGTCGTCAACGGGTCTCAGCAGAATCGGGTCGACTTGCGGGGCCTTTTTCTCCTCGACCGCCGGAGCCGTGCCTTCGAGCGCGGCGAACACGGAAAGCTGATCCACCAGAATCCTCGCGGCGTACCGTATCGCCTCCTCGGGCTCGATCACGCCGTTGGTCTCGATATCGATGATCAGCTTGTCCAGGTCGGTGCGCTGCTCGACGCGCGCGGATTCGACCGAATAGGACACGCGCCTGACGGGTGAGAACGAAGCGTCCAGAATGATCTTGCCTATGCCCTTGGATTCTTCCGGGACGACGCGCAGATTTCCGGGAACGTATCCGCGCCCCTTCTCGATCTTGATCTGCATCTCGAGTTTGCCGCCTGGGGAGAGATGCGCAATGACGTGCTCCGGGTTGATGATCTCTACGTCGTGAGTGGCTTCGATGTCCCCCGCGGTGACCGGACCTTCGCCCTTTTTCTTCAGATTGAGCAGCACGTCCTCGCGATTATGGACCTTCAGCACCACGCCCTTGAGGTTGAGCAGGATGTCGACGACATCTTCCTGGACACCCTCGATCGTCGAGTATTCGTGCAGCACTCCGCCGATCTGCACTTCGGTCGCGGCGAAACCCGGCATCGACGAAAGCAGGACGCGGCGCAGCGCATTGCCGAGCGTGTGCCCATACCCCCGCTCGAACGGTTCCATCACCACTTTCGCGTGATTGGGGGCGATTCCCTGGACGTCGATAATGCGCGGTTTCAGAAATCCATTGGTTTGCATGTGAGACCCTCGATACGATATGGCTTGCGCCGGTTGCTACAAGTGCCGCGTTATTTCGAATACAACTCGACGACCAGGCTTTCGTTGATCGTGGAAGGCAGTTCCGAACGCACTGGAAGCGCCTTCATCTTGCCCTTCATTTCCTTGGCGTCGACTTCCATCCATTCCGGGAAGCCGCGCGTTTCGGCCGCCGTGATCGAACCCTTCACCCGGAGCTGCTCCTTCGCCTTCGCCGCAACTTCGACGGTGTCACCCGGCCGCACCTGGTAAGACGGCACGTTGACACGCTTGCCGTTCACGAGGATGCCGTTGTGGCGGACGATCTGGCGCGCTTCGGTGCGGCTTGCACCAAACCCCATCCGGTAGGACACGGTATCGAGGCGCGACTCCAACAGTTGCAGAAGGCGTTCACCCGTGACGCCCTTGCTGCGCGAGGCCTCCGCGTAGGTCTTGCGAAACTGGCGCTCGAGCAGTCCGTAAATACGCCGCAACTTCTGCTTCTCACGCAGCTGCTTGCCGAAGTCGGACATGCGACCGCCGCTTTTCTGGCCGTGCTGTCCCGGCGCGTAACTGCGCCGCTCGATCGCGCATTTGTCGGTGAAGCATTTTTCGCCCTTGAGGAAGAGCTTCTCTCCTTCGCGGCGGCACTGGCGGCACTTGGGTTGCAGATCTCGGGCCATGCTTGTTCCTTTTATATGCGCCGCTTTTTCGGCGGCCGGCATCCGTTATGGGGCACGGGCGTCACATCGGCGATGCTGCTGATCTTGAGACCGAGCGCGTTAAGGGCGCGCACGGCCGATTCGCGGCCGGGGCCAGGACCCTTGATGCGCACCTCGAGATTCTTCACGCCGCACTCCTGCGCGGCCCGGCCGGCCTGTTCGGCTGCGACCTGAGCGGCAAAAGGCGTGGATTTCCTCGACCCCTTGAAGCCGGCGGCCCCGGAAGTCGCCCAGGCAAGAGCATTGCCCTGGCGGTCGGTGATGGTCACGATGGTATTGTTGAACGAAGCGTGAATATGGGCGATGCCCTCGGCCACGTTTTTCTTGACCTTCTTGCGAATGCGTGCTGCTGCGGTCGGTGCGGCCGGCGGTTTTGCCATGGACGGAATCCTCGGTAGCGCTCAGCCGGCCTTTGGGGCGGCGGCGGTGATCTTGACTGCGGCCTTACGCGGCCCCTTGCGGGTGCGCGCGTTGGTGCGGGTACGCTGCCCGCGTACCGGCAGACCCTTGCGATGACGCGTTCCGCGATAGCAGCCGAGGTCCATCAGCCGCTTGATATTCATGGAGACCTCGCGACGCAGGTCACCTTCGACGGTAAATCTTGCCACCTGCTCGCGCAGTCGCTCCATGTCGGATTCAGACAAGTCCTTGATTTTAGAAATCTTATTGATCTTGGCCGCGGCGCAGATCGCCTGCGCACGCGAGCGGCCGACACCGAAGATCGCCTGCAGCGCAATCTCGGCATGTTGGTGGTTCGGAATGTTAACCCCAGCTATGCGGGCCATGTCCTACTCCGTTCGTTCGCCAGTTAAATGGGAAACCCGAAATTATAACGTGAAATCCGTCCGTTAACTACCGATTTGCTACCCCTGTCGCTGTTTATGGCGCGGGTCCTTGCAGATCACACGCACCACACCCTTGCGGCGCACGATCTTGCAGTTGCGGCAAATCTTCTTTACCGAGGCCAATACCTTCATTCGCGTTTCCTTTCGTTCACTTGGCGCGGAATATAATGCGTCCGCGCGTGAGGTCGTACGGCGTCAACTCTACCGTGACCTTGTCGCCAGGCAGGATGCGAATGTAGTGCATGCGCATCTTGCCGGAAATGTGTCCTAGCACGACGTGTCCGTTTTCCAGCTTTACCCGAAAAGTTGCGTTGGGCAGCGTTTCCATGATCTCGCCCCCCATCTGGATCACGTCTTCCTTGGCCATGCTCTCCCTTAGCGGGTCGGGAACCCCGCTCCCTTGAAATTCGCCTTCTTGAGCAGGCTCTCGTATTGGTGCGTCATGATGTAGGCCTGCACCTGCGCCATGAAATCCATCGTCACGACGACGATAATGAGGAGCGAAGTCCCGCCGAAATAAAACGGCACGTTGAACTTGAGGATCAGCATCTCCGGCAGCAGACACACCAGAGTCACGTATATCGCTCCTGCCAGGGTCAATCTCAAGAGAATCTTCTCGAGGTATTTCGCCGTCTGCTCGCCCGGCCGGATGCCCGGAACGAAGGCGCCGGATTTCTTCAGGTTGTCTGCCGTTTCTTTCGGGTTGTATTGCAGCGCCGTATAGAAAAAACAGAAGAACACGATGGCGCTCGCGTACAGCAGCACATAAATCGGCTGGCCCGGGGTCAGCGTAGAGGCGAGATCCCTGATCAACAGGCTGAATGCCGGTCCGACCTGCCCTCTCGTCAACAATTCCCAGGAGCTGCCGCCGGCGACCCCGCTGGTAAACCACCCGGCGAGCGTTGCGGGAAAGAGGATGATGGAGGAAGCGAAAATCGGAGGGATCACGCCCGACATGTTGAGCTTGAACGGCAGGTGCGAGGCCTGCCCGCCGTAGACCTTGTTGCCGACCTGGCGCTTAGCATAGTTCACCAGGATTTTCCTCTGGCCGCGTTCCACGAAGCACACGCCCCAAGTCACGACGGCCACCGCGGCCGTTATCAAAATCGCGGTGAGCGGATGCATCGCGCCGGTGCGAACCAGCTCCAGAAGTCCCGCGACCGCGTTCGGAAGTCCCGCGGCAATTCCGGCAAAGATGATGATCGAGATCCCGTTGCCCAAGCCCCGCTCGGTGACCTGCTCACCGAGCCACATCAAAAACATGGTGCCGGTCACCAGGGTCACGATTGTCGTGAAGCGAAACAGGAGGCCCGCTTCGATCACCGCCTGCGATTGGAGGAAGATCGAGATGCCGAACGCCTGAAACAGCGCCAGGAATACGGTGGCGTAACGCGTGTATTGCGTGATCTTGCGCTGGCCGGACTGTCCTTCTTTCTTGAGCGCTTCAAGCTGCGGGGACACCGCAGTCATGAGCTGCATGATGATCGAAGCAGAGATGTAGGGCATGATGCCGAGCGCGAAAATGGTAAAGCGCGACAGGGCTCCGCCCGAGAACATGTTGAACAGTCCCAGCATGCCGCCCTGCTGGGACTGGAACATCTCGGCGAGTTTGACCGGGTCGACTCCGGGCACCGGAATATGCGCGCCAATCCGGAATACGACCAGCGCCCCGAGCAGGAACAGGAGGCGCTTCTTCAGGTCACCGTATTTTCCGGTCTTGCCGAGCTGAGGAATCTGCGCTGCCATCTCAGCCTTACTTGCCCTTCTTGCCTTCGGGCCCGGGCTTGGACTGCCCCGCCGTCTTGCCAGCTTCGCCCTTGCGCTCGCCTCGGGCCTCGCTCTTCACTTTGGCGTCCTTCTGCGCGGGCTTGTCCGTCTCGGGTTTGGCCGCTTCCTTGCCGGACTTTCCCTCGGCCTGCGCCTGGGGTGCCGGTATGGCCTTGGGCTCGCGCTTCGGCTTGGGTTGCGGAATCGGCGCATCGGTGCTGCCGCCCGCCGCTTCGATCGCAGAGCGCGCGCCCTTGCTGACCGCAATGCCGACAAGGGCGACTTTGCGCGTGAGCTTGCCGGAAACGATCACCTTGGCCCTCTTGGCCGATCCCGGAACGACACCTGCGTCCTTCAACACCGCGAGGTCGATTTTCTCGGCCTTGACGCGCTCGAGATCCGATAGCAGCACCTCGGCGGTATCTTCCCGCGTCAGCGACTTGAAGCCGCGCTTGGGAAGCCTGCGCTGCAGCGGCATCTGGCCGCCTTCGAAGCCGACCTTGTGAAAGCCTCCGGATCGCGCTCTTTGGCCCTTGTGCCCGCGGCCGCCTGTCTTGCCCGTCCCCGACCCGATGCCTCGGGCGACGCGCTTGCGCGCGTGCTTCGAGCCGGGAGCGGGTTTCAGCGTATTGAGTTCCATCTAGCTCTCCAACCGCACCAGGTAGTTCACGCTGTTGATCATGCCCCGCACCTGCGGAGTGTCTTTCAACTCGACGGTCTGGCGAATTCGCCGCAAGCCAAGGCCGCGCACCGTGGCGCGATGCTCGGTCTTGCAGCTGATGGGGCTCTTGATGAGCGTCACGCGGATTTTTTTGTCAGCCATAGGGGTGCCTTCAGCTCGTGATTTCCTCGATCGACTTGCCGCGTTTGGCCGCGATCTCCGCGGGGGTGTTCATTCTTTTCAAGCCGTCGAGTGTTGCGCGAACCACGTTGTAGGGGTTGGTCGAACCGAGGCACTTCGCGAGAACGTTGGTCACACCCATCACTTCGAACACGGCCCGCATGGGACCGCCTGCGATGATGCCGGTACCCTCCGATGCGGGCTGCATGATCACCTTCGAAGAACCGTGCTTGCCGATCACGGCGTGCTGCAGCGTGCCGTTCTTCAAAGACACGCGGAACATCTTGCGGCGCGCTTCTTCCAGCGACTTCTGCACGGCCACCGGCACTTCACGTGCCTTGCCTTTGCCCATGCCCACCCCTCCGTCACCGTCGCCGACCACCGAGAGCGCGGCAAAACCTAGGATCCGTCCGCCCTTCACCACCTTGGTGACGCGGTTTACGGCCACCATCTTCTCCTTCAGGCCGTCCGTACGCTGTTCGCCGCCCTGCATCCTGGGTTGCATTCTCGCCATCGTGTTTCCTTTAGAGTCCTTGTCTAAATTGGGGCTTTAGGAGGGATTCCCCCGTATTCGCCGCCACTCTAGAACTTGAGGCCGGCTTCTCGCGCGGCGTCCGCCAGCGCTTTGACCCTGCCGTGGTACTTGTAGCCTGAGCGGTCGAACGCGACCGCTTGTATGCCCAGTCCTTTTGCTTTTTCGGCGATACGCTTGCCTATCGCCACAGCTGCCGCCTTGTTGCCGCCGTTCGAAACTTTGGCGCGTATTTCTTTTTCTATGGTGGAGGCCGAAGTCAACACCTTGCCGTCCGCGGAGCACAGCTGCGCGTAGATATGCGTGTTGGTTCGATGCACGGCCAGCCGCACGGCCGCCAATTCATGGATTTTCCGGCGCGTCTGCGAAGCGCGTCTGAGTCTTGCCGATTTTTTATCGATCATCGCTGTGTCCTACTTCTTCTTCGTTTCCTTCAAGATCACCTGCTCGTTGGCATAGCGCACGCCCTTGCCCTTGTAAGGCTCGGGCGAGCGGTAGGCGCGCACTTCGGCCGCGACCTGTCCTACGAGCTGCTTGTCCAATCCCTTGATCACGATTTCGGTCTGCGAAGGGGTCTCGACTTTTACCCCCTTGGGCATCGGGTGCACGACAGGGTGCGAAAAACCCAGCGTGAGGTTCAACTTGTCCCCTTGCGCCTGAGCGCGATAGCCGACCCCGACCAGCGTCAGCCGTTTCTCGAAACCCTTGGTCACTCCGAGGACCATGTTGGCGGTGAGCGCCCTCAGGGTTCCCGACATGGCATTCGCCTCGTCCGAATCCCCGATGGCCTTGAACACCAGCGTGTCGCCTTCCTTCTCGATCCCGACATCGCCGCGCAGCCGCTGGGACAGCGTTCCGAGCGGCCCCTTGATGGAGAGGGCCTCGGCCGCAAGCGTCGCCTCGACGCCCTTGGGCAGGGTCACGGGATATTTTGCGATTCGCGACATGGCCGTTTTCCTAGGCGACGATGCAGAGCACTTCGCCGCCGACACCGGTGGCGCGGGCCTTGCGATCGGTCATGACGCCCTTGGAGGTGGACACGATCGCGACGCCGAGCCCGTTCATGACACGGGGCAATTCGTCGCGCCCCTTGTAGATACGCAGCCCGGGCGTGGACACGCGCTCGATTCTCTCGATCACCGGCTCCCCCGCGTAGTATTTGAGGCCGATCTCGAGCTCCGCCTTTCCGTCTTTTTCACGGGTCGCGAAGCCGTCGATGTAGCCTTCCTCCTTCAACACCTGTGCGATGGAAATCTTGAGCTTGGAAGACGGAATGCCGACCACGGTCTTCCCGACCATCTGGGCGTTCCGGATGCGGGTCAGCATGTCGGCAATAGGATCGGTCATGCTCATATGAAACCTCCTACCAGCTCGCCTTGATCAGACCCGGGATTTCCCCGCGTAGCGCGATTTCGCGCAGCTTGTTGCGCCCAAGGCCGAACTTGCGAAACACTCCGCGCGGCCGGCCGGTCAGCTTGCAGCGGTTCCGCAGTCGCACCGGCGAGGCGTTTCTCGGCAGCTGCTGCAGCTTCTCGCGCGCCTCCTGGCGGTCTTCATCGGAGCGTTGGGCGTCGTTGATGGTCGCGAGCAGCGCGGCACGCCTGACGGCATACTTCGCCACCGTCCTGCGGCGCTTTTGATCGCGGTTGATAAGAGCGAGCTTGGCCATGGCAATCCTTCAGGTCTTGAACGGAAAGCGGAAGGCCGACAGCAGCGCACGCGCTTCGTCGTCGGTCTTCGCCGTGGTGGTAATGCTGATATCGAGCCCCCGCAGGGCATCGATCTTGTCGTATTCGATCTCGGGGAAGATGATCTGTTCCTTGACGCCGAGGCTGTAGTTGCCGCGGCCGTCGAAGGCCCGGCCCGAGATCCCGCGGAAATCGCGAATGCGCGGGATGGCGATGGTGATAAGCCGGTCGAGAAACTCGTACATCCGCTGGCCGCGCAGCGTCACCATGCAACCGACAGGATAATCCTTGCGCACCTTGAAGGTCGCGATAGACTTCTTGGCCTTGGTGACGACCGGTTTCTGGCCGGCGATCTTGGTGAGATCGGCGACCGCATTGTCGAGAATCTTCTTGTCCTGTGTCGTCTCGCCCACACCCATGTTGAGCGTAATCTTCCTGATGCGCGGTACCTGCATCAAGCTCTTGTACCCGAACTTTTTCATCAGATCGGGCACCACGTTCTTGCGGTAGTAGTCTTGCAGTCGGGCCATAGCCAAGTCGTTGCGAGATCCTTTCGGATCAGGCATCCACCATTTCGCCGTTGGATTTGAACACGCGCACCTTGCGCCCGTTTTCCATCAGCTTGAAGCCGACACGGTCGGCTTTTTTTGTCTGCGGGTTGTACAGCGCCACGTTGGAGACATCGATGGGCATGTCCTTGTCCACGATGCCGCCGGTGAGGCCCTTCATCGGATTGGGACGCTGATGTTTCTTGACGCGGTTGACGCCCTCTACGACGAGATGCCGTGCATCGACGATCCGCAGCACGGTGCCGCGTTTGCCCTTGTCCCTGCCGGTGGTGACGATGACGTCGTCGCCTTTCCTGATTTTTTCCATGGTCTCGAGATGTCAGCCGTTGACGATCACAGCACTTCCGGCGCAAGCGAAACGATCTTCATGAAGCGCTCGTTGCGAAGTTCCCGCGTCACCGGCCCGAAGATGCGCGTGCCGATGGGTTCCATCTTGTTGGTGAGCAGCACCGCCGCGTTGGTATCGAATCTGATGCGGCTGCCGTCCGCGCGGCGCACGCCGAAGGCCGTGCGCACCACCACGGCGTGGTAGATCTCGCCTTTCTTGACGCGACCGCGCGGGGCCGCGTCCTTGACGCTCACCCGGATCACGTCCCCGATGTTGGCGTAGCGGCGTTTCGAGCCGCCCAGCACCTTGATACACATCACTGCGCGCGCGCCGGTGTTGTCGGCGACATCGAGCACCGTCTGCATCTGAATCATTTTCTCTCTCCAACTTGTCCCGCCCGAATGCGCCAGAGGGCAGGCAGTTTTGGATCCCGTCCGGGATGCGAAAAGCGGTGAATCCTACGCTAAATCAAAGCCGGCGAATCTTACGCTGAATCAAAGCCTTTGCCAAGCCAATTCTTCTAGGCAGCCCGCGCCTTCTCCACCAGCTTGGCGATCCGCCACGCCTTGGTCCTGGAAATCGGCCGGCACTCCTCGATGAGGACCAGGTCGCCCTCGCTGCACTCGTTCTTTTCGTCGTGTGCATGGTACTTTTTCGAGCGCGTCACGATTTTTCCATACATCGGGTGGGTCACGCGGCGCTCGACCAGAACGGTCACGGTCTTGTCCATCTTGTCGCTGACGACCCGGCCGGTCAGCGTTCGGGTATTTTTGGTTTCGCTCATTTCGCGTGTGCCTTTTCCACGTGTGCCTTTTCCTTGAGAAGGGTACGTACGCGAGCGATGTCGCGGCGTACTTTCTTCATCTGGCTGGTATTGGTGAGCTGCTGCGTTGCTCTTTGCATGCGCAGGCTGAACTGCGCTCGCAGCAACTCCTCGAGCTCCTTGGAAAGCTGCGCCGGATCCTTGGCGCGGAGTTCACTCGCTTTCATATTCGTTACCTTTTGCGCTCTGGCTCATGAGATCTGATAGGGGGCCGGGGCTGCCGCCCCGCTGGGTCCGTCCGCTATCCCCCCAGTTGACGGATGACGAACACGGTGCGAAGCGGAAGTTTTGCCGCAGCAAGCGCAAACGCCTCCCGTGCCATGGGCTCGTCCACGCCGTCCATCTCATAGAGCACGTTGCCCGGCCGGATTTCGGCGACGAAATATTCCGGGTTCCCCTTGCCATTGCCCATGCGCACTTCCGCGGGCTTTTGCGAGACGGGCTTGTCGGGAAAAATGCGGATGAAGATGCGCCCGCCGCGTTTGATGTGGCGGGTCATCGCGCGGCGAGCCGCTTCGATCTGGCGCGCGGTGAGTCTCCCGCGAGTCGTCGCCTTGAGTCCGTATTCGCCGAAAGAGACCTTGGTTCCGCGCGTAGCGACACCCCGATTGCGCCCCTTCTGTTGCTTGCGGTATTTGGTTCTTGCTGGTTGAAGCATGGATTCGCTCCTACGATGCCTTGGGCTTGCGGGTCTTCTTCACCGCGGTCTTCGGTTTGGTGTCCGACTTGCTCTCGGTCTTTCCCTTGGGCTCGGCTGCGGCTTTTTTTGCCACGGCCGGGCGCGGCCGCGCGGACTTGGGCTTCGCATCGGCTGCGGGCGCGGCGGCGGCGGGAGTCAATTCCGCTGCTGGCGCAGGTACCGCCTTCTCCTCGAGAGCTCTTGGAAGAGGCTTGGGGGTAAGCTTCTTCACCTTCTTCGCGAAAACGTCCTCCGCGGTGGGCACCGGGGGCGCAAGGGGTTGATCGCCCTTGGCTATGGTTTCGCCCTTGTATACCCAGCACTTGATGCCGATCACGCCATAGGTGGTCTTCGCCTCGGAGGTTCCGTAATCGATGTCGGCGCGCAACGTGTGCAGCGGTACGCGCCCCTCGCGATACCACTCGGTACGCGCGATCTCGATGCCGTTCAGGCGCCCCGCGCTCATGATCTTGATCCCCTGCGCCCCGAGGCGCATGGCGTTCTGCATGGCGCGCTTCATCGCGCGGCGGAACATGATGCGCTTCTCCAGCTGTTGCGCGATCGAGTCGGCGATGAGCTGGGCGTCGACCTCGGGCTTGCGGATTTCCTCGATGTTGACGTGCACCATCTGCACTCCGAGAAGCTTGCGCAGATCGGCCTTGAGCATTTCGATGTCCTCGCCCTTCTTGCCGATCACGACGCCGGGCCGGGCGCTGTGGATCGTGATGCGGGCGTCCTTCGCCGGTCGCTCGATCACCACCTTGCCGACGGAGGCGTGGGAAAGCCGCTTCTTCAAATAAGCGCGGACCTTCAGGTCCTCGTTCAGCATCGAAGCGAAATTCTTGCTGTTGGCGTACCAGCGCGAGGACCAGTTCTTGTTGACGCTGAGCCTGAAGCCGATCGGATGAATTTTCTGTCCCATGAGGGCGTCCTATTTCTTTGCTTGCTTGGCTGCTTGTTTGGCTGTTTGCTTGGCCGAGGGCTTTTTCTTCTCTTCGTCGCCGACGATCACGAAGATATGGCAGCTTCGCTTGGTAATGCGGTTGCCGCGGCCCTTGGCGCGCGCCTGGAAGCGCTTGAGCGACATGGCCTGCTCCACGAGGATGGTCTTCACCTTCAGCTCATCGACGTCGGCGCCGTCGTTGTGCTCGGCATTGGCGATGGCCGATTCCAGAACTTTCTTGATGATGCGCGCGCCCTTCTTCGGACTGAAGGCGAGCAGATTCAGCGCTTTTTCCACCGGGAGTCCCCGGATCTGGTCGGCGACGAGCCGCCCTTTCTGGGCCGACAGTCGCACACCGTAGAGCGTCGCGCGGGTTTCCATGGTCTCTCCTTACTTCTTCTCTCCGCCCGCCGCCGGTGCGGACGCCGCACCCGGCGCAGAGCCTCCCGAGGCCCCCGCTCCGCCCCCGCCGCCGGGTCCTCCGCCGGTTCGTGCCGCGGCAGCCGCTTCCATGACCTTCTTGTCCGCCATTCCGTGGCTCTTGAAAATCCGCGTCAGCGCAAACTCTCCGAGCTTGTGCCCGACCATGTTCTCCGAGATGTACACCGGGACGTGCTGTTTGCCGTTGTGCACCGCGATCGTCAACCCGACGAAATCGGGAAGGATGGTGGAGCGCCGCGACCAGGTTTTGATCGGGCGTTTGTCGCTTGCGGCGCGCGCTGTGCCGATCTTCTTCACCAGGTGGTGGTCCACGAAAGGACCTTTCTTGACCGAGCGTCCCATGGTTTAGCCCTTGTCTCGTTTCTTGTGTCGGAATTGGATGATCATGCCGCGCGTGCGTTTGTTCTTTCGGGTCTTGTACCCCTTGGCGAGCGTGCCCCAGGGACTCACCGGATCCTGGCCCGCGGCGGTCTTGCCTTCGCCGCCGCCGTGCGGGTGATCGATCGGATTCATCGCGACTCCGCGGACGGTGGGCCGCACGCCGCGCCAGCGCACCCGTCCGGCCTTGCCGATCGTCTCGAGGCTGTGCTCCTCGTTGCCGACCTCGCCGATGGTGGCGCGGCAGTCGACGTGCACCTTGCGGATCTCGCCCGAACGCAGCCGCAACTGCGCGTAGCTGCCCTCTCGCGCAAGCAGCTGAACCGAGGCGCCCGCGGCGCGCGCGAGTTGCGCGCCCCTGCCCGGCTGCATCTCGATGCAGTGAATCGTGGTGCCGACCGGGATGTTCCGAAGCGGCAAGGTATTACCCGGTTTGATCGGCGCCTCCACCCCGGACACAAGCTGGGTGCCGGCAGTCACGCCCTTGGGCGCGATGATGTAGCGGCGCTCGCCGTCGGTGTAGCAAAGGAGCGCCAGGTTGGCGCTCCGGTTCGGATCGTATTCGAGCCGCTCCACCTTCGCCGGGATGCCATCCTTGTTGCGGCGAAAATCGACGATGCGGTAATTCTGCTTGTGCCCGCCGCCCTGGTGGCGCACGGTGATATGGCCATTGACGTTGCGGCCGGCCTTCTTCGATTGCTTCTCGACCAGGGGCTGATAAGGCCCGCCCTTGTGCAGATCCGGATTTACGAACTTGACGAGTTGCCGCCGGCCGGGTGAGGTAGGTTTGTATTTTACGAGCGGCACGGTCTACTCCTGAACCTGAAAGGTGATTTCCTGCTTCTTCCCGTCGGGTCCCGGCATCAGGGACACGTAGGCTTTTTTCCAGTTGCGGCGCCGGCCTTCGAAGCGTCCGAAACGCTTCTCCTTGCCCTTCACGTTGGTGACCTGGACCGATTTCACCTTGGTCTTGAACATCAACTCGACCGCCGCCTTGATCTCGGGCTTGGTCGCGTCCGCCGCGACGCGGAATACGTACTGATTGTTTTTTTCACCGACGAAGGTGCTCTTCTCCGAAACCTGCGGCGCGAGCAGTACCTGCATCAAGCGCCCCTTGTCCATGGCCGCGCTCATTTGAGCAGCTCCTCGAATCTCGCGACGGCTTTTTTCGTGAGAATGACGTTGTCGAACTGGATGAGCGAAACCGGATCGGTGTGATTGACGTCGAGCACCCGGACGTTGATGAGGTTGCGCGACGAAAGCAACAGGTTCTGGTCCACGCCGTCGGTGATCACCAGGGTCGACACGAGGCCCATCTGCTTGAGCTTTTGCGCGAGCAGCTTGGTCTTTGGCGCATCCACGCTGAAATTCTCCACCACTTTCAGCCGTTCCTCCCGCGCGAGCTGCGAGAGGATGGAGCACATCCCGGCGCGGTACATCTTGCGATTTACTTTCTGCGAGAAGTTTTCGTCCGGCGAATTCGGGAAAATCTTGCCGCCCCCGCGCCACAGCGGACTCGCGACATCACCGGCACGGGCGCGGCCCGTGCCCTTCTGCCGCCAGGGCTTCTTGTGCGAGTGACGCACGTCGCTGCGCCCCTTTTGCGCGCGGGTGCCGCGCCGGGCGTTCGCCTGATAGGCGATGACTATCTGATGCACCAGGGACTCGTTGAACTCGCGTCCGAAAAGCGCGTCGGATGCAGCCACGGTCGCCGCGCTCTTGCCTTGTTCGTTGATGAGCTTGAGTTCCATCACGCCCCCTTGGTCGGTGCGGGCGCTGCCTTGGCCGCAGGTGCGGCCTTGGCTGCGGGGGCAGTCTTCGCCGGTTGAGCCGCTGCGGCCCTCGGCTGCGCTGCGGCCTTGGACGGCGCCGCTTTGGGTGACGGACCCTTGACCCGCGTCGCCTTGGTGGTGGGCCGCACCACGATGTCGCGGCCGCGGCTTCCCGGCACGGAACCTTTTACGAGGAGCAGCTGGCGCTCGGCGTCGACCCGCACCACCTCGAGGCCCTGCACGGTGCGTTGCACGGCGCCCAGATGGCCGGCCATGCGCTTGCCCGGGAACACGCGGCCCGGATCCTGCGCCATCCCGGTCGAGCCCGGCTTGTTGGTCGAAAGCGAATTGCCGTGGCTGGCACGGTTCGAAGAAAAGTGGTGACGCTTGATGACCCCGGCAAAACCCTTGCCCTGCGAGATCCCTGAGACGTCCACCATCTGCCCGACTTTGAAGATGTCGGGGCCGATCTTTCCACCCAACTTGAAGTTGGCGACATCGCTTTCGGGTACGCGAAATTCGCGCAGCACGTGGCCGGCTTCGGCGCCCGCCTTGGCCAGGTGGCCTGCGGCAGCCTTGTTCACGCGGGAAGCGCGGCGCTTGCCGAAAGTGACTTGCACCGCGCTGTAGCCGTCCGTCGCGGGGGTCTTGATCTGAGTCACGCGGTTGTCGGACACGTCGAGCACCGTCACCGGCAGCGAGTCGCCGTCGTCGGTGAAAACGCGCGTCATGCCGACCTTGCGGCCGACGAGTCCTAGTGTCATTTTCTTACCCTCTAATTAATCAGGGGCCGGATCCTGTTGCCCGGCAACTCTAAATTCGCTCGCGTCGGATACGACCGACGTGAGCCGCAAAACTACAGCTTGATCTCCACGTCCACCCCGGCCGGCAGATCGAGCTTCATCAGCGCGTCCACCGTCTTGTCGGTGGGATCGATGATGTCCATCAGGCGCAGGTGCGTCCTAATCTCGAGCTGGTCGCGCGAAGTCTTGTCGGCGTGCGGGCTGCGCAACACGTCGAAACGTTCGATACGGGTCGGCAGCGGAACCGGCCCCTTCACGACGGCGCCCGTGCGCTTGGCCGTGTCCACGATCTCGAGCGCCGACTGGTCGATCAGGCGGTAGTCGAACGCCTTCAACCTGATCCTGATTTTCTGGTTCGTTGCCATTATTCGATCACCTTGGTCACCACACCTGCACCCACGGTCTTGCCGCCCTCGCGAATGGCAAAGCGCAAGCCCTGCTCCATCGCGATCGGGGCGATCAGGGTCACCACCATCTTGATGTTGTCCCCCGGCATCACCATCTCCGTGCCCGCCGGCAGCTCGCAGCTGCCGGTCACGTCCGTGGTCCTGAAGTAAAACTGCGGCCGATACCCCGGGAAGAACGGCGTGTGCCGCCCCCCCTCTTCCTTACTGAGCACGTACACCTCGCACTCGAACTTGGTGTGCGGGTTGATGCTCGCCGGCTTGGCCAGCACCTGGCCCCGCTCCACTTCTTCCCGCTTGGTGCCCCTCAGGAGAACGCCTATGTTGTCCCCGGCCTGGCCCTCGTCCAGGAGCTTCCTGAACATCTCCACGCCCGTGCACACCGTCTTCAAGGTCGGCTTCAAGCCCACGATCTCCAGCTCCTCGCCCACCTTCACGATCCCGCGCTCCACGCGCCCGGTCACCACCGTGCCACGCCCTGAGATCGAGAACACGTCCTCCACCGGCATCAGGAACGGCCCGTCGATCGCGCGCTTCGGCAGCGGGATGTAGCTGTCCAGGGCTTCCGCCAGCTTGTAGATCGACTTCACCCCCAGGTCGGAGTCTTCCCCTTCCAGGGCTTTGAGCGCACTGCCGATCACGATCGGGGTCTTGTCCCCCGGAAACTCGTACTTCGAGAGGAGCTCCCTCACCTCCACCTCCACCAGCTCCAAGAGCTCCTTGTCGTCCACCATGTCGGCCTTGTTCATGTAGACGATGATGTAGGGCACCCCCACCTGGCGCGCCAGCAGGATGTGTTCCCGCGTCTGCGGCATCGGACCGTCGGCCGCACTCACCACCAGGATGGCGCCATCCATCTGCGCCGCCCCCGTGATCATGTTCTTGATGTAGTCGGCATGGCCCGGGCAGTCCACGTGCGCGTAGTGGCGCTTCTCCGTCACGTACTCCACGTGCGCCGTGTTGATCGTGATCCCGCGCGCCTTCTCCTCCGGCGCCGCGTCGATCTGATCGTAGTTCTTCGCCTCCCCACCGTACTTCTTCGCCAGCACGTGTGTCATCGCCGCCGTCAGCGTCGTCTTGCCGTGGTCCACGTGACCTATCGTCCCCACGTTCACGTGCGGCTTGGTGCGCTCAAATTTACCCTTGGACATGATGTGTTCCCCTGCTCCTATACTGATCCTGTGGTGCCGTTGGTGCGGATTGAACGCACGACCTCTCCCTTACCAAGGGAGTGCTCTACCACTGAGCTACAACGGCTGCGTGCGTGTCGATAAACCTGTTTCACCGCATTGAAATCTGGAGCGGGTGAAGGGAATCGAACCCTCGTCGTAAGCTTGGAAGGCTTCTGCTCTACCATTGAGCTACACCCGCGCCGTGTAACCAATTTTCGCGACCGAACCCTTCTTAAACTCACTTGAGGTGACCGATGATCTGGTGGAGGAGGTTGGATTCGAACCAACGTAGGCGCAAGGCCAACAGATTTACAGTCTGCCCCCTTTAACCGCTCGGGCACCCCTCCGAACGAAACCGCTGATTATGCGTAGTAACCCAGGTGTTGTCAACGCTCGCTGGCATACATTTCGCTTTGGCAGCTCGTCAATACGTCTGAAAGCGGCAGGCTATTGCCTTTGAGCGCCGATGAGACCGTCGTGAAGCCCCCTAGACAAGGCCTGGTCCTGATTCCGGGCCTCTTATGCGACCGCCTTCTTTGGGAATCCCAGGTCGCTGCGCTTGGCGACGTGGCCGAGTGCTGGGTTGCCGATCATACACGGTCGGAGACCATGGCCGGGGTCGCCGCCGACATCCTGCGCGACGCGCCCTTCGAAAATTTCGCGCTGGCCGGCCTGTCCATGGGCGGATACGTCGCGCTCGAAATAACTCGCCAGGCGGAATCCAGGGTGAGCAAGCTGGCGCTGCTCGACACCGGCGCCCGCCCCGATACCCCCGAGCAATCGAGAAGGCGCGGAGAACTCATCGCGCTCGCCCGCCGCGGGCGCTTCATCGGCGTCACCCAGGCGCTCCTTCCCATGCTCGTGCATCCGGCGAATCTCGCGAACCGGGATCTGGTCGCCACGATCAAGGCCATGGCGAAAAACACCGGAAAGGAAGCCTTCATTCGCGAAGAGCGCGCCATCATGAGCCGAACGGACGGCTTCCCCGTTCTGCGCAATCTGAACTGTCCCGCACTGGTGTTATGCGGCCGGGAGGACGCGCTCACGCCTTTGGACCGCCATGAGGAGATGGCGCAGGCCATCGCGGGATCCCGGCTGGAAGTGATCGCGGACTGCGGCCACCTCTCCACGCTGGAGCGGCCCGCGGAGGTCAGCGCCGCGATGAAGCGCTGGCTTCAGTCCTGATATTTTTCGAACGAAGCCAGTGCCTTACCGGTCAAACCCAGGAGTTAGAATGCACCCATGAACGCCCCAGTGCACCTCCGGGAAATCACGCTGGATGACAAATACACTCTGGATCGCGGCCGCGCCTTCATGACCGGGACCCAGGCGCTGGTGCGCCTGCCGATGCTGCAGCGGACCCGCGATCTCGCCGCGGGACTCAATACCGCCGGATTCATTTCCGGCTATCGCGGCTCACCCATCGGCAGCTTCGACTACGCGCTGTGGCGCGCGAAAACGCATCTCGAGGAAAGCCACATCCGCTTTCAGCCGGGCGTGAACGAAGACCTCGCCGCCACCTCCATCTGGGGCACGCAGCAGGTCAATCTGTATCCGGACGCGAAATACGACGGCGTGTTCGCCCTGTGGTACGGCAAGGGACCGGGCGTGGACCGGTGCGGCGACGTTTTCAAGCACGCCAACTCGGCGGGAACATCGAAACATGGCGGCGTGCTGGTGCTCGCCGGGGACGATCATGCAGCGAGATCGTCGACGCTCGCGCACCAGAGCGAGCACATCTTCAAAGCCTGCTGCATCCCGGTGCTCAACGCGGCCAGCGTGCAGGAATATCTGGATCTCGGCCTGCACGGCATCGCCATGTCGCGCTTCTCCGGATGCTGGATCGCATTCAAATGCGTCACCGACGTCATCGAATCGGGCGCGGTGGTCGAGATCGATCCGCAGCGCGTGCAGATTGCGATCCCGACGGACTTCGCCATGCCGCCGGGCGGACTCAACATCCGCTGGCCGGACGGTTTTCTCGAGCAGGAAGCGCGGCTGCTCGACTACAAGGTCTACGCCGCGCTCGCCTACTGCCGCGCCAACAAGCTCGACCGCATCGTCTGGGACAGTCCGCAGGCGCGTCTGGGGATCATCACCACGGGGAAATCCTTCGGCGACACGCTGCAGGCACTCGCCGATCTCGGCATCGACGAGCGCGTCGCGCGCGAAGTCGGCATCCGCGTGTACAAGGTGGCGATGTCCTGGCCGCTCGAGCCGCAAGGCGCGCGCAAATTCGCCGAAGGCCTCGAGGAAATTCTCGTCGTAGAGGAAAAGCGCCAGGTCATCGAGTATCAGATCAAGGAAGAGCTCTACAACTGGCGCGAGGGCGCGCGCCCGCCGCGCGTCGTCGGCAAGTTCGACGACAACGGCGAATGGTCGATCGCCGAAGGGCAGCCTGCGGGCAGCTGGCTGCTGCCCGCGCACTACGAATTGTCGCCCGCGCTGATCGCCAAGGCGCTGGCGAATCGCTTCGCAAAGCTCGGCCTCGACCGGAAAATGGGCGAGCGCTACCGCGAGCGGCTTGCGTACCTCGAATTCAAGGAAAAAGCGCTCGCCAAACCGCGCGTCGTGGCCGATCGCCTGCCCTATTTCTGCGCGGGTTGCCCGCACAACACCTCGACGAAAGTGCCCGAAGGCAGCCGCGCCATGGCTGGGATCGGCTGCCACTTCATGGCGTTGTGGATGGACCGCAGCACCACCACTTTTACGCACATGGGCGGCGAAGGCGCGCCCTGGATCGGGCAGGCGCATTTCACCCATTGCCCGCACGTGTTCGCCAACATCGGCGACGGCACCTATTTCCATTCCGGGCTGCTCGCGATCCGCGCTGCGGTCGCTTCCGGCGTCAGCATGACGTACAAGATCCTCTATAACGACGCGGTGGCGATGACCGGAGGCCAGCACGTCGACGGGCCGCTCGACCCGGCGAGAGTGTCGCGCCAGATCGCGGCCGAAGGCGTAAGCACGATCGTCGCGGTGATCGACGAGAAGGAGCGGCCGTCCGCCGGGCTCGATTGGGCCCCGGGCGTCACCCTTCGCCCCCGCGAGGAGCTCGACGCCGTGCAGCGCGAGTTGCGCCAGGTGAAAGGCGTTTCGGCGATCATCTACGTGCAGACCTGCGCCACCGAGAAGCGCCGCCGCAGGAAGCGCGACGAATTTCCCGATCCCGCGAAGCGCGTGGTGATCAACGAGCTCGTCTGCGAAGGCTGCGGCGACTGCAGCGTCCAGTCGAACTGCCTCGCGGTCGAACCGCTCGAGACCGAATTCGGCAGGAAGCGCGCGATCAATCAGTCCGCGTGCAACAAGGACTATTCCTGCCTGAAAGGATTCTGCCCGAGCTTCGTCACGGTCGAAGGTGGAAGCTTGAAGAAAGGCAAGGCAAGCCTCGAAGGCGAGTCCGAATTTCCGCCTTTGTCCGAACCGCAAACGCCGGCGCTGAATCAGCCGTTCCAGGTGCTCGTGACCGGCATCGGCGGCATGGGCGTCATCACCATCGGCCAGATTCTCGCGATGGCCGCGCACCTCGAAGGCAAGGGCGCCACCGTGCTCGACATGAGCGGCCTCGCGCAGAAATTCGGACCGGTGATGTCGCACGTGAGGATCGCGCGTCTGCCCGAAGAAATTCATTCGGTGCGCGTCAGTACCGGAGCGGCCGACCTCGTGCTGGGCTGCGATCTCGTCGTCACCTCGGGCACCGAAGCCCTTTCGAAAATGAACGACAAGATCACCCGGGTGGTGGTCAACGCCACGGTATCTCCGACCGCGGAATTCGTCAGGAACCCCGACTGGCAGCTGCCCGGCACCCGGCTCGAGTCCGACATCGTCGAGGCCGCAGGGGCGAAAAACGTCGATTTCGTTCCCGCCGGAAAACTCGCGACCGCTCTGATGGGCGATGCCATCGCCACCAATATGTTCATGCTCGGCTACGCGTTCCAGAAAGGCTGGGTGCCGCTTGCCGAAAGCTCGCTCCTGCGCGCGATCGAGTTGAACGGCGTCGCCGTCGATTTCAACCGCAAGGCTTTCCAGTGGGGCCGGCGCGCGGCGGCCGATCTTCTTCGGGTCGAGCGGCTCGCCACGCCCGCGGAAGTGATCCCCATCTCGCAGGCGTTCTCGCGCAATCTGGACGAGCTGATCGCGCGGCGCGTGGAATATCTGACCGCCTACCAGAACGCAGCTTATGCGGCGCGCTACAAGACGCTGGTCGAGCGGGTGCGCGAGATCGAAACTCAAAAGACCGGAAACACCGCACTCGCCGAGGCGGTTGCACGCTATTACTTCAAGCTCCTCGCGTGCAAGGATGAATACGAGGTGGCACGCTTGTACGCCGATCCCGCGTTCGCCCGGAAAATCGAGGCGATGTTCGAGGGCGGCTACAAGCTCAAGTTCCACCTTGCGCCGCCGATATTCAACAAGCCCGATCCGCGTACCGGCGAAGCGCGCAAATCGGAGTTCGGCGCCTGGATGATGCCCGCGTTCAGGATCCTCGCGAAGCTGAAGGGCCTGCGCGGCACCGCGCTCGACGTGTTCGGCTATACCGAAGAACGCAGGACCGAGCGGCAACTTGTCGCGGACTACGAACATACCGTCTCCGGCCTGCTCGATAGTCTGGACCGCGACAACTACAAGCTTGCAGTGGAAATCGCGGCCATCCCGGAGCACATCCGGGGGTACGGCCACGTCAAGCGCCGCCACCTCGACGAGGCGAAGAAGAAAGAAGCCGGGCTGCTTGCCGCTTTCCGCGCGCAGCGCTCCGCCGTCCGGGCCGCCTGATGGCGCTCACGCGCGCCGATCTCGAAGGCGACCGCCTGAAAAAGCTTTTCTGCGCGGCCAATCCGGGCGTTCGGGTGTTGAGCGAAGCCGAACAGAACGCATCCGTGGCAGGCATTCTCGAGAAGGCGCGCGCGGGCTCCGACATCTGGCTGTTCGGCTACGGCTCGCTCGTCTGGAATCCGATCATCCATTACAAGGAGCGGCGGGTCGCGCGCCTGCACGGCTTTCACCGCAGCTTCTGCCTGTGGTCGCACGTCAACCGCGGCTCCTTGCAGAAGCCCGGCCTCGTCCTCGGACTCGATTCTGGCGGCAGCTGCCGGGGTGTCGCGTACCGCATCGCCGGCCACCACGCGAAAGAAGAGCTGCGCCTCCTGTGGCGACGCGAGATGGTGCTCGGCGCCTACAGCCCGCGCTGGACGACCATCGACGCCGGCAGGCTCCCGCTGCGAGCGCTTGCCTTCTTCGTCAACCGCGAACACGCGAACTACGCGGGAAAGCTTCAGATGGACACCGTCATCAGGACACTGGTGAGCACGCGCGGCCACCTGGGCACGCCGGCGGAGTATCTGCTGGAAACCGTGCGCGGTCTGAACGAGCACGGCGTGCGCGACCGCTACCTGCTCGAGCTTCGCAAGCGCGTGCTCGCCATGCACCCGGAGCTCGCCCTGTCCCGCTTGCGCTGAGTTCGACAGGGAAACGAAAGGTTTGCGGTGCCGGGCGGTCCCGTATTGCGGACATACGTCACGGCCCATCACCCATCGGGGCATGAACCCGGGGGCCCGGGTGTTAGAATTCGCGTCCGCGCAGCCCACCATGCTTCGTGGAAATATCAATCAACCTCGCCGCGTGCGAGGGGGTGAGCTTGGCCAAGATTGTAGTCATCGAAGACGATTTGACGTTCCTCGACCTCCTGCGCGTGCATCTCGCGAGCGCAGGGCACGAGGTGCAGACTGCGGAGGACGCAGCGCTCGGCCTGCGCGCTGTCATTGCCGACCGGCCCGATGTCATCGTTCTCGATATCTCGGTCCCCTACCTCACCGGATTCGAGATGCTCAAGGCGCTGCACAGCGATCCGGCAACCAAGAAAATTCCGGTGATCGTGCTCACCGGCCACAGCGACGACGAGACTTTCGCCAAGGCGAAGAAGCTTGGGGCAGCCGCCTTCTTCACCAAACCCATCGATCGTGACACGCTGCTCAAGGCGATCGACACGCAGCTCGCTCCGCGCAAGCCGCGCTCCAGGAAGAAATAGCGAGCCGCAGACGCCCGCCAGGGAACCTCTGAACAACCCCCGTTTTCGTCATTCCCGCGAAAGCGGGAATCCAGGAATCTGAACGACTTGCTGGATCCCCGCTTCCGCGGGGATGACTTATTCAGAGCTTCCCTAGCAGCTTCCCTAGCTTGTTTCTTCCCGAAGCGCGCGCCGCAGGATCTTTCCGACATTCGTCTTCGGCAATTCCTTCCTGAACTCGATATATTTGGGGCGCTTGTAGCCCGTCAGGTTCGCCTCGCAGTGCTTGCGGAGATCGCCTTCGGTGAGCGAAGCATCCCTCTTGACGACGAAGAGCTTGGGCACTTCGCCGGAATGCTCATCGGGCACGCCGATGACGGCGCACTCCAGCACGCCGGGGTGCATCATCACGACCGACTCGATCTCGTTCGGGTACACGTTGAATCCGGATACGAGAAGCATGTCCTTCTTGCGATCGACGATCCTCACGTAGCCTTTCTCGTCCATCACGCCGATGTCGCCCGTGGCGAGAAAGCCGTCGGGACCGAGCACCTTGGCAGTTTCCTCCGGACTGTTCCAGTAGCCCTTCATCACCTGGGGACCGCGCACGCAAATCTCCCCGGGGGAGCCGAGCGGCACCTCCTTGCCGTCGTCTCCACGCATCACGATTTCCGTGGACGGGATCGGCAGTCCGATCGATCCGTTGTAGTCCTTGAGGTCCAGAGGATTGATGGTCACGGCGGGCGAGGTTTCCGAGAGCCCATAGGCCTCGACCAGCGTGCAGCCGGTCATTTTCTTCCAGCGGTCGGCCACCGCCTTCTGCACCGCCATGCCGCCGCCGAGAGCCACTTTGAGCCCGGAGAAATCGATCTTGCTGAAGTCCGGATGATTCATGAGCGCGTTGAACAGGGTGTTCACGCCGGTGAACATGGTGAACTTGTGCGTGCGAAGCTCCTTGACGAAGCCGGGAATGTCGCGCGGGTTGGTGATGAGGATGTTGCATCCGCCCGCCTTCATCATGAGCAGGCAGTTCGCCGTCAGGGAAAGGATATGGTAGAGCGGCAATCCGGTGATGATCGCCTGCGGCTCGTCCACCTTCACCACCGGCTTGATCCACGCGGCGGCCTGTTCGAGGTTGGCGAGGATGTTACGGTGCACGAGCACCGCCCCCTTGGATACTCCCGTGGTGCCTCCGGTGTACTGCAGGAAGGCGACGTCTTCGTGACCCACGTCCGCGGGCTTGAGCTCGCGGCGCGATCCTTCCTCGAGCATCGCATTGAAGCGAATCGCGCCCGCGATTTCCCACGGCGGGACCATTTTTTTCACGTGGCGCAGGACGAGATTCACGAGCGCGCCCTTGAAACCGAGCAGGTCGCCGAGGGCCGCGACCACGACGCGCTTGACCGAAGAGCGCGCAACGACCTCCTGCAGCACGTGGGCGAAATTCTCCAGGATCACGATGGCTTCGCAGCCGGAGTCCTGCAGCTGGTGCCCGAGCTCGCGAGCGGTGTAGAGCGGATTGACGTTGACCACGACGAATCCCGCCCGCAGGATGCCGAAAACGCATATGGGGTACTGAAGGCAATTGGGCATCATCACCGCGACGCGCGCGCCCTTGGCCAGACCCTTCGCCTGCAGCCAGGCGCCGAAATGCCCCGTCAGGCGCTCCAGGTCGCCGAAGCTGAGGGTGCTTCCCATGTTGGTGTAGGCGGGGCGGTCGCCGTACTTCGCGACAGTGCTTTCGAACAACTCCCCGATCGAGCGATATGCGCTGTAGTCGGCTTCGGCCGGAACGCCCGGCGGATAGTGCTTCAGCCAGATCTTGTCCATGCTCCTCCCCTCCCACCGCGCCTTCTGCCGGGCGCCGGTGCCGGAGCGCCTCCGCCCCGCATTTTCCGCTAGGTTATCGCGTTTGCGCGCCGCATGCTGGCGATCATGCTGCTCACCTGCAGGAACTCGCGCCTGCCCTCGCGACTCGCCGCCTGGCGGCGCAAGTCATCGAAATTCTTTTTGCGCTCCCCTTCCGATTTTTCGTTCAGCCGTTTCAGATTCTTGATCGAGTGTTCCTGGACGTACTCGAGGTTCACGGTGCGGCGCTGCCGCACATACAGATCGAGCAGCGATTCGTCGGCTTCGCCGCGGCATACCTTTCCCAGTTTTTCGGTGAGGTTGAACGAATCGTGGATTCCGCCGTTCAAGCCGAACGCACCCATGGGATTGTTGAGATGCGCGGCATCGCCGGCGAGCAGCACGCGCCCCGCGCGGAAATCCTTGGCCACGCGCTGGTGCACCTTGTAGAGGCTCTTGTACTTGATCCGGTAATGCTCTTTCCTCGGCAGGAACTTCTGCATGCGCCGCTCGACCATCTCCTCGGACAGCGTCACCGCGTCCTCCTCCTCGGGCGGGACGGGAAAGATCACTCTCCAGATCCCCGGCGGTCCGTCGTCAGGCATTTTGAAGAGCGCGGCCCATTCTTCCGGATCGGCGAGATAGGCGTTGAGGGCGTAGCCGTGCGGTGCGTAGTCGTAAGTCGTGCTCGCCACGACAAAGCGCTCGTCCCAGGTGAAGCCGTCGAAGCCCACGTCGGTGCACTTGCGCACGGTGCTGCGGCCGCCGTCCGCGCCCACCAGCCAGTCGGCCTGGAATATTTCCGCTCCGCCCGGAGTCTCCGCCGTCACCGTGACTCTGTCCGCGGTTTGCGAGAGGTCGATCACCTTGTGCGAGAAGCGCACTTGCGCGTTCGGAAAGGCCGCGAGCTTGTCGAGAATGATAGGCGTGAGACGATGCTGCTCCAGATGCAGTCGATAGGGATACGGCGTGAGGTCGCCGATTTCGGTCACGTCCCACTCGACGATGACGCCTTCCTTGCGGTCGCGGATCTGCCAGCGCGGCACCTTGATCGCCGTCTTGTGCATTTCGTCGGTGATGCCGTAGGGCGCCATCAACTCGAGCGAAGGCGGATGATAGGTCCCGGCGCGCAGGTCGATCGTCAGAGCCGGCTCGGCTTCCAGCACCAGCACCGGGATGTCCTGTTTCGCAAGCGCGAGCGCTGTGAGCAGCCCGACCGGGCCGGCCCCCGCAACGATGACCTGGGGTTTTTTCGACATCGATTCAGCTATTTTCCAGGTGATTCTAAGCTCGCCGATTAGCCCGCGCCACCGGTATCGGGTCCGGAGCGAGGCACGGCACGCGAGCGGATGTAGCCCGACATGGCGACGGCTCCTGCGCCCAGAGTCGCAAAGGCGAATCCCCAGGCGAGCGGCTTCGAGTTTCCTCCCGCCAGATCGAGCACCGCGCCGAACACCAGCGGCGCGACGAATCCGGCGCCGAAGCCGAGCATCGAATGCACTGCCATGGTCGCCCCGCGGATGCGCTCGGGTGCGCGCGTTACGACGCCCGCGGTGAGCGCCGAGGAATCGCCCATGATGAAGCACATGTGAAGCATGGCGAGCGCCGCAAGCGCGTACCACGGAAGGAAGGACGCGAATCCGAGCGCGCAGGTCAGAACGCCTGAGGCGAGCATCACCCGCCAGATCATGCGCTCGCGCCCGTGGCGCATGGCGAGCTCGTTGCCGTAGATGCTCGCCGCCGGTCCGAACAGATTCGCAACCGCGGCGATCGTGACCGCGGACCAGGCCGCCGATGTCGCGCCGCCCGCGGTCTGCAGGCCTTGCGCGAAGACGACGAACGCGACGAGCCAGGAGCGCGAACCGAACAACTCCCAGCAATGCACCGCGTAACCGAAGATGTAGGGCCTGACCTCCCTGCTTTTCAGCACCGGGCGGAAATCCAGGACATGCGTGTCGTGCTCTCGCCCGGGTTTCCTGGGCGAGAGGCCGAACAGCACCATCAGCCCGGCGATGAGCGGTCCGACGGCAGTAAGCCCGAACGCCCAGCGCCATCCCAGGGTGTCGGCGATCCGCCCCGAGAGCAGGATCGACAGGCTCGTGCCCAGTCCGAAGACGGCGGTGTAGAACGCCACGGCGCGGCTCTGCGCGCGCGTGCCCTGCACATTGTCGGTGAGCGCCCGCAGCCCCGGCATGTAGGTGCCGGCGATGCCCGCGCCCGCGGCGACCTGCAAGAGCGCCGCGGATTTCATTCCGCTCGCGAACAAGGCGAGGCCCAGGAGGCCGAGGCTTGCCGCCACGCTCGATACGAGATAGACGCGCCGCGCATCGACGCGATCGGTCAGGCTGGTGAGCAGCGGCACCGCCGCCATGTAGCCGGCGAAGAACATCCCGCTGATGAATCCGGCCTGCGAGTTGTTCATGCCCCACTCGTCCTGCAGCTTCGGCAGCAGGGTCGCGTAGGCGGAAAAACCCAGCATGCTCGCGACGTGCGCGGCGCACATCCAGGCGATGACG
>Ga0193726_1000419_pt1 | contig 46381 bp, 34 predicted proteins | sample H2c1metaG_FD_144928 | JGI IMG/M metagenome (GOLD analysis project Ga0193726, IMG submission 144928) | Soil microbial communities from a riparian zone of the East river system, Colorado, United States - H2c1 | ecosystem: Environmental > Terrestrial > Soil > Riparian zone | place: USA: East River... | reverse complement strand
TAAATTGTCAAATTCTAGAGAGTTAACCACTTGCTTTAATTAATCAACCGCGAAGTTAGTTTTAACAGGCTAATCTTAAAATACACACACACAAATAAAAAAACATGAAAAAAAATATAAACCTTATCCTTATTAACTTTATTTTAATAAATATAATTTTATTATATATTAATCAAAAATTTAATGGATTAGCTTTAAACTCTGAAATATTTCACCCTATAGAACTCCCATTAACACTTATATCTTATACTTTTTACTATTGAGTTGAACATTTAATTAATTTAATTTCAATAATTATTAGTTTGATTAATATTTATTCGACTCAAATTTTAAAATTTTTATTAATAGATCTTTTACAAATATATTTAGAATTAATTTTTAATATACAAACTATTTTTTATAATCTAAACTTCAATCTTTTCACAATATTAGAATTAGGTGACCATTTTTTAAACATTTTCGATGATTTCATAACCTCCTCTGCTTCGCACTCTAATGAGTATTTGCATATCTTAAAAAAAAATATAATTTATTTTATATACTCTCTCTATTTTTACTTTAAAATAAAAATTATTATCAAATTTTGAATCTTTTCTAAATTAATAATAAAAATTATAAAGAATAAATTAGCGTTTAAATTACTATCTTATTTTAGTCAAATTCCTAAATGTTTAATAAAAAGTTCTCGCTCCGCGACTGTAATATATTTATATATACAAAAAAATTCAATATTAAAATATTTTATAATATTCATTTTTATTAGCTTAATGACTCCTTATTTTTTAGAATCTAACTATTTATCTATTATTATTTTTGTATTTATTCGTTATGGAATTTTAAATTTAAAAAAATTCTTCCACTCTATTCAACTTTTATCGGTAATACCCTTAGGTTTATCACTGCCGGATGCAGAAGAAGATAATAATACTAATTTAGAGTCTGAAGACGATAATATAGAAACTATTAATTTCACTAATTTTAACAATCTTCCTCAACAAGAACGACAAAAATATGTAGAAAGTCAAATAAAATTAAAAGGATTAACAAGCAACATTTATCTAATTGATTTTTTAATTGCTGCTATATTAAGAAATGTAAAAACAGGTTCACAGCTAGAAGTTGAAAATTTTTTAAACAAAGATTTGAATATACTACTTAAAGAAAAAAGAAATATACAACTAAACAACCATTCATTTATCAGAATTAAACCTTTTCTATTAAACAATTCTAATAATACAGGATTTCCCAATGTAGTACCATTTGAACCGGATAAAACTATTGAACTAGATTAAAGAGATATAAAATATGAAATAAGATGACTAAATTTCTAAATAAAGATTAACAAACAATATAAACTATTTAACTTATTATAATGATAATTCACCAGTAAATTGAATGAGTATTAGATATAAAAATTTTTAGGATATAGACCTTATCTAAAATTTAAAAATTAGCTTAACCAATTTTACACATTTATTTTACAATAATAAAAACAAAAAAACCAATTCATTTTTGAATTAATATTTGACACCTCCCTCCCTCTAAACAAGCCTCCGTTAGTCCGTTAGGTGGAGTAAAGCGGGCCCGTAGTCCCTGAATTCTCTAGCTTAAATAAAAATTAAAGAGTAAGAACTTATAATTATTGAAGCACAAGTGCTAATTTGTTGGTTCTAAATCCTTTTTTATTTTTTTTGATTAAATTATTATTTGTAATAATAACACCACTTTTTAATTATATTAAAAAAAAAAACAGAGCTTTATACTATATAATTCAATTTTTATTTCTTATTATAAAATAATAAACAACCCCTTTAGGCCCCCTCCCTCCTTTACTCCGCAGGAGCGCAAGCGAAGGAGAATAATTGCCTTGTCTGCAAAACATTTTTACTCACTAGTGACTAAAAAAGTAAGGTTAAAGCAAAAGATAGTAAAATTTATAATTCTAAGTAAAGTCTTTTAAAATAAGTTACCATATAAAAATATAAGGTTATAAATTAAAGGTACAAAAAGACTGATTAAATTTATTTTCTGCCAGCTTTAAAGAAAAAGAAAGGCTCAAAAAAGTTATATACTTATATATCAAAATTAAAATAATAACATATAAAAAATGTAAGTTCTACAAATTAAACATTTTACTTTATATTTATTATTTTAATAAAGTTTAGGGTTTAGACTTTATTGAAAAAGGTCGTAGATCCTAGAATAGTGGAAGGTAAAATTTTTATTATTTATATTTTTTAGATTATAATTAATATATTCTCTTTCTAGTTTTTATATTTACATAAATAAAACAACTGTTTCCGTAGGAGTAATTTCATTAAGAAATGTATTCTTATCTCTCCTGCGGCTAACGCACTCTCAGCCATTAACCGGTCCTCCCTCTAATAATCCTAAGTGCAGTCCCTGTAGCCTTAATATTCGTAGGGATGCGAGGGGAAGGAGCGGCCTACAATTAAATTTCATGCAATAAAAAAAATATTATTATCCTCAATATTTTATTCTATTTTTGTGACTTGCCTTTTAACGAGTTACAGTTACCTTTTTATTGAATTATTTAAGATTTCTAAAAAACATCTTATTGGACTCGAACCAATAAACACTTGCTTCGAAGGCAACCGCTGTACCAATTCAGCTAAAGATGTTTAAATAATTTACTTTAGACTAAAATAGCTTTTTTATTTTATAATATATAATTATTTATTAATTTATTAGTTAAATATAATTTAATACAACTATACTACATAATATACTCTAATTTTGTTTGTATATTTAGCAAAGTTGAGTTAACTAATATACAAAAAGTCTTTAAAAAAATAGCATAGAAAATGAGATAAAAAAATTTGTTTTTTGTTTTTAAGTAAGTTCAATAGACTATTGTATCTTTATCAATATGTTTTAGTATAAATATACTGAAAAATAAATTAAAAAAGAAATATATAATTATAGTAGAATAATGTAGAATAAAACTTACTTATTTTTGGTGGAAAATTAATTACGAGTAAAGAGACTTGAACTCTTATGATCCAAAAATCATGAATTCCTAAGATTCACCCGGCTACCAATTTCGGCATACTCGTGAAAGTAGTATTTTATTATCCAAAATAATAATTTTCAATTTACCTACTTTTATAGAATATAAAAATAGATATAGTAAACTATATCTTTTGTTAAAATAATTAAGATAAAATATGTTTACTCGCATCCTCTCCTTTCCTTTAGCCGCTCACGTAAGGGGCCTTCGCTTATTGAGGGATTCGGTTATTGAGGAAGAGGGAAGGTGGACTAATTCTAAATTAATAGAAATGAACCCAACTTTGCCTCGGGAGAGAATTGAACTCACATCTCTAATTTTTCAGATTAGCGCTTTGACCACTAAGCAACCGAAGCTAATACTTATATTTTTTATCTTCTTTTAAATTTTGATTTTAGATTTTTCAAAATTATAATTTCAAAGTGGATATAGTTTTATAAAAATATATATTCGATAGATAACGTTTCTGACTACCTATTACGGTTAAGATTATCTTTTATCTAATCAATCACGAATAAACAAAATGAATAAACACAACAAAATACAAGAATATTTGCTAGGAAAAATTTTACCTAATAAACATGATAATATAATGGGTGCAGTATTGGGATTCAATAAAAAAATGAGTTATAATGAAACAACTAAAAAATATGATTTAATAGCCATTTTACTATTTTTAGATTTTAGAACTGGAAGAGTTGAAAGATATTTAGTCAATTCAACGGATCCAAGTATAGAAAAAGGTATCGATTTTAAGGTTGATTTATATTTTAGTTGAGAAGGAGTCAAATATACAATTTTCCATGAAGATGAACATGCTGCTGGTCCACCACTATCTGTAAATGACATTAACAAAATGGGTAATGGTAAATTAAATGCACCATTTTATTTATTATTTATGTATGAATTATCAAGAGATTACTTCAGATATTTCAATTCATTTAAGGATGGTAACATTTCATCTTTAAGAAAATTAACTTTACCATTAACACCTAATTTAATATCTGAAGGTACACTGGAAAAACCTACAACAGGAACTGGTTTGTTAACTGAAGGTGCAGTAACTGCAATAAATGAATCATGAGCATATAAAGTTGAAGATTTTAAAGCTTATAAAGCAAAACATTTTTTAAATATTAATAAGGATGATAATTCTTTAAAGACTGTGTTTAATCCAAACACTTTAAAAAATACAAAAATGACTAATCTGTTTACTGAATTGGGTATTAATATAGTTTTTCTTAATAAGCGACAAGAATTACCTCAAATAGCTAAAGATTTTATAAGATCCTTCTCAATAAAAAATTTAAAAAGTATTAAAGAAGTAAGTTCAAGAATTAAAAGTTTTAACTATAATATGGTTAGAAAATTAGAAGAAATGGAAAATCCTGGAGCGCGTAGCGAGAATAAAGAAAAATATATGGAAAAAAAGAATATTGAAAAAATGTTAAAAATAAGGAAATAAAAAGACAGCGAAGAAGTAGAATTAAAGCAGTTTTAAATGATCAATTATAATAAGAAATGATCACTCTAATCTGTTATCTTAAAAGTGGATAAATATAAGATTTAAATTATACTTTATTCAATGAATAACATATTTTACCCCCTATTATCGGAAATAAATAGTTTTTATTCATTTTTTTATTCACACAAAACAACAATAAATAATGACACAGGCTCTTTTATTTTGAGGAAACACAATAACCAATAATACTACTTTAGACATTTCTTTAGGTATAGGATTAATTGTTATTTGTGGAACACTTTTATATATTAAATTTTCAGGTGGACCAGATAATTTGGATGATAAAGCAAGTGACAGCACAATAAGAGAAATTACTGATAATAGTAATACACCCATACAAAATGTTACAGATATTAATAATCCCTTAACAACCATTAATGATAGTTTAACTTCACCTTCAGGTAGTGATAGCACATCTAATATAGATTCACACATGGACCACTTACAAATACTTCTTCTGGTGCAGGCACTGATAGCACAATTACAGACAATATACAATCTCAAATAGAATCACTTACAAATACTTGCGAACAAGGTATAATCACAAACGAAAATGTGAATAAATTTATAGATAAAATGGTGAGCAACGGGGAAAAATATGGATACGAAAGCGTAGGTAATGTTTGAGATGTCAGTGATTCAGGAAATACAACTTATTCAAACGCTTTAGAACAATCTAATATACCTAATTTATTAGATACATCTGCTATAGATCCAAGTGATTCTATAAGCATCGTTGAACGACCATTATCATCTATTTCAGAAGATCTTACCACTTTACGTAATATGTTTGATCATTACTTCAAACAAGATCCATCTAATCCATCGAATCCATCAACTCCATCTGCTATAGATAAAACTGAACTTAATAAAAAAATATTTGAGTAATTAGATGAATTAAAAACAAGTAGTGATTTAGGAGCTAGTTCTACAAGTAATAGTAATTATATTACAACTTATAATCCAGAACTTTCATCAATAACTTATAATCCTGAACTTGCATCAATATTGACTAGTGAAGATCTATTTACTTTGAGAGAATCTGTTAACCTTATCTTAGGATGTATAGATCCAGCAACAATTATTTATCAATCAGATTTATTTTTGGCTTATTTTAATGCTTTGCATTTCATATAATTTGAATGATTAATTTAAAATATATAACTTTTAACCCCCTATAATACAATTTAGTTTAATGGAAAACAATAGATTATAACTATCTATAGTCATTAGTTCAACCTAATAATTGTACTATTAAATAATTAAAATAACATTTTAATAAAGATAATAAAATAATAGAGAAGTGCATCATTTGGCTAAAAACAGTACTAAATTTAAATACTTTTTATTATTTATATCTAATTAACAATAATCACTCTCATCTGTTATCTAAAAGTGGATAAATGTAACGAATATTATAATTTACTCAATGAATAACCTATTTCATTTCTTGAAATGAAAACTAGATTTTATTCCATTTTTTGATTCACTCCCTCCCCTCCTTTACGGATACGGAGGAGGCTAACGCAGCACTGGTTTATTGTTGTGTACAGATTCTTTACTATACAAGATACAGTTAGATTAATGAATGTTTATCTCTAATAAAATACGTTATTATTTAAATTCGACTTTACGACTTAAAAATACGCTCCGCGGCCCTGGTCAATATAGAATATATATAAGACAAGAATAAATGCACAAATTATATACTATTTAATTAATTGATTATGATTAAATAATTAAGTTAATATTTATAATTATTATTTAATCCCCTTTCGGCGAATCAGCATATTACTACGCACTATTATAAAATTAATAATAATTTAATTATATTTTATTTTACTTTTTTTTTAAAAGAGATGTTGATTAAACATAGCTCGGGCAGGTGATCTGATTGGTAAAAGTGGTTCTCTGTAAAAGAATTGGTTTATGACCGTAAAAGGTTCGATTCCTTTACTGCTCAAATAATAAAAATTTAGTTATACGTATAAACTATTTTAGTTTATTCATTTTATTCTAAAAAACTTTTATAATCTTTCTTTGTATTAGACTTTAACTTTAGTTTATAAGATTTATGAAACTCTTAAGATTTAAAATAAGGCTAAATCTTTATTGAAAATAATATTTTATAGTAAGGTTAATTTATTTTCAACAATAAAAAATAACTTAAAATTTTTAACCTTAAAAAAAAATGAAAAATTCATAATAAATCCTTTGATATACTTATTTTTATTAACAACATTTTTTAAGAATAACAATTACTAAGAGATAAAATATCCTTATAAAAAAAAAAAGAGTTTAGCAATTTCTTCGTCATTATCATTATCATTATCATTATCATTATTATTAGTTTCGATAGGTGTATCCTTATTTGTAGCCCCATTATTTTTCAAGTAATGCTCATAATATAAGTATAAAATGGTAGCAGCAAGAATAGTGGATAGTATTCCTAACCCCATTTCTGTCCCGGAGGGGTAAATAAATTGTTTTAACTGCATCTAAATTAGTATTAGATTCTTTATGTTTTTTTAAGTTTTCTAAACCAGAATCATATACTGATATAGGATTTTCAATAGGTGTATCTCCATTTAAGCTTCTTAATTTATTAGCTAAGAAAGGTAAAAATACCTTATTATATCCAGCACTTTCAAATAATTGATCTTCCATACTCCCTGTAGCTATTATACCAGCATTACTTGTAGCTGTAGTACATCCTACCATTCAACAATAGGATAACTTTGAAATTAAGGAAGCATATTTATTTAATTACGAACTTCAAATTCTTCTGGATTCTTTATTAATTTTCTTATCCCATAAATTATTTTAATAAAAGATATTATAACTAATTGAGAAACTTGAAGTAATGTAAGTATTTCTAATACTAATTGCCATTGATTAGAAAATATTTGGTGATTTTGAGTTAAAACAATAACAGAAATGATACCAAATATAACTCTCATAATTCTAGTAAATAAATGATTATAATAAATGTTAATACTTTTAGGTCATTTGTCTATACTATAAGCTTTTTTAATTCCTTTTATTGTAGAACTATTTGTTAAATTTAGTCTTAATTAAAAAATTGTTTTGTTAATTTCTTATATATCTAACTCACCACTTTTTCAAAGTTTCCTAATATGTTTAAATCTTAAAAAACTAATTACAACTAAATAAATAGTGAATATACTTGTCCAAATTAAAGCTATAATTAACAAAAAAATAGGCAAATTTATAAATTTATTTCCTATTAGCGCACCTGTGGAAACACCACCTGTAAAACGAAAGAGTCATATGATAGGATGATTATGAAAATTTAAAATGTTATTAGGTAAAGTTGGTTTCGCTTCGCAGCCAACCCTTTTTAATACCAATAAACATACGTTGTAATATAGTTTTTGTTTGTTTCTCGCTGTGAGTAGCCGAAGGAGCGACTTGTTTTTTAGGCCTAACGGGGTGGAGGAAGGGGGTTAAATTATTATTATTATTATTAAATGAAGAATTAAGAGATATGGCTCCTGTACCTATTTCTAATACAAATCCAACAGTTAAAATTACAAAGAATAATACAGCTACTCAAAATCCATAAGTACTAATTGAATTAAGAGTTACACTTAAAGGAAGTAGAAGAACTAGTTCTAAATCAAATACTAAAAATAACATAGCTATTAAGTAGAAATGAATTTGGAAAGATTCTCTAGTTTGGTTAGGCAATGCAACAAAACCGCACTCATAGGAAGAAAGTTTAGCTTCATACGCTTTATGCGGAGCTAATAAAACATTTAAAGCTAATAAAATCAATGCTAAAATAGGTACAAATATAAGTAAAACTAAAAGGGTAATATTCATTAGTAATTAAAATAACTTAAAGAGAGTAACTGTGTACTGTTTAATAATAGAGTTGGTTTGAAAATAAACAATAAAATGGATAATGTAATCGTAGAAATTAAGAAACTATGGAAATTACTTAAGATTGACTCTGCCTCTCCGTCCTTTAGGGAAAAGGCAGGACTTCCAATTATTAACTTTTCTGGTTGATTTAAATCTTTAAGAGTGCTTATCGTTGATACATTATTAGACTCTACTATTTCTGATTCAGTAAATAATAATAAAATGACTCTTAAATAATATGAGGCACTAATTACACTTACTAAAATGGCTATAAAAGCAAGAAAATAATAGCCACTTTGTACAGCTGAATATAAAACAAACTGTTTTGAAAAAAAACCTAATAAAGGCGGAACCAATGTAAACTAAATATGATATTTAAAAATTGTGCGAGCCTGCCTCCGGCACGCAAGACAACTTATTCTACCAAGAAGCGCGTAGCGAGAAAGGAAATTTATAAACTATATGATTATAATGAGATTTAAGTTTATCATCAATAGACAGATTTTCACCTTTACTTTTTAATTTTAAATCTTCAAGATTAGCTAAACCTCCTACAAGTTTTTGTTTTTGGATAGTCTTAGCAATTCTAATTGAATAGGAACTGATCTGTATTTGTAACTAAATAAAGAATATCTGATAAGATAACTTAAAATTGTGTAATTAGCTACAAAATTAGCTGTGCGTGCCTGCCTCCGGCACGCACCACTAACTTAATATGCGGATTCTAAACCAGTTTAGTTTGCCTGGCGGAGCCGTTGAATAAATCGTAGAGGTACAGATAAAAATGTAGTAATAGAATTCCTTATATTAAAAAAGGATAACCCAAATAAATTGTTTGCTCTCTTACTATGATATTCCATTTTTTGTGTAATTCTTAAATAATATTGCAAACTAGTTGGTAAACCTTTTTTATCAAATAACCAATTGAAATAGAAACTACCATCTGCATCTATAAAACCAGCCAATCAACTATTACTTTGTATTGGGCTATGATCTAAATTAAATAAAGTTAGATTAGTTTTATAATTAAAATTAAATCAATTTATCATTCTATGTAGACCCTCAATTTTAGGTGTTCTAAATTTACCATTTATAAGGTAAATTACTTTTAAAACAGATCATTTTTGTTTAATAATTAATCTGCAATGATTAGTACTCTCCGCTCCTGCGGAGAGTAAATATTACCAGCTATAATTAATTGAATAGTTTTACACAATGGAAGATCAGCTATATGAAGTGCTATTTCAATAAAAGGTCTATAAGATTTTACTCCTTTCTCTGGTACAACTATTGAACCATCACCTTCAATTAAACCTGCTAAATATGAGCCAAAATCAGACTGATAAGAAGAAGATACAATAATAGCTAAACAGCTAAATTCAGTAAATCCTTCAAAAATTACATTAGAAGAAGATAATAAAGTATATTGATCTAGTAATGAATAAATCATAATGGAAAAAATCAATTTTACTTTATTTATAGTTTAAATTTTTAAATATAATAAAAAGTCAACATTGGACTATATTATTATCAAATAAAATTTTGAATGTGTCAAATGTAGTCTCTGAGGTAAAATAATTATTACCTACTGGTTATTTTAATTTATTATTGAAGCTATTTTATTATCAGTCCCTCGCTTGCGCTCTCCGTTCTCCGCTCTCCGCTCTCCGCTCTCCGCTCTCCGCTCTCCGCTCTCCGCTCTCCGCAGGAGAGCGGAGGGGTAAATAAATTTAAAGCTTTCTTGTTCTGTAATAAACTTTCCAGTATATATTGACATTTTTTATGGTATTTCAATTTTAATTTTAAAACCAAAGGCAAATCGGCATATTTTTTGTTTTACCGGCCATAGAAAAAAGACATATACCTAAACTTAAACTCAATAAAGGATTAGCTAAGAATTGCCCTTTAATATCTACTAAATATCTAATATCAAAATCAAAGAAGTAAATATTATTAGAATTAGAATATATTTTAATACCATCTTTATGAATTATAAACCCTAAAGCTAATATAATTAAGAAAATATTTAAATTTGTAATAGAATATTGAATGATATAAAATAAAAATGAATCTATTGATTGTTCTGTATTTATAGCCAAAGCTAATAAAATAAATCCTATATGAGATATCGTACTATAAGCTAATAGTCTTTTAATTCTAGTTTGAGCTAAACCTACTATTGTACCGATTACTAATGAAAACAAAGAACTTATTAATAATAACATTTTTAAAACATAACTTGTATTATAAGTTACATCAAATATATTAGTTGATATATTTAATTGGCTTAATATATCACTATATTCAGAAATATTTATAAATGAGAATTGGTTAATAGATAATCCACTTTGTAATTCTAATAATAAAACTAGTATAGATATTTTTGGAATAATAGTTAACCATAGAGTTACTTGTGTAGGAGTTTCGTCATATACGTCAGGTGACCAAGAGTGAAATGGAGCAGCAGCTACTTTGAATAAAAACCCAATAAATATAAAAATTACACCTAAACTTACACCACTTAAAATTGACATAGTATAAGATACTGAAATTAAACTATAAATAGATTCAAAGTTAGTTAATCCTGTGAAAGTATATATTAACCCGGCACCTAGTAATATAAAACAAGAGGATAAAGCTCCTAATAAAAAATATTTTAAACCTGATGCAGTGGCTGATTCATAATCTCTATATATCGTAGCTAAAATATAAAGTCCAAATGATTGTAATTCTATACTTAAATACAAAGATAAAAGATCAGATGAAGAAATTAATAAAGAAGAACCTAATCCAGTAAACAATACTATTAAACAATATTCTGTTCGAGGAGTATATAATCCTATATAATTATATTTTTTGGATGTCGATAAGGATGAAGAAACTTCTTTAGTTGAAAGGTTTTTTTCAAGCCCTCCCTCCTTTACGGCCGCGGAGCGAGGCGAGGGAGAGGGTGACGAACCATCTGTAAATAAATTTGTTAAATTAATTACTTTATTATAATAAGATGAAGTTATTAAAGGCCAAGCTGTTAAGATTAAAGCAGCTAAAATTAATAAGAATGCATCTAATAATTGAGAGATGATGGTCACATGGAATAATCCACTATATATACCTATTCCTGATCCAATTGACTGAATATATAAAGCATTAAAAGCTAATGCTCCGGAATAAATAAATATGATAGCAGATATTCGAGTTATCATAATTGATGAAAGTTGTTTGTTAAATGAAGGTAGGGCAATAGCCACTATGAGAATTAAGATACTTATAAAGATCATTACTTATTTTCTGGGTATAATTTAATTATACTATTACTTAAAGAAAGAAATTGTTTAGTTCTAGATTTAAAACTATTTGCAAATTAAAGATCTTATTTAAGTGTATGACTATTTTATAATTCATTTTTTTTTTTAACTTTAACTAGTATTCCTCCGGCTACGCGCTTACGCAGAGAAGGTAATAAGAACAATATTTTTTTAATTGTAAATATAATAAGCAACTCTGTTTAATTAAGTAATTGAATTTATTAAACGCTTTATTACAAAAAGGAATAAAGTTGTGAAGATTTTTAGATTAAAAAGTTTTACTGTACTAACTTTATAATTGTGTGCGTCCCTCAATAAGCGTAGGATTATTATTATTGCCTCCTCTCCTTTAGCGGGTAATGGGAGGGAAGGGACTTTGGACAAGCAACGTAGCTAAAATAATTTTAGGTTTCGCAATCCTGAATCCGTAAGGGGTTAAAAGATATATTTTTTTTATGGTTTAGTTGTATAAATATTTAAAAAGAAAACTCTTTTTTACAAAGTATAGTCTTCAAATAGAAAATAATTAATTTCCATTAGTTGCTAGCCAACTTAAATAATCTGGCATAGATACTGCTTCTATTGCAATAGGCATAACTTTAACCTAATTTTATTTGAATTAAAGGATATTTTAATGATTTTGTAGTGTGTACTTTGTTATCTAAAATCCATCGGTTGATTGTTCTATGACTTATCAACAATTCTCTGGCTAGTGAAGTTACAGAATCAAACTGTATTTCTTTGTTAAATATTAAATCTAATAAAATAACTGGTTTACCTGTACAATTGCAGATATTTTGTGTTTACTCATATCTTAAAGTTTTTTACCTGTTCTATTCTGTTTATGCAATTCTAAAGTAGATTTATTGAAAGATCTATTTAGGAAGGATAAAGATAATTTACTATTAGTTATTTCACTTCTGATATAACCCGTAGCTCCTTTATTGTAAGTGGATCAATTGGCAAATAAATTATTATTAAGAGTTGGTTGAATAAGATCCATATAAATTTGTTCAGCAATTGTTATCTCATATAAATTTAATAAACTAAGTAATTTATATTCATTAAAATTTAATACATAATAAGGATTTAATTTAACAAATATTTCAATATGGTTAGGTATTGAATCTAAAATATATAATGTAAAAGCATTTCATGAATTTTTAACAACATTACTGTAAAATTTTTTATGTTTAGACGTATTAGTAAATGCTTTATTTTTATGTTCTATAAAACAACGGGCGCGGAGCGCGCGGAGCGCGCGGAGCGAATTAAATAAATTTTGAGATGAACCTAAATAAGAATCTATACCATTTATAAAAAGATAAATACCAGCTATTAATTTATATTTACGAAGTAAATACCATTCTTCAGGTAAATTTATTTTAATTAAAGGATTTTTAATACCATTACCATATTTAGTAGCTACAACATTTAAAGGAATTGATAAAATTGATTGAATATATGTTTTTAATAAAGGATTATCACATTTAATTAAAGTGATTTCCATCTTATTTTTTAAACCAGGTAATGCAGGGTTAGAAACTAATCTTGATTTTGTTGCCTCTTTACTTATAATATTAAATAAAGAAGATTGATAAAGTATTGAACTTTCAACGTGGAATTTTGCTTTAACTGTTAATTATTAATTATCTTTAATTTTTCTTTTTATTTTCTATTAAAATAATAAATAAATTAAGTTTAGGACTATTTCTTTAACTAATAAAAATAAGTTTTGTTACATGTAGTCTCTGAGGCCTTTTAATAAATATTTGCCTGCTAGTTTCTAAAATAAAATAAAAAATTTTTTTAAAGGTTCTAGCATATATTAACATGTTATTATTATAATTATAATAATAGGACCAATACCATAAATCCATGTCATACCAACTCTATAATTTTTAAGTATATATTTGTTTTGATATTAAAATTTTACTCTTTTTTAGATCAAACGTGTTGTGGGATAGTGTATCTTACCATTATTAGGTTATGTCCTTTATAGTTAATTCCTGATTTTCCTGATTTTCTTAACATCTTACCTAAATTTGAAGGATCAGATCCTGGAGAAATAGCATTATTACATTCTATAATACTATTATAGATTCGTGTTACTCCTTTATTATAGCCTTTAACCCGCTTTGAATTTCCTATACATAATGGATTTTGTCAAAAACTAAAATAACGACCTACCATACTTGAAATAACAGCGCGGAGCAGCAGCAACATAAAAATTTTTGTTTATATTTCGAGTCATATTATAGTAATCTAAGCCCATTGCTTTTGCTGCGCTAGTTGGAGATTTATAGATATCAAATAAAATTTTACTATCCTTTTCAAAAACGTAAATAACATCAGCTGGAATTTCTTCTGGTGTTAGACCATTAGGTAAATTACCATCTCTGCGTAAGCGCGTGCTTGTCTATCATAAGGCGAAAGTCGTGGTATACCCTCGCGCATTTCTCTTAAAGGATTAAAAATACGAATCAGTTTATTATCAAGATTAGGCGAACGTATATAATGACCATCTAAGTTAATGTATCTATTAAAATCTCTTCTATCTACACCTAATAACTCAGCTCCTTTAGAAACAGAACTGATTGGTTCATCAGTTACAAGTGATCCGTCTGAATAGTAAAGAAATAATTTTAAATTACCTGTCAATACAGGATGGTCATCCATTCAATTACTTCATGTAAAAGTCACTGGACCTTTTCCGTTTAAACCTTGAACATCTGTATTGAAAAATTAAATAAGTGCTTGTTCTCTTACGTATAATTCGTATTGTGTAAAAGATCTTAAAATGAAACGTATTTTATTGTCAGCTGCTAGATTAGGATTATTTAACATAAAAGCTGTTTCATGATTCTCTCCTTCGGTCTCCGCGCTTGTGTATAAGGAACATGTCAATTAAATTGTTCTAATCCTCCTAAATCACGAGCTCTATTATACAAAGGTCGCATTAAATCCTTATAATCACTAAAATGATTAAGTAATCGAGTATAAAATCGAGTACTGGATCCTATATTTAATTGACCTGTATGAGGGTCAATAAAAGCATATATACCTGAATCCGGATATTGTTTGGCAACTAATGCTCCATTTTTTAATGAATGAGTATTTAAACTAGCAGTCCGAAGGAGTTGTATCTGGATGTAGAATTAATTTAGATAACCCAGTATCACCTTTAAGAGGTTCTAAACATTTTCCACAATTTTCTTGGATATATAATTTTGCAGCACTATTATCAGATAAAGAATCAAACATTCTTACTAATGCTTCTTGAGCTTTAGTTATTTGAGGTGTAATAGATCAGGGAATGCTTCCGTCAATGGAAGATACAATTTTAAATTTAGACATTATAATAGTAGATCCTATTTCCATTTTTTCGTTGCTAAATTTGTTAAAATTAAAATCTCAAATCAATTCTCTATAATAAAATAAATTATATATTTATTACTATAGAGTGGACTGTTTATTATTACTCCCTCCGACCCCGAAGCGCTCTTTTGAGTAAAATTTACGTACAGTCTCTGAGTATCATTTACTGCTAATAAATGGAAAATAGTATAAACAATTTTGTTTACATTAACTAATATATATTATTATAATTTAATTGATTTATTAGTTAAATTTATTTTTAATTGAATTATCAGTTAAATTTATGTTTTAACTATCAATTTTTTTCATTGTCGTAGCATTTAGTATAATTCTATAAATTTTAATTATAGGGCATTTAAACCACAAATTTCAGAACATTGACCATAGAATGTACCTTCTCTATCAACTAAAATTGAAGCTTGATTTAATCTACCTGGGCAGCAATCTAATTTTAAACCTAAAGAAGGAACTCCAAATGAGTGAATTACATCTGTTGATGTAACAATCAATCTTATATGTGTATCCATAGGTATTATCATTTTATTATCTACATCTAATAATCTAAATTGACCTAATTCTAAATCAGATTCTGGCACCATATAAGAATCAAATTCGATGGCAGCTCCACTATCTGTTACATAATCAGAATATTCGTATGACCAGTACCATTGGTGTCCTGATACTTTAATAGTGATTGTGGGTGAAATAACTTCCAATGTAATTCCTAATAATATTAATTTTTTTTAATAGAATGAGGAAAAACTTGGACTTTGTCTTAAAATAATTTTAGTTGCAAAAGTAATTTAAATTGTAACTTAACTTTTTTTTTTCAAATGTAGTCTCTAAAAAGCATAGAATTTACTTTTGCAAATAATGCTGTTGAAAATTGAAATTTTGACTTTTAAAAATAGAAGTATTAAATTTTTAACATTTTCTTGCATAAATTGAAATTTATTCTGAACTATGTATAATATAAGATAGATTAAGCCAGATTCAAAATTTAAGGTTATCTTTTTTTTTTATTAAAGTTTCATTACCTCTCTCTGCTTCCGCAGGAGCCGAAGGTAGGCGGGGTTAGGGCCGGGAAGGGAAATAAAAACAAATTATATAACAAGTGTTTTCCATCAGAAATAATTACATCCCTAATTTATAATACATTGAGGAATGCATATGTGGCATAACTAAAGACTTAAACAGTTGAAAAGATTTAGCTTTAATATATATAACAGGCCTGTTATCATGAATTTGTACTGTGACATTTAATCCAAATTTATAATGTAGCATTCCTGCTAATTTATAAACATCTACCAAAGTAAATCCTTTAGTATGCAAATATACACTAGTGCCTGCTTTAGCTCCATCATCCATAAACCAAAATGCTAAAACACGTGGACTTAAAAAAAAAATTAAATCATTTGAAATATATTTAACCCAATTATCATTAATTTTTTTATAAAAAAGATTATGTATTTTTAATAAAAATGGATAGGATCTTGTTCTAAAACTAATTGCAAATAAAATTTTACCTCTTCTAATGCTACTTTGTCCTTTAGGTAAACTTTCACAAAGTAAAGATAAATAATTAAATGAGAACATTAAATAGTTCACTTTTTGCTCCGAAGGATGCCTGTATAAATTGAAAATAAGGAATAATAGATGTTTTAGAATAAACTATACAACCATCTCCTAACATGTGACCTATTAGCTGATCTCTTAGTAATGGTAGTAATATTGTTATTTGCCGGCAATGATTATTAAGTCGAATACCAATTGTTCCGTAATTTAAAAAAACTGGAAAATAATTAAATGGAATAATTGAAGTAGAATTTGTTTTTATTTTAGTAATTGATTTATCACTAATAAATTTAGTTTGTTTTTGTTTATGAATTTTCTTAGTTTTAGATTCAAAATGAGTAACAGTATTTAATAAAAAAAAAGTTTCTATAAAATTTAATTTGACATCATCTATGTAATAAAATGTGTAATCCAGAAGGTATAATAATCTGAAGGATGGGAAAGCTATAGCAATTAAAATTAAAGCAGGAGTAATAGTCCATACTGTTTCAATTAATGTACCATGGTTCAAATATTTGTGAACTAATGAAGATTTTGTACTATTAAAATGAAATATAACATTACCAAAAACTCAAAATACTCCAACACAAATTATAATTAAGTAGAAAAAAATTGTATCATGAAGTTCGATAATACCTGTAAAACCAGGAGTAGCAGGATCTTGAAACCCTGTTTGCCAATTTTGAGGAGCATCATTAAATATAGTATTAAATATAGAAAATATTTGTGACATTTGTTGTTGTTTATAAATACATTCAGTCTTAGTGTACTTAATTCTCTTAAATTATTATTTCTAGATTTAATTAGACTTATTTAATCTTTATAATTTTTATATTTTGAACCTTAAGGAAAACTCAAGATATTATTTCTAATAAAAAATAAATTAAAATTTTTACTACAACAAAGTAAATATAATAATGATCGGAATAAAATTTATTTACCTGCTGGAATTTGATGTTTCACTTTATTTTTCAATAAATATTAGTAGAAAGATTAAATTTGTATAGTTTTTATTGACTTCAATAATCTTAAGGGAACCGAAGGGAAAAGAGAAAAATACCTGGTGATAATTTTTATCAGCCTTTAACATTATTTCTTTTTAATTTTATTAAATTTATTTTTTTAAGCGTTATCAAAGGTAACATAAGATTCACCTGTTTTTCATTTCTTTTATTTTGTTATAATAAAATCTAGAGAGTAAAGGATTCGAACCTTTTAAAGATTTATTTTGTAATATTATTACATTAAACAATTTTTTATTCCATTAGCTAACTCCCTTTTTAATTAGTTTTTTTTATTATTATTTCTCCAAATCTGAGTATTTTTGTTTTAATGTTATTTGCATATTAAAAAAAATAAGATTTTAGATTGATGTAAGAGTGAATGCATAATTACTTTAAATAAAGATTTTTATTCTCTCTTTTATAATTTTTTTTAAGTTTTCTACTTTTTTTTCTTATAAATATATAAAGATTTATACAAAGACAATTCAAATTGTACTTAAATAATTTTAGCTTTCAGATATAGATGATCATAAAATTTTATTGTGAAGCTATAATTTAAATTGAGTTGCGCGTAGCGAGAATAGGATTCATTTTATTTAAATTTGTCTATTATATATTGTCGTAAATGTTTAAGTCTTTAAATTAAAAAAGGGTAAATATATATCATTTATTTCTAATAGAAAGGGGGTTAAATAAATATATTTAAATAATCTAAACTAATTTATTAACAATTAAACAATAATAAAACACAATTTTTTAGTATTATGATTATGTTAAAAATAATTCTAAAATATTTGACTTTAATAGTGTAATGGTTTAGGATCTAAATTTAATCTTATTTAAGTTAATTTAAAAATTGAGGATTGCCAGTATTAATAAATAGATGTAAATTGGGAAATATAAATTTTCTTCGCTCTCCCCCCCTTATGATAAACCGCTAAAGGAGAGGATGGCCTTCTCTTATTGAGAGACTGCTATATTTTTATTAATTAGCTCTCCGTAGGCCTTAGGCGAAGTTAAAAATAAATAAAATTTACTTTATTTACTATTAAATTTTAATTTAGTAGCAACATAATATTTGAAGCATAAAATTTATAATACATGACTCATTGTTACTGTTATACTATAAGCTCCTCTTTTGTTTTTTAGGTTAACTCTAGACCAATCTACATAGTTTACTTTTCCTCTAGCAATAGCACCTCTCTGGATTATTCTTGTAGATAGTCGAGGTATAACTCTTTGGCTCATTAATCTACCTCCAATTTTTATTTTTATTCCTGCTAGGAAAGATGGTATAATTGAACCTTTATTTGTTAGATTATTAACTCTCTTAGAATGAATAATAGTTTTACTAAATATATATTTAAAAATATTTCTTACATGAATTTTTTTACTCATAATTCCAATAGCTTTAACTAAAATATTATCATCAAAATAAGGTAAATGTAGTCGGACTAAATCTAATTCAATTGGTTTTTTGAATAAGCGACTTAATATAGTACACAAATTATTTAATTTTTTAATATTTTTAGGAGAAAATAGAATTTTTCCAGTCACTTTATGTTTATTAATAGAATTTAGTTTTTTTAAAGAATTTTTTTTTCCATAAAGGACAGGAGCGGAGCGAAGAGAACTATTTTTATTATTTAATGTTTTCCCTCCATTTAAGGGCGATTGAGGGCCTGGTATTGAAATTCCATTTAAGGATGTTGCTATAGGAACTGTAGCTCTTTTAATTTTTTTAAATTTTTTAACCTTACCTGGAACTAAAAAATAAAATAAGTTAATAATTAATTTATTAGGTGTTTCCATATAAACAGGTTTACTGATTAAACAAGACATACCTCTGAAAGCATATTCTAACAAAGTGAATATATTTTGTATTTTTTTATTATTTACTGTATTAAATTTATAATTTATATTCTCTTGAAAACTATTATTAAATTTTAATGAAGTAATTAATTTCAAATATTTTATTTTTGTAAGAGGAACAATATTATTTGTATTATATTTTTTAATTAAATCTGTAAATTTAGTTACTTTTGTTTTGAAATCGTAAAGAGCATTATACTCTTTATGTTCTGTTTTTCTTCAATCTAATTTGTGACCTAATATGTCTGAAAAATCAAATTCAGGCATTTGAACATATTTTATAGGTGTTTGTTTTAAATTATCTCCAAATCCTTTAAAATTTTTAAATTTAAGACTTGAATTTATTTTTAGTAATGGGTTAAAAAGATTTAATGGTATTGCTAATTTATTATTTTGTAATGATTTTTTTAATTTATTTATTTTTTCTGTTAATATTTCAAAATTTTTTTTAGGACTAATTAATTTAGAATTACTTAATTTAGTTATTTCTCCTGCGGACTCCAGCCTTTTCTCTTCCCTAAAGGACAAGCGCGGAGCGAGGGACGGAGAGTTAGATGTTTTTTTAGTTAAACTTGTAATTTGTTTAGGGTGAAGTTTTGATATATAAGCAGTCAACCGTTGATCATAGGTTTTAAAAGTTCTAACCAATATATTTAAAGTTGTTAGAAATGATCTAGGTTTTCTATTTAATAGATTTATTATATCTTCTTTACTACTAATTTCTGTACCTTTATTTCTAAATAAAAATTGTTGGTATTTACCTTCAAACATTTTAATCAATCTTTTGTTATCATTAATAATAATATTAACACCTTTAAATCTTTTATTCCATTTTAATTGGTTTATATTTTTTTTCATGTTTTTTTATTTGTGTGTGTGTATTTTAAGATTAGCCTGTTAAAACTAACTTCGCGGTTGATTAATTAAAGCAAGTGGTTAACTCTCTAGAATTTGACACTTTAATTAATTATTTAACATTCCATTATATTTAATATTATACATGCGTTATATTTACTAGAACAATATAATGTTTAATTTTAAAATTTATTCATATTTTAATTATAAGGGATACCATTCTTATATAAATGTTAAATAGGTAATAGCTGACAAAATTTATGAGTAGATACTTATTTATTTATTAAGTATCAAAGAAAATATTCTATTATTATTAGTTTTAAAGTATCCATATTAATAAAAGATCTTCTTTATTCAGCTTCTACTTTTAATATTATGATCACCCAAATTTTAAGATGAATAAAATTAACAAATTAAATGATTTTTATTTTTTAATTTAAATAAAAGAGATAATAAATATTGCATTAAGCAAATAAAATACGACAACAAATAATAAAAAATTGTCTAAATCTAGAAGAATTTAATTTTGGTTCGGATTGAACGTTGTTCAGTAGTTTTAAGACATGCGAATCGTTGTTTCTGAAATTAATAGATTAAATGGTTAGTTTATTATATTAAGAAATAAGGTGTAGAGGTGAGGAAAGTAAATAGTATACCCCATAGTCTTCGTAAATAGGAGATAATTATATTTATATTTATAATAAGTCCAAAAATAAATATATGAACATTATAATATATATTCATTCGAGTTATATAAGATTTACCTTCCTAATATAAAGGTAGATACAGTATAATAATTTTGATTAAGTTAAAGAATTAAACTAAAATTGATAACGCATATCAAATTTAGAAACCTTAAGGCCTATATTAGAAATGCAATTAAAGTTAGTATTTAGTACTTCTTCCCTAACGGGTTGAGAGGGGGTAAAATAACTATGCTAATATATCGACTATATTAAATATAAAAATTAATTTAGCAATGGCTATTCTTTATTCTAAAGAAACGGAGTATAATGCAAAATAAACTATTTTTGCAGGAAAGAAATTTTTTCGCTATAGAGATTATATTTACGTCTATTATGGTAGTTGGTGGGAGTAAAAGCTTACCAAGCCGACGATGGATAGCCAAGTTTGTAGGAACTAATGGCCACACTGGGAATGAAATTACCAGGTAGAGGTATCTGCCAGCAGTCAAGAATATTAGTCAATGCTCGAAAGAGTGAACTAGCTAACTGAAATCGAGGGAGTGTCTCCTTTGATAAAATAAAGAAAAATAATGATTTCTTTATCAATAGTGTTGTCCAAAGCTGTGAGATGTAGTGGGATTACATCATTTATGGCTGTTAAACTATCAAATTCCGGGGACACCCTAAAGCTTATGGTACCAAGCTATATACGAAAGTATATATGTGGCCAGACTAATTACCTGGGTAAGGTAACAAGCCATATGATGAAGGAAACTGAAATGGGTTATCGCGGATCTAAGTCATCTTTATTAAAATATAACAGTCAACCAGTAATAAAAAGTAAAGGTGTAAAAGAGCAACGAGTAGACGGTAGTTGGTGTTTTCTGAAAGGGAAACACTTAAGGTGTACTCTAACGGGCTTCGAAAGAAGTTATCAAGTCAAAGTCCCTTCTAAGCAATTATTTAAAAGATCTTATTCTACAGGAGGCAAACCATTGAATCCAAATTTTGTTACTGGATTTTCCGATGCTGAAGGAAGTTTTACTATTTCAATTTATTCAGACAATAAAGCCAAAACTAAAATTAGAGTAATGGCTAGATTTAAGATTGGATTGAATGAAAAAGATCTACCTTTATTAATGCAGTTTCAAACATTTTTTGGAGGCATAGGTACACTTACTTATGATAAAGCAGATAATGCTTGAATATACTCAGTAAGTAGTGTTACAGAATTGCTAAATGTTATTATTCCTCACTTTATGAATTATCCAATGTTGACTCAAAAAGCAGCTGATTTTAATTTATTTGTGCAAATAGTTCAATTAATGAACAAAGGTGCTCATCTTAATCAAGCTGGTTTACAACAGATAGTTAATATTAAAGCCTCTTTGAATAAAGGATCTTCAGAATTTGTTCAGTCTAACTTTCCTATAATTAATCCAGTAAAAAGAAAAACCATTGAAACTACAGAAATTTCAGATCCACATTGGATTTCAGGATTTGTTAGTGGTGAAGGTAATTTTGATGCTGGAATTAGAAAAGCAACTAATACTAGAAAAGAAAGAGTCTATTTAAGATTTAGAATAACTCAACCGCTGCGCAGAGAGAGATCTAAAATTAATGGAATTATTAATTAAGTATTTTGGAGCTGGTAGAATTGAATGTGATAAGAGAATAAAACATTCTGTTGTAACTCTAGTAATAGGAAACTTTTCAGATATTAGTAATAAGATTATACCTTTTTTTGATCAATACCCTATTTTTGGTGTTAAATACTTAGATTATTTAGATTGAGCAAATATTGCAAATATAATGATTTTAGGTAACCATAAAACACCAGAAGGATTTGAAAAAATAAAACTAATAGAAGCTAGAATGAATAAAGGTAGAAAGAAAGATTTTTAATATAATTGTATGATAAATTTGATGAACCGTGGGTGCCAGAAGACTCGGTAATGCCAGAGACGCGAACGTTAGTCATCTTTAACAGGCGTAAAGAATTCGTAGGCTTCTTTGAAAGCTTAAATTTTCAAATAGTTTTACTTAGAAGAGTTAAGTGATTCAAAGATAGAATCTAATAGAGGATGTTAAACAATACTAAGAGTAGGGTTAAAATCCGCAAAAACTTAGTGGAGTTTCAATGGCGAAGGCTATTCATCTAGTTACAGATTGACGCTGAGGAATGAAGGTGTGGAGAACGAAAGAGATTAGAGACCTCATCAGCCCACACAGTCAACGATGTATGGTAGTCAGCTAGTATAAAAAAATATTAGTGGCGAAGTTAACGCGTTTACCATACCGCCTTGCGAGTACGACTGCAAAGTTGAAATCTAAAAAATTAGTCGGTCTCGGAGCAAACGAAGTGAAGCATGTTATTTAATACGATAATCCGCGTAAAATCTTACCAGTTCTTGTATTACTAGATATAAGCATTATAATGCTTTAGTAACAGGTGTTGCATGGCTGTCGTCAGTTCGTATCGTGAGAAGTTAGATTAATTTCGTTAACGGACAAAATCCCTGGTGTTAATTTATACTTAACAAATTAGTGGTTTTGATAGAAAACCATTTGGGGCGAAGACAAGTCGTTATGGCCCTCATGAACTTGGGCTATAGACGTGCCACAAAAATTTTTACAAAGTGACGCAAGACCTATCCTTGGCTTTAACTTCAAAATAGTTTAAGTACAAATTTAATATAATTTAAATTCTATTAGGATATGAGGAGGAGCTAATCATTAAAAAAAATTAACGTATTAATAAGCGGATTGTCACCTGAAACTCGGTGACATGAAGATGGAATTTCGAGTAATCGTTGATCAGCCACGCAACGGTGAAGCGAGCATCCGTGATGAACTAACCGTCTGTCGCTGGGAAGGAGTTTGGATTGGTGGAAACTGTCAATTAATTAAACAAAAGTAAAATTTATTTTCGTAATCTTTGTAGAAGCGTTACGCGGGGATTACAATTTTAATATAATAAATGGTTTTATCTAAGAATAATTATTGCTGTTAAGTCGTTTGGGCAACATCTCAAAAGTCATAGCAAGGTAGCCGTACTGGAAGGTGCTGCTGTATTATAAAACCTAGGTGTGTAGAATTGATTGAATAAAAACCCCCTTACGCTCTCTTCGTAGGGCCGTTAGGATTATTGGGAGCGACTGAATATTTTATATTATATACTTCATACTTAATAATGAATAATGAATAAAAAGTAATGAGTAAAAAAAGTAAAGAATAATAAAAAAATTATTCTTTACTTTTCAACGCTGCTGCTACGCACTCCTAACTTTTATAGGAGTCTGTCCGTCGCTTCACCAAAGGGGAGGAGTGCACTATTAGTTTACTTAAAATTTATTTTATTAATTATAAATAAGTTAAATAAAAAATAATTATTCAACATTTAAGGGGGTTAGCTGAGTGGTTTTAGCAGTAAATTTACACTTTACAGACAGAGGTTCGAATCCTCTACTCCTTAACAGAATTTAAATTCATAATGACCAAAATATAAAGAAAAGCTTTATCTAAATTAAGCATATTTAATAATTGATCTTGATTATTCTATTTTTCATTAATTAAAAAGTTTTTTTTATCTTTTAAGTTTGAACAAAAATTGTTTTTTTTTTTCTTCCCTCCTTTACGGTGCGCGGAGAGTGTCATCTTTTTTTATTTATATTTTACTTTGAATAAACAAAGTGATAACGCTTTTTATTTATACTAGTATAGTTCAAGAAATATGAATTATAAGAATTCATATTTATAAAGAACTTAATAATATGCTATTGTGAATATTTTTAAAATTTATTAATAAATCAATAAATTGAATAGTCCAGATTCAAAAGAAGATTTTATTTCAATTAAATATAGCCGGAATAGTTTAATCGGTTAAAACGAATTCCTTGTAAGATTTAAATATTGGTTCGAAGCCAGTTTTCGGCAAAATATAAACAATTATCATTTAGAAACTAACTTATTTAAGTTAAATTAAATTACTTTTTTAGCTATATTATCTTTAATTTACTATTTAAAATAATAATAGTAACATTTTTTATTTTTAACTTTTGGTCTAAGATTAAACAAATATGATATTAAATCTTAAATTTTTTATTATTTCTAATAAAATTGAACTAAAATATAAAAGAGTAATTATAATTACTCATCTAAAATTATACTTATTAGCTAAATATTGTTCGCGTTTAATATTAATAACTAAAAAAAAAGATGTTAAAATAAGAAATCTAATAGTATGAAACTATTATGAGTTGTAGTTTAATTTGGAAGAACGTCATTTTTTGGTAATGAAGTATATCAGTTCGAATCTGGTCAACTCAGTGTAAGCTAAATAAAAAAGGGATAACATTATATATCAAAAATGTTATTTAATACTTTCCCTTTAAAAGAATAAAATGTAATTCTTCAAAATAGTGACTGCTTTTAGAAATATAATATTCCAAATTAGCACCTATTTTTTTATATATTTAAAGTTAACCTAAAATTAGATTAAATAGTCCTATGTTGTTAAATATTTAAATTTATAAGGAAACAGAACTCGAAAGGTTTGAGTGTCCCACTTTTAATGGGAAAGTCCCAGTTCAAGTCTGGGTGTTTTCAATTTTAATCTAACAAAAAATAACTGTATAATCAATACTCTACTAGTATTCAAAATATCAAATTCATCTTCAATTTTTAATATAAACTTTCTTATCTATTAACAAATTCTTTATATTCTTTTGTTGAATTATTTGTAATTTTTATGTGTTGTTGTTTGTATTACTTTACTATTTTAAATATAATTGAGTATTTCTTTTGTTGATATGAAAGACCAAATGAGTTTACTTTATTTGTCTCTTAGTTATTATTTGAAGAATTTAAATTTGAATTTTAGTCTTGTTCTAATTCTTTATTATTAAGAACATTTCATAATATTTATTCTTTTACATATGCTGTATTATCTAGATCAGATGATTGATCATTATTTTCATTATCTTCAGAATTAGAATTTTCAATTTTTATTTTTTAATAATGATGAAGGTGATAATTTACTTGATGTGCTCCTCCGTTAGGTGGAGCGTAGCACTGCTCCGAAGGAGCACTCATTCTTAAAATTTCTCTAATATCTGTATTTTCCATATTTTGTATAAAAAATTTAGTGTATATTGAAAGAAAAGGCTTATTCATCTCTATTATTTTTGATATAAAATAAAAATATTCATTTAAATTAATAATATTATAACTATAAATAAAATTTATTCATCTGATTGCTTACCTTTTAATAACAGTCAAATAAGATTGATTTACAATAATAAATTATTTTTTATCTACCTCATAATATTTTTACACTAGTTTATATTGGACCTTTATACCAAAAAATAGTGGCTTACTTAGATTATTATTTTTCGATGGTAAAAACCTCAATTAAATAAGTAAAAATCCTACGAACTTTAGTTTTAACAAGAGTCAATTTATACACATTTTAAATCTTATTTCTAAATTGAAAAAATTTTCATTAAATTAAAATGTCTAAAGTCAGTTAAATTTTTAATTTTTTATAATTTTATTTTTACATATAAAATAGGATGCTTCTACCACTACTACTATTATATAATAAGAATATTAATAATAAACTATAAAAATTTAAATTAACATAATTTAAAGAACTTTTTTAAGTAAATATTTTTTTTTTACGGGCACTGTGAGATTCGAACTCACGACTCTTTTGGAGTTCCTATTTTCAAGATAGGCGCCTTAAACCAGCTCGACCAAATGCCCTAAATATTATTTATGAAATAGTAACAATTAAATAATAAGACCGGAGGGAATCGAACCCTCAACTTTTCTATTATGAGCAGAATGCATTAACCAATTATGCTACAGTCTTAATTTAAAAATTGAGTTTAAAGTATCAATTTACATCACTTTTAATAACTTTATTTCAAATTTCTGAGCTTAAAGAGAAAAATATAAAAGTATTTGTATAATAAAGCGCGGAGCGTGTTGTATTTTAGCTCTCCTTACTTTAGGGGCGGCCATATGTTTATACTTACTCATAACTATTCTACCATAAGCTATTACGGCTTTGGATACAGGTATAGAAATGTTTAATATTCTTCTTTTTGTTATCAATATTACTTTAACCATCAAATAAATAAATTCTTTACCATTGTGCAAATTTACAACGTTAGTTACATTATATTTGTTATAATAATTTAATGCTTCTTAAAATAAAACTATTGCGTGATTTTAAGAGATAGGATTCATACCTAATCTTTAATATAAACTATTATTTCCTCCCTCGCTCTCTCCTCCCATTAAGCGCTCCTCCCTAAAGGATGGATGCGAGGGGAGCGCACCATATATAATATTTAGCTTTAATATAATCAGCTGAATCTTTAACACTATTAACTTTAAGATTATTATTTCTAATAAAAATCAACAAATTGTGTAAAAATATAACCTTTTTTAAATTGATATCCTCTTAAAAATTTAAATCTGTATTCTTAATTTAAAGCATTATATAATTCTTCTGAAAAAGTATGTACTTGTTCCTCCCTCACTTAAGAGAGAGCTATTGTTCTTATACTATTATTTGTTTTAATTCTAGATTAAAGAATAGGAATATTTAATCCTTCAAGCGCGGAGCGAGAGAATTAACTTCTACTTCAAATAATCCTCCCTCCCTTCCTTTACGGATACGGAGGAGGCTAACGCAGGGAGAGGTATATTTTCTGTTTATGAAATATCTCTACGCTCTCCAAAGACCCTCCCTCTAAATAATCCGCCAGGATTGGACTAAAGTAGGGGAGCGAAAAAATTAGGTTGGAGTAGCACCCTCCGGCACGCAAAGAACAATTTGACATAAAATAAGGATAAAGAGAATTTACAGAATAGTAGGTCACAAATAATATTTTTTTCTATAAGGTTTAAAAACATTTACAGATTCTTCTGTATATCCCTTTTTAATATCGGTAAAATTGAACCATCAATTAAAGGAATTTTAGCATTACCTAAAATTGAGATCTATAAATAACAAAAGCTAAAGATGAAAGTGTAGAGTATTTAATTACATCTAATCTAAAATGAGTAAAAATTCTTTTACTAAATTTATCTATAATTTTATATACTGTAATAATATTTTGTAACAAAATTTGCTCTTATTTCAGTGCTTCGCACTCATGGTTTATTTAATCGTGTTTGAACATAATCTTTATATTCTTCTTTGCTTACTTTACTCTTATTAAAGAATGTATATAAAGGCATATCATCTTTAAATTCTAAATCTATATTAGGATTATTAAGAAATGAATAAGTAAAGATTCCTTTATTTTAAACATAAAAATTGGACCTCATTTTTTTAATGCAGCAGGTAATAATAATAATGAATCTCTAAAATACAATATGTATTTATTCTTAACCTTAACATGACCACATGTTGATTTAATATACATATCTCTAATAATTTAAGATACTTTATCAAATAATTGTAAAAGAATTTTATTTTTACATATAAAAAAGGTAATGTAAAATTATTTCTGATGAAAAGTTATGAATATATATTTTATAATTATAGTATTTACTTTTCATTTAATTTTTAATTGCAACTGATAACAAAATATTCTGTATTATTATAATTACTTAAGTAGAAATTTGTATGTTTGATTTATACCGTCGTATATATTTACAAAATATACACTCATAATTCCATTTATTGTATTGTTCTAGTTTTATTAAAAATAATAGCTCCGCGTCCATAGTTATAAATTTATTAATTATAATCGCATATTTATGTATAGATTTATTTCTAATAAAATGAAGTTCTACCTACCAATTTTTAACAATTAATTCTCCAATTTCAAATGTATATTCTTGACCATTAATAGTTCTAGTAAAATGATTAAAATTTTTCAACATCTTTTCATTATATCTTTAAAAGAAAATAAAGTTGACCCTTTAACTTCATATATTAGATGATTACTTAGTAATTTAATATTATAAACAACTTTAGAATTTAGTTTTAGAATTATTGCATTAGTATAATCTTCACTGATAAAATTTACTTTTCCCCTCCATAGATTAAAATAAAGCATATTCAAATAATTATCAGAAATAATGTTGGTGCTGCGTGCCGGAGGCAGGCACGCACAGAATAATAGGGACTATAGATATTCTTGATTAGTATTAAATATTTAATTACTTTAGGAATGTTATTTTATCAAAAATAAAGTGCGCTCTAATTTAAAGGTAAGGGGTTAAAAAATATAAAAATTTAAGAGGGTTATATACTAAATCATTTTTATTTTATGCAACAGAGCCAAGGATTGTAAAATTATTTTTCTATAGATTACTGTTTTAATAATGGTTTCTATACATTTTTATAACTATATTTAATTATCAATAAATTTTATTATAGGTATTGCTTGGAGGGTAACTTTTGTTTTAATCATTAGTAATTAGTAATAATTATTCATTATTTGTATAACAATACTATATTTCACATGTTATTTTTTTATAATAGAATAAATTTTAAAAAAGATATAATTTAGAACAGGGTTAAGGGCGAGTGCAACACTTTTAGAAATGTACTAATTAGATGGGGTATAGAGAATAAAAATTTTTATTGATTATTATTTTATAATTTTTTGAGTATAAGCAATAGAAGTAAAATAAATGGTGATTTTCAAGTATATTTAACACATTATAATTCCTCATTGTAGTTTATCATATTTGAAATTATCGTAATTGGTATCAACTTTTATGAGCTTGGTTGATTTATAACCTATAATACACCTTCCTCCCTTGCGCAGCATCCTTAGGGAAGTAGGGCAAAGGGATTGTGATATAACCCCCATTTCGATACAAAAGGAACTTTTCACTCAACTAAAGGAGAAATGAGGACGGTAGGGGGTTAAAAAATATTTTCAAAGAATTTAAATATCTCATCACTTATATCAATTAATTTATCGGACGGATATACATTAGGAGTTTTTTCATTTACTTCATGAAGTAAAGTCTGCATAATTTCTTTATAAGGCTCATAAATTGTATAATAAATCAAAGTAAGCAGAACAGGAGTTGCTGTAATTATTACCAAGCTTGCTCATAAATCAGGATTATTGTTGAAGAATTTTCCTGTTGAATCTATTATTCTCTCGCTCCGCGCTTGTTAACATAAAAATTGTTTTCATAATTGTTTTTAATTTGTGTATCATAAGGTGAATAAAAACTATTTCTAATTATTTTAATTAAATGAAATATGTTATTCATTGATAAATTTTAAATATTATTTACATTTACCTCTTATATTAAAAATCTGTTTTTTTCTTTATATTGTTACGCACTGAACATATTCTCAATTTTTTGTATCTATATCTTCTATTTTTATCAACTCTTACTCTATCTTTTATATTAGTATTGCATGAAGTTTGAGGTAATGTTATTTTTGCTTTATCTTCTGGAATGGTTATAATTATTTTTATAATTTTGTATTTATTTAGATTTTTTTTTTAAGATCTAAAGGTTAGTAAAGTTAATATAAATCTAGGTATGAACATTAAAATTTTATTTATCATTTTTCTATTTTTTGTGTGAATCATTAGGTGAATAAAAACTATCTAAATATTTGTCATAATCGTGGTTTTACTTGACATTGGGTGATGTAATTATATATTTAAATATGTTATTCATTGAATAAAATGTAATATTGATTAAACAATTATCCTGATCCTTATCAGAGTTGAACTGATATAAACTATATGAAAAATAGTTGTACTAACCTTTATACTAAAGGACATTAAGGGGGTTAAAATTTATAAATGGTTTGTGAGAAAAGAGTATATTTTATATTTTTAAATTTTACCAAACATATAAATATTAATTAGGATATAACCTAAAAAAAAGAAAATGAAAGCATAAAATAGTATTTGTAAATAAACTTGTATAAACATGTATCCTTCTTTTCTCATAGTTTTAAGATGTCTTAAAAAAACCTGAATAATATTATTTTTTCAAATTGTAAATGTCATTCTTATATTAAATATGATTCAATGAATTAATCCTGCTTTACGAGTTCATTCATTTAATATGTATCGTTTATTAAAATAGAAAATAATATATTGAATATATCTATGTATAAGATCTAATATGTAGTATGGAATTCATACAATGTTCCTTATTAATGCTATTATAAATTTAATTACAGTCGCGGAGCGAATAACAGAATAATTATTTTTACTAGCTCTCTCCAAAATTTCATGATTTGATTATCTTAATGTTTTATCCTTTGGGATTTATTTATAAATGTAAGTTATATTTAAAGCGAGAAAAAATATAAAATAAAATGAAATCGTTGGAGAACTTTAATATAAATATCTTCTATCTCTGCCTCCTGCCTGCCGGAGGCAGGGACGCAGGCATATAAATATATTATTTTTATCAGAAATAATTTTAATAAATCAATAATTAAAATGGATTTATCATTAATAATAATGATAAGTTATTTCTTAGTAAATTAAAGTAAATGTATTATGTTCATGGTCTTCAATTTTTAGGTATTAAAGTATTACGGTTATAATGATGAACGGTGTTAGGATTTCAATTTTTAGGCAGTAAAATCTACAAATATAAAATATACTACTAATCAAGGGTTATAATTATTAAATAGTAATTTCTTTTATAGTAAAACTAGAAAATAATAAATTAATAGGAACATAGTAATAGATTACTTCTAAAAATTTACTGTTGTATTTCATTATATAAATATTGTTAACTATTGTTTTAAAATTACATACATAAACAACTCAATTTTCAATATTATATGATGGATAAAAAAAAAATAAGTTAGTTTATCTCTAGTTTTTATCTCTCAAATATAAAATAAGTGGTTCAAAAGTGTTTTTATGATTATCGGGGGAAGGCATCTAAAGTTTTTTTAATAAAATAAGTTTAGTTTAAATTATTCTATTCTGTAGCTACATCCATTAATGTATTTTCTGCTAAACCAATAACAGGTACTAAAAATAGGAATCATACAAAATAAAATGCTGTTGATATTTGACCTATTTCTAAGTAAGGTGTTGTAGGGTGTTCTTGACCTATCCACAATAGCATGACAAAATTAACAACAAAAAATCAGAAAGCTACTTTCATTGCAGGTCTAAATTGATTTCCTCTTACTCTAGATAAATCAACAACAGGTAAAATTAATAGTATAAGTAAACTTCCAAACATAGCAAGCACACCAATTAATTTGTTAGGAATTGATCTTAAAATAGCATAGAAAGGTAATAAGTCTTAAAAATAGTCATTATTCGCCTAATTTATATTTCATTGAAGGTACTATAAAAGGCAATACAATAGGTTTTAGAATATTCACTGAAGCTTTATCTAAGTATATTCTAGCTCCTCTATCTGTTTGTCGCTCCTCCCTCCCCTCCTTTACGGATACGGAGGAGGCTAACGCAGAGCGAGTATTGTACAATTAAGAGTATAACGATTTACTAGGGCATTTATTAATAAATCAACATCTTTAGGCGAAAAAGCATAAACGCTAAAATGTAAACCTTCATTTTGTTTACACATACCATAGAGATCTTAAATCAGTAAAACAAGGAAGTTGCATTGTAGCTAACGATATACTGCTATATTTAGCACCTTGTTTACTATCATATCATTCCTTAATATAAGGAATATAATCAGCACTACAGTAAGGTGTCATTAGTGTTAATACTAAATTAAAATATTCTCGTTTTGCCATTTTACCCGATTGTACAAACATAAATCTAGCAGTAACTGATCGCAATGCTATGTGACCAACACTAAGCATCATGCCGGTTATAGCACTTAAAACATCTGTACCTATTTGTATAGCCTTCCTTTCAATTTGTGAAAGTCTTTTAATTCCCTTAGTTGATCTACTTGCAAATAGCAATATAAATAAAGATGTGTATAGGTCATAAGATGACATATCTTTTGGACTATATATTTAGTTTTTATTTTAACTTACTGTGTTGTAGTCTCTGTACAACGTTAAGGTTGTAGCTGATTATTAAAAAATGCTGTAGCATTGTTACTATAATAAGTAGATTACAGTTAATAAATATTTCAGCATATAACACACTTTAAAAATGACACCCATTAAACATATCATTCTGGAACTATTGATGCAGGTGTACTCATAGGATTAGCTTGAATATAATTATCGCTATGTCCTAATAGATTTGGATAATAAAATACAATTATAGATAAAGCTAGTAAAAATAAAAAAATTGTTACAAGATCTTTAAATGTAAAATAAGGGTGTATTGAATATCTATCACCATTTGAAGATATACCATTTGGATTATTTGAACCATGAGTATGAAGAGCTATTAAATGAGCCACTACTAACGCAGCTAATAAAAATGGTAGTAAAAAATGTAGAGAGAAAAATCTATTTAATGTCGCATTTGACACTGAATAACCTCCTCCTATATAAAAATAATAATAACTATTTAAATAAATAAAATAAATAAAGATTACTATTAATAATAGATTTTATTATCTAATATGTATTAGTTCATCGTAAAATCGTTGAGTTTAAATAAGTTTCTAATAAACTGCTTATTATAAATTATAAATGCATTTTTACTAATGTTAAACCTAGTATCAAAAATAATTTCATTATTTTTAAGCATAAAGATAAATTTTAATTGTCCAAGGGGAAAAAAAGGAACAAAAATTAAACAATACCAAGAATAAAATTAATTAGGAAAATTTAATTTACTATATCGTTTACTTGATTTTAAATGCATCAATCAATTTTTGTATTGAATTTGTTTATTTCCTAATAATGTACATTCTTCGCAACCAGAAAAAAAATCAATAACTGTTTGAATATCTTTTTTAGATGAAACTCCAAACTGAGCATATAATTTATTTTCTATTGTGATTTTTCTAGTAGTATTAAATAATAACTGAAACGCTTTAAATAATTCAAAATGTAATCGTTGTTTTATTTGAAAACAACAATCAAAATTCTTCTTTATTAAAAAAGAGCCTTCTGCAATAGTAAAACCTATTACCCATCATTTAAAAAAAGGTAATAATAAATAACCTGGTCCTGTTACAGGTAAAGAAAAATAAAAAATAGAAGACGGTAGTATTTCAGGAATTTGTGATAATTTATTCAATCCTGATTCCATAAGATAAATAGCTTTTTGATATTGAGCTATTCTTACGTTAGTCAAAAAGAAAATTTCATGGTAAATAAAAAGAGGAAAAAGAACCTGCTGTAGCTCTGTTTTATTAATAATTAACGAGACAGTTGGTTCACCTTTAATGTTTTTATAGGGTCTTGTAATTCTACCTATTCCTAATGTTTTTACAATATCCAATAATAAAGGTAATTCACTATGAATAAGTGTTATTCTTAATAAAATAGTAGCATATTGTCGTTTGGAATCTGAAGCTACAATAGCTATATAACCATCACCGTCTATTATGCCAGCTAAACGAGCTAAATATTTAAAAGGTATGTTTAATAATCGCTCTATATCTACATTGGTTAAAGGCTTAATTCCTCGCACCTTACTTCAATTTATTTTTCCAATGGTATTTAAAGTTTTGGAACTATTTTTTAATACACTATTCCCATCCACGCCCAAATTGTCATTTTCCCACTTCCCACTGGGAAGAATAGGGAGGGAAAGGCTTAGACTCCAAATACAAAAAGGGGGGGAGGAAAAAATAATACTGTGTAATATTTGATCATTTATACCTCAAATTCAAATTTGAATTATAGTTCAGATCAATTCTACTAAATCTTGACCAAAAACTGGAATAGCACTTAATAAATTAGTAATCACAGTTGCACCCCAAAATGACATCTGACCGTATGGAAGCACATACATATTTATTATTTAAATTTATATTCTAAAAATTCAATTTAATTAATAAAAATCGACTGTACATTAAGCATTCATTTTAATACCTACTAGGAAACCAGTCAGTAGCGATTATAAAAAAAATCGACGGGTCTAAAAGTTAATTTTTCTTTTCTTTTTTAACCGTTATCAATCGTATCGCCAAAAATTTTAAATCCTTAATTTGACGTTAAAGGAAAAAAATTGTTAAATCCTAGTTAGGACTTTCCACTGAAAACTAATTTTAATAAGCTTTTTTTTTTTTTCAGTGGGACTATGCAAAGAAATTAATACCATCTTAATATTTTTTATTTATAATTTGCATATTCGCCAAATTCGTTTAATTATTCCATTCCCATTAAGAGCCCTACGGATAGTTTTTTCTGAGCAATTACAGTATTTTGCTGCAACTGGTATTGTTCTTTCCTAAGGGAGTCACAGAATTATAATTATCTAAATTGGATATAATATATGACCCAGCTTTTGCTGAGTTAGCTGAAATAAGAGATCTAGTTTCAGGAGTTACAGGAGCACGGGCTAGTGCTTTTTTGCTAATAATGGATCTTGTAGCAGCTGATAATTTTTTCCCTCGATTTAACTCGCCTATTCTATTTCGTCTTTCTTCAGAATAGTTACCTTTCAATTTTAAAATAGTTTCAGGTTTATGAGTATAACCAAGAGTATTACCAGCATTAGGTGTTTTATTATATTTAGGATTTAATAGTTTAATATATTTATTTTCTAAAGCTAAAAGATCTTTATTTTTATTAGAGTCAATAAAACCTGGAATTGTTTCTAACAATATAAAAGCAAAATTATCTAATCTATATTTTTTAACAGCATTAGCGAGATGTTTATTTCCACTTAGACCGAATAAATGACTGTGTAACCGTCTGTGTAATCTACTTGTGATAGCACTACCTACATAACAATTTTCATTTATTAAGTTTACTATTAAATAAACACCTGATAAGGGTTTTAAGTAATTATAAGCTAAACTTTTAGCTCCTATTTTTTGTAAATTTTCAAAAATAGCAATTGGTTTTATATTGTATTTTTCAAGTATATTTTGCAATCTAATAGAACATATGATTGAACTTTCTTTAAACTTTAAAATATAAGATGGTTCTAAAATTTCTGAGCATTTAAGGCTAACAATATAACCCAAGAATGCAATCGCCATCATAAGTACCAAGATAATAACACCTATACTTCATACTAATACTCTTGGTGATTTATATGATCCATAGTATATCCCTCTTGCTACATGAGCATAAACACAAATAAAAAAGAATGAAGCTACATTAGCGTGAGTATATCTAACAATTCACCCATTAGAAACATCTCTAACAATATGTTCTACACTATTAAAAGCAAAATCTACATGAGGTACATAGTGCCAGTATAAAGAAATAATTTGTTAAATTAATTTTATTTGTAAGCCAATCGTAAAAATAAATATATATCTATGTTTAGATAGAGTAAATGGGGCAATTTAAATTTGGAGGGCGTAGCTAACCTCCCCCATCCCTTCCATCCTTTAGTGCTACGCAGAGGAGGCGAAGAGTAAGCCCCAGGGGAGGGGGCTTATAACTTATAAATATTGTAAAAAATATTTTAAAAATAAATAATTATTCACTCATTTTTCTTTTTCTTAATTGAGTCAAATCACTTAAAGTTTGTTTTAATTTAGCTTCTTGCTCAATATCATAATTAGTAGCATAAGTCATTTTTATTTCTACAGCTTTAATTCACATATCAAATTGCAATTTTTATCAGAAATAATCCTAATAAAGGATAAGAACATAAAAAAGGAATTAAAATATGTTGGATTTCTTTTAAATTTCCAATCTTAAATTTAGATATTTTTCTTTCTCTCGCTCCGCGGCTGAAGAAATTATTCCTGTACCTAAAAATTTTAGAATTGCTTGTAAAATATAAATATCTTTTGTATTTTGAGCTATTTCAAAAAAGAGTTGATATTTTATTCTATACCCAAATTTCGCAGTAATATATTTAGAAGAACCATAAGTAAAAGAACCTTCACCACAAATAAATCCTATTATTCATCAAGGATTAGGAATCAAAAAAAATTTATCCAAAATAGTTACTGGTGGTAAAATAAGTAAAGGTAAAGGACCAAAAGAATGTATGATTTCTGCTAATAATTCTGGTTTAATTGGATTATTTATATTATTGATTATAGCTATTGCTTTCATAAAACCAGTAATAGTTAGATGTTGTTTTCTGCAAATAATTTCATATAATATAACAAATAAATTAAAATTATGTCTTTTAGATGTTAATAATGGAAATTTTTGAAAGAATTTTAGAATGATAGATAAATCATTTAAAGATCTTACTCTAAATATTGCACTTGTTTTATTTAAATTATAAGATATTGTACCAACATTAAAAAATTGTTTAATTTGTTTTAATATTTCTATATCTCTCATAGATAATTGAATATTATAAGATAAGCCAATAGCCCATCCAAATTTAGATGTTTTATTTTTAGATATTGAAACACTAAAACTACTTTCAGCGTCTGAAAACCCAGTTATTAATCAAGGGGCGCGGAGCGAGTAGCAAATTACTTACAAAAATTATATTTGCTTCATTAATATTATCAAGAATTATAGGTGAATCAAGATAAAAATTTGAAATATCATGCCTATCTATTTTATCTATTATTAAAATTTTAATTATTAAATTTAACAGATTAATTTCAAATATTAGGATTTTATCTTATTAAAAAATTTTATTTTTTTAACTCTACGTAAAATCTCTGAAGAAAACAAGTAAATTTACTTAAAATTATCTTGCTGATTTTGTATTAAATTCTTAAAAGTTTTGACTAAAAATAAAAACATTAGTATTTTGAATATAATTTTGACAATTTCAGCATATAGTAGACTTTTTCAAATCTAATTACACTTTATATTATTTGTGAATAAACAAAAAATACTTTAAAGTAAATTTTAATTTGGCAACGCATTGTTAACATATTATTATACATTTTTTATTCTAAAATTTTAGTGTAATATATAATAAATATAATTAAAAATTTTTTCCCATTGCTAAAAAAACTCCAGTAAGGATTTGTAAGATTAAACAAAGTCCTAGTAAAGAACCAAAATTTCACAAATATGAAATATTAGCAGGTTGAGGAGAATCAACTAAATAAGAATTAAAAAGTCTAAGTAAAACATTCGATTTTAATATCCTCATTTAATCTTTAAAATTTATCTTTAATTTTTATTTTATTCTAATTTATAATATATTCCTTTTAATAAATAACTATCTTCAGGGCGCAGGAGTCCGTAGGGAGGAAGGGGATAAGCATTAATTTATTATTTTAGAATATATTGTTAAATTGAAATACAATAGGTTAGTTTATTTGTAGTAACTAGACCTTGATTAAATATCAAAAATAAATAATTATAATCGTCTTTTGGTTATTTTATTAAATATAAAAATTTTTTATATCTATAATCCAATTTACAAAATGAGAGCATAAATTATTTACTATAATCAAAAAACATTTAAATTAGCTCGCCTATCCTATTTAGGATGAGCAAAGAAGGAAGAAAAACAAAAAGTAAAAAATTGTTTCTCCATCACCTATTAAGCGCTCCGGTCCCTTACTTATTTACAAGCCCTCCCTCCTTTACGGATAGGGAGGGAGGTGAGGATGTAATAATCTTACGGTTAACGCAGGGAAGGCTAAAATAAAATAAAATACCTTTATTTTTAAGCTTTATTTTTGCGATCATTCCCACTCTATTACTTAAATGTAATAAGACCTTTTTTAGATTCATCAGTCCCTCGCTTGCGCTCTCCGCTCTCCGCTCTCCGCTCTCCGCTCTCCGCAGGAGCGGAGAGCGGAGGGGTAAATAATTAACTCTCCCTCGCTCCGCGCAGCGTAAAGGAGGGAAGAAAAAAATTTAAGCGCAAATTCTAGGCTAATTTTGTGTAAAGTATTATTATATAAACTTGCAAATTTGTTATTTAATAATTTATTCTAATTATTCTCTAATATTGATATATAAAATTTAGACTCAAAAACAAAAAACTTTATATATTTTCTCCCTGTAACTATATATAAAAAATAAAAATACTTATCTAAATTAAAAAAGCAAAAATATTAAAATATTAAAAATTTATAAGCCCAAGAAGATTTGAACTTCTACAGATTTCTCATCAAGAAATTATTCTACCATTAAATCATAGGCTTTCTTTAAGGAAATTTTATTTGATTATTGACTGAATTTTTTAATTTTAAAAAAATGTGTTACTTTTACACAATTTAGAATAAAATATATATGTGTAAAACTTAACTACTTTTACAAGATAACACAAGTATTTTTTTATTACTTACTTTTTTAACTTAACTAGAAATATTATTATTCTATTTATGTTACTTCCTTATAATAAATAAATATTCCTTAAATGTCACTTTATCCTTAACTTTTATTTACTCAATTTAAAGTCATCTTTTTTTAACTTTTTGATTTTATATTTTTCTATTAAAGAAAAAATCTTAAAAAAAAATTAATAATTAAGTAATTTATATTTAAAACATTTATATTAATAATTAGCCTTTATTTACAATTAAATTGGGGGTTTTTAACTTTTTTTAAGAGAATTAAGATTCTAAATTGAATATTTACTCAAAAGAGCGCGTAGCGAGCGAATGAAGACCAAGATAAATTTATAAGACTAAGAATTCTATTATTTGAGAAAATATAATGACTACTATATTTTATGATAATTGTGATAGTTTAAATAATTTTTTTATTATATCCTTCTGTCTTTGTATCATTTAAAATTTTATTTCCGCTTTACAAATAACAGTAGATAAGAACAAAACGTTATGAATTTTAAACTTTAAATTAAATATTTGCATAGCACTTAATTCAAACATAGTCATATGTAAAAAAAAATATAAATTTAGCCTTAATATTCTCCTTTACGGCCGCGGAGCGAGGCGAGTAAGAGAAAACTAAAAAATAAAAGTGAAAAATAAAGCTATAACTTTAATTTTTAAATTAATATAAAAGTAGTTAATTTTTGCAAAATATTTTATAATTAATTGTTTAAATATTGTCTTTAAAGTTGTATTAGATTTAATATAATTAAATATATTTAGATTATCTAGGTTTAAGGTTTTAAATTATAAGTTTAAACTTAAGTAAAAGAATATTCTTTTTATCCAAAGCCTTCTACGTAATCTAAAATAAAAAGTTTAAAAAAGTAGGTTAAGTTTACAGATGGTTCTGTAGTAGACCTGCAAAGTCTATCTTTTATTATGGTTCAATTCCATCTTAACCTTTAATTATAAAAATTTTTGTTTTTTCTCCCTGCGTTAGCCTCCGAAGGATGGCCGGGCCTTTATGGGATTGCTTCGATTCTTAAGCCCCTTCGCTTGCGCTCCTGCGGAGTAACGCAGGCCTACGCCTACGGAGAGAAGGAGCGACTAAATAAAAATAAATTAATATTTAAGACTAAATAAAAATATTTCTTTTAATTCTCGTAGTTCAATTGGTAGAACAATACTCTTCTAAAGTATAATTTTTTTGGGTTCGAGTCCCAACGAGAATGAATAAAATATTCTACCTACCCACTTAGGGAGTGTAAGAATATTAGTGGATTAAATTTAAGAAAATTAAAAAAATCAAAGAATAAAATTTAAGATAATAAGATGTTGTATATATTCGTATAACGTTATAAACATTTAGTTCATTTTCTTCGAACAATTGCTTAAGAAAAAAAAAGTAAACAAGTAAAAAAATACATAATATTTATAAAATAAATGTAACTAATGCTGTATTCACAATAAAAAAACAATGTCATTTTATGTTAGCATCCTTCGGAGCATAAATATTTAAAAAAGATAATGAAAAAAAATAAAGTATTATCCAAACAATAGTAAAGATAAAATTTGATTTTATTAAATTTTTTAATTTTCTTAATTTAATGGTATTTGTTATCTAATATAACGTTTTTATATTAAATGGTATTCCCTACAATAGGACTCCTTTAGAGAAGGTAAGGCCGGCCAAATAATTATTTCTAGTTTTCGCTCTCCGTCCCCTCGCATCCTTCCATAAGGATGGACCGCTCTCCTTCGGTCTCCGCGCTTCTTATTTAATATTTTTTTAACATAATTAAGTAATAAAAAAAATTTGACGGTTATAATAAACAAAAATTTGATTCAGAATTTTATTTTGAAAATTAAAAATTTAAAAGTAGTTTAGTTTAACATATTTATTTATTATTTTAAAGTAAAAACTTATCCGTTCAGTTTTATATTAATATTCATAAAAAAAAATATATAATTAAGTTAAAATAAAAAAATCTGAAATAATATACAAATATCTCATAATCAAAAGTTAGGTGTCTCTCCTTCGGTCTCCGCGCGCGGAAGAAAAGTTTTCAGAATATAACGCAAGTCAAGTTTAAGAATAATATTATGAAGCAAAAGTATAATTACTTAAATATATTTAAATAGCACTGTAAAAAATAAGGATGCGCTATTTTAAAAATAATTTAACCTTTCGCAGGTTTAATGAAACTTTAATACGTAGTAATCCTATCTACTGTCCTATTTTGGAGAAATTTGTATAAAAAATTTAATCTGAATTTTATTGTTACAGTGTTATAAAGAATAAATTTTTTTATTTTATTCTTAATTACTTACTTTACATAAAACTTTTTTTATTTTTTTAAGTGAGTAACAAAAGTTAAAAATAAATAACTTTTTTATTTTCAGTTCATCTTAAATAATTATATTATTACGTATTCTAATTGATTTATTTAGTTGTTCTATATCTTGTAGCCTAATTAAAATTAAAGGCGCCTTCCTTCTATCCCTTATTATCTAATAAGGAAGACTTAATAAATTAGAAGCTTAAAATTGTTGTTGAAATTTACAGCAAATTTAAAATAGAGTATTTTTGCTCTGATTATAATAATATAATTAAAAATAAAACTGATAGCAAATTTAATTATATTTTTAAAATAAACGATGGTATTACCATTAAAAACAATTTTTAATTCTAGATATTTTATCTAGGCTGTGTCTGAAAGAAAGAATTAAGTAATAGACTATACAGTATTTCATTTTAACTATTAATTAATATTACTTTAATTTTTTAAAATGAATTTAATAATAATAACAATAAAAATAACTATGATAAACAATAATTTGTTGTTAAATATTTCTAATTTATTAATTGGTTTAATAGACGTATTAGTTGTTTTATTACCAGTTTTATTAGCAGTAGCTTTTATGACCATTATAGAAAGAAAACAGCTTGCAAGTATGCAAAGACGAGTAGGTCCTAATACTGTTGGATATTTTGGTGTACTTCAACCATTCTAAATACAATCTTTTCCACTTTTTTATTTTCAATAATAAGGGGAATAGAAACAGAGTGGCATTATTTATATTGACTTGTTTATTAAGGTTTCAGACTCGATATAAAGAATGACAATAAACTAAATGCGTGAATACTTCACAAGTATATACTATTATAAACTAATAATTAAAATGTATATATTGAGTTAACCCGCAGAGAATATAAAACTCCCAACGATTACACGTTTTATTTATTATATTTACTATAATAAAATTATATAGTCTATTTATCCTTAGGATAAATATCTTTTATTTTGTATTTATTAATATATGCTTATATTTTTGATATAAATACGCGATTTTAATTGAAATAGATCATTATTTAGTAAATGATGCCAATACTCATTTTATTCATTTCTTAAATCAAAAAGGGATTTTTAACACGATTATTAAAAATAATATCCTTGACCTAAACTACAGAGACATAAAAAGCATGTAGCTATAGATCATTGTAAATTTGTCCAGTCTGATTTATCCCAATTTAGAAAGAAATGGAATGGAGTTAGTGGTATATATAAAATAACTTTTTTAGTTTTACGATTATTTACTTACTATGCTTCTTCTAAAAATTTAGGGGCGATCCTTAATGGGGGAGAGCGAGCCGCGAAGCGTTGAGAGACTTAAAGATCATTATTTTAATACATCTAAGCAACCTTCATTTCTAGGTATATTATTACATAATTTTGGTTGAAGTATGTTTTCCATTACTATTATAGAATTAGTTCCTATTAATAAACTAAGAGTGCTTACGCTCCCTCCGGAGGGCACTTACGTGGGGCTGGGAAGATTGGTATTTTACCACATTTATGCCTTTATTAAATATTCTTATGAGTGCGAAGCACTGGTACAGATCCCAGAATTATTCCTATAAAATCTTTGTTAACTCAATTATTGGAGATAAATAAGTCAAGCATTATTAGTCGCGGAGCGGAGAAAACATAAAGATTCGACACGAGTTTTAATGATTAGTAACAGATAAGGAAAAAATAATAGCTCCACGTCCTTGGTATGGAAATCCTTTACCTATTGCAGTCTTAGATGCAGCTACTGCAAAAAAAAAAGTATAAAAGTATTCACTTATGACGAAGTATCCTTTAGATTAGTTAACGGATTACCCATTAGAAGTTTAAGTGCAACAATATTTTATTTCTGACATAAAGTTTACCTATATCTGCCTATAAATTACCTTTAGTATTAGATACAGTTCTCCGTAGGACCCACACAAAGGATTCTATTACTTTAGTAAGGCTCAATCTTCTAAACCTTAATAATCATCAATTAATTTTGAAATATAAAATGACAAATTCATTATAAAAGTTCAATTTTACTCAGATAAATGTCAGTGATGCTTTAAAATTAGTATTAAAAGAAACTATTGTACCATCACAAGCTAATAAAGTATTATTTTATTTAGCTCCTGTATCTACTTTAGTATTCAGTTTATTAGGTAAAATTATAACCTGGCTTAATTAAAATTTCAATAAATGCTAGAACAATTTAAAATTATTTTTAACCTTATTAAATCTAAAGTAATTTATATTATAATTTAACTAGCAGGCTTTAAAATATAGAGCCTCAGAGACTATACCTGAATATGTCTTCATTTACAAAAAGATATAAAACATAGTCCGAATGCTATCAGGAATTTATATTAGCTTCAATAAATCCCTCGCATCCTTCCTTATTATTGATGGATGGATGCGAGGGAAAGGAAGGAATAATAAAAATAAAATTTATAGTATATTTGTGAGGTATAATTCCCTTTGGCCAAGGTTTAGCAATAACAGATTTTTCAATGGGAATATTATATACTGTAGCATTATCTTCTTTAGGTGTATATGGAATCTTATTTTCCGGTTGGTCTTCAAATTCTAAATATTCTTTATTAGGTTCTTTAAGATCAAGTGCAGCTATGATTAGTTATGAATTAATTTTGAGTGCTGCTATTCTTATAATTATTTTATTAACTGGTACATTTAATTTTACAATGATAATTGAAAGTCAACAGGCTATATGGTTTATTATACCTTTACTACCAGTTTTTATCTTTTATTTTATATCTGTCTTAGCTGAAACTTCAAGAACACCTTTTGATCTTCAAGAAGCTATATTATTACGATTTGGTTTTTTAAACAATTCCTATATGCTGGGAAAGTCTTAAATTTTATCTATAATTTAAATTGTAACAATGATAAAAAGATGACCAATCAGCAAATTTAAAAACAAATTCTATCGACTATACGGACTAGGCCTAATTTTTATTAGATAAGAGATAGTCAAAATACATTTACTAGATTTTTATTTATAATCTGAGTATCAGTTACCCCCTCATCCATTAAGGAAGGGCTGGAATAAAACTTTTTTAATAATTTTATTTCTTTTTTATTGCGGTCTACTTATTAGATAATGAGTTAAGAAGTTTCTACAAACATATCTTATTTTATTTTAAGTCTTACGTCCTAAGGAGGCAAGTTATTCTAATACTCCAATTCTACTTAATGTTTTTAAAAACCAAAAAATTATATCTTAGGACCAAATATTATCTTACCTAGGTAATTAATTAAGTGTTAAATAAGTTATTTCTGTTTTCATTAATATAGTTAATTGGTAAACAGTATATATGCTAAAAATATGTATTAACGAATGTTAGAGAATCTTGCAGGACGCTCTTTTCCCTAACGTAGGGAAGGCATGTAGCTATTCTCCCTTCCTCGCTCCGCGGCCCGAGCCCTCCGAATGGCCCTACTTTTTTATAAGCGCTCCACCTAACGGACTAACTGACTAACGGACTAACGGACTAACGGACTAACGGACTAACGGACTAACGGACTAACGGACTAACGGACGCTGAGCGAGGAGCGGAAGGGGGTGGAGCGGAGCGCTTAATGGGAGTGGAGATATTTATTTCTAATAAAAAATAAGGTAAAGAAAATTTCCAGTTTGTAATTTATGCTCCTTACATTTATCTTAAAATCACAGATAACCCTTCTGCTACGCACTGAAAGACCGAAGTTAAGGCTGAAATACGTTTATTAATGTAAAATAGACGTAAAATTCCTGTAACTCTTTATGATAATAAAATTTGTTATATTCTTACATTTAAAATAAAGTTAAATTATAAAAATTTATTGGTTCTCTCCTTCGGTCTCCGCGCTTCTATTAAAGTAAATTTTGGACGATATCTGAAATAAGGTAATTTGTTTAAAGAACATATTATATTTGAGCAAAGTAAATTGTAATTTTGGAATCAGAATTAGTATCTGGATTTATGACTGAACATAGTGCTGTTCCATTTGTTTTTTTCTTTTTAGGAGAATATAGTTCAATTGTATTATTTAGCTGTATTTCAGCTATATTATTTTTAGGTGGATATAACATGCCAGAATTGTTTGTTAATGATAGTATTTTTAATATTCAATCTATTATTTTAGGTCTTAAAACTTGCATTTTTTGTTTTTTATTTGTATGAATGCGAGCTACTTTACCGCGTTTGAGATACGATCAATTAATTGATTTATGTTGATTGAATCTTCTACCTGTTGCCGTAGCATTTATTATTTTAGTTCCAAGTATATTAGTAGCTTTTGATATCGCACCTTATTAAATGTAAGGTTTACTTTATAAACAAAATTTTTCTTTTTAAATTATATTTATTTAACCCCCTTACTGCGTAGCACTCTTAGTATTATTTCTTATAAAAACACCTTCTTTTTACTATTAACAACTTTTAAAATAAGTGCAACTATTATTCTTTCATTATTATAAATACAATTATTTTATATTATTTTTAATCAACTCTATTATCAAATGTACTTAGATTAGCTTATTTATTAGAGCAACTAATATTTCCTATTTAGTCGCGGAGCGAAGAGAAGTGTATTATATTTATGGACAGCCACTACGATTAATTTATATTCCTTATTATTATTTAATTAAGATACTAAACG
>Ga0193726_1000418_pt1 | contig 46404 bp, 62 predicted proteins | sample H2c1metaG_FD_144928 | JGI IMG/M metagenome (GOLD analysis project Ga0193726, IMG submission 144928) | Soil microbial communities from a riparian zone of the East river system, Colorado, United States - H2c1 | ecosystem: Environmental > Terrestrial > Soil > Riparian zone | place: USA: East River... | reverse complement strand
TCCCGGGCGGCAGGTCGCGGGTTGGCCCGATCGTTGCACTCGTCGGCCTCGTGTTCTTCGTGGTCGGCGGCATGGGCATCATCGTCGCGTCGCACCAGTCGATCCCGGCGCGCAACGTCGGTGTCGTCACCGTGCAGGGACGCCCGTCCGGTGTCGTGTCTAACGGTGGGCACTGGATGCGCCCATGGGCGAAGGTCACCCTGTTCCCGACCGTCATCCAGCCGGTCACGTTCGACCAGGTGGTGCGGCTCAAGAACAACACCGAGGCGCACGTTGACGTGTCCGCGCAGTGGCAGATCGACCCGAACGATCAGTTCCTGTCGCTCTACAACAACTGGCAGACGTTCGCCAACGTCGAGAACAACGTCGTGAAGCGGTCGCTGCAGGTGGCCCTGAATGACCAGTTCGCTGGCTGGGACCCGCTAGCCGTCATCGACCAGAAGGGTGGCAGCACTGTTGCTGTCACCACGTTGGCCGCGCCGGTCGAGTCGGAGGTGAACGCGGCCATGCCGTCCGGCCTGGTGCTGCGCTCGGTGAAGATCGTGGGCATCACCTACTCGCCGGATGTGCAGCAGAACCTGAACGCGGTCACGAAGCAGGCAGCGCAGACGCTGGTTGCTCAGCGGCTGGAAGACACGAACAAGGCGGTCGCTGCGGCTAACGCGGCACTTGGCACCAGCGCGCAGGCGTTCCAACAGAACTGCCTGAACGTGGTGAACAACGCGATCGCCAACAAGTATCAGTTGCCGGCGAACTTCAACTGCAACAGCGGCGGCGCGAGCCTGCCGCTGACCGTGCAGGCGAAGTGAGCGAGGGGGATGATGTGCCACGGGTAGTGACCGACGCACTGTATTCGAAACTGGTGGAGCTATACCGGCTCTGCACTGACCTTTACGCTGTGCCGGTTGAGATCGTGATCGGCTCACCGGAAGGGTTTCAGGTCGCGCTCGACAAGACCGAGAAGATCAAGGCCCTGTGTCCGCAGATCGAGGAACTGCTCGCAGCCGACACCGACTACTGGACGTCCTTTGTGGACGAGGGGAAAGAGGAAGATGCAAATTCTTGATGTGGGGATTCCCGCCTGGCAGATTGCTCTGCCAGGCGGCATCCTTCGAATGAGTTCCTGCCAGGGCGTGATGATTATCGACGACCCCGAGCCGGACAAGGACGACGAGATCGCCCGGCTGCAGGCGGCGCTGGACGAAGCGCACCGCACAATCCGTTCGATCAGCGGGGGCCTGACCGCCCAGTACCCGATCATCGACGTCGAAGACGACGAGCCACTTGGCCCAGGACCGGAGGCACACCAATGATTCACCCCGCGACCGCGCAGATCCTGCGCTGGTTTAACTCGGATCATCTGAGCTACAACCCGGCACTACAGGAAGTGGTGAAGCCGTTCGAGAAGATGGCCTACCGATTGGCCGAACAGTACGACGGCCCCGAGGCGACTGCTGGTCTGCGGAAACTGTTGGAGGCTAAGGACTGTATCGTGCGGGCGCACGTCGCCGTGCAGGACCAGGAGAAAATCGTCAACAGTTAGGCACGGTTAAACCGTTGACGTTCGATGAAGTGTGTGGCTAAGGTTCAACCTGCCCTGGTTTAATCTCTGGCTAGGAGTTCAGTGGGGGCACCTGCGGGTGCTGGCTCGGACAGGCACCATCCGCCCCGAAGGTGCTTTAACTTGGCATCTTAAGCGAAAGCCCCCCGGTCCCACCTCGTCCGGGGGGTTTTCCTATGCCCAAACGAAGGGAGACGCAAGTGAACGCCCAGGAAGCAACCGAGCGTCAGATCAAGGCGCTTGAGCAGGCCGAGAGGCAGGTCAGCTACGGCGGTGCGAGCGCGAACGCGAACGCACGGACCTGGATCAAGATCGCGGCTGGCTGGGACAGCCTGATCTACCGGCTCGAAGATGCCGAGCTGTCGGCGGTGCGCATGGCTGAACTGCGAGCGAAGGTCGCCGAAATGGAGGCGAAGGGAAGTGCCAATGATTGACGAGCTAACCCTGGCGGCGCTGATCAAGCGCCACGGTGTCGCCGTGGAGCCGGGGTTGTTCGTGCTCAGGATTCCCGACAGTGACCTGGTTGAGGCTGGTGGACTCATCGTCGTGCAGCACAACCCTTTCGAGCACTGCACCGTGGTGTCGGTAATCGAAAAGGCGTACACGTTCCACCCGGATCATCAATTGAAGGAGTACAAGTGAAGAGCTGGCTTATCAAGCACCGCAAGAGTGCTATCACCACGACCGTTGTGGGAGTCGTCATCGGCGCTCTCGCGTTCGCGGGCGTCGCCAATGCCAGCGATCGTCCGGGCGTTGGGCGGTCGGGCAACACCTACCACATGTGCGCGCGGTCAGGCGGGGCTGTCTTCGTCAACCCGACGCTGAACGACGCGACGTGCTCAAACGGTGGCCTCGGATTCCCCATCGCCTCCGGTGTTGGCGCGACGGGCACGACGGGCGCGACTGGTGCTGCGGGCGTGAAGGGTGACACCGGCGCGACCGGTCCAGCTGGTGCTGCGGGCGCCAAGGGCGATAAGGGTGACGCGGGCACTCCGGCCGCAACCGTCCAGTACGGTGTCATGAACGCGCTGGTCTCGCGTAGTGGCGCTGACCCCACCATCTGGGCCACGGCGAGTACCACGCTCGGCAGCCCGGCTGTCATGGGCGACAACGCTGGTACCAACTTCCGCTTCTCATGCTCGGCCGCGCAGGCACCGTGCGTGTTCACCATCCAGGCGTACAGCACGAAGTCCGGTGAGAAGTTCTACCCGCGCATCAACCTGGACGTTCAAGACTTCAACGCGGGTGGCCCGGACGTGCCGTGCGAGTACGGCGACGGTGCCGCTGGTGCTGCCCCGACCGACATCACCTCGACCGCGACCAACGTCAAGGTCAACGTCGGTGGATCGTTCGACTGCGGCGAAGCTGGCACCCTGCCGGCTGGTGGCGACGTCGACTCGCTGTCATTCCCCGTGGGACGGTACAACGTCAACATTGTTGGCTACTTCTCCCACTCGTAAGCACCACAACCCCCGGAAAGGAAACGCATGAGGAAGAGCTATTTCGCAGTGGTTGGTATTGCAGGGCTCGCGTTCGCCGGAGCCATGCTTGGTGTGTCCGCTGCGGACACGACTACCACGGCAACTGACAACGCAACGGTATGTACCGCCGCACAGGGTGCCGGCAACACGCTGACCCCCGACCAGGTGACGTTCGCACAGAACTGCGTCGCCGTGTTCAACCAGGGCAACGCGCTGCTGCACCCGACGCCGACGCCGAGTACGTCATCGGCCACACCAACGCCGAGCCCATCGGTCAGCACGCCCCCGCTGGCCGGCTACCCCGACGCCACTAACACCGGCCCCGCCGGCACGCTGACGGCGCACACCGGCGACATCACCATCACCACCGCCGGTAGCACGCTGCAGGGCATGAACATCACCGGCTGCGTCCTGGTCAAAGCGACCGGTGTCACGATCAAAAACAACCGTATCGACTGCAACGGCGGGTTCGTCATCAACTCCGACGGCATCTCCACCGGCGCTGCGTTGACGATCACAAACAATGAGCTGACCTGCAACAACACGGCCGGGCAGCCCGGCCAGGGTACGGCGATCATCGTCGACAACTTCGTCGCGTCGGGGAACAACATCCACGGCTGTGAGAACGGGTTCTACATCGGCCCGAACTCGAACATCCACGACAACTACGTTCACGACCTGCTGTCCGGCGCGTCCGGAGCGCACACGGATGGTTTGCAGACCGATGGTGCGGCGTCGAATGTGAGCATCGTGCACAACACGTTCGACTCGGGTCCGGCGTCGTTGCAGGCGACGTCGGCGATCATCTACGACAACCAGGGCAGCGGCGACACCAACGTCAACATCTCCGACAACCTGCTGGCCGGTGGCGGGTACACGCTGTACTGCCCTCGCGGTGCGGATAGCGCGTTTACGGTGCAGGGCAACAAGTTCTCGACGAAGTACGGGGCGAAGGTTGGCATATATGGACCGACGTCGGACTGCGCGACTGAGGGTGTCGGGTCAACGAATGTGTACTACCCGGCCGGTACGCCGCTAGCGACTCCGCTCGGCTAAAAGAAAAGAGGAGAGGCAATGGCAGGCAAGCACCGCACGGCAGTCACCCACGTCCTGATGGTGGTCGACAAGTCGGGCAGCATGTTCCATCTCGCCGGGGATGTGCGCGGCGGGTTCAACGCGTACATCGACGGGCTCCGCAAGGATGACAAGCACGAGTACCGGTTGACGGTTGCGCTGTTCGACACGACCTACAGGCTGCTCTGCGTCGACGCCGAACTGGACAAGGTCCCCGAGTTGGACCACAACAACTATGCAACCGGTGGCAACACCGCGCTCTACGATGCGGTGTGCCGCACTGTCATCGACTTCGAGAACGCGCACACGAAGACCGGCCTGGCCAAGAATGACCGGGTGCTGGTGGTGATCCAGACCGATGGGTTGGAGAACTCTTCGGTCGAATACACGGCCTCGACTACCAGGATGATGCTGGATGCGCGGCAGGAACTGCAGCGCTGGTCGGTCATTTATCTGGGTGCCGGTATGGACACTTGGCTGCAAGCGAGGGGCATGGGTATCCGGCACGGCTCGTACGTGAACACCCGGGCGACCGGGCAAGGCACCCACAACACGTACGACGCGCTCCGTGGCTCGACGATTTTGCTGGCGTCAACCGGGCGGGACGCGGTGGCCGAAACTGTGCGTGCGGCGATGGCGTCCGACGTGTGCATGATCCCGGACTGCGGCTGCAGCGGTAAGGCGCATGCCTAGTCCCCGGGTTCGCCGGGGCCGCAAGTCGCAGGAGATCGTTGCCGATTTCATGCGCAGTGTCTGGCCGCGTGGCGAAAGCCGCGCGGCCAGCCTGCCCGGCACCGACATCAAGAACACCCCGGGCTGGCGGGTTGAATGTAAGGCGACTCGCGACGGCACCCTGACCGGTGCGATGTCGCAGTGCGAGAAGCATCCGGGTGAGGGCACACCGGTCGTCATCTGGCGACCGGACGGCTACGGTCCCGAGAGGATCGGGAAGTGGCTGGTTGTGATGAGGCTCGAAAACTTTAGGGAGTTGGCCGATGGAAGAGCAATGGGACTCAGTGGAGACGGAAGGGCACAAGCCCCATCCGACGTTGTGGATCACGCTTAACGGTGGTCCGGTCGACGGCCGGCGCATTGAGGTCGGCGCATCGCTGCCGGTCCACTACATCTACCAGGCACCAGTTCTGCCGGAGGACTTACAACCGCCGGGCTACCAGGTCGCGCACTACGAGCCGACCAGTAACCGCGACAAGCACGGGTATTTCATCTACGAATACCGGGGAAGCGATAGCAGTGCTTATTGATGGACTGACCGAGGCGGCGTACAACGCGTACGGCGCAACGCTGCGGTGGCAAACCTCCACCGGGGTGCATCTGCCGTACTGGTCGGAACTGGGTGAGACGCATAAGGCTGCGTGGCGGCAGGCCACCGAGAAGGTGGCGCTCGGCTACGCGAAGGCGTGCAACGTTCACAGCACCCTGCCGTTTTGGCAGTTGCGTGAACCGAATCCGAAGGGAGAAGGCAATGGAGAGACCGGAGGACGAGTCCCGCGTCCGCGAGACGGTGTGGGGCCCGCCTGGACCGTTGACCGCCGCTGACCTGATCGATCTCTCGGCCGACATTCTTGAGCGGCAGGGCTGGCGACAGTTTCAGATGTTCGACTACCCGACGACGAAGGAGGGCTGGCGAAAGCTGTTCGACGACTTCGACTGGTATCCCTTCAACGAGTATGGCCACGAGGCCGGAGCCGGAGGTATTCACCGCACGGCGCTGTCCGCCTGCATCTACATGAGGCCGGAAGGTTTCGCTGAATGCGCAGTCTGCGCGTCGGGTGCGCTGAACATGGCCGCATATGGTGTGCCGTACCAGCCGATGTACGGCGAGCTACCGCATTACATGGAACTGCGGTTGGCGTTGGTGCTGCTTGAGGAAACGCTGGGCGGCTTCGCCATCACGGAGTGGAATGATCTGCCGCAGCAGACGGCCGAGAAGGTGGTTAAGCAGTTGCGCAAGGTTGCTGCCGACAACCGGAAGGAAACCGATGGCGCTCTTTGAGCCGGGCGACGTGGTGTCCTTGCCGGCGTGGCCCGGCGTGGCCTGGACCATCGACTCGTGGCCACCGAATGATGTGGGCACGTTCGTGTACCACATGTTCGACGACAACGGGATTCGTACGTCGGGTTCCGGGTTCACCGGGATCGCGCACCCGAACTATGTCTACGACGACAAGGGCGATCTGGTGCACGACAAGGGTGAGCGGGTCGAGGAGATCATCACCCCACGCCTGATACGCAAGGGCATCCTGCCGATCAATACGCTGCACGTTAACGACGACATTCTGGCTGCACTCAGCCAGGAGGAGGCGGCCGAGGAGGTCGCCAACCTGACCGGGCTGCCGGTGATGACCGCCGACGAGTTGAGGGAGAGCAAGGAAGCTATGGAGCATGTGGACCGGGTTGTCGTCAACGTCGGCGACACTGTCGAGGTGATAATGCGCGGCGTCGTATCCGACGTGGAGGCGCAGAGCAACAACTGGTCGTTCGGCATCAAGTACGGCGACAGCATCCACAACCAGATGAAGTACTGGATCAACCAGGCGCACAGCAACATCTACGAAGTGAGGGTGTTGAGCCATTCATGGGCCGTAGGAGACGTCATCACCCCGGAGCAGGATCTGTCTTCCCTGCCCAGCGGAGCGCTCGGAGTTTACGAAGGCACCCACCTGATCTGGTGTCAGGATCACAGCTGGCGGGGTACGACGGATTCGATCACGACGGTGAAGCCGGACCGGTTGACTCTGGTGTACGTGCCGGCGGCACAGTGAGCATCCCGCTGCCGCCGGGCGAACGCAACGTGCTGGTGATCTGGTTGGACAACGGCAACACCCGGGGCGAGTTCACGAAGTCGTTGCTCGACATGGGTGTGTGGGACGCGAACTACGATCACAAGATCTACGGCGCGACCCGCATCCAGTCGTCGGCGAACATCACCAGCGCCCGCAACATGGCGGTCGCGCAGTTCCTGGATTCGTCGGCGGAGAAACTGATGCTAATCGATTCAGACATGGTGTTCCGCCCGGACATGGTGTCGAAGTTGTCGGAGTCGTGCAGCGGTGAGGTGCCGATCGTCGGTGGCCTCACCTGGCGGGTCAGCAAGGTCGACAACAAGGTGTCCACCACCATGTATCTGATGGACGAGAACCAGCAGCTGATCCAGCCCGAGTCGTGGCCGGACGATGCGCTCGTTCAGGTGTGGGCTACCGGTGCCGCGTGCCTGATGATTCACCGCGCGGCGGCGGAGAAGATCAAGAAGGCGGCGTTCTCGGATGCGTTCCCCTGGTTTCAGGAGTCGTCGTGGAAAGGTGAGCCAATGAGCGAGGATGTCACGTTCTGCATCCGGGCCCAGATGGCGCTCATGCCGATCTACGTCGACACCGGGGTCGAGGTGGGGCACATGAAGGAACGAATGCTCACCATCAATGACTGGCGGGTGCAGAAGCAGGTGTCCGACCTGACCGGCATGGTCGAGTCGTTCACCCGGGATGGGGAGCCGGTGGAGTCGCTGGAATCCCCTGCGGTGGAGTCTTAACGCTCTGGTCTACTGGTACAGCGATGCCCTGATCCTGCAATGCCCGGATCAGGGCGCGATTGTAGTTACCCATGTCGGTGCGTTGCTGGTTGACGATCGTATGGATCTCGGCTGATTGGACCTTGACCTCCTCGATCGCTTCCGCGTTCTGCTTGGTCCCCCGGAGCACCGGCAGGAACAGGGTGAGCGCGGCGATCACTCCGCCGGCTGCGATCAGTACGGTCGAGGTGGCCGTGATGATCCCGGCGACACTACTTGCTGCCATTTAGCTCTCCACGGTACGTAGTAGAACGGTCAACTCACCGCCCATGTCGGAACTGTTCGTCGGTCGTCCTGTTTCCTGGAAGGACAACCGCTCTATCACTACCCGTGTCGAGACTACGTTGAACGGAGTGAACTCCTGGTAGATCGTCTCATCGCCACCCGCATCGATGTCCTCCAAAATGTCGAGAATGCGGCGGGTGTCGCCCCGTTGGTAGATTCGGGTGCCGTTGCGCGAGGAGATGTCGTCGTAGAGCGCCAGGATCAGTTGGATGTGCCGCTGCCGGCGGGTGCCGGGCAGGGCCTTCACCTGGTAGCTGGTCATGGTGACCGCACCGAGCAGGGTGAACGTCATCTGCAGCCACTCGTTGAGCCCGGACGGTAGCCGGAACTCCGGCGGGTCGCCGACGACGAAGCCGACGAGGACGGGCACGCTGTCGCCCAGCTGCGGGACCGCCTCAACTTTGATCTCGCCAGAGGTCAGGTCGCCCCGGACCCGGCCGAACTTGTACAGCTTCGGCTCGACCGTGTCGTACCGGATGCGCGAGGTGGTCAGCGTCGCCGCCCGGGAACCTAGCGTGGTGCCCTCTAGGATCACGCCTGTGCCCGGAACAGAGAAGACCAGGCGGTTGTTCGTGGTCGTCGTGGTGACGGCTGTAGCGGGCAATGAGGGGGTCGCCGGCAGTGCCGGGCAGATGTAGGACGGGGCCCACGCGAACCGGCCAGCCTGGTCGATCGTCGTTCCGACGTCGACACAGATCAGGCCACCCTCGTCATAGTCGAGACCGGCACCGAACACGAACCGGTCCCGCGACGTGAGCGCGTTGCACGGGATCACCGGCAGGTCCGGGGTCAGCGTCAACGGACCGTACGTGAGCGCCCCCGTGTACGTGTTGAACGTGCCCAGTCGGATGCCCTTGCTCGTACCCAGCGCCAGGAACGTACCCATCACCTGCTGCATCGACAGGATGCGCTCACCGGTCGGCATGATGGAGATCTCGCCGGTTACCTGCAGCACCGGGGCACCGGAGACGAGGTTGATCGCGAACTGGGTGATCGCGGAGATGCCGCCCACATCCCCGGCCGCGAGGATCGCCACCTGGGACACGCCGAACGCGCGCCAGATGTAGGTCGGCGACGGGTGCGTGTAGCGCAGCTGAGTCGCACCGAGGGCGGTGGCGACCGCGTTGACATCCACCTCGTAGACCTTGTTGTCGACGGCTGCCATCAGCCGGGCCTTCACCCAGCCGATCAGGATGTTCGTGCCCGTGTACGTGGCGACCGTGACCACCGCCGCCATTGAGGTCGGGTCGACCCGGAAGATGGTGGTCGTGTTCGCGCAGTACACGTAGCGGCCATCGGTGGCGATCGAGATGATGCCGGTGACGCCGGCCCCGGTGAACGTCGCCGTCGTCACCACGCCACCCAGGTTGCCCAGCTTTTTCGGCACCCCAGCGTCCACAATCACCAGCGCCTCGTTCGCCCCGTCCGGAACTGCCACCAGCAGGCTGGTGCTGATCGACGACAGCAGGATCGTGCCGGCCAGTGCGGTCAGCTTCGACGGGGTGAACGGGTCGACGTTCTTCGACACGAGGTAACGGATCTGGTCGGTCGGCGTGGGAATACTGGGCTCAAGGTTGACCTGGCCGGCACCACCGTGGAACGACTGCTGGCTAGTGATCCACCAGGAGGTCAGGGTTTGCTCGCCCGGGTTTCTCGCCTGGTCGATTCGGTCCTTCGACGCCGGTACCGTCTCCCGTACGTTCGGGTTCTGCACCGTGTCCGCGTAGACGAGGCCCTGCCCACCGATCGCCACGTCGTACAGGCTGAACGGGTCAACCTGGATCGTGACTGGTGGCGCGGCCACCAGCCCGGTGTCCGGGATGACGTGTGGGATCAGGCTCGGGATCGCCATTACTGTCCGATCGCAACCCAGTGCAGGTTCACGGTCAGGGACTGCGACGTCGTCAGGTCCATGCGGGCGGTGAAGTTGGTCGCCGTGACCGCCGTGATCAGTGCGGTGGCCCCGACCACTGCGCCGGCTGCGCTGGCGATGCCCAGCCCGATAGCCGGCGGGTTAGCGAACGCGGTCGGGAACGTCGTGGTCAAGGTGACCGCCGACTGTGCCGAGAAGGTGTAGAGCTTCAGCCCGCCCTGGAATAGCGGCTGCGCGCCGGCCGCATTGAGCAGGAGGCCGGTGACCCGGACCGAGCCGGTCAGGTTGACCGTGCCGGCGGCGGTGATCGTGCCCGGGATCGTGATCGCCGAACCGGAGGTGCCGATGGTGACGTCGCCACCGAGGCTATTGACCGAGATCGCAGCGGCGGAGCCGTTGTTACGGGCCTGGATATGCGCCGTATCGAACGCCATGTTGGCCGACGCGGTCGCACCGATCTGCTCGGCGTGCGTGGTCGAGGCCAGGGTGACCGCCGCAACTGCTGTCTGCCGCGCGGTCGAGGTGGTCACGTCAGCCGAACCGATGAGGCTGGACCCGGTGACGTTGCCGGCCGTCGTCAGCGCGCCGCCCGTGACCGTGCCGGTCGCGGTGATCGTGGTCGCCGCCGTGATGGCGGCCGTCGCCGCGAGGGTGACAGCGGTGATAGTGCCGAGGCCGTCGACCTTCGCCACGATCGTGGACGACGGGTTACGGGCAACCCATGGGTTGTCGGAGGTGGCACCGGTCGTGAAGTTGATGCCGGGCACGCCGCCGACCGCATTGAACGTAGTGTTCGCGAACGTCTTGTTCGACAGGGTCTGGCTGTCGGTAGTACCAACCACCGCGCCCGTGATGCCGTGCACACCGGTCGACGCGTTGACGTGCGCGTTGGCTTCGTCGTATTCGACCGCGTTGGCGGTGTGGTTGAAGATTTCCCCGGCCGGGTGGCTGAACGCCCCCTGGCCGTTGGCGTTACGGATCACCGTCAGTGTGGTGCCGACCGTCGAGATGACGGTGATCTGTTCGGCCGACGTGGTGCCCATGCCCATGGTCGCCGGGAACGGGAAGCTGGTCGGGTAGCCGGACAGCGACGCCACCACCACCGTGGTGGTGGACGCGTTGATCGAACCCGACAGCGTGGTGGTCGGGGCGTTATCGATGTAGTGCCGGCGGGTCAATGTCGCCACATCCTCTGCTGCACTGGCGGGTACTGGATCTGCAGAGCGGCCCGCTCTTCCTTGAGGCGCTGTTGGTAGCGCTGCTCTAGATACTTGGACACGTTCATGGCCGTGCCGGGCTGCACGTACTGGCCGCGCGTCTGCTGCTCGATCGTGGACTGCTGGACCCGCACTGCCTCGAAGGCGTTGATCATGTTGGCGGCTGCGCCGAGGCACACCACGTCGGTGATGTTGGTGCCGAGCCCGGTCACCGTCGTGAAGTCGTCAGTCTCGGCGACCAGCGGCACAGGCTGCGCGGCGTAGGCGAAGTGCAGCGGCTGGCCGACCGAGCAGTTTTCGGCAATGTCGACGGTGCGCCCTTTGTCGGGGGTGTTGCCGGCGACGACCGGGCGACCGCCTTCGTTGCTGCGCATGTTGGTCACGTCGCGCCAGTAGTTGCGCCCGTCCGGCATCAGCCATTCGGCCTTGAGAATCCACTCGAAGTCATCGGGGAGATCGTAGGTAATCGATGGACTGGTGGTGATGGTGTTGTAGTGCTTGATCACGAACACGCCCGGGTAGACCCGGCCGATCGCGATATTGATCTCGTTCAGAGTCAACTGACGCGGGTAACGCGGCTGGCTGATGATGCGATCCCCGACGCTGTGCGCCGCCGCCGTTGTCGACTGCATGCCCCGGCCCCACGGCGGGATCGTGGCGTTACCCGACGCGTCGATACCGTCGACCCAGATCAGTTCCGAGCCGATCTCGATCAACCCGGCGGACATCGCCGTCGAGAGCCCCCGGGCCGGGTTGGCCGTGAACACCAGATCGTTGCTGTCGAGCACCGTCACCAGCGTCGACGACTGGTCGGTGTCCGACCCAGCCGTCTGCAGATAGCTGCGGGTCTGATCGATCAGGCTGGCTGCGAGGACCATGCGCCCTGTCCTGCCACTTGTTGAAGGATCTTCGGAATACCGCCGTCGTTCTCGGCCCTACGCACGTCATACCAGGAGGTCGTCTTCGGCTGCAGACCTTCCTTGCGTAGTGCCGCGTACGTACCGAGCCGCCGGTCCTTGTCCCGGTCTAGCCGGGTGTCCACCACCAGCGAGTAGCCGTCGATTTGTATGCGTGCCGCGCGCGCGCAAGCGCCCCAAGACCTGTGGTCCTGTGTTCGGCACGCGCTGCGGCACGCCACCTCAGCCGCCCATGACGATCTTGGCTTCGCCGGTCCCGTTCACCGTCGTCGCCTCCGACTTCACGCCGTTGCGCACCGTGTAGACGCCGAGCGCCGTCGCGAGCGCGGCGACCGCCGTCAGTACCTGCTGCGCTGTGCCGGTCAGGCCCAGCTGGAAGCCGATCGTCAACGCCGCGCCGAGCGCGGCGACACCGACCTTGCGGAAGTTCTTCCAGTTCATGGCGTCGCCGCAGGAGCGGTGTTGGCGGCGATCGTCTTGTTCGAGGCGATCAGATCGTCGAGCTGGCCCGGCTGTCGCTGCAAGACGACGCCGATCGTCGGGCCGGACGAGCCCAGCTTCTCCGCGACGAGCGCGTCCACCACCGCCTGGCCGATCGCCTTCGCCGCTTCCGGGCTGATCTTGTCGATTGTTGCCACGTCTTCCTCCACTGGTTCGCACGGTGAGCCGGTCGGAACCATATGCTCAGCCGCTACGTTGTAACCGGTACCGGTGGCCGCGTTCTGGCCGACCGTTCCGTGCATCCCGGACACATGAATGTGGTTCGTGTGCGGGTCGACCCCGGTATATTTCACCGGGTGCCAGTTCTTGCTGCGGGTCCAGATCTGACGGTCGTGGATGACGTACTCCAATGACCCCCGGACCCCCGGCGTCAGTAGCCACGCCAGGCTTTCCGGCGCGCCATGGTGGAACGCCACGTCGTCGCCGAACATCAGGTCGATCGCATGCACGAGCCCCCGCGAATCCGGGTTGTGATCGCTGTTCTCGGACTGATGGGCCGGATTACCGATCCAGCCGACGACCAGCTTAGGGAAGCACTCCTCTTCCAAGCTGCGAATCCTGGCCAGGTTGCCAGCCAGTGCTGCCATGTGGTCCTCCTAGATCCACTGCTGCGCGGCGGGGAACGACGTCGGCACAATCGTGCCGACCCCTGCCGCCAGTAGCTCGTTGGCAGTCTGATCATCCACGATTTGCGGACGACCCGAAACCGCCAACAGTCTCGTTGCCGCAGCCAGGGCCGTAGGTGCCGGGGTCTCCTGCGCCCGCCAGACTCCGTTCTCGTCCTTCCACACCGTGAACGACACCGGATACGAGTAACGCAGCGACCCGGCCAGCATCGTCGTCTGCTTACGGAACAGCGGGAAGAACACCAGCACCTGAATCAGCGAGTTCCCCATCGAGCCCAGCTGCGCGCTGCCCGAACCCAGCACGGTCGCCACGCCCAGGCCGGAAGCGTTCAGATCAAAGCTGGCCATTCCGGTGCCGCCGACGACGGTCGCACCCGAGCCGACACCGGAGGCGTTCGCCGTCCCCAGCGGGGCGGTGCCCGTACCGAACGAGGTGACCTTGCCGGTGCCCGAAGCATTCAGGTTGAAGGTGGCCGAACCGGAACCGAAGACGGAGAACGTACCGCCCAGACCGGTGATCGCCCCGAGTGGCGCGGTACCGGCACCGAGGACCACCGCGACGCCGGTACCGCTAGCGGCAAAGACATCAAGGGGAGCCGTGCCGCTACCCAGGACCGTAACCTGACCGGTGCCCGAGGCGGCGATCGCGCCGAGCGTTGCCGCGCCAGTGCCGTTGACCTGAGTCGGACCGCCCGAAACCTGCTTGACGTCGACCGCGACCAGGCCCCACCAGTCGTGCGCGGTCGGGTTGTATTTGGCGGTGACGCTCGACGCGCCCGCATACGTGGAGCCGGCCCCGTTGCCGGCGGCCGAGAGCGTATCGGCGTTATTGAGCCACCGCTGTGTACCGGTCGCCCCGGACAGCGCCGAGCCGTAGCCGACAACGTCGACCACCATGTCGCCGGTGGCGGATACGACCGTGGCCTGCGGCGGTGTCGAGCCCGAAGAGTTGTCACCAGCCGCTGTGACAGCGGTCCCGAACGGCGTGGTCTGGTCGACGCCGGTGAAGCTGATCGACCCGGCCTCGGACGACACGATTCCGCCGGCCGAGCCCTGAACGAACGAGACGACAGTCTTCGTGCCGGTCGGCGGATTAACCAGACCGAACAGTTCGACGAAGCCGTTGACCTGGTTGTTGGAATGCTTGAGGCCGAGCGAGGTCATCGCCACACCGTCATACGTGCAGGTGTGCGTGGTCAGGGTGGCGTCGCTCGTGGATGCACCGAGCGCGACACCGACGACAACCGCACGGTTCGTGCCCGTGGCAGCGTGCGACCAGGAGTTCGTGATGCCGGTGTCAAAGTGGCCGCCGGTAACGGCGCTACCGCCGCTACCGGGGCCTACTACGTCAACAGCGACGGCCATCGTTCACCCCCGCTTAGCTAGCGAGCGTGAAGGACACCACGTAGCCGCCGATTGCGATCACGAAGTTGTTGCCGGACACCACAGCGCCACCGGCGATCGCACCGGAGAACCAGAAGTTGCCGGCCGTGATCGCGGACCAGAAGGAGGCGTGCGTGTACGTCTCCGTCGCTGGCACCGCGTTGAACGCGATCGCTACCGAGTTGCTGGCCGAACCAGCGGACGGCCCGCCCCAGGTGACCGAGACACGCGTGTTGTTGGTCGCCACGTTGCTCGTGCCGGCGGCACCCGGCAGGCCGGTGTGCAGTTGCATCCACACACCGGTCGCCAGGACCGTCGTAAGAGCGGCGTTGGCACCCGTAGTACCGAGGCCATCAGCCATTGCTGATCACCTCAGAGCGCTGCGATAGACGAGGCCGTCTTGACCGTCACGAGGGCGGTCGGCCGGTAGATGGAGTTGCCGAACAGGCAGTACCAGCCGAGCGGGAAGAACCGCTTCAGCTTGTCGGTCTGCGGGCCGACGATGATGTGCGGCTCGATCGCCGTAGCCTCGACCAGCGCCTGCTTGCCGAAGTAGTACGTCGAGTAGAGGTTGACCACCGGGGTCGCCGTGTTCGCGGCGATCGTGCAGCGGGTCGTCTCCACATACCGAGCACCCTGGTAGTCGCCAACCACACCGGAGTAGATCGCTTCAGTGTCGGTACCGACCGTGTGCGGCGCGTTCCACGCGGTTGCCGTGGTCTCAGCCTGCAGGTCGTAGGCCACATCCGGGTGGATGATGCCGACGAACCGGTTGTTCTGCTTCGGCTGCACCTTCGCGCGCTGCAGCAGCTTCACTGCGACGGTCGCCGGGGCGCGGGACATGATGTCGGTGCCGAGCACGCCGTTGCCGGTACCAGTCGCGGTCTTGAGCAGGCCGGAGTTGACGAACAGCAGGTTTGTGCCGGCGTCAGCAACAGCGCGGATGATCGCGTCGACCGAGTCGGCCATGTTGAAGCCGATCAGCTGGGCCATTTCCGCGTCCGGCTTCGTAAAGCCGAGCGTGGTCAGACGCAGCGTTGCGATCGCGGCGTTGCCGTATTCGTTCATGACCACGTTGACACGGGTCGGCGCAACAGCCGCGACCGAGTCGGGGTCCGTGACCTCCGTCAGTGGCTTGGTGGCCAGCGCGGCGAACGGGTTGTGGAGCGAGAGGGTGACGGTGTCGCCAGGCATCGCTTGCTGTCCTGGCTTCTTGTCGATGACCTGCCGCCACAGCGGCATGTCGCGGAGGTAGTACTCAACCTGGCGGTCGTAGGCCGTCTCGACGAGAAGGTCCCACGGCTGGCCGGAAGAGCCACCGGTAAGAACGTTGGCCATTAAGTGTCCTCATGTGATGAGAGGACGAGGGCCTAGTCGTCGGCGTTGATGTAGCCGCGCTGAATGAGTTCCTTGTGGGGCAGCGACTTGAGCAATTCCACGGTGAGGCCGGGTGGCGGCGGGGACGCGTTGGCTGTCGCGGCACTGACTCGGGCCGCTTGTTCCGCCACGTACTCCTGCTCGGGGGTCAACGGTTCCGGCTTCTGATAACCGAAGCGCTTGCCCTTCGTTTCCAGCCATGTGGCGAACGACTGCTCGTTCACCTCGCCGGGGATGTCTCTGGCCACGTACTCCGCGATGTCCTCATCCAACTCGACGCCCCGGAGAAACTTCGAAATCTGACCCTGCTTGCGCTCAAGCGCGATCGTCTCGCGTTCTTTCTTGAGTTCCGCGTTCTCGCGCAAAGCCGTTTCCAGCTTCTCGCGCATGATCGCGCCAGGGGTCTTCTTCGGCGGCTCAATCGGGTTACCGTCGTCGTCGAACTGGTCGTCGTCGTCTGCCATTGACTTGTGTGCTCCCTGTCGTCGTCACATGAGGCACCAATACAAGGCTGTCCCCAGGGGAAGGGCGAGCCAGGACTTGGCTACCGGGCTTAGTTACGCACCGGGCCGGCCGGTCGATGGCCGGTGCGAGTGGCGGCGGTGGGATTCGAACCCACGATCTCAGCCTTATGAGGGCTGCGGGAACAACCGAGCTTCCCTACGTCGCTAGGCACCCGGGGCCTAAGCCGCGCGGCTGGGGCCCCGGGTGATCAGAAGTTACCACCAACATTGCCTGAAGTGGTATCGGCACCACCGCGACCCGCGAATTGTGCCGCTTCCTCGCTATACAGGTTGGACTGTTGTGTGGCGATTGCTCCCTGTCCGAGTAGGTTTGCCTGCTCCTCCTCGTTCTGGCCGAACGTCGTACCGAACCGGCCAGACAGCGACGTGTCCGTGGCGATCCGGGCAGCGATGCCCTGGAAGGTCTGCCGGGCCGAGTCCAGCGTCACGCCCTGCTGCGCGGCGGCGGTCGCATTCGCCTTACTCGACAGGGCCAGCCCGGACTGCGCGGCGGCACCACCGATCTCGGCGGCGAGCGCCCGCTGCTCAATGATCGGTGCCGCCACCTTCTGGTCGAGGATCGTGGCGATCGCCCCACCGACGCCCGAGGTGTTGCCGTAGTAGGTGTCGTACGCGTTGCGGACCTGCGGGCTGGCGGTCAGATAGACCTGGTTGGCGACGGCGACCCGGTCAGATAATTCTGAGGGGGATATGTCGTTGCCAATGAATCCGTCAAACGCCTGCTTAGAGTCATAAAACCCTGCGGGTAGCTGAGAAAGGATCTGTCGATACTGGCCCTCAAGGGCGATGTAGGTAGCGGGATCGAGGGCGGCAAGACCGTTGGCGATGCGAGCATCGTTCCCAGCAAATCGGACCTTATATTCAGGGGACTGCTGGATTTGTAGAGTGATTTGATCTTGGCTTGCGCCTGTGCGGCCAAGCTGATCGACCAAGGCTCCAAGGCTACTCAACCCCCACGACGCTAGCGTCTGCTTGATCAGATCGGCGTACCCGACGTCGGTCCCCGTCGTCGGCCCGCCGGCCACCGGGACGGCAGGTGAGGCCGGAGTCGCGGGACCGACCGGGGCCTGGACCGGACCGACCGGGGTGCCTTGGCCCGTATTGGCCAGGTGCTGCAAGTGCAGCACATGCAGCTGATGGGCGTCGAGAGCGGCCACTACATCACCTGCACGAAGGTCACGCCGCGCGGCGTGTGCAGACGGATCGATCGGGTATCCGGCAACAGATCAACCATGTCGCCCCAGGCCCCATGGTGCGGCGCGGTGTCGTGGAAACCGACGGCCGTACCAGCATGCAGGTACGGCCGGAACAGGCTGAACTCCGCAAGCCGCAGGTAGGTCTCGCTGTCGAGCCAGGCAAAGTCGATCCGCTGCGTCGGCGTGAAGTTCACCGACGACACATTCAGCGCGGTCACCGGCAGGCCGCGCAGCTTGCGCTGTGCCGCCGCCGCCAGATCCGGGTCCGTCTCCAACGTGATCAGCTGGCCGTGCCGGTTGTCGAGCAGTGCCCGACCGATACACAGCGCCGTCTGCGCCGAGTTGGTCCCGGTCTCCACGCAGTAGTCGGGCTGCAGCGCGGTGACAAACGCGGCCACCAGCTTCGACACCTCGTGCTCGGTGGCCTGATTGTCGTCGGCGTGCCAGCGCTCCGGGTGCTCCTGCCAGGTCGTCGGCGGCGTCCACGACGCTTCGGTCGTTGTCATGAGACCCCCGGAGCCAGGTAGGACACGAAGTGCACGATCATGTGGGCGGCGAGGTCGATGAACCCGAGCAGCAACGGCATCATTAGGTAGCATATCCGAATGTCTGGCCCAGCTGGTGCAACATCGTGTACGCACTCGCCTTAGCGTTGTCGGTCTTGTCCCAGCGCGGGTCCGCGCGGAGCGCGTTGGTGAAATCGTAGAGCGTTGTCGGCGCAGTCGCGGCGGTCGCCGCCGCTGGCTTCGCCCCGACGCCGCCCTGAGCCTTTGTCCCCGTCGCCGTGTCCGCCGCCGGCAACTGACCGTTCAACGCCTTCTGGATCATCGGATCAGTCAGCTGGATCTGCGAATCCGGCACCTCCAACGTCGCCGCCATCTGCGCGATGTACGGCTGCGCAATCTGCTGCACAGTCTGGCCGGCCCGCAGTTGCTTCTCCAACGTCGGGAACGCCGAGATCGCCAGGTCGGTCAGCGCCGCCTGGATACCCTCGACCCCGGTGTTGTTCTTCAACGCCGCCTGCACTTCCTTGTCGATCCACGACCCGGTGACCTTCACCCCGTACTGGCTCGCCAGGGCCTGGGCCTGCTGGATCAACTCGACCGACTTGCCGCCCATGCCCGCCGTCATCTGGGTCGGGTGCCAGTTCGCGGCGAGTGTCGCCGTCATCGCCTCGTCGTCGAGACCTTGGAACAGATCCTGCCGGGCGAGGTTCTGCGCGAACGACGCGGAGATCGGGACGCCCAGCGACGCGGCCAGCCGCATCACATGATTCTCGGCGTTCTTGAGTTGCTGGTTGTACTCAGCCGGATCGGCCTTCGACAGCGCGATCATCTTCTTCGCGGTGTCGCTGTTCTGCTTCCACCAGTTCGTGGTCTGCAGCTGATCCTGGAAACGCTGCGGCGACCAGTTGCCGGCGATCGCCTGGTTCAGCGTCTTCTTGATGTCAGGCACCGAGTTCGCGAGCGTCGCGACGTAGCCGTACGACTGATAGGTGGCGGGGTTACTGGCATTCGCCACGGCACTGCTCCTTCCTGCTGCTGCATCCGAACCACTGACGCGACCGAAGGTCACCGAGGCCGGGTTGAAGTGGGCGATCTTAACAACGTCGCCCGTGTGCGGTGCCTCAAGAAACTCGCCGTTGCCGAGATAAATACCGACGTGCGTGGCCGGGTTACCAAAGAAGACGAGGTCGCCCGGCTTGGCGTTCGCCGCCGATACCCTGCTGGTGGCTTTCTGTTGCTGCGCAGCGGTGCGGGGCATCTTGATGCCGGCCTTGCCATACGAATACTGGACGAGACCTGAGCAGTCAAACTCAATGCCCGGGTCTTCGCCGCCGAAGACATACTTGACGCCGAGTTGTTCCTTGGCGTAGTCGATAGCGGACTTGCCGCTCGGGTTGCCCACGGCGGCAAGGTGCTTCTCGTGCAGCACGTGGAGTTGGTGAGCGTCGAGGGCGGCCACTACAAAACGCCCAGCATCTGGTTGATCTGGTCGAGGTAGCCGGCGGCCAGCTTCTGGTCATGCTCCGGCCCATGCTGAGTGGTCACCAGTGCCTGCGCTTGAGCGCCCGCGTCGGGCGGCGTGATGCTGCTGGCGTTGTTGTACGCATCGGTCTGCGCCGACGCCTCCTCGCCGTGGAACTTCGACACGAACGCGGACAGTTCCTTGTCGGTGAGGTTACGACCGAGCCCGTCCTGCGCAGCACTCTGTAGTGTGGCCTTGAGGGTTTCCGGGTCGGTGTACTGGATCGTCAGCGGCTGCTTCGTGACACCGCCGTTGGCCAGCGCAGCGCCGCCCTTCTTGATCGTGTCGGACAGATAGTCGACCGGGGTGAGCCGACCCAACCCGTTGGACACCCGGGCGCTGTCGGCCGCCTCGTAGTCGGTCAGCATCTGCTGAATGGCCTGGCCGTCGCGGCCGGTGTACGTGCCATAGATCGGCTTGCTGCTGCCGTAGTAGCCGGCCTTGTACAACTGCTGCTGGTATTGCTTGTACAGGGTCGGGTTGCTGGCCTGCAGGCTGATGATGAACTGCGCGTATTCGGACGCGTTCTTCTGTGGCGCGGGACGTGGGTTGAAGTGGCCAACCCGCACATCGCCGTACTGGTTCGTGACGACGCTGGTGGTGCCGGCATAGATGAGGTACGTATCCGGGTTACCGCTGCTGCCGCTGCTCGTCGGCGTGGCCGCGTTCGCCTGGTTGATGTAGTCCTGGGCGCTCGGCGCTGCACTGCTACTGCCGCCCGAGTGTTCGCCGCCCTGCGGCGATGGACCTGCGACGCCAACCATCATGTCCCCTGAGATAGCGAATCGAGAGTCTTGTTGTCCAAGGTGCGGAAGACCCCGGTATACACGCCACCCATCTCATAGTGCTGACCCAGGAACTGGGACCACCACTGGTTATACGACGATCCGATCACAGCCCGCGCGGCGCTGTCCGCGTTCGACTGGGTCGGGTATTGCAGCAGGGCCTGGTGGTACGCGTTGTACGAGCCGACCATCTGCGCCACCAGCGTACGGTTCACGTCGGCCGGCGCGTTCTTGTCGGCGGCGAGCCGCCCCAGCTGGGCCAGCTGATCCTTGGCGTTGGTGGTCTGCGCACCGAAATCGGGTTGCGACGCGGCAAACACTGGGTTCTGCGCGCCGAAGGTCGAGGCCCAGTCAGAGAACGCGGCCCGGATCTTCGGCTCAAGGTCAGGCTCCTGCGCGATCGCCAGGTCCCGCTGGTGCAGCGCATCGAAGTAGATCTTCGCCGAGTTCGCGGAGGCGACGTCGTTGAAGTAGTCCTCCGTCGTCTTGTGCTGCCGCAGGCCCAGTTCGAGTTCGGCGTTGTAGGCGCGGATGTCGAACGTGCCCTGCTGGATTGCCTGCGGAATGAAGTACGCCGAGATACCCGAGTAGCCCTTCATGAACTTCTCGTTCGTGCGGAGCCAGTCCAGCGTCGCCGTGGTCGCGCCGATGCTGCCGCCCTTCTCGGAGACCTGCGTTGTCGGCACCGCGTACATCAGCTTGTCCGGGTGCAACCCGGCCCAGACGGTGTTGGCTTCCTCGTAGCCCATCTCGTTGATCATCTTCTTGTACTCGTCGTTGAGGCCACGAATACCGATCGCCTGATAACTGGCGTCCGCCTCGTTCGACTTGCCGACTTCTTCGGTCGGCTGCGACGGCGCGGCCGGCGCGAAGAACGCGAACACCGCACGCAAGTACAGCTGGTTCTTCACCGCCGCCCGCACCTTCGTCTGCCACAGCTGCCGCTCGGCCGCGTCGGCGTTCGGTGGCGGGCCCTGCCCGGCTGCGATCAGATTGAGGACGGCGGAATTCGTAGCACTGGCCAGCATTGAATTTCGGTCGTCGGTGTTGAGCGCCTGGTAGAGGTTCTTACCCACGGTCGGGACGAGTTGCGCCGCGAATCCTTCCCCCGCCGAGATCTGACCGTTGATAGCGGTATCGACTTGGTCAAGCATTTCCCGGTGTCCCGGGAGAGCGGCTTCCAGGGCTCGGAGTGGAATATTGCCGATCGGCGTGAGTGAGTACTGGAATGGTCCTTGAAGGCCAGGATTGAGGAACGCAAAACGGGAACCCAGGTTGGGGAGTAAAGCTGGGACGTAGGCCCCAACACCCAGATGAGACAAACCGTCCGACAGCGCACGCAGCGCAACTCCCGAGCCCGGGAAGATGAACTGCTGCTGGCCGTTCGAATCCTTGTACATGAAACCCGACTGCTGCGCTGCCTCATATGAAAGCATGAGCCGGCGAGCGCGTAGCGGGTCTTCGATGAACTGCTTCGACCAACGACGGATGAACTGCGTCGTCGCACGGCTGAATCCAAAGAATGCCTTCCCCACGATGTCAAGCTGATCCCGGACAGTCGGGTCGTCCACGTACTTCATGGTGGTATTCCACGCACGACCGTAGCTGATGTTCCGGGACGCCTCCATCGCCGCTTCCGGCGAGATACCGTTCTTGACCATGATCGCCCGGTAGCCGTCGAACTCCTTCATCGACCGCCCGTAGTTCGCCAGGTACTGCGGCTGCACGCTCCACCGCGCGATCGGTGCCTCGACCAGCCGGGCGTAGCCGCCGGCCGCAGCGTTGCTGATAGCACCCGCGAATTCCTTGCGGCCCTCCGCCTTCGGCGCTGCCTCGTAGATCGCCCCGAGGACCTGGCGGGGCCGGTCCGCGTTGGGGATGTTGTCGGCGATCCAGTCAGCTTTCACATTGGCCCGGGTCTCCCGCAGATGGTCGACCAGCTTCGTGTTGAGCCGACCGTCCTGCGAGTGCAGCAGGTTGTGCATTTCCTTAACCTGCAGGTTCACATGGTCAATGGCCGCCTTGTACCGTTCCTCGTCGGTGGCGACCTGGGTGTCGACGTTTGTGTTCGGATCGCGAAACACGGAATCGCGGCTGTACTGCGGGGTGCGCAGGTTGTTCATGTGCGTGGCGACCAGGTCGTCGAACAACTGGTTCGGGTCGGCGTCCGGCGCGTGCCGAGCCCGGTCGATGTAGTTCATCACTTCGTTGGCGTAGTCGACGTCGCCACCGAACACGGTCTTGAGGTGCGCGGCGTACGCCGTCGCGCCGCCCATCGACCCGTCGTTGTCGAAGGTTTCCTTCGCCCCGTAGCCGACCTTCTGGCGCATACGCACGCGCTTGACGTTGTAGCCGGCGCGGGCCATGTCGGCGATGTCAGCGTCCGGGTTCATCATCTGCCGCATGTGGGTGGACATGTAGGTGCCCATCATCTCGGCCATCATCTCGGGCGAGTGGTTGCTGATGTGCTCCAAGCCCAGTTCCGGGTGCAGCTTGCTGGCGAGACTGATGCCCTGCGAACGGTAGTACCGCTCAACCGGTGCGATCAGGCCCTGCCACGCCTTGGTGTTGAAGATGCGTTGCGCGGCAGCGCTGTACGGGATGGTGAGCCCGGCGTCCTTCGCGGCCATAAAGGTGAGGACGTGCTCGCCGAAGCGTTCCCGGCCAACCACCGACGCCAAGTCTTCCTGCACGGCGCGCACAGCGGTCGCCGCACGGAACACCCAGCCGATGCGGGCCAGGTCCGTCAGGGCGTTGACGACGGGCCGGTTGAGTGCCGCGCCGATCGTGTTTTCCCAGATGCCGATCTTCGGCGCAACCTTCATCAGCGTCTGCATGTTCGGCAGGGTCAGCTTCTCCTGCAGCTGGCTGGCCCAGATCGCGGAGTCGCGGACCATGCCGGTTGCCGGGTCCTTCCACGCCGAACCGGTCAGGCCGTAGGTGTTGTTGGCGAACTCCTCTTCGAACTTGTCGATGAGCGCCTTGCCGCCGACCGTGGTTCCCATGCCGGCGGCGTGCAGCTGTGAGACGCCGAGCGAATGCAGGATCGCCTTGCGGGCACCCTCGTCGCCGATGCCGTACAGGCCCTGCAGAACGTGGGCGTACGAGCGAGGCAGATAGATCTGGCCGTACTTGAGGACCTTGTCGGTCATGTCGATACCGGCCGTGGTCATCACTTCGTCGCGGTTCAGCGTCGACGACCAGCGCTGCGCGAGCAGCCGCATCCGGGCGTTATACGTCGACGGGTTCAGCGACCGCAGCAACTGCTGAGCGGTTCCGGACATGCCGGTGAGTTCCTTGCCGGACTGCACACTGTCAAGGCCGCGCCCGGCCCGCCGGGCAAAGACCACGTCACCGATGTCGGCGGCGGTCGCCGCCCCGCGCGCCTGCGACGGCAGCACGGCCGACCCGGCCGCGCCTTCGATCGCCGGCAGGTCACTACCGGCCCCGGCGGTGATCGCGGCGAGCCCACCAGTCGGGTCGGCCGCATCAACCACGGCGGTCGCCGCCGCGTTGTCGCCGGGCGTGGCCAGCAGACTGTGCGCGTAGCCGGCCTTGCGCAGATCGATCGTGAGTCGCCGTACGCCCCGGGCGGTCGCGGCACCGGAGAGGACACCGCGCAGCTGCCGAGCCCCGGTCAGCGACAACCGGCCGGGCATGATGGCGGTCTTCTCCACGGCCATACCGAGACGCAGCCGCTGCAGACCCAGTTCAGAAGTGAAGTACTGCTTCACGTCGGCCAGGTCTTTCATCGGCGTCCCCGGACCGAAGATGATCGGGTTACGCACCGCGCCGGGCGCGGTGTTGAAGCCCTTGATCTGGGTTTCCCCGGCGAAGTCGCCCCGGAACTGGTAGAGGTCCGGTGCGGTTTTCGCGAACTCGGCGTCGTACTGGCCGACCTTCGCGAGATCGCCTTCCGCCTTAGCGGCCTGGATTTTGTGCGTCTGGTTGAGCGCGTATTCGAAACCCTGCCGGGTGCGCACCGCACCAGGGGTCATGAAGATGGCGGCAGCGTTCGCCGACAGACCTTCCGGCTTCGTCAACACCCGAGCGACGGTGCCGACATCGTCGGCCCCGGCCAGGGTGACCGGCGCGAGGTACACCGCTTTCGCGGTGCCGCCGACGACGATGAGCGGGTCGAATTTGAAACCGACGAACAGGTCGACACCGGCAGCCATCCACTTACCGGACCCGGACGTCGGGTCAAGCCCGACGCCGTGGATGACGTAGTGGCCGACCGTGGCGCTGCGGGCCGAGATTTGCTTCGCCAGATCCTGGAATTCTTTGCCGTTGATCGCGGCGAGCATCGCGACTTTGCGGTCCGGCGGGATCGACGACGAGTCGGTGATGCTCCGCTGGTATGCCTCCGGGTTGTTGACGTAATGCTCGACATCAATGAAGGTTGCCGGCGCAACCTTCGTCTGCAAGTCGGTCAGGTCTTCCCGGACCTGGCCGGACGCCATGAACGCGGCGATCGAGAACGGGTTGCTCGGGTCGTAGCCGGCGGCAGCAGCCTGCTGCTTGATTGAATCGGACAGCGAGGTCGAGTGCGAGAAATCGCCGCCGTGCAACAGCGACGCCGGGTGGATGACCGCGTTAGTGACGTCCTCGACTGCCGCCTCACCGATCCCCGCACCGACCGATAGCGCCGAGTTGATGAAGTTGGTGCCCTTGTTGAGCACATCGGTGACCGGGTTGTGGGTGACGTGGTAGAAGAACCCGGAGATCCCGTGGTGCTTGTTCTGCGCAGCCAGCTGCGCCTTGTACTGGTCGATCGCGCCCTGCGGCGACAGGCCCGCACCCTGCGCGGCCTGCACTGCTGCCGCCGCGCTGTCGTTGTTCTGCTGCTCAAGGAACGCGTTGATTGCCCCGGCCTGCTGCGGCGTGCCGTGCACGTTCGCGAGCGCCGTGATGATCTGCGGCGTTCGGATCAGTGCCGTGTTCGCGGCCGACAGCGAAGAGATCTGCGACGCGAACGCGCTCGGGTCGGGTTGGGTCATGCATTCATCGCCTTAGCGGCGGCGTAAATGTCGGACAGGATGCCGGAGGTGTCCATGTTCGACAGCTGCCCCAACATGGTGGTCATCGGGCCCGGCTGCACAGTCTGGATCTGGTGCTGCGCGGGCAGACTGTCCGCGCCCGGGCCTTCGCCGATGTCAACGCCGGACGTGATCGGCTCGTCGGGGCGCTCCGAGGCCCGGTCGAACGGCGGCGCTTCCGGCGCGGCCGGCTGGGCCATGTCGGACGGCGACGGTTGCGGGATGCTCGGCGTCGCCGACATCGGGGCCGCGCCCTCCTGCGACTGCAGCGCGGAGGCGTCCCCGTACGGGAGCCCGGTGGGGACCGCCTGAACCTGCCCGTCCGTCCGGCGGCTCAGGCTTCCTGGGCCACTGGCCGGGGCAGGATTTGCCGGCGGTTGATACCCGCCCTTTCCGGCCACGTTGATCTCCTAGTGCTTGAATTTCTTGGCGGTGATCGCGAACCGAGCGCGTTTGCGTTCAGCTGGCGACGCCGACTTCGCTGCCGCCGCCAGCTTCTTCGCCGGGATCTTCTTGTCTTTCGCTACGCCAAGTTCAGCGTGCAGCTTGCCCCTGTTGGCGGGCTTGATGTGGATCGGACTCCCGGTCTTCTTCTTAGCTGCCACCGTCACTCCTCGCGATAGCCGCGTTGCCCCAGAACATCACTTCTTCGAGGTGCGTGATCGCAAGTGCCTTCTCGCGCCCCTCGGGAAGCCTGTCGTTCAGGAAGTCAGCCAGTTGGCGGCAGTTCTGCCGGACGCTGGTGTGCTCGTCCCGCTTCTCTTCCGTGCTGGCCGCGTGGAACGCGAACCGATTCTCGATATCTGCAGCGTTCATCAACGACCGTTTCCACCGGAGTACACGAGCGGGTCGCCGCAGCGGGTCTCGACCATGCCGGTGTTGCACTGCGGCTGGACCAGCTTCGTGATCGCGTCCGCGTTCACCTGGCCCTGCGACTTACTGGCGGTCTCGTTCGCTGGTGCTGGGTACACGTCTGCAGCCATGTCACTTCCCCTTCGCAATTCCGGTGCCCTTGAGGGTCTTGTTCGGCTTCGGGTTCGACACCTTCGGCGCGCTGGTCTTCTTCGCCACCGACTTGGCCGGCATGCCGGACGGCTTCGGGTTGGGGACCTTCGGGTTGCTGGCCTTCTTGACCGCCCCTCGGGCCGGGGTGGCGTACGGGTTGGGCAACTTCTTAGCGCTCTGAGCCATGATTCTCCTAGCCGGTTGGCAGTCTGCGGCGGACATTTGCCGCCACATTCGGGGCACCGGAGGACAGGAATCCAGCGGTGAGATCGGACACTGACGGTCGCCCGCCGGGCGGTAGGCCCGCCTGACCGGGCGCGACACCTACGGGCAGACCGCCAGGTCCCACACCGGGCAGTGGTTGGCCATCGGGTCCAACCGCACCGGGTGCGCCGGGCGCGCCCGGGGGCCCACCAGCCCCAGGCGGCGCTCCCGGTGGTAGCTCCGGGGCCGGCGGTGCCGGCGGCGGAGCGAACGCCTCTTCGAACAGCGGCGACAGTTCCTTGCCGGCCCGCCGACCTTCGATAATGGAGGTTGCGGCGGTGAAGAACTGCATCGCCTCCGCCGTCTGGCCGGACGCCATCATCTGGCCTACCGCCGTGAGACCGGCAGCGAGTCCCTGTTTGAGAGCGTCTTCGATCCCCTGCACGTCCAAGTCGCGCTGTTGCTGATCGCTGTCGATGTCGAAGGGGAGATTCTGACGGAAGGTGTTTCGCGAAATGATGGAGTCTCCACGAAGCTGTAGGAGAGACACAATCTGCGCATTGGCGTTAGATCCCGAGGCGAACCCATAAGAGACAGCACAGCGGGTGTCCTTCACGTCCTTGCTCGGGATGTAGACGGTCTGGAAGGACTCGCCGGAAATCGTGCCGTTGATGGTCCGCTGTACATCGGCCCACAGGGTCAGGTCCATCTCAAACGCCTTCTCGGTGATCAGCTTCAAGCCTTCGCCGATGATGTCCTGGCCCAGTTTGATCTGCGAGTCGAAGCCACCTTCGAGGGCGGAGATGCCGCGACCGGTCGAACCGCCGGACGGTCCCTGCCCGAACCGGGTGTCCGGATAGCCGGCCCCCTTGGACATTTCGGTGTCGAGTTGCTGCTCAAGAACGAACGCTTCCTGCGGCACATGGAAGGGCACACGGCCGACGCCGGCCGGGTTGTCGGTGACGAGCAGCGCGTCTGGCCCGAGCGGTAGCCGGTTCACGTCGGACGGGACCACGATCGGGGCCTCGACCGCCTTGTGTCCGGCTTCCATCATCAGCGACGCCATGACCGACTTCGCCAACTGGATCCATAGAACATCATCGAATTGTCAGCGCGGGTCGAGTTCGACCCCGGGCCGCAGCGCGATGTGGACGGGGCATTTCGCCTGGCCGTGCGGGTAGGAGGCGATGACCATGTTGGAGCATTCGGGGAGCCAGATGCAGATGTTGGTGTCGTCGATGTAGCGGATGATCTCGGTCTGTTCCGCCTGGTAGGCGTAGCCGAAGTTGTCGTAGAGGATGCGGTTCTCGAACTCGGGGAACATTGCCGCCAGTTCGTGACGGTCCTGCCGCCACACCCGCACATACCGGCGGCACTCAAGCCACCGGTTCAGTTCGAAGTAGGCCCCGGACGGGTCCTCGACGTGGATGATCGGGCACCGCCGGGTGTAGTCGGCCTCAACCCACATCGGCAGGAAACCGTAGGTGAGGTACTGGTCAGCGCCGTATTTCATCTGCGTGGTGAGCCGGGACTGTTCCCAGTAGTACTGGCCGATCCGGTTCTTGCGTTCGGCGCGGCGCAGGTCCACATCGGTGCGCATCTGACCGGCGCTGCACGTCAGGGATGGCAGGTTCGACAGGTTAGAAGCCAGGTCACGAGCCGCGACGTCGACATAGTTCGCCACGATGGACGTGGGCAAACGCTCGGAGAAGTACTCCGGCCACACCTCAGCGAACCGACCGCGCCGGATCGCGAGGACCCGAGCCATCGTGTTGTCGCGCTGCGCGGCGTTGGACCGCATGCGTTCGACGATGCCAGTCAGTTTGGGGTCGATGGCGGAGCCGGCGTTGGTGATGTACGTCGGCCGACCGATAGCACGCAGTGGGTACGTCACGCAACCTCCATGACCGTGTGATCGTCATGGTAGGGCACGCGGGTGTGATCAGCTAGCGGCCCAGCCGCGCGTCTCGGCCTGCTGGGCCTTGAGTTCGAGCAGGTCGACGACCTGACGGTCGGCGAGACGGATCTTGCTGGCGAACGGATTCTTGACATGATCTTCGAGATGCCGGCCCTGATTCAAGATCTTCTTGAAGGCGATCTCGGTGAACCACAGCGCCATGACGATGTCGGTTTTCTGCCGCGCGTTCATGCCGGAGGGTTCCCACGCGGCCAGCTGCGAGATGAGCAACGCCACCCACGAGTGCTGACGCGGGTCCGGCAAGGTGATCCGCTCGGTGCCGTCGCGCACCCTCATCCAGCCCTGGTTCTGCGCGTGCTGGATGCCGGTCGACTCGAACAGCGGCGCGATCGACATGACGCCGAAGTCCGGGTCGCGCTTCTCCTGGCCGGTAAAGTGCGGCGTGATTTTGCAGCCGCGTGCGTACAGGAACTGCTTGAGTTCCGGGTCGTCGGACAGGAACTTCTGGAAAGCGTTCCGCTCGATCACCCACTCGGCGATGTTGTGCTTCTCCGTCAGTTCGTAGATCTTCTCCCGCATGGAGTAGGGGGACAGCCCAGCGCGATCGTAACCATCGATGATCCATCGTTTACCCGTGAAACGGTCGAGACCAGCGACCACCATGGCCGTGTGCCCCGTGGTAGCAGGGTCGAGCCCACCAACCATGTAAAGCCCGTCCGAGCCGCCGGAGCGCCACGAGTGGGTGAGTTTCCCGGGGATACGTCCACTGTCCACCGCCGTAATCAAAGTCTCGTACCGGAACGTGGCATCGTCGGGCAGCTGCTGCTGCTGCCAGATCAGCGACCAACGCCGCTCACCGAGCGGAAAGCGGCGCTTCGCTAGCCGCACCCCGCTCCATCGCGGCTTACACAGCTGGATATCTGGTTCAGAGTCCCGGCATTCCGCCGGGGAGTGGAAACATTTAATGCAGCGCATCTCCGCTGCCGGCGCACCGGCCTCGCAGGTTTCCCACGGCCACAGGGTTCGCCAGTTCTCCTGGCGCTCCCCATATTCCAGCACCGCCGGCATGGAGAAGTAGGTGAAGAACTGCTCGTCGTCCTCAGTTTTCCGGCTCCGCAACTCGGAGTAGATATCGTGCGACGCCAACCGGGTACCCAGCATCAGCATAAGCCCGCCATCTGGCGGCAGCCGCGAGTCGATCATCGTCATGCACCAGTCGGCCTGCTTCTCGTACGCATTCACATTCTCCGAGTCGACCACATCGTCGAGGATCACCACATCGAACCGGCCACCGTAGATGTGGCCCCCCAGACCGATCGCTTCCACGGTCGGCTCCTTCTCGGTCTCGCCGTCGAATTTCCCGGAGACGTAAATCTGAGTCTGGGTCCATGAACCATCCGGGTCCCGCCAGCCCTCGCTCGGCGCGAAGGCAGCGTGCATATTCCGGTAGGTCCGCGACGTCAGCCGCATTTTGATGGCGAGCAGGATTTTCTTCGCGTACGCCTGCGATTTGGAGATAATCGCGATGGAAATCCCCGGGTTCTGGTGAATCAGGTACACCGGGAAGTCGATGGAGAAGCATGTGGTTTTCCCGTGGTTCGGCGGAATGTTGACGATGACCCGGGTGGGCTCGTTCGGTTCGTACGCCATTGCCGTGTCCATGTACCGGGGCGTGCGGCCTTCGATGGTGTCGAGAATGTTGTAGTGCAGCGGGAAAAGCGGCTGGCCCAGATATAGCCGGCGGAACTCGTCAAACGGCGGCAGCACCTTGGCAGCGTTCGCGGTCCACGCGGAGACGACGGGCTTGCCTTGTTGTTCGCGGGCGCGCAGGTAGGCGCGAGCAAATTCTTGGTCGTCGGCGCGCCAGGCACCGATCCGGTTGACGTGGACGCGTGCGTTGTCGACCGCCTGCTGCTGGGTTGATCCGTTGCGGATCGACTCGATGATGATGCGTTTCGCCTCGACTTTTTCGTCGGGGGTCAGGCGTCGTGGTGCGCCGGATCTGGGCGCTTCCTGTACGGCGGTCACAGGGATATGGTAGGCGAACCCCCGACGTAGAACGAGCCCCGCGCGAGGCGGGGCTCGTTGCGTCGCACGAAGGCCGGAACTCGCTAAAGGAGACTTACGTGCAACCGAACACAATGCTAGCTGCTGCCCTCAGGTATGCAAAGGCCGGATGGCCGGTCTTCCCGTGCAAGCAGGGAGAGAAGACTCCTGCGGGCTATCTCGTCCCAAACGGTGTCCTCGACGCGACGACCGATGAGCCACAGATCATGAACTGGTGGGCCAGTAATCCGAACCTGAACGTAGCGATCGCCACCGGCTATCCGGGCCCCGACGTGGTCGACTTCGACGTGAAGAACGACAAGGCGGACGGCGAGAACTCGTACCACAAGCTGAACACGGTTCATCTGCTCGGCGGCTCGTTCGCCATCATGATCACACCGTCCGGCGGGGCGCACGTCTACTTCGCCGGGACGGAGCAGCACAACGGCGCACTAGCCAAAGTCGGAGTGGATTTCCGTAGTAAGGGTGGCTACGTTCTGGCTCCGCCGAGTCACGTCACCGAGCGCGACGAACTGGGCGTCGTGACCAGCGAGGGTGACTACGTGGTGCTCAAGCGGCGCGATCCGACCGGTGTGCCGGCCGAGTGGCAGCGGATCAAGGATTTCCTGATCCCGCCGGCTGCGCCGCGCATCGCCTCGGCCACGGGCTCGCCGTCGTCGCGCATCAACGCGGTTATCAAAGCGATGCGGGAGCAGCCACAGGAGGGCGAACGCAATCACTTCCTGTATTGGGCAGCGAATCGCCTTGTGGAATGCGACGCATCCGATAACGACTTCATGGATTTGTATGCGGCGGCCGAGGCCACCGGAATGCAAGACGAGAAGGACGGCATCTCAAAGACGATTAAGTCAGCACGTCGATGAGAAATTGGGACGTGGATTGGTCGGTGATCGGGGATAAGCCTGACCCCGTAATAACCGAATTGCCAGCAGGCCGACGACTGGTGACCACACCGCTCTCAAATATCAAGATGAAGAATGCGCTGTGGCTGTACGACAAGCGCATTCCGGTGGGTGCGATCTCACTCATTGCCGGACGTGAAGGCATCGGCAAGTCGACCATTCTCACCGACCTGCTGGCGAAAATCACGCAGGGCACGCTGCCCGGCGTCTACAAGGGCACGCCGCATTCGGTCGGCATCATCGCGGCCGAGGACGATTACGAGGCAGTGATCGCACCCCGGTTCTACGCGGCCGGTGCGGATCTGAGCCGGGTCCACCGGGTCGAGGTCGAGGAAGACGGGATGGCCGACACGGTCTCCGTGCCGATTGACCTGGTGAAACTTGAAGAGTGGTGCGCCGAAACCGACGTGGTCGCGCTCGATCTCGACCCTGCCATGTCGGTGATCTCCGGCAAGCTGGATACCCATATTGACCGGGAGGTCAGGAAGGCGCTAGACCCGCTGCAGCGATTCTGCCACCGGTCGAACATCGCCGCGATTGGCCTAATCCACGTCAACAAGAGCGCGACGACCGACGCGCTCACGGCGGTGATGGGCTCGAAGGCGTTCGTCGCCGTACCCCGGTCGGTGCTGTTCTGCATGAACGATCCGGACGACGCCGAGTCGTACCTGTTCGGGCACCCAAAGTCGAACCTGGCCCGCAAGCAACCGACGATCGGCTACCAGCTGTCCGGCTACCGGATCAACCGGGACGGCGAGGAGCCGATCGACACGTCGAAGGTCTGCTGGGGTGGCGAGGACACCCGGTCGATCAACGAGGCGATGTCGCAGGAGCGGATCGATCGGGTCACCGGGGAACTGGCGACCGAGATCTTGGAGTGGGTCGAGGGCGAGAACCGAGCGGTCACGACGGCCGAGATTGAGGCGCACTTCGCGCCGGACACGAAGGCCGGCACGATCCGCAAGAACCTTGAGCGGATGGTCAACCGGGGGAAGTTGACCCAGCCCATGCGTGCCCATTACGCCATCAATCACCATGCAGCACTCAAAGACGACGAATCAAGTTTGTGACGGCTCGCGCGTGTACCCGCACAGCCGTCACAAACGTCACAACCGCTGCACTAGAGACAGTAGTGACATCAAAGACTCTCCAGCAAGATCAAACATTTGTGACACTTGTGACGGCTATATGGTCCCCCCCGCGCGAGGTGTCACAAACTCGCTCACCGAGAGGAACGATCATGATCCAATGCAGCAAGCCGCTCTGGGCCTACGTCGTCGGCACCAACGGCAAGGACGACGACGAAGACTGGTCGGAGTTCTGGCCGGTGTACGCCTTCGACGACGATGGTTACCCGCTAGTGCTCAACCAGAACACGACCTCGCGGGGCAGCCTGGGCGATGCGCCGTCGATGGTCCGGGCCGCGAACAAGAAGGCCGGCTACGAGATGTTGACGTTCATCCACTACAGCGAAGAGGAGAAAGAATCATGATCATCACCCCGCCCGGCTATGCGCTCGACTTCCACAACCTGACCGGCGAAACGCACGTCACCGTGCCGATCGTCGCCTGGGACGAGACCGGCACGCCGTTCGTCTTCAACGAACTCACCGGCCGGCTCGTCTCCGGCCTCAGCTACCTGGCCGACCTGGACCCCGGCTACCAGCTGGTCGGGGCCGATTACGAGCCGCCGGCATGACCACCAACCCGGCGATCGAACTGATCGCAGCGAAAGTCCACGACGCCTGGGTGGCTGCCCAGGCCGAGAACGGCTTCGTCTCCCGGCTCTCGGCATTGACCGGCGAGGAGCAGATGGTCGGCTACGACCAGCTCTCGGAGCAGGTGAAAGAGTTCGACCGGGTGACCGTACGCGCGGTGCTGCGCGCGATCGAGGACTCGCCGTACGTGCTGCGCGAGCGCGAGGGCTTCCCGCCCCGACGGGTGAGGTCCTGATGGACGAGGTGCTGCGGCAGGAAACCATCGAGATCCTGCACGAGATGGGCTGCAGCGGCCCGCTGGCCGACTGCGAGCAGCTGTGGGAGCACGAGATGATGTCGTGGGACATCTTGGACGACATGATGCCTACAGACGACCCGGATGGGGCATAGTGCAGCACAAGATGTGAGGGGGTGATTCTGATGAGGTTCCTTGCCCTATTGTGTTTCGCCCTCGCATTTCTGATGCAGGTGTTTGGTTTTACGATCGACGCATTCAATCCGATCGCTGCGATCGCTTTGGGTCTGTTCTTCCTCGCGTTTTCCGGCGTGTACGACTTTATGTCGTACCGCCGGGGGCCGGTCGCCTGACCGGCGTATTCAACAGCTAGTAAAACCGTAGTGCTGCACCTTATCCCGAATGGTCACGCGGGGCGGTACGCTAGGTGCGGTGGTGGGGCGGTGGCGTAGGATCAGAGCGTGTGGGGCCCGGTCTTCGGACCGGGCTTTCTTTTTGTCACCCGCCGCCTTATGTCCGTAATGTTCCGCGCAGTAGCGCGTGAGTAACGTCTAAATGATCATCTGGCGGCGGGGATGCGGCCGGTCGATGATTATCGACCGAAGAGTTGAGCCACATACCACCTGACGGTGGTTGTGGCTCATACGTATGGTGGATATGCACGCTACAGAGCGTGATGTAGGTCAAGATCATAGTGATATGTATACATAACAGGTGATGTCCGACCTAACCATTCGGTTAATTGGTGCGTGACAGGTCGGTCTCAAGTTCGGGTTGATGGTTGGCCGCGACTAATGATCTACGCGTCACGGTTGATCTTGCTGTGTCCTAGTGCCGCATCCTTGCTGACACAACATATGCGCTCATCGACATACTTCTGTCGAGTGTGCCAAATCGTGCCCGAAAACTGTCGGATCAACGACAGACCGTTGTCTCCCTGCCCTCTCACCTGGCACTGTCCGTATCGCAAGGCGCGGCACGGAACGAAGCCTGATGATGTAGGCGCAAGGGGCTGTAGCAGCAGCCCCGCTAGCTCACGGTGGACACGCGATCGGCGCAGGTTCGTTGAAGACTCCATAGAGCACGACCCCGGGCTAGCCGGACAGACCATGCGTGCCGCAGACCTATGCGTCGCGGCCATGACGTGTCCGCATTGGTGAACGGTTCGCCCGGGGATGTTGTATCAACACAATGTCTACCTGGTAGCACCCTTCCGCTCCGCGCTGGGCGCGCGGCATCCGCCGCGCGCCTTGCGTGAATGGAGAGGTGACCATGCACAACACACAAGAGACACAGGACCTGACGCAGCTGGCCGGCATCGCTGGCCTGCTCGTCAAGTACGTAGCGCGTCGCGACTGGGAAGCGGCCAGCGCTGCCCGCACGGACATGCTCGTCCTGATCAACGATCAACAAGCCGCCACCGTGGCGCGCATTACCGAAGCCGCCCACCGTGGCTCGGCCGGGCGCACGGTGACCGATGACGTAGGGCAAGGCGTCGACTGGCCGCAGCGGTACGCGACCACCGACCTACGTTCCCGCAACTGGCTACCCGATGACCTGCGCACCCAGATCGACCGGGCGCAGGCCGATGTAGAGGCACAGCTAGGCAACGCATCATGAGCGACCTAATCAAGACCGTGGGACAGCTCATCGAAGCGTTGCAACTGTTCGACCCTGACTCGCCGGTCGGTGTGTACGACCAACTATCCGAGGAGGGTGGCGCGTACGCGTACAACGTCCAGCTACAGCGCGCCGACGACGAGTCCACGCACCTCTACTACAAGGGCGACAGCCCTATTGGGCATTTCTCATCACTTGACCAGCTAGTGACGATCGTCGGATCGGACATCACACCATGAGGCCCGTCGAGGCGCTGCACTGGCTACTGCGGCCCATCAGTCGCGCCGTGATCGGTCGCCGTGCCTTCCGTGCCGCCCGCCGTGCCCGTATCAAGGCACGCCGCGCGCTGGGCAACGCCCCAGCCGGCTATCGCGGTGTGCATCGTCCCGGTGGCGAACGCCAGCAAGATGCCGGACTACAGATCTTTTACTTCTAGACGCGACGCAAAAGCCTTACAGCCCAACGGTTGTAAGGCTTTTCGATGCTGCTAGCAGAAATGCAGCACAACACCTCTTAAGGGAGAGGGCCTGCTATGCCTGAGATTCACGACCCGCCCGAACTGCAGCCGTTCCAGATCGATTACGAGTCGCTTACGCGCGACTGGGCGACACCTGCCGACCCGGCCGAACTGCAGCCGCTTACCACGCTCACAATCCGCACGACAGCCCCAGTTATCGCCCACGCCCCGTCAATCTCCTACGACATTGCGGCCGCAAGACGACGTGAGCGCACCCGGCCGCGCCACTACGGCGAATGTGAATGGGTAGACCGCCGTTCCGGCATGTTCTGCGACCGGGAGATGACGGACCGCACCGTGGTCTACATCGAACACCTCGAAACTGCGCAGACTTGGTGTCGTTACCACGCATCGAATTACGCGACCGTATGCACCTCATGCCGCGAGTTCACTGCCGATTTTTCGTCAACCGACTGCGGTCGCGACGCGTGCTCCACGTACACCGGCGAAGAGGACGAGGGCGACGGCGAGGACAACAACTACGACGGCGACAGATGCACTGATTCGTGCTGTAACCCCGTATCGCCCGGCCGCGCCACCGTTCACGATTACTACTACCGTCCGACTCCGGTCTTCTACGGCGACGGCCCCACATTTATGGGCTTCGAACTTGAGATGGAGACCGGTCCCGACCGGGAGCAGTCGACCGGGCGCGCCTTGCTTGACGTGTTCGATGCCAACGCAACCACGCGGGATCTCGCCTACCTCAAGCACGACGGCTCGATATCGTACGGCTTCGAAATGGTCACGCACCCGATGTCCTATAACTGGGCGATCGATAATTTCCCGTTCGATGTGTTGGACCTGGCCAAGCGTCGCCGTGCCCGTGCCGCAGACAGCTGCGGTCTGCACATTCACGTCAACCGTGACGGGTTTTCAAGTCCGACGCATGTCTACCGCTGGCTCAAGTTCATTTACCGCAACGAGAGGGGCGTCACCGCGATCGCGCGGCGACGTAGTTCTAGCTGGGCACGGTTCCATGCCAGCGAGCGCGCGCTAGCTAAGCGGGTTGCGAAGCCAAACCTGCCGGAGCGTGCATCGCTTGCGGCACGACGGTTTGCGGCTATCCGTGAAGATCGCGACACCTGGTTGTGGGGTCCGGTCGGTAGTGAGTCCCGTACGTACGGCGACTATCTGCCCGGTCGCTCCCGTAGCACCTACCCACGCAGCGCGGAATACAACCGGCTGTATGAAGCGGCACAGACCGAAGCGGAGCGCAGCGGGTACGGCGACGGTCCGCAGCGTTACAGCGCGGTCAACACAACCAACGCGAACACTTTCGAGATGCGAGTATTCGCCTCCACATTGGACAAGCAAGAGCTAGGCGCGGCCCTAGGGCTGGCATCGGCAAGTGTGGAGTACACCCGACACCTCACCTCCCGTCAGATCATTAGGGACGACGGGTGGTCGTGGGGTGCGTTCCGTACCTGGGTCAATGACCGCCCGGACTACGCACCGCTAACCGCAGAAATGAGCAAGCTATGTGTCTCCTGACTTACTTCCCGATCGGCGCTGACGTCGACCGCGACCGGCTGCTAGCTGGCACGGTCATCAACAGTGACGGGCACGGTTTTGCCATTGTCGACAACGACAATGACTGTTTGATTGTCCACAAGGGAATGAAGGGGTCGGAAGTTGTCGACGCCTTCGAAACATCCCGCGCGCTGCACCCGAACGGTCCGGCGCTCTTTCACTCCCGTATCGGCACGGCCGGCCCGAACGATCTCGACAACTGCCACCCGTTCTATGTGGGCCGCGACCGGCGCACCGTGTTGGCGCACAACGGAATCTTGCCCGCATGGATGCAACCGGTGAAGGGTTCGACCTGGTCCGATACGCGCCTGTTGGCGCTGCAGCTAGTGCCGCAGCGCTACGGCCCGTTGTGGTTGAAGCACAACCAACAGCGGCTAGCGAACGCGATCACCGCGTATAACAAACTGGTGATCTTGACCGTGAATCCTTCGTATGGCAAGCAAGGCATCATCATCAACGAGAAAGAAGGCGACTGGCTGGACGGTGTCTGGTATTCGAACACGTCGTTTGCGTGGGCGATGCCCGGTCACAAGGGGGGTATCCGCCACGCATACCGCCCGGGTGACTACGCACCGACTGACCGGTCGTGCGTGATGTGCGGTAGATCGCTCCTCGTCGTGGACATGCGGCTAGGGTCGTGCAACTGGTGCGACGCTTGCGTGTCCTGCGACATGCAGCCGCGAGACTGCGACTGCTACGGACTCCCGCGCGGCCTGGACGATGACAACCTAGAGGAATGCTGGTGCAAGTCGTCGTGGCCGTTGAAGTATTGCCACGGCACCACGGCGGACAAGAAAACATGGTGGGACGATGCACAGTCGCCCGTCGTGCTCGGTCCGCCCCGTGACGGGACCGAAGCTGAGTTTTCGGGTGCGATGAAACTGCTACGCACCCGACATGCGTCAGGCAAGGAGCTAGTGCCCGCCAGGGCACTCAAGACGGCCGTGAAGGTTGACGACCGGGGAAACATACTGCCCAACTAGTTCGGCTGCGACACGCGAACCTAGGACCCTTTAACGGGGGTCCTAGGTTGGCTGATGCGTCCGAACGCATCGACAAGGGGAGAGGATGAACCATGACTGAGTTTGCGGAGCGCGTAGCGCTCGCCCAGGCGCGCACTGCGCCAACCGAGCAAGACCTAGACCGATGGCTGAATCGCGCTGAGCGCGACTGTGTAGCCGAAATTGACGATGCCCGTGCGCGGTACAAGCTGACCCGGGATCGCGCGCTAGAGAGCCTCACACGGGCACGTGAAGAGATCGCAGCGATACGCACGCCGGTTGCCGAGAGTCCCGGGCGCATGACGGCCGGAACGCTCGGCATCATGGTCGCCGAGGAATACGGCGAATCGTGAGCGCGCTGACGCTCGGCCGGCTGTGCCTCATGGCCGCGCTCGTGCTGTGCCTGTCGAATCCGTGGCATTGGATATTCGAGCCAGCGCGGGTGAAGTCATGACCGGTGAGCCGATTCAGCCGGGCGTGCCCGGCCACATCAGCACGGTCCCTTTCGAGGGGGGCGTGCCGCCGTTCTGCTCGTGTGGCGTGATCGGTGGCAACGGCATTAACCGGCCGTTGCTCTCCGACCATATTCGCGAGATTCAACGGACCGCCGTACGTAAGTAGTTGCCACCCTGCCCGGTGCGGGTTACTGTCAGTGACACCCCCGCACCCGGCAGGAAGGGTACGAACATGATCGAGATCTTGGCCCAGGTCGTTGGGTCGCTGGCTGTAGCTTTCGTAGCTTTCGGACCTAGCTTTCTGAGTGCGACTGCCAAGCTTTCGAAGCCAGTTCACGGAAAACCAGGCGCACCAACGCATTCACGCGACCTGTTCGGAAATGCTGGGGCTGCCGACGACGAAAGTACCGGCGAATGGCTTCAAGTTCTCCAAGCGAAACCGGCCGATTCGGCGCAGCCCCTCCGATCAATTCGGCACACCGTCGAGCACCCATATATCCGCCCGGTGCTTTTCCCGGAGACGGACCTGGCGCTGCTCCGGTTCCGCTCCAACATGGACCAACTGATCATCGAAGCCTTGAGAGGTCATGGAAGTACAAATCCCGCTCAAGGCCAAATACCGCTGGGCCCCTCGCGGCACCTTCAAGTCAAGCCACAACGATTCGGCCAAAAAGAAGCGCGGCCAACTGACCACCGTCACCACGGTCGTGTACAACCCGGCCGACCACGTACTGCACCTGTTGCCGTCCGGTAAGAAGCGCTTCACCCACAAGGTCCCTGCTGGGCCGCAGTCGAGCCGCTGAGCCCGGCCTTCACTAGCAGGCGCAAGAAAACGGACCGGCCCCTGGACATGGGGATGGCTCAGGGGTCGGCCTGTTCACAACAAGGGAGAGCAAGATGCCAGGAACCCGATCCGCACACCCACGTCCCCCGGATGGAGACGTGGACCGAGCCGAAGCGAAAGCCAGGAAGTACCTGGCGTACGCGACCGAGAAACTACCGGTGCGAGCACGGGCCGGCGACATAAAACTAGTCGACGAATTCGTGGTCACCCTCAAGACGGAACTGCATCCTTGGACCCACGGGTCCAAGGATGGCACTCGGGCCGCCATCGAGCGCGATGCGGCCCGCCGACTACTCATCTACGAGATCGAGCGCCGGGCCGACCGGGCCCTGATGGTGTCTATCCGTGCCGCACAGGACAAGGGCCTGATGGCCAGGCACGGGGGCCGCCTGCCGGCCAGCACCGCATTCCGGCTGCGTGATCTCAAGAGCAGAACCCCCGCCAGCAACATTTGGGTGCTGGCCGAATACTCCGACGCCGCCTTCGAGGTGGCGTTGGGCAAGTGCCGCGAGGCACAGGTGATTACCCGCGAAGCGGTCCTACGGGCGCTGAACGGCGAACCACCGAAGATCGTGCGGGCCAAGGCGCGAGTGGAGATCACCAACGCTGCCGCACAACGCCGCGCATATGAAGGCGCGGTGACCGTCATGGCCGGTTTGGCTGACGGGTTACGGAACCTGGGCGACATTCATTCGTCCATATCCGAGGGAGAGCGAGAGAAATGGCTAACCGAACTACAAAAGTCGAAGTCCGTCCTAGCGCGGGCCGTAAATCGGCTCCGGTCACCCGAGTGGCGAGCGATGAAAGCATCGGTGGGCCAGACGGCAGCACGGGCACGGATGGAAGCGAACGCGAAGCGGCGCGAGTCGCGACGCTGACGGCGAAGCCGACCACCACCGAGTGGATCGCGCTGAACCTGCTGTTCTCCGACCCGGAGTATCAGCGTGGTCTGGACATGCACAAGGTCGACAAGATCGTGAGCACGTTGGACCTGGACGCGCTCGGTCTGCTGTGTGTGTCGCAGCGGCCGAACGGCCTGTACGCCACCATCGACGGTGCGCACCGGGCCGAGGTGCTGCGGGTGTACGGCTTCGCCGAGGACGACGTGGTCCACTGTGAGGTGTACAAGGGTCTGTCGCAAGCTGACGAGGCGCTGATGTTCCGGCTGCGCAACAACCGCATCCCGGTGTCGAAGCTAGCCCTGTTCCACGCCCGCCTGGTCGAGGGCGACGAGACCGCCATCAACATCAACAAGCTGTTGGAGTCGTACGGCTGGAAGGTGATGGCCGGCGGCAAGGGTCCGTACCTGGCCTGCGTCGACACGACCGAGAACATCTACGGGCAGTCGCCGATTGCCCTGAACCGCACCCTGTCGGTGATCACCCGCGCGTGGGGTGCCCACCAGATCACGGCGAACCGGTCGATCGTGGCCGCGTTCGGCAAGATCTTTATCCGCTACGGCGATGAGATCGACGTGCCAGACATGACCCGGCGCATGGCCGGCTACGAAGGCGGCGCGCAGGGCCTCCTGGGTCGCTCACGCGGCCTGCGGGCACTGCGGGGTGGCTCAGTGCCGGATGCCGTCTGTGAGAACGCCATGGACGAGTACAACCGTCGTCGGACCACCACGAAGCTGCCGAACTGGCGGTGAGCTAGCGGGCCCCTGCCGAATATAGAGCGGCAGGGGCCCGCTCTACCGCGAGGGAGGCAACATGGGCGCGAAAATCCCCGGGAAGCACGGAACGGTGTACCGGTACCGGATCGAAGCGAAACGCCACCGAGAGATCGGGAGGCTATCGGCCCGACCGTGCCGGGCGTGCCGCGAGGCGTACATGCTCTACAAAATCCGCATGAAAGCGAACGCACTGGCCAAAGGTGACCAGGGTCAGCTCCGGCATGGCACCGGATACAGCTACAAGATCTACGGCTGCAAGTGCGCCGAATGCAAAGCCTGGGCCAACAAGGACCGGGTCAAATACAAGCGCAAAGCGGCCGGCAAGGACCCGCTGCTCGAATGGCCCGACAATCCGCCGTGGCCACTGATGTGGGGCGGTGCTGGGCCGTGCGAAAAATGCGGGTCACACCGATCCCTCCAATTCCTGGGGGGCCGGTTCTGCCAGGCCCACCGGCCGACCGGCTATCTCGGGGAGCATCTGGGACCATGACCGACTTGTTCGGCAACATCGAACCGGAAGCGAAGCCGAAGAAGACCGCGACTAAGCCGGTGTGGTCCCGGGTGCCCGGGAAGCGCCATGAGCTATGCACGCCGTGCGTAGTGAACCTGCACGAGAACTGGGGTACCGGCAGGGCTTTCCTGCCGGCCTCGCGCGCCATCTACATCCGCAAGGAAGCCGGCGGCACGCTGTACCTGTGCGAAAATCATGCCGCACCATTTCGGGCGGCAGAATCTAGAGGGAGAGACAATGACAAACCCGCAGAACGCCGAGGGCTACCCGGTCGCGCCCGACCCCACCGTGGGCGCTGAGACATACCGGGAGGCACCGCAGTATCAGCATCAGAACGTGGCCCAGCCGTACGATCCGAACCTGTTCGGTGGGGCGGTCGGTCCCCCGCTGTACGCGGTGCAGCCGATGAGCCCGGTGGCGTTCGGCCACCTGCAGCCGGCACAGCCCAAAAACGGGCTGGGCATCACTGCCCTGGTCTGCGGCATCGTCGGCCTGTGCTTCACGTTCACGTACTTCCTGGGTCCGTGGGTCGGCGGTCCGCTGTCCGTGCTGGCGATCATCTTCGGCGCGATCGGCCGCAAGCGGGCCAGCCGGGGCGAAGCGACGAACAGGACCATGGCCACCTGGGGCCTGTCGCTGGGCATCCTGGCCGCCGTCATCGCGGTCGTGGAGTTGATCACGTTCTTCGCCCTGGTGGGTGCGGCGTCGACCAGCGCCAACAAGTGTGACCAGGCGATCACGAACGCCGTGAACAACCCGAGTAACCAGGCGGCACAAGATGCCGTGAACACTGCCTGCGACTAGAAACACCTGCTAACGTAGGGGAGCAGGTCAGATGGCGACGGACGTGAGTCGGTTGGTTATCTTGCCTCTCCCTAGAGAAGCCCCCGGCTCACCCCGGGGGCTTCTCGTCACCCCTAAGGGAGAGATCATGGAACTACTCAACGACATGGCCCACAGCGACGACCCGGACGTACCCCGCTGGCGCACCATGGGCCAGATCCTCAACGAGCCGATCTGGGACGACCCCGCTTTTCAGCTACTGCTCGCCGAGGAGAAAGCGCTCCGGGAGCAGTACGAGGCGGCACAGAAAGACCGGATGGACTTCGCGCTACGGTGGCGAGCCGACCGCGTCCACGGCGACGAGCGAAGCCGGTGCGACGATGCCTAGCATGTGCTGCGCGGCGTGCTTCGCACCGATCACCCAGGGCACGCTGGCCGTTCAGGCCGAGGGCTCGCTCATCCACCGCGACTGTTATGGACCGTACAGGGCGTTCATCGCGCGGAACCGCAGGCTACGATCTGAACATCCGGGCCCAGATGACCCGGTGTGACGCAACACCATGCGTGCGCTGCGCATAGCGAGAAGCCACCGGCTACACCCGGTGGCTTCTCGCTACCCTCAGGGCATGAAATATGTGAAGTGGTTCGCCGACCAGATCATCGTGCCGATCGTCGGCGTCGCGCTCTGGTGCGGCCTGGGAATGTTGGCGCTGCTGTTCGTCCTGTGGGTGATGGCGCATCTAGGATCTACCGCATGACGCACAGAAGCTATTCACAAAAAAGCGAGTACCTGGACTGCTCCTGGAAGTACAAGCTGCACCGGGTCGACAACGTCCCGGAGTTGCCGGCCGTCTGGTTTCCGGGCGGTTCGGCCGTCCACGCCACGCTGGAAGCCTGCGAGCTAGGCCGGCTGAACGAGACTGCGGAAGATCACTTCACCGCCGATTTTGAGTACCGGCTCTCCGAGTTGGACAAGGTCGAGCCGAACCGCGATAAGTGGATGGTGGGCGGTCGGGCTACCAAACAGTGGCCGAACAAAGAGGACATCGACTGGTGGCGCACTAACGGCCGGGTGATGGTCACGGACTACGTACGCTGGCGCGAAGGCATGGACGCTGGCGGTTGGAAGCTCGCGAATGTCGATGGCGTGCCAGCCGTAGAGATTGAAACTACTGGGATACTCGGTGGTGTTGAGGTAAAAGCCTTCGTGGATGTCGTCCTGGAAGATCCAACAGGGGTGCTCTGCCCCATCGACTACAAGACGGGCTCCCGCGAACCCGGTCCGGAGCAGCTTGGCCTTTATTCGGTGCTGTTGGAACGACTCTTCAAGAAGCCCGTGACCTGGGGGGCCTACTACATGACCCGCAAGGGAACCACCACCCAGATGTTCGACCTGAGCCGTTTCACCGCCGACAGTCTCGGCTACCAGTTCGAGACGGTGAATCGGGCGATCGAAGCTGAAATCTTCATACCTCATGTCACTCCCATGTGCGGCACATGCTCAGTTAACCGCTATTGTGAGTTCTATCAAAAGTAGAACCCCCAGGAGGGTCGATGAGTGCCGCAGTCTGTTCGGTGAACATCAAGCAGGGCGAGAACATCATGACCATCGGATCGGACACCTGGCAGGGTGTGCTCGATCAGGTGGCCGCGTTTTACGGCTACGACGTGGCGAAGGCGCTGGAAGTGAAGATGGGCGTCGGGATTGAGATGTTCGCCAACTTCAACGTGCCGGCTGCTGGGTCCGTCGCGACTATCGTGCCGGCGGGAACCTCCACCCCGGCCGGCTGGCAGCCGGCGAACACGTACGCCGCTGGACCGGGGAATCAGCCGCAGTCGGAGGCACCACCGGTCTGGGCCCAGCGCGAGGCGGCACCGCAGCCGTACGTGCCGCCCGTTCCGACGAAGTACTGCAAGGACCACCCCGAGCACGGCCCGATGCTGGTGAAGCAGGGTCAGGGGAAGAACAACAAGCCGTACACCAGGTACAACTGCTCACATGGCCTGTGTGAAGTCCAGTGGGGCTAGGAGGTGAATTAGATGACAGCTAAGAATGAGACGGCAGCTCCGGCGAAGGCCGAGACTGCCGATGACCAGAAGTTCGGCGCGGTCGCGGTCGAGCCGGCGGACGACGCGGACGTGATCGTGAAGCCGGAATCGACGGAACTCCACGACTCGCAGGTGCGTGCGTTCGCGCGGACCCGTGGTCTGGACCTGCCGACCCGGGGCCGACTTTCGGCCGCTCGGGCAGGCGAGATCAAGAAGGTGTTCGCGGACGAGTGGGATGCCGCGACCGGTGTGTTCGATCGTCGGATCAAGCGCCTGCAGAACGAGTGGGACAAGGCGACGGCGTCGCTAGTCCCGTACACGGCCGACGCTAACGCGTCGACGGCTCCGACCCAGGAGGTCGAGGCCGAGGTCACGAAGTGAGACTCCCCCTTTTAAAGGGGGGTGCTCGGATAGGGTCCGAGAGCTAGCGGTTTCAGTGCTGCCATTGTGGCGCGGCTAGGCGGCGTAAGCCCGGGGGTATATCCTCCGGGCTTACGTATATCTATGAAGTGGAGGGGTGGAGATGTATGACTGGGAATTCCGCTGTGACACCGGGGAGTGTGTGAGCGTGTTCGAGGAAAATGGAATCGTGTATGTCGTAGACACGGCGCATCCGCGCCGGGGCGCGATGAAGTTCACCCTCGAAGAATGGCAGCAGTACATCGATTTCGTGCGCCGGGTCACCCCGTGAGGATCATCGTCTGCGGGTCCCGCTGGTTCGAGTCATGCAGTTACGTATATCTATCAAGTAGGCTGGGCGGAATAGGGCCCACGGAAATTATTGCCGGGGGAACAGCCGGGATAGATTCCCTCGCCATCACCTACGCCCGAGCCAAGCGCATCCACCACCGGGTGTACTACCCGGACTGGTTCCACGACCAGAAAGCAGCCGGGCCGATCCGCAACCGACTCATGCTGCACGAGGGCTACCCAGTCGACGCGGTCGTCGCGTTCTGGGGAGGAAGAGGCACCGCCGACATGACCCGCCAAGCGCGGGACAACGGGGTGGCGGTGATCGAGATAGAGCCCGACCCCGCCACCGAATGGTGGCGGACAAGATTCGAAAAGGGAGAGGGAAATGGTTAACGACAAGACCGCCCGCTGGGCGTTCACGGCATGGATAGTGATCGCCCTGGTGATCACCGGGTTCGCACTGGCCGCGCTGACCGGATGTAAGGCCACACCGTCCGACGCGCACACCACGCACGTCGGGCCCGCCCCGACCGGCAAGGCGTCGGCGTCCATCATCCCGAAGGACACCAGCGTCACGTTCCCGAAGAACCAGGCCGAAACCGACTACGCGACCGCGCACGGTGCCACCTGGATCTGCGGCGACAGCGGGATGTCCTACATCAAGACACCGGGCGCGTGCGTAGGGCACGGTGGCCCGGCAGAGGTAGTGCGGCGATGAATGACCGCGACGCGTACCAGCCGTTCGACCAGGACGAGAAGCTAGGGCCACCGCCGTGGCCTGACGGACCGTCACTGACCGCGTGGGAAAACACTCACGGCCACGACGTGCGTCTCAAGTGCTACGTCGAGTTCGGCTGCCAGGTCATCGTCACGTCGCTTGAGGCCGAGCGGGATGCACTCGTGGCCTGCGTTGAGCGGTTGAAGGCGAACCAGATGCCAGACGGCGGCGAATGGCGAACCGAGTACGGCCAGTTCGATGTCGACTTCGGTGAGACGGTGTTCTTCGAGCGGACGCACAAGGAGCCGAGCCGCAGCGACGATATGAAGCGCCGCGTCTGGTACGGACCCGCTGAACCCATCGCCGAGGAGAACGACAACCAGTAAGGGAGAGAGCATGGATCGCATCTGGTTCGCCGACAACAGTCGCGACTGGACCGAGGTCGTACGCACCCGCCGCGATGTGCGGCGGTGCAAGCGCGGCAAACACGAGCGCATCATGATC